>Ga0315282_10003945_pt1 | contig 26276 bp, 20 predicted proteins | sample YL17G07_20_MG_FD_203693 | JGI IMG/M metagenome (GOLD analysis project Ga0315282, IMG submission 203693) | Sediment microbial communities from Yellowstone Lake, YNP, Wyoming, USA - YL17G07_20 | ecosystem: Environmental > Aquatic > Freshwater > Lake > Sediment | place: USA: Wyoming | collected... | reverse complement strand
AGCAATTCTCTTGACGGTTCATACCTGTGTAACGTAACAGACAATTCCAGCGACCCTCTCAAGACAATAACGGTCTCAGTTGGCTTTAACTCAAACGGCGACACCAGCCTCTCACCCGATGAAGTCAACATAACTCTGGCGACCCTTATTGCCAGAAGATGGTAAGTCGCCGGACAAAATTTATAGGACATTCCCGCCGGTCTGGATATTCCTTTCTCGTGTTAATCACTAATGTCTGATAAAAGCAGACTCTGACGCCAGATAACCCCATTTTTTTGCATTTTTTTCTGTCCTCATTTTAATGGCTGATAATTCAAAAACCGGCGTAACAGTTGCTTCGTCTTATGCCGAAAATATCAACAATAGCGCTAAAAGTATGTGGTGACAAAATGCGGTATCGAAACAGAAAATTTCGGAGTTGTCCTGCTCTAACCATTTTGGAGATAATTATAGCTTTGGCTATAATAACTATCATCTTTGCAGTGGTGCTGCCGCAATTCAGGGTTATCCTGAACGGCTGGGACTCCAGACAAGCAGGGACCGAGGTCCTTCAAAATGGCAGGGTCCTCATAGACCATATAAGCCGCAACCTCTCAAAGGCCGTCAAAATAACCGCCGTAAGTGACCTAAACGAACCCAACGGATATATCCAGTTTCTGGATAACGATAGTAACACATACCGGTATGATATTAACTCGACCGGCAGCTATGTTAGGTATGGTCGAGTCGGATACACTCCCGCGGATTTGGCGGGGCCCGTCAGCTCCCTGAAATTCACCTGCTATGATGGCAATAATTTTACAAATGCCATAACAGATGTAAATTCTATCCGTTTTGTGAGTGTGCAAACAATTTTGCCCAATCCTGCTGCGCTTGGCCCGGACAAAACGTTCACAGTCTCCGCTTACCTGCGTACTAACGGCAATGTTGCAGCGGTGACGACCTACGATTATTCGAACCGACAGCAGGGCACAAACATCTTTGCATACAGGGGGCAGAGCACCACCCAGGTGCCGGGGAGTGCAACTACGCCCGCGACCCAGTTAACCGCTGCCGAGTATGACCAAATTGAGGTCGATAATGGAATTTTTTACGTATTCAACGCTACAACAAACAACAACTACGCACAGATGCGTTTTGCTATTATGATTAATGAAATAAAAAGTAGCGTGAGTCAAATTACCGCGACATGGAACGGCAAAGGTGTGAATAGTAAGGACGGGCAAAGCGATGGTGCGCGCTTGTATATATGGAATTACTCCACAGCGGCTTATGAGCTTCTTCAAAATTCAGGCAACACGGAAGCCGAGGTGACTCTGACCGGCACCAGAGCAGCCGGTTCGGGAAACTATATTGGAGGCGCCGGACAGAACACTGTCACGCTGTTCGTCGTTTCCAATGATAATGCGAAAGGTAGCAAGAACAATGAGGTGTACACGGACTACGTCAAGGTGGAAGTTGCGCCAATCTACCCCTAAAATCGAGCACAATATGGCAGAAAAGCAAAGACAAAACGGTTCGGTCCTTCTAATAGTAGTATTTGCTGTAGCACTGCTATCTGTGCTCACTATTGGCATACTCGAGATGCATACCGAAGAAATACAGCTTATGCAAAATCAGGTCAATGCTGTTCAGGCTTTAGCTACTGCCGAAGCCGGCCTTAACGATGCCTTTGCGAGAATCCGCGACGGCAATGACCCGAATATTGCCAGTACCTCTTTCAATGGCGGCTCGTATACCGTAACTGTCACAGGCACCTTGCCGAATCGCACAATTACCTCCACGGCCACTACATCGCAGGGTTTTGTCGCCAGAGTGAAAGCCAATATAACAGTGGGAAGCAGTAGTCCCTACATAATTAGAATTGATAATTTAAGGATTAACGAATAATGCTCAGCATGAAAACCACATTTGAGATGCTCAAGACCAACAGCGCAGCGTCAAGATGGCTCAAGCCGCTGAGGATGCTCAGAACCAAAACCGCTTTGGGAATAGATATCTCAGATAAGCGGATAAGTCTGGCGCTCCTTAAGAGGGGTAAAAACGGAGTTGAATTACTCGCCTCTGCCACTGTCCCTGTTCCCGATGGGGCGATAAAAAATGGCAACATTGAAAACGCTGCAGTTTTAGCTAAGGCGATAAAAAACTTGAAAAACCACAGCAGAATACGGACAACCCGCGCCGCTGTATCGTTATTTACCGAACCGGTTATTGCGCAGATTATGGGCGTACCCAAACAAGTTCCGGGCAATATAGGGCAATTTGTCCAGGACCAGGTGAAACACATTGCTGTCTTACCAGCCAATAACATTGCTTTGGACTTTTGTGGGGTTGCCGGAGTCGGTTCAGAAGCAAGCTCTGCAGGCCGTCTTCTTGTTGTTGCTACTGATGGCCGAAAGGTAGATGAGATTGTCAAAGTTTGCAGTCAAGCTGACCTTACTGTTGAAGCAATTGAGCCTCCACTGCTTGCCTATACCAGAGCGCTTTATGCTAAGAAGATAGCAGGAAAATTTGATTGCAACGTGCTTATAGCTATATTGCAGGATAATACCTTAACTCTGTGCGTATTCAAAAAACAGACTATGGATTTTGTCAGAACGAAGAGTATCAGCAAAGAAAAAGCACAGCCGGACAAGCTCTGTCAATGGCTTGCCGAACAGATAAATATGGTTATCCAATTTTATGATGTCGATGTTCCAGACAGTTGTGGAAAGTGGGAAATCACTGTGGTTGCAGATTGTGTGCAATTACCTGAGAGTGCCGAAGGGTCTCTGAGAGCTAAAGTTGTGAGTCCCAATTTACAGTTGCTAACCAGCGAAGATATTTGCCACGCTGCTGTTGTTAGTCAACCCCTCGGACTCGCTAATTGCCAACGAACCGATAAACCTTCACCGATAGCAATCGGCTTGGCTATGAAGCTTTTGGATACGGATGCGCATAATTTAGGCGTGAACCTGCTTCCTCCGGAAGTAGTCCGGCTTAGAGCTGCTCAAAAGGGAACCCTCATAACAGTCAATATTGTAGCAGCAATGCTGCTGATTATGATATTGGCTGTCACTGGGCCGGACTGGAAGATTAAAAAACTAAACGAAAGCATTAGTTGCAAAAAGGTCAATCTATTGCAGGACACGCATACTCTGGTTGGAAAAAGGGCATCGGTGAATAAACAAATCGACGCCGTAAGTAATCAAATCGACCAAATAAACGCCATCTTGGGTTCTCATCATGACACGGACTGGCCCAGCCTGCTGAATGACATTGGAAAAGCAATACCCAAAACTGTATGTATAACCAACCTGTCCAGCGGAGCCAGTTCCGGGATGTCCCTGAAAGGTCTGGCAATGTCAAATGAAGCCGTTTATCGGTTTGCGGATAGGCTGAACAAATCTGAGCGCATAAACTCGGCTTCTATCGCTGGGACAGAGAGAGATAGCAAGGGATTCATCAGCTATGAAATCAACTGTACTCTGGCTCCGAAGAAAGGGAAATAGTGATGTTAATTGATAATCTTGCCAACTTGAATCGTTCAACAAGAAATACTGTTTTTTCCGCATTGATTATAATAGCGACAATAGCAATGTATGACTGGATAGTTGCTCCGCACGTCACTTGTTTGTTCGCATCGCAAGAGTATGAATCGGCTGTGAGTAAAGCTGTGGAGAAAAACAAAATCACCGCTCGCGAGGTCGAGGCCAAAACGAAAAAGTTGGAAGAATTATACCGGCAGCTTGCCGAGTCCAGGAGCATCCTGTTTGCTCCTGACGAGGCTACGGCTTTCTTCAGTGATTTGCAGGCCATTGCCGAAGAAACAGGCTGCACAGTTCATTCACTTAACCTGGTTGCAAACAAACCATCTTCTGGAGATAAGCGAAAGCAGTCCGAAGATACTTCTGGTATTGTCGCTAATAGTGCAGTGTTGACCGTTTCAGGCCAGTATGACAGCATATTCAGGCTGGTGGAAAAACTGCAAAACCACGCCAAAAAAATTTGGTTGGACTCATTTGAAATGAAAACCATCGACTTCAATGCTGTTCAGCTTAGATGTGATATGACTATTACAATTTACACTATTCAGGATAAGGGAACTACTCTATGAATAAACACCGTTATGCAAAAATAGTTTTCTTTGGTATTATTTTGACTGCTGTCTTCTGGTATGGTTGGACACAAGCTCAGTCGGTAAACTCTGAATCTGAACAAAACAGCATATCAAAGGGTGGCCGTGATAATCCTTTTGAAAATTTCTTCGGTAACGAAAAATCCACAGCACAGAAAGTTTCCCAAACTTCACAGCTGGTTGAGGAAAAGCCGGAGCTGTTTGTTGAAACCGTAACCCTTAAATTTCTGGATGCCAAAAACCTTAAGCCTGCAATTGCAGGTATGTCTTCTAAATATGGCAGTATTTCTATCGATGAAAAAAGTAATTCTTTAATTGTCTGCGACACTAAAGAAAATCTTGAAAAAATTCTCACTCAAATTGGAAAAGCTGACAAAAAACCCGAGCAAATTATGATTGAGATTGTTCTTCTCGATGTAAAACTCAATGACGAAACTGAAATCGGCGTCAACTGGGACTTCCTAACCACTAAGTATAATGTAAATCTCGGTAATGATTCGAAAATCGGCACTTCCTTCAGACAGAGCCTCGGATTCAGTGACACGGTTGCTGCAATTGCTGAAACGGCTACAACGATCGGCGATGCTACGGCATGGAATACCACCGGTACAGGTTCTGACTTCAGTCTTATCTCCGGCGACATCAGAAACGTAGTTCACCTACTGCAGGAAAAGAACAATGTTGAAATCCTTGCAAGTCCGCGAGTAATGGTTGTGAGCGGTAAAAGCGCTACTATCGAAGCCATTGAAGAAATACCGTATCGGGAACAGACTGACACCAGCCAAGGCGGGTCCGCGGCTCTGACAAGCACGCAATTCAAGCCTGTTGGTGTTAAGCTTAATGTAGAAGCTACACTGATGGATGACAGATCCATTCTCCTGAAAGTCGACACCGAGCAGAATGTCCAGACGGGTACAAGCGTTGTCGCCGGTGTCACCGGCACACCAATAGTTGATACGAGAAAGATACAAAGCTCGCTGCTGCTCGAAGACGGCCAGATACTTGTCATCGGCGGCCTGCGGCGAAAAGAGACACAAAAACAAACTAATCAGCTTCCCATACTTGGCGATTTGCCGATAATAGGTTTTGCCTTCAAGGCCACAGATACCATTCAGAACAATTCAGAACTGCTCGTGATTCTCTCGCCGCATGTTTATAAAGGTGAAAAACCGACCGATGTCGCAATGGAAAAGTACAACGAAATTACACAAAGACCTCTTCTGATAATTCCAGAGGCCGTAGAAAAGAAGAAAGAAGAGGAAAAAGAAAAGGCCAGAATTGCACAAGAAGCAGAAAAGATAGAAAAAGCAAAAAAAGCAAAGGATGCAAAGAAAGCAGAAGAAGTAAATAAGAAAGCTGAAACTGCGAAAAAACAGAAGTCGGAATAAATTTCTCACGAGTTATTTTTCATGGTTTAAAAGTGTAATTGTTGAAGAAACCGACAAGGTAGCAGGTTTTTACACACAGGAGATTCGTGAACAAAGTACCCGCAAAGGTTTTAGCTGGACCCGCCTCGATGGCGCTACCGGTATTCTCGCCCACGTGAATACCAAATCTCCCTGCAAGGTCAGCAAATACAGCATAGATGTTTCTGGATTTGAAGAGTCTGTAGTACCAATTTTGGATATTAGCTACAGCGATGCAGAATTATTCATTATCGACGAAATCGGCAAGATGGAGTGTTTTTCGGAAAAGTTTGTTACAGCAGTACGCCGTCTCTTTGTGTCCGACAAATCTTTATTGGCTACTGTGGCACAAAAAGGAAGTGGGCTTATTTCTGAAGTAAAGAGTTATCCGGATACGAAACTATTTAACTTGACAGCGCAAAATCGTGACAAAACAATCACTGAAATTTTGCAAATCCTTATAGAATTGGAAATTAACAATGAGCGAGTTAATAAATCTTCCTAAGCCGAACCAAGATGGCGCGATATCATTGGAGAAAGCTATAGCTGTTCGGCGGTCAAGACGCAATTTTTTGCCGCAGTCTCTTACACTTGAGCAAATCAGCCAACTGACCTGGGCAGCGCAGGGCCAGGAGGCCGGCAGCAGCTATCGCACAGCGCCTTCAGCCGGAGCAACCTACCCTCTGGAGCTTTTTGTCGTAACAGGTAATGGTTTGTTTCACTATTTGCCTGCCGAACATGCCCTTGAAAAACTAACAGGCCAAGACCTGCGAGCAGAACTCTCAACCGCTGCCTGGGGACAGGAATTTGTTGAAGCGGCGCCGTTAACAATTGTCTTCGCCGCCGAATTTAGCAGAACAACAAATCACTATGGCAAACGAGGTATCCGTTATGTATATATGGAAGCAGGTCACATCAGCCAGAATATCTATCTGCAGGCCGGCAAGATTTGGCGGTATATCCGTAGCAAATTTAAAGGAAAAGGATAAAAGTCGAGGCTAATTCCGCAGATTTGAATGATTCGCTAACTCTCCCTCGCAAAAGTACTTGCGAAACTGCTCAGAAGTGGGCGATACAGGACTCGAACCTGTGGCCTCCTGCGTGTAAAGCAGGCGCTCTAACCAACTGAGCTAATCGCCCTTTGTTTGATTATGAAAATACAGGTTTTTAGTCCTTGCGTCAATGTTTTTGAAGTTTTATATTTATGTAAACGAGCGAGACTCTTAATAAATAAGGGGTTTTTTATTACAATAGAGGCATTTTTATGACGATACTTGAAGCTATTCGTAAACGATACTCCTGCAGGGCATATATAGACAGGCCAATAGAGCAGGAAAAACTCACACAAATCTTTGAGGCAGCAAGACTTGCGCCTTCTGCAAAGAATCTGCAGGATTGGCGCTTCGTGGTGGTTAGAGATAAAGAAAAAAAGCAACAGGTAGCTGCGAGCACTAATCATCCGGAAGTCTTTGGAAAAGCAGGAGTTATGATAGTTGCGTGCAGTAACAGCAATGACGTTATGAGATGCGGGCAGGCGGTGGCGGCTATCGATGTGGCAATTGCGCTGGAACATATCTGCCTGCAGGCAACGGAGTTAGGATTGGCAACGTGCTGGATTGGGTCGTTCGAGCCGGAAAAGGTCAGGAAAGTATTGAAAATACCACAAGATGTTGCTATAATTGAACTTATGGCACTTGGTTATCCGGCAGATAAGGCGAAAAAGCCACAACGTGAGCCAATAGAGAATATAGTTTGCTATGAGAAGTGGGAGTTTTGAGGTTGGTAATTGGTAAATGGTAATTGGTAAATGGTGATTGGTAAATGGTGATTGGTAAATGGTAAATAAGTTACTAATTACCAAGGGTTTAGGGGACGTGGTGCAACGGGAGCACACCGCAATCGCATTGCGGGAATGAGGGTTCGATTCCCTCCGTCTCCATTATTTTTTATTCAGTTTTGGGGGAAAAATGAGGTTTAGTCGCTTGTCGCTGGTCGTTAGTCGCTAGCAAGATTAAACTGTTAAAACAAGCAAGATGGGTAAAATAGATAAGAATTTTGTCTTCACAAAATGTGCGAAAATTATCGTAAAATGGCTTAAAACAGGGCAACGGCGCGGGTTTATGAGCAAACGTTTGAAAATATTCGAAAACGTTTGAAAACTGTATAGAAACGTTTGAAAATTGATATGAAACGTTTGAAAATAGTATAGAAACGTTTGAAAAAATTGGAAAAATTTTAACTCGATACTGGATGCTCGATACTAGATACTCGAATGAAAAAAACTAAGAAAAATCAGGCGCAGGTTGCCTAAGTTCCTTCGACAAGCTCAGGACAAGTAACAGAGATTTTTTTAGCCAATAAGACACCAAGGCGCGAAGAATATTTAATCGCTGATTACACAGATAACACAGATTTAATAGGCCACAAAAAGGTACAAAAAACATCCGCCTTCGCTAAAGCTTCCGACTTCGTCTCGATATAAGACGTCGGGACCACGCCGGACAAGCCGACGGACAGGCAAAGAAAAATTGGCCACAGATGACCACAGATTCACACAGATTTTTTAAGCCACGAGGACACCAAGACACGAAGGAAATTTAATCGCTGATTACGCAGATGACACTGATTTATAGTTGGCAACAAAGAAACTAAGGCGCGAAGAAAATTAGACGCTGATTTCGCTGGTTGCGCAGAGATTTTTAGATACGGATTTATTTCGTATTGCGTGATGCGTATATCGTATGTCGCCAGAGGAATCCGCCGGAGACGGATAAATTTTTTGGACGCGGATTGTGCGAAGAAAAATTAACCACGAATTCACACGAATGGACACAGATTTTTTTACCGCAGAGGACGCCGAGAACACAGGGGCTTATTTTTTAATCACAGATTACGCAGATTACACGGAGGGTTTTCAGCCACGAATTCACACGAATGAACACCCGGCTACGTTGAGGAACTTCGCCGTGGCAGGCAGATTTTTTTGCCACAGAGCACACAGAGGCCACAGAGATTTTTGGTCGGCTTGGCGTTCAGTAGGTGGCAATGCCACATAGCGCAAGAAAGTACGGAGATTTTTTTACCGTGGGGACGTAAGAAGAAAATCAAAGATTAAAAATCAGAAAGCAAAATGACAAAGCAAAAATCAAAAATGATTTGGGTTGAGAATATGGGGGCGATTGTTAAAATGGTGGGGTGATATATGGGAGTGAATGTTCGTTATGCCAACAGAGCCGATAAGAGAAATTTACCCAGAGACTGCCGGGGACGCCAAAGTAATGGAAATACTTGGACGTTGGGCCGATGGGGTACAGGAATGTGTAAGTTTCGGAACGCATGTGGCAAAATGGTGTATGGATAATCCTCCTTGGAGGGATGAACGGTCTCTACCTGTACTTTTATCTTTCCGGCACGCATTAGAAATCCTTGATTCTATTTCCGTATTGATTTGGCACGGGCTTGCGGACCCTTGCAAAATCCTACTTCGTTCACTATTTGAAACATGGATGGGCATAGAATATATCGTCCAGAAGGACTCAGGACGAAGGGCAATGAGTTTTCTCGTCTGGCATGTCAAACGGAAGAGGAAATCTTATTTGCAATTATTAGAGAACTCGCCTGAGAACAAGCAATTCAGGGCTGCTCTTGAAGAAGACAGTCTGGGGCTCTTGGACAACATTCGTCCTATCGATGGCATCTCACGATATATTGATAGACTTAACCGATTATTAGGTAAGCCTATGTATCAAAAAGTCGATCAAGAGTTCGAACGTGTCCAAAAAGCTCATAAAAGAAATCCTAACTGGTTTAGTCTATATGACGGACCACGAGATATAAAGCAACTTGCAGAGAAGCTTGGTCATTCTGGTATATATGAAACTCTGTACAGGTTTTTTTCAGCGACAACTCACGGAATGGATGTAGTAGATCACAAAATATCGCGGGGGGATAAAGGCTTAACTAATATAGTTCAAATAAGGTTTGCTTTACATGCTCAAAACCTTACATCTTTGGCGATTAGTTTTGCACTCTCCTTGTTTCGAACAATGATTAAATTTCACAAGCCAGATTGCAAGCCTAAACTGGAAGAATGGTATGCAAGAGAAATTAGAGACTTGCAAATGTGGCTTATAAGTGGTGATATAATAAAGGAGACCTAAAAATTTTCTGAACGGGGGAGAGGGGTGAGCAATCGTTAAAATGGTGGGGTGGCTGCCGAAGCGGAGAGAATAGAACAGTGGAACAGGCGAGCAGGAGAAAATTTTAAATAGATCCCTCCACTCCGTCCGCCTACGGCGAGACTCCGGTCGGGATGACGCTTTGCGCCAATTGCCTCGATATTTTCGCGCCGGGTAAAAACCATATGTTGTGTTGATTCCGCAGTAAGTATCGGGTTAATTATTTAGTAACGCCGCCCCGCTGACACGATAAGAAACCCGCAAAACAGCGGGGTAAGTATTAATAAAATAGGTGGAAAGAGGGGAGAAGTCAAGAGGATTTTGTGGATAGTGGGGAATTTGCTTGATTTTTGCCGGCGGGAGTGGTATAATTACGCCGTCTTGGGGATAGTGCGATACGGATTACGGGAGCCAAGATATGAAAAAGTGGGTGATTTTTATTTTGCTGCTTTTTCCTGCGACAACAGCTTTCGCTAATCCTGTTATCGTTCACAATCCAGCGGAGTTGGTTGGGTTAGTTATCATCTACGTTTCATGCTTTGGGCTGGAGGTCCTGCTGGTCACAACCATATTATTCTTCTGCCATATGGCAGTGGTGCCACTACTGATTGCCTTATTTACAGGCAATGTGGTGATGTATTTTGTTATATTCCAGCCGATTCTTTCGGCGACGGGGAATGTGCCGGCCTCTGAGGCGGTAATAGTTGCGGTCGAAGGGGCTTTCATTAAAATGATAAGCTTGTTCGATACCTTTCAATTGGAAGATTTCAAAGGATTGAAGTGGCGAAGTGCATTTATAATTGCGGCGGTGGGCAATTTGCTGTCATACTACTCCGGCACTGTAATCGGCGGGTGATATAAAGTCGCCGGATAAACCCAATGGGCTTTCGGATTGAGATATTATGGGGGACATTTACAATTTATTATTGACGATTTGGGATTTGGGGGAGAGAATGGATATTCGATTTCAGAATGTGGGGTAAAGAATAATGGAAAATAGACAAGAAGCAATAAATCTGCAGCCGGGCGATTATGAGCAAGAAGGTCTTTACATAATTTTAGAAGATTCAAGACCTTTGGCCCTGACAAGGAGCAATATAGAGCAAACCGCCAAGAAGTTCTGGGAGGACCCCGGCAAGATTAATTCCAAGGTCAAGGCCGCTGCTGAATTTCAAAGATGCGATTTTTGCCCTTTAAAGAAAACCGGCGGATTGTGTGATGCAATACGTCCTACCTTTCCGTTTTTAGATGCTTTGGATAAATATCTTTCACACAACCAAGTAGAAGCCATCTATAAAGATGACAAGGGCGGGTTTTGTGTTCATAGGACGACTATGCAAAAAGCGCTGAGGTATCTTTCCGTGCTGAGTCTGGTGTACTATTGCCAAGTGACAAGAAAATACTGGAAGCATTTCTGGGGGATAATGCCGCTTACGGAAGCGCAGGAAATAGCGGCGAGACTGTATCTGAATTTCCTTTATCTAAACGGCGGAAGCAAGAAGGGGGCCGAGAAGAGCATTTCAAGGTTTAAAGAAGAGATAACAATTACAAGCAGAAACCAGGTAAAAAGAATGAACCTTGTTTGCGATAATGACGCTTTTATGAACGCATTTGTCAACACGCAGATAATCGCAGACATTTTGTCTTTCGATATTGGCAAGCTTGTAGATGAAGGGTTTAATATGAGACAACCTGCAGATTTGCCAACTCCACTTACACTTACATAGCGGTTGCGGCTGGGCGGGCATTTTAATTTACGATTTACTATTGACGATGGTTCGACTTTGCTCACCACAGGTTTGGGATTTGGGGTTGAGAATTGGGTGCGGTTTAATGATAAATTATACTCAGGAGACACAAAATGGAAGTGGAACTAAAAAATAAGAAGCTGATTATCACAATTCCGGTAAATGATAAACCAATACCGTCGGCAAGCGGTAAGACGCTGGTGGTGGCCAGCTCACACGGCAACCAGAAGACAGCAGTAATAATTAACGGCAAAGCCGTAATAGTCGGCGTGAACGCTTATATCCAAAAATAACGACGACCGGGTCCCCGCCGAAGCGGTGAAAGTAGAACAGACGGACGACAGACGACAGAGGATAGACGAGGGGGGATGGACGAGGGAAGAGGGACGAGGGAGGAGGGACGACGAAGGGGAATATCCAATCCTTCGACTACGCTCAGGACTGGTATCGAATGCTCAATGTCGAATTATGAAGTAAAAATGGGGATATTCATAAAAATTCAAGAAAGAAAAAGGGGTTGGTCGATGTAGGTGAAGTGAAGGTTAAAAGAGGTGGCTCTTTGCAAGCCATAGGGCTATAAATTGGCCGAACTTTGTATTGCCCACTTTCGATAACACGAGCAAGGCAGAGCGAAATGCGGGCATAAGAAGCGAGAGCTAAAAGCAATAAAGAAAAGAGCCACATAAACTAAGGGAGAGCTACAGAGCTCTCCCTTGTTTTTTTGCCATTTTAATTTTCCTATTTTTCCCGGATAAATGACTTGCGAAAGGAGAGTATTTAGCTGAAGATGGATATGAGATAGAAATGCAAACAGAAAGTTTAGGTTAAAAATGACAGAAGTGCCGCCAATTTTGTTGTCAGCGATTATCTGTGAGAAGGTGATTTTCGATAGAATTACCGGAATGCCGAGCATTATAAATATTATCCAAAATATCAATGCGCCAAAGTACCCGGTGCGGTATCCTTCGCTTGTTTTCTTCTGTGAACTGACAAACGGGCACGGGAGGACGAAAACAACAATAAGACTTGTTGAGGAGCAGGCCCCTGAAGGACAGGAAGAAAAAGTTATCTTCGAGCAAAAAGGAGAAGGTGAGTTTAAAGATGTTAAACAGGTCGTCAGTTTAGCATTGAACCTGCAGGGAATGGTGCTGCCTCACGAGGGTGAGTATCGTTTTCAGCTTTTTGCGGAGGACTGTCTGCTCGGGGAGAGACGGATTATCTGCAGAAGGATTACGCTGCCGACGAGAGGCGGCGAGGAAAAGGGCGGCGGGTAAATCCGCCTACGGCGGACAAGGTTTTTTGTTCGAGACTTTAGAGCATCTAACAAAAAGAAGTTTAGCCACAGAGAATAATAATATTTTTTGCCACAGAGGCCACCCGTCTCGCCGCGGCGCCGAGCCGAGGCAGGACAGAGAACACAGAGACTTTTATTTGACCGAGTCGTCGGAGGGCAATCCGAGTTTCTTATATAAATCACGTCTGCCTTGTTTGTCTGCTTCGATGGTTTTTTTGGCATATTCAGCGACCTCTTCGGCGCGTGCTCGCGGGACGACGACAACGCCATCACCGTCGGCGGCGATTATGTCACCCGACTCGACGAGGACGCCGCCACAAACAACAGGGCGATTGACAGATTCGATTTCATTTCGGCCCGGTCTTATGCCTCGGCCAACTTTTCTAAAATAAAGCGGAACTTTTTCAGTGATAATCTCATCGGTGTCACGAGTGGTGGCATTGGTTACGACGCCGACGCAACCGGCTGATTTCCAAGCCATAATATTATTCGAGCCGATTGAGCCGACATCAGCATCCGGAGCATCGTCCAAAACAAGAGCCGTGCCTTTGCGGATGAGCGGAACAAACGGCTCACCTGAAAGCTTGTTATACCAGTTGCTAACCCAGCTATCAAAAGCTTTGGTTTCCAGATTGGGGGCAGGGGGCTTGTTTGTGGGGACGTAGCGGGCGGTTAGAGCGATGCCGATGAAGCGGTGTGTATAATGGACAGTATCTTTCCAGGCAGGGTGTATTTCGGGCGACATCAGGCCGATATTGGGCAGGCCGGCTTTGTCCATTCCGTCAGTAACATCGGCGACCCGCAAGCCTTCAAAAAGTTTAAGGATTTTCTGGTCTTCTTCGGCGGAGTAGAGCTTCGTCGGGATGAAATTTTTTCCGGCTCTCAACTCTTCGATTTCTGGGTTGGGTTTTTGGTCGGCGGCTGAAGTGAACAGTGAGGACGCCAAGAGGGTAACCGAAGCCAGTGAGATTACCGCTACTATTGTTTTTAGCTTTGCCGTTTTCATTGTTTTTGTCTCCTTTCCGCTACAGGCGGATAAATCCGCCATAGGCGGACAAGAATTTTTAAGTCGGTGATAATCGAGCGATTTCGGTTATACTGTAATCACTTTTTGGCCCAGTTCAAGGCAAAAAAGGACGAAAAGTAAAGATAAACGAAATTTTGAGGTGGGGATTATTTCTGCCGATAAAAATATAGCGGGTGGCTAAGCCACAAGTAAGATTATGGAGCAGTTCGATAATATCTTATGAATAAGATTAGCAGCGGAAATTTTATCCTGGAGGACGAGCTTGTTTTTAGGTTTTCGCGTGGCGGCGGGCCGGGGGGGCAGAACGTCAATAAGGTCAATACGCGGGTAACGGTGCGTTTCGACGCTGCGAATTCGGGGAGTTTTTCCGATGAGCAGAAAGGACAGATACTCAAAAGGCTTGCAAGCCGAGCAGATAAAGACGGCGTGATAAGAGTTGTTTCGCAGCGGTATCGAACACAAAAAGCGAACCGTGAGGCGGCGGTCGAGCGATTAGAAGAGCTATTGAGGGGTGCGCTAAAAAAGAAAGCGGTGCGGAAAAAGACGAGAGTGCCGGAAGCAGCCAAGAGAGAGCGATTAGAGAAGAAGAAGCGGCGAGGTTTTTTGAAGAGACAGAGGGCAGAACGGAGTTTTGAACAGTAGCAAGGGGCTGAAAAGAAATTCGAAATCCGAAGCACGAAATACGAAACAAATTCAAATAACCAAAATACAAAATTCAAATGTAAGAAGTAAAGAAGGGATTAAGTCAGCTCAATATCAGTGGGTTTTTCGGGCGGAGGGGTGTCGGGGGCAACTAACTTTTGGCCGAGGGCGAAAGCCTGCTCCATTGCGGATGGGTGATTTTTGATTTGGCCTGGGTCTTCCACCTTATTTACAAATAAATTTGCTGCGTAGTTTATATCGAGGACGTCGAAGAAGTATTTCATTGTCAGACGGATGCTGTCGAACATTTTCTTGCTTTTCGAGCCGCCTACGGCGATGACCATAGCGCGTCTGTCGCGGCCTGCGGCGGTGATGAGGGGCTTTTTCAAGACGTATTTGTGAGCCCAAAGGCACTGGCAGCGGTCAATGAGAGATTTTGCCTGTGCGCAGACGGTCATAAAAAATATGGGCGTTGCGAAAATGAGGCGGTCGGCGTCGAGCATTTTTGCAGAGATGATGTGATAATCGTCTTTGACAACACAACGGCCTGTTTTGTAACAGGAATTGCACTCGATGCAGGGTGCGATTTTGAAATCCGACAATCGGAGATATTCGGTTTGTGCGCCGACCGATTCGGCCCCTGCCAAAGCCTGGCGGAGAAGCAAGTCGCTGTTGCCGTTAAGCTGAGGACTTGCCGAGATTCCAATCACTTTCAGAGCCATATCAGCAGTAAGCTATCAGTATTTGGTGCGAAAAGCAACAGGGGCAAAAGAATTTTGATGTCGGCGATTGACAGGCGGGATTTTTGCAGATAAAAGTAATTTTAGGCGAGGTTTAAGAAAGAAGGTTTTGGCATTTTTGGGAGAATTGAGATGGAAGTGATAGAGTTTCTGAAAAAGTCGAAGGTAAAATACAAGGTTACGAAGCACAAGGCGGCGTTTACAGCACAGGAGGTGGCGGCGGAGGAGCATGAGCCGGGAAAGTATGTGGCCAAAGCGGTGGTCGTCAAAGCCGATGATAAGTACGTGATGTGTGTTCTTCCGGCGTGTTACAATATTGACCTGAAGAGCTTGAAAAGTCAGCTGAAGGCCAAATCAGTGAAGCTGGCAAGTGAGAAGGAGCTTGGTGAGATATTCGGCGACTGCGAGGTTGGAGCGCAGCCGCCCTTTGGGAACTTATATGATTTGCCGACAATTATGGACGAGGTGTTAGAAGGTGACGACCATATTATGTTCCAGGGCGGCACACACGAGAAGTCGATACGAATGAGTATGGCAGATTACCAGAAGCTGGTCGGGCCAAAGGTTCTTGAATTCAGCCGGCATGTAGCTTCGTGATTGCGGTTCCGGAGGTCAAGGGCGGGATTAGTTTACAACGCCGGTAATGAGAGTCTGCGGGAGGGGGATTTATTTTTTATTTGCGTTTTTACTGTCTTCAACGGACCAAAGGTATCTTTGTAATTTAACAACAGCATTTTCATTCCTGGCATCTGAAAATGAGGCAATTGCTTTTTTAAGGACTGCGATTGCATCATCGTAGCGATTCTGCGTTGAAAGAACCTTTGCGAACGTTAAATGATTTTCTACTTCAAGCGGACCGATATCTATTGCCCGCTGAAGATATTCGGTTGCTTCACTGAAGCGGTCGATTTCCGCCAGTGCGGAGCCCAAATTCCTGAGTGTCTTAATTGAGTTGGGTTCCTGGGCCAAATCTTCCCGATAAGCCTCAATCGCTTTACTCATATATTCGGAGGCATCTTCGTCCCTGCCTAATTTTTTCGATGCCAAACTTATGTTGAAGTACATATCTGACATGCTGTGCTTTATTTTGGCCTTTTTGTTGTATTCAATGGCACTTTTGGCGGCGTCGATAGCTTGCTGCCACTTATGCTGCTTTGCCAGAATCTGCCCCATATTATTGTATGCCATAATCGACATTGTTGGGTTGGCCTTAATGAGTTCTTTATATATTGCGACGCTCTCGTCCAGTTTGCCCTTGCTTTCAAGTTTTGATGCCCTCTCCAGATATCTGTTTGACAGAGAAACAAGGGCACTTTGGCGTACTACCGGCGCCAGCATATTTTCTACCGGCACATAGTCATCCGTCAATACAATCCCACGCCCTTTTCCTTTGAGTGTTTCTATTTCAGAATCGTTTAATATCCATAAATTCGAACCTGCTACCGGCTTTTCTGAGCCTAGGTTTTCAAGATTAATTTTTCGCATGGCAGCGATAACTACAAAAGTATCCCGTCGCGCTGGACGTGACCTATCTTCAGCAGCGACATAAACATATGGAAATGTTTGTTGGAGAGTTTTGACAACGGCTCCCAAGAACAGCCCACTGTCGTAAATATCTATCAGGTTTATCATATATACCCCATCATCAGTGAGGATTTGAGCGATTTTGTCGTTGAATTCTTTGGTTGTCAGCTGGTAGGGCACCGAATAGTCGTTGAAGGCATCTCCATAGACGAAATCATATCGAGGTATTTGGCCATCGGTTTGTTTTTTCTGGAGTAACTCGTCAACATAATTGCGGGCATCCATTGTAAATATGTTAATGGAAGTATTCCTATCCAGGCCGAAAGCCTGGATGGCTGCCTCAGTTACCCGCGGGTCGATTTCGGCCACATCGATTCGACTTCCTGGCCAGACTTTCTCAACATATCGAGGAAAAACATACCCTCCCCCTCCGATTGATAGAACCGAAATTTTATTCTTGTCCCGACCGGCCAGATGTGTTACTGTAGCATAGATCTGCTCGTAGGAGTATTGTAAATCGAGTATGTCGTTCATTACGATTTTGCTGTGTATTAGTTTGTCCAGCGTAAATTCACGTTTGTCCACTGTTTCCGAAGCGCGTTTTACGGCAATGTAGGAGTATTGGCTTTCGTCCTCATAAAGAACGATGGGATCCGGTTTTTCTCTCAATGCGAGAGACGAGCCGGTGCTCTCAGCCCATCTGGCAGGTGTCATTGCCATAGTTATTAAGGCAAAGAAGATTACCGCCCAGAGGTACAGCGTCCGGAGTCTGGACCAGTACAGGACAGCCATCAGCAGCAAGGCTGCCCCGACCATCCAGATGATAGCAATGGTTCCCATCGCAGCAATCAGGTAGAAACCCGCAAGGAATGTCCCTGCAATACTGCCTGCGGCGCCGAAGGCGTATATGTCTCCGACGGTCCTTCCAGTAGGCAGTCCTTTGTCGAGGGCCATTTTCGCAACTACCGGACTTATCGTTCCCAGCAGTGTAGATGGGAGCATGAAGACCAAAAATACATGCGTAAGCACATGGGCCGGCCAGCTTAACTTCCACAACCAAATCCACTCGCCGATAAGATTATTCAAGATAACGATTACCACGCAGGTTACAGAGGAGATGCCCAAGAGCACGGCTAATGTTTTTCTTGCGGGAAAGCGGTCTGCGATACGGCCTCCCAGATAATTGCCTACGGTAATGCCGGCCAAGACTACACCTATTACCGAGGTCCACGTATATAGAGATGAGCCGAGATTCTTAGCTATGAGTCTGCCGGCAACAAGCTCCAGCACCATTATGCAGCCACTTGAGAAGAAGACGGTGGCGCCTGGGATGAGAATTGAGGGAAAACTTTTGTTTTTTCTCATTTTTATCCTTCCTTAGCTTATTTTATATTGAGTGAAAGTATAACGAAGCCTTGTGCTGCTAACAAGCGGTTTTTCAGCTCTACAGGATATGATGGGAACTGCTCGGGGAGAGGATTTTGGCTGGTATTGTGCCAACGGTGTGGTAAAGCGGCCGGTTCTGCAGAAGCGAATTGCAAATAACGGCCAGTTGTGGTAGAAAAGGGGGGAAGAATAATTCCAAATCCCGTTAGAAATTTTATTTCTAACGGGATAAATCCTGGACGATTCAGATGGCGGTTCAATTTATTCTCGGCAGAAGCGGGACAGGCAAGACGAGCTATTGTATAAAAGCGATAGTGGATGCGCTGGTGGAGGGGGTGGCTCAGCCACAAGCTGATAATCAGCCGCTGATTCTGTTAGTTCCGGAACAGGCGACGTATCAGGCGGAGCGTGCGATTTTAAGCGATAAAAGAGTAGGGGGGTATCACAGACTACACGTGCTTTCGTTTGCCCGTCTACAATTTTTACTGTCGGGCAAAAATACGGCAAAGCCGGCAGTAACACGGATTGGGCAACAAATGATAATCCAGAGGATTCTGCGTGACAATAAAAGTAAATTAAAAGTGTTTGGCTCATCAGCAGGTTTTCCCGGCCTGGGGCGGCAAATGGCGGAGACTATTGCTGAGCTGCACGAATATGCAAAAACGCCGGAAGATATTGACCAATTGCTGAGCCAATTGCAAAAAGACGAACGTAATAGTTTGGCTGCGCTGAAATTTGCCGATATCGGGCTGGTTCTCAGGGAATATTTGAAGTTTATCGAGGGCAGGTTCATCGACCCTGATATTCAACTGACCCGCAGCTGCCGGGCGGTAGCTACTGCGGCGCTGACTAAAGGCGCAAAGCTATGGGTCGATGGATTTGCAGGGTTCACGACATCTGAGCTTGCAATTTTGACTGAGATGCTGAAAGCGGCGGCAGATGCTCAAATTGCGCTCTGTCTGGACCCGTCAAATATTGATTTGGCAAATCCAGATACAGCAAAGCTCGAAGCGGTGAGCATATTCAGTCCGACGGAACGAACATACGCTGCTCTTATCGAGATAGTAAAAAAGAGTAAACTGCGGTTAGCCAAGCCGATAATCCTAAAGGAGGGAGTCAGATTTTCCCACTGCCGACAGCTTGCTCACATCGAGCGTGATATTTTTAAGCTTGAGCCGTTAAACCTCGACCCCTGCGGCAGGGGCGGGGTAAAAATACCGGCGGCGAGCAGCGTTAGGATTATATCAGCGCCCAACGCTCGCGCCGAAGTCCAATTTGTTGCGAGAGAGATACTGCGATTGCTCAAGGAAAAAGATTATCGATACCGTGACGTTGCAGTTATCGCTTCGGATATAGACCGTTATCAACACTATATAAGGGCTTGTTTTGACGATTACGGCATACCGTTTTTTATTGATAAGCGGAAGAGCCTGAATCAACATCCGGCTATCGGGCTTATTTGTTCGGCCCTGCAGGCGGCACTGAATGGTTTTTCTCACGGCGATATCTTCAGCTTTCTTAAGACGGACCTGGCGCCAATAGAGCGGGGCGAGGTTGATTTGCTGGAGAATTACTGTCTTGCATTCGGGGTAGCAGGGGGCGACTGGACGGGCGGGGAAGAGTGGCACTTTGCAGGTCAAGATAACGAACACTTTGACGAGGAGCGTGTGAACCGAATCCGGAAGAAAGTCAGCGGGCCTTTGCTTGAACTTCGAGATAAACTTTGCCCTGTTGACAGTCCAGCAAGGGCGATGAGCGCCGAAGAGTTTATGCAGATTATATTTGATTTCCTTGAGGCCCTTGGTGTTCGTGAAGAAATCGGGAAACGGATTGAAGAAGCCACTGAACTAAAAAATTATACTACGGTCGATGAACATCGGCAGTTTTACGATAAGCTCCTGGATATATTTGATGAATTTGCCGAGGTTTTTGCCGGCCAAGAAGAAACGGCTGGGGATTATCTTGCGATTATCAGTTCTGCAATTTCGCAGATGACGCTGGCATTTATTCCGCAGACTTTGGACCAGGTACTTGTAGGCTCTATCGAGCGGAGCCGCCATCCCGATTTGAAAGCAGTTTTCCTTATAGGCGCCACTCAAAGGGAGTTTCCGGTCCCGGTGAGTTTCGAGAGCATATTGACGGATGAGGACCGCATTGCTGCCGAAGAAGCGAAATTTGAGCTGGCGGCAACGACCGGTCAGAAGCTGGCTGAGCGGCAGTATCTGGCTTATATTGCATTTACACGACCGAAAGAGCTTTTGTGTGTTACGTATCCTGCAACTGATGAAGGGGGCAGCGCCACAACCCGCTCGCAATTTATAGATAATCTGGTGACACTATTTGAAAATCTTAAAGAGGAATCAATTGCAGGATACAAAAACGACGTTGAGCAGGTCCATAGCAAGAGTGAGCTTGCTGATTTGCTATGCAGCCAATTGGGTAAGGATACTTTTTTGGCTGAAGCGGGGGAAAGAGAGCAACTTGGTAAGCTATTAGGTGATATTGCCTCGGATGAGGAGCTTGCTGAATTGGGGTCGGAAGTTCTTTCGGCGATAAATTACGACAATGGTGCACAGTTAGAGGTCGATATAGTTGAAAAACTTTTCGGCGGGAAGGAGGGAACCCAAGTAAAAAGCTCAGCGACGAGACTGAGCACTTTTGCGGCGTGTCCATATCAGTATTTTGCCAGATATATATTGGAATTAGAGGAAAGAGAAGAATTTAAGTTTGAGCCGCTGGATGTAGGCATTTTTTATCATCGTGTTCTGGATGCTTTGTTAAAGCGACTTAACTCGGTGAAAAAAGATTTTGCAACAGTTGCGGACGAGGAGCTTCTGAGACTTCTAAGAGAACAAATAGCGAAGTTTGTCGTGGAAGACCCTTTTATATCAAACTTTTTGCGTCGTTCGGCACAAAACGGCTTTATTATCCACTGTGCCGGTGAGGTCCTTGAGGATTGTGTTCGAGCGATTGCAGAAATGGTTCGTGCGGGAAGTTTTCGGCCTTGCCGGTCGGAGGTTTCGTTCGGCGAGGTGAAAGACAGCACCGTTAACATCGGCGAATACAAGATTAAACTGCCAAACGGCAGGGTAATAGCTTTGGACGGCAAAATCGACCGGCTTGATATTGCAGAAGCGGGAGGCGAAAGAGCTGCAATTATTTTTGATTATAAACGGAGGGCAAAATCCTTTAACTGGTCGGAGTTTTACCACGGTCTGGATATGCAACTGCCGATTTATATCCTTGCTGTGTGTAATGCAACACACTCAAAAAACATAAATGCAATTGGTGCCTTTTATATGCCGGTCGAGGTCCCGCCCCAAAAATCCTCGCTCGATGAATTATCAGAGAAAACTGACGGTTTTTATCATAAGGCATACGGTTTATTTAATGGCGAATTTTTTCAACAACTTGATAATGCAAACAGTAACATATTTTATAATTTCTTCGTCACTAAAAACGGCAGCCAATACGGATATGAAAATGTAAGCGGAGCATTAAGACCTTCTGATTTTCAAAAGGTTCTTAAATTTACTGAGAAAAAAATAATCCAATTGTCCGAAGAAATTCTCTCGGGCAGAATCGAAGTCAAGCCGTATCGTTTAAATCAAAAATCGCCGTGCAGTTATTGCAAGTATAAGGCGGTTTGCCGATTCGACTGGCAGATAAATGAGTACAACCTTTTAGAATCCTTAGACAAAGTTGGCGCGCTCGAAAAGATAAAGGGCAATAATGGCTGAGAAAAAGATAAAGTGGACTGAGCAGCAGAGGCGAGCGATTTCTGCGCGCGGCAGGGACGTTCTGGTAAGCGCCTCAGCCGGCACGGGGAAAACAGCGGTGCTGTCGGGCCGGTGCGTCGATATAGTATCTGATAAAAGTATATGTCCCGATGTGCGGAGCATACTCGTGCTGACTTTTACGGAGATGGCTGCCGAGCAGATGCGGTCGAGAATCGGCGAGCAATTAAAAGATGCGTTTCTGGAAAGCGGCGACCGTCATCTTCGTCTCCAGCTTATGCTGCTGCAGGCGGCCGACATCAGCACGATACATTCATTCTGCAAACGGCTTATCACGGAATACTTTTACAAACTCGGCCTTGACCCGACTTTTGGGATAATCGACGGCGACGAGGCGAGACTACTGAAGGCGGAGGCGCTCGAAAAGACAATTGAGTGGGCGTGGCAACAGAGTAATTTAGTGCAAGGGCTGGAACAGCTTCTCCGGCGGCGAGACCTTCGGACGAATGACGGTTTTCTTGCAAAGATAATAAGCTTGAGCAATTTTTTAGAGGGCGTAATTTCACGAGAGAGCTGGTATAGGCGAGCGATACAGCTTGGCGAAACTGTCAGCCCTTTCACCTGCGGACTGGGTGAAGAACAAAAACAAATTGTTGCGGAGAGATTGAGGAGCATTGTCAATCAGCTTCAACAGGCCAAAAAGCTTTACGAGAACGGCTGTTCCGGCGGGGATTGGGCCGAGAAGCTGGAGGAAAGTCATATTAAACCTGTTGTGCAATGTATCGAACTTTTGGAAGCGGGCAACTGGGGAAAATGCGCTGATGGAATAAGGAATTTTGCCAAGCCTACAACGTACAAGCCCAGAGAAGTACCGAAGACAATTGCTGAACTTATACAAAAAAAAGTTAAAAAAGCTGTGGATGAGTTTGAAAAACTTTCGGAGCTTGCCATATTAAATCCTGATTACCTCAACAGGGTCGGCGGAGCCGTGAGCTTACAGACAAGGGTGCTTGTTGAACTTGTTAAGAAATTCGACCAGTTGTATAGCCAGGCGAAAAAGGGAGTTAACTGCCTGGATTTTGCCGACCTTGAACATTATGCGTTGAAGCTTTTGGCTGATGAAAATTCTCAGGATGAGAAACTGTTACCATCAGAAAGTGCCTTGGCATTGCGGCGAAGGTATAAGTATATATTTGTTGATGAATATCAGGATATAAATGCTGTTCAGCAAGCCATACTCGATATGCTCAGCAACGGCGGAAATGTTTTTGTTGTCGGGGATGTAAAACAGAGCATTTATGCGTGGCGAGGAGCTGAGCCGGAGATTTTTCTTGAGCGATTAAAACCTGTGTCTCCTGGCCGGGCTGATGCGTTTGGCGGGTTTCGGGTTGACCTGAATGCGAACTTCCGTTCGGCCAAGGGTATCCTCGATTTTGTCAACAAGGTGTTCGGGCGAATAATGACTGCCTCTTTTGCAAAAGTCGATTATGATGAGTCGGCCAGGCTGAAGCCGGCGACTGAAAGTGAATCTGGAGATAAAAAGAACGTTGTCGAGTTTCATATACTCGATGAGAAAAGCAAAAATGAGGATTTACAAACCGAGGAGACCACAGATAACGCAGAGGAAAGTGGGGACACTTTCAGCTCTCGCCAGCGTCAGGCGGCGATGATTGCCCAGCGTATAAAGCAAATGGTCGGGGCGGAAACGGGTGAGCCGGAGTTTCAAATATACGATAAACAGAGACGTGAAAAAAGAGGGGTTGAATATCGTGACATCGTGGTGCTGATGCGTTCGCTGGCTAAAAAGGCGAACGATTATGTCGAAATTTTTCGATTGGCCGGTGTGCCTGTCAGCTGTCAAGCTACGGCGGGCTATTTTGAGGCGACTGAAATCACTGATATCCTGTGCCTGCTAAAAGTTTTGGACAATCCACAACGCGACATTGAATTGGCTGCGGTATTGCGAAGTCCGTTCTTTAAGGTCAGTGACACCGAACTGGCAAAGATAAAAGTCCATAGTAAGACAAACGAGCGGTATAAAAATTTCTACGAGTGCGTGCTCGAATACTCTGCCTGCGGGACGGAGGTAAAACTGGCTGAAAAACTTAAAAAAGTGCTTGAACAGATTGAGCAGTGGCGCGGCGTTGCGCGGAGCGGCAGTCTGGCTGATTTGATTTGGCAAATCTATCGGCAAACAGGCTTTTTGTCATATATTTGCGCTTTGCCGAGCGGCGAGGCGCGCAGAGCCAACCTGCTTAAACTCCACGAGCGAGCGATTCAGTTCGAAGGTTTCGCCAGCAGTGTCGGCAAGCTGTCATTGGGGCGTTTTGTTGAATTTATCGAGGAGCTTCAGGAGATAGGGCAGGATTGGACACCAGCTGAGCCGGACAGCTCAGTTGAAAATGCAGTGCGGATTATAAGCGTCCATAAGAGCAAAGGACTCGAATTTCCGGTTGTTTTTCTGGCTGAGCTGGATAGTCAATTCAATAAGAGAAACATTCAGGAAGATTTTCTCGCTGAGACACGTGATACGTTAGGTCTGCAGATTATCGACCGCAAGTCGAATACCAAATTAAGCTCGCTCGCACACCAGATTATCGCAGAGAAGAAATTAGCCACGGCCCTGGCGGAGGAGATGCGTATTCTTTATGTTGCGATGACACGTGCGAGAGAGCGGCTTATCTTAAGCGCTTCGGAAAAGAAAAAAAACTGCCAGGATGTTATCTGCGATGGTTTTTTCCTCGGCGATGAGCCGGTCGGTGATTGGCAACTTCGGCGGTGTCAGAGTCCTTTAGAGTGGGTTCTCTACGGACTTTCGGACCAGAAGAATTTGCACGAAGCCTTTGGAACGGGAGTAGCCCCGCCCCTCGGAGGGGCGGGGTTAGAGGCGGGGGACAGCAGTGATTTGTTCAGCGTAAAACTTTACGGCCAGAGGGAACTTGAGGGGCTTTGCGGATATATCCACAAACTAAAGGACAGGAAATCTGCTCGCTTCAGAGTGACCACAAGAGATTTGCAGTCAAAGCCGAAGAAAGCGAAACTGCTTTTGGAAATTAAGAATTCTTTGGCGTGGCGATACCGCTTCGGCGATGTGCCGCTTTTGCCTGCCAAGCAATCGGTGACGCAACTGACACATCGAGAGGACGAATACGTAAGATTCGATTATTCGAGGGTGCTGGAACGAAGACCGAGAGCGATTTTATCCGCTGATTCGACTGAACTGCTTGATGGTCGGTTAATCGGCACGGTTACGCACCTTGTAATTTCGCAACTTGATTTAGGCAGGCCTGTAACGGAAGAAGTAATTGAGAAGACAAAGGGAAAACTTCTGACTGATGGTGCAATAACGGAAGTTGTGGCTGAGCATATTAACGCAGATTCGATAATCACATTTTTTGAAGGCGAGTTAGGCAGGGCAGCCCTTGATGCCAAGAATACCATCTACCGTGAGTGGCTGTTCACGTTTGCTCTGCCGGCGTCGGAGTTGAGTGATACGAAGGACGATGGACAAGGGACGAGGGGAGAGGGACGAGGGACAGGGGACGAGCTAATTGTTGTGCAGGGCATAATCGATTTACTCATCAAAACGCCAAAAGGTCTTCTGGTTGTTGATTTTAAGACTGATGATGTAACTGCCAAAAAGGTACCTGAGCGGGCGGAACTATATCGTGAGCAATTGGAGCTTTACGGCAGGGCGGCGGAGGCGATTTTGAAAGCTAAAATTATCGGTAAATGGCTGTATTTTCTAAAGCCGGGATGTGCACTTGAGGTCTAAAAAATTAGCCACAGAGGGCACAGAGAAAAAATCAAAAATAGCCACGAAAAGGCACAAAAAGCACAAAGAAAAATTAACCACGAATAAACACGAATGGACACAATTTTTTACCGCTGAGAACGCAGAGGTCGCTGAGGAAAGATAGAATTTAGAATTAAAAATACGCAGGCTTTGCTCTTGTTTGTTGATGTTGTGTTTGTATAATGAACCCTTCATTTATAGTCAAAAAGCAGTATAAGGGTTTTATGGAGAAGATATAGAAATGGCAAAGGCAGCAAAGGCAAACCCCGTTAGAAATTCCAGAGTGAATAAAGTGCCCCGAAAATGGGGGATTTCTAACGGGGCAAGTGCGGTAGTGGGGCAGTCGGGCGGGCCGACAGGGGTGATAAACGCATCTTTAGTCGGCGTTATCGAAGAGGCAAAAAAACATCCAGAAATCAAAAATCTCTACGGGGCGGTCCACGCAGTAGCGGGGATGATAAAAGATGAATTTATAAATTTGAAAAAATTATCACCAGCCCTGGTGAAAGACCTCCTTGTTTCGCCGTCATCGGCGCTTGGCTCCAGCAGAGACAAGCCGGACGAAGAACACTGCGCTAAAATTCTTGAGGTTTTCAAGAATCGTGATATCAGATACTTTTTCTATATCGGCGGCAACGACTCGGCAAATACTGCGCACATTATCAATACAATAGCGACTAA
>Ga0315282_10003944_pt1 | contig 26280 bp, 29 predicted proteins | sample YL17G07_20_MG_FD_203693 | JGI IMG/M metagenome (GOLD analysis project Ga0315282, IMG submission 203693) | Sediment microbial communities from Yellowstone Lake, YNP, Wyoming, USA - YL17G07_20 | ecosystem: Environmental > Aquatic > Freshwater > Lake > Sediment | place: USA: Wyoming | collected... | reverse complement strand
CATAAAAAGCCAAGGGAATGGGAACCTTGACAATACTAAGCAAATGGGCAATAAGTTGTTGATGAGAACAATGGGTCTGGATATGGGTACCCGTACTATTGGAGTAGCGATCAGCGATGAGTTGGGAATAACGGCTCAGGGTCTCAAAACCCTCAGAAGAAAATCGACGGAAGAAGATTTAAAGGAAATCGCCGCGATCGTCGGTCAATTTGAAATTGAAAAAATTGTGGTTGGGCTTCCAAAAAACATGGATGGAACTTTGGGAAAACAGGCAGAGATGGTCCTCAAGTGGATGAAGGTCCTATCGGATAAAATTCAAGTTCCGGTGGTCACCTGGGATGAACGGCTTTCAACCGTTGGAGCCTCCAAAGTTTTATTGGAAGCAGATCTTTCCAGAGCAAAAAGGAAGAAGGTCATTGACAAGCTGGCGGCTGTCCTCATCCTTCAAGGATACTTAGACCAAAGCAGGAGAACAAACAATGGCGCGCTCTCTTAGGAGCAAATGCCTGCTCCTCACGTCGGGTCTTCTCCTTTTCTTTTTTATTTTCGTTTTCTGTTGGTTCCTCTTTGTCCCCTCTTCGAAAACGCCGTCCACCAAGGTAATCTTCCTAAGAAAAGGAACTCCTCTTAAAAAAGTGTCGGAGGTTCTTGAACAGGAGGGGATCGTCAAGAATAAACATTTTTTCTCCCTCCTCACCACGATTCTCGGGAAAAAAACCAAGGTGAAAGCAGGAGAATATGAATTTCAGACTCGAATGCTTCCCCTTGAGGTATTGGATGCTCTGGTCAAGGGACAGGTGAAACGTCACTTGGTAACCATTCCTGAGGGTTATACCCTTTCTCAAATCGCCCAGTTATTGGAGGATCTAAATCTAATGGGGAGAAAGGAGTTCCTCCAGAAGGTCTCTTCTCCCGCTTTCATCAATGCTCTCGGCCTCTCCCAATTGGCAGGACCGACTCTGGAAGGCTACCTCTTCCCTGACACCTATCACCTGGTCAGAGAGATGGACCCGGAGGAAGCAATCCAGATGATGGTCCGTCAATTTAAAAAGGCCTTCGGACCCGACCTTTCTCATCGGGCATCTGAATTGGGAATTTCTGAGAGGGAAACAGTTATCTTGGCCTCCATCATCGAAAAAGAAACTGCGCTCCCTGAGGAGAAGCCTTTGATCTCTGCCGTTTTTCACAATCGTCTAAAAAAGAAGATCCCCCTTCAAAGTGATCCCACCGTGATCTATGGAATCAAGAATTTTAAAGGGAATTTGACAAAAGAAGACCTGACGAGGCCCACTCCTTACAACACCTATCGCATTGCAGGACTTCCCCCCACCCCCATCTGTAACCCCGGTAAAGACTCCCTTCTGGCTGCCGTCCACCCTGCTCCCGTTCCCTATCTTTATTTCGTCTCCAAAAACGATGGGTCCCACTATTTTTCTTGTGACATCGAAGAACATAATCGAGCCGTTTGGAAATACCAAAAATATCCAAGAAAAAATAACTTGACAAGAAAATGAAGTCTCATTTATCTTTATTCGTCGTCCATCAAAGAAAAAATTGGGTCTGTCCCCAAGAAAATTCCCTCCCCCCTTCCCTGTCCCCTCAGGCGTGCCGGGCCCGCGGGCAGGGCAAAGAGTGGGGATGAGGATGAAAGGGAGGTTAGTAATGAAGAAAGATGTAGCGGTCATTGGTGTGGGCCAGAGCAGCTTCGTGAGAGGTTACGATGGGTCGATCCGGGAACTGGCCTTCGAGGCCTTCAGGGAAGCCATGCAAGATGCGGGGATCACCCAGAAAGATGTGGATGCCTCCGTTTTCTGTTCGGCCCCTGAATATGACAAGCAACGCTCCCCTGCGGGCGTCCTCGCAGAATACCTGGGTCTTATTCCTCAGCCTACGTTTTATGTGGAGTCCGTTTGCTCTTCGAGTAGCACCGGCGTGAAAGTGGGATACAGCATGATTAAGTCGGGCCTTCACGACGTCGTCGTTATCCTCGGGTTCCAAAAGATGTCGGAGATCACGTCTGCGGAATCCCAGGAGAGGATGGGCCGGGGCGCTGACATCCAGTGGGAGGCACCCTTTGGAACTATGATGCCTGCCTATTACGCCCTCTATGCACAGACCTATATGGCAAAGCACGGCCTGACCCACGATGACCTGATGGGTGTCAGGCTCAAATCATCCACCTATGGCGTGGTCAACGAGAGGGCGGTTTACAGAAAAGCGGTGAAACCCGAAGACTTTAAACAGGGTGATCCGGAAGCAAAGTTGGCAGGCCCCGTAGCCTGGCCGCTCCGGGTGGGTGACTGTTGCGCCAATGCGGACGGAAGCTCCTGTATCATCCTTGCCGATGCAAAAAAAGCAAAGGCCCTTTCCAAGAAACCGGTCTGGATTTTAGGCATCGGGGCCGCGTCTGAGGCGGTCAATATGGCAGCAAGACCCGATTTTGCCAAGGGTCTGAGCGTTGGCTATGGAGCAGCGGCCCAGGCGTACAAGATGGCCGGAATCACTTCGAAAGATGTCAAGGTGGCCGAGGTGCACGACTGCTTCACCATCGCAGAGATCATGGCGTATGAGGGGCTTGGATTCGCGCCTGCCGGTGAAGGCAAGCAGCTGGTTCGCGAGAAGGCGACGTATAAAGACGGAAAGATCCCCGTGAATGTCGATGGCGGACTCCTTTCAAAAGGCCACCCCATCGGTGCAACAGGTGGATCCCAGATCCGAACTATTGCTTTGCAGCTTCGCGGTGAGGCAGGTCCCATGCAGGTACCGGGTGAGCCGGACATCGGCCTTGTCCACAACATTGGCGGCGTGGGACTTTACGGAAACGTTACGATATTCGGGAGGTGAGGTATGGGTTTCGAGAAATTTGGAAGAAAGAGCTTTACTGCCGTGACCAAGACGGCAAAGTTTGTGGATCTCCTCGCGGAAGGAAAGGTTGAAGGGACCGTTTGTAAGGATTGCGGTGCAAAGTTCTTCCCTCCGAGGGCCGACTGCGCCAAATGCTTTTCAAAAAACATGGACTGGTTCGAGATGCCCAAGAAAGGCAGACTGGAGACATTTACCACCGCCTATTATGCGCCGTTCGGCTTCGAGGCCGATCCTCCCTACACAATGGGTGTTGTGGATTTTGGCAGTGGCCTGAAGCTCTTTGCCCGGTTGGCAAAGGAGATAAAGCCCGAAGAGGTAAAGGTGGGCATGGATGTGATCATCAGGCCTTTCAAGTATGACGACAATCAGCTCTCCTTCGAGATTACAAAAGCCTGACCAGTAGAATCTTCTAAGGCAAAGTCCCTGACTCCTAAGCGTCAGGGGCTTTGCCTTAACCCTCTTGCGTCTCAAAAAACACTATTACCGATACATCTCCTTTGCGGCCAGGTTTTCAGGATTAACTTCCGGTATTGAAAGATCGACAATCCACGTCCTGATCAGCGGAGGGCCCGCCCCTTCCCCCGAGTATTGCGTGACCCGATACTTATTCCTTCCGATTTCCTTCGCTTCATACCTCCATTTTAGATTCGGAAAGGATCGCATTTTCTGTTCGACCATCCTCATCTCGACAGACCTCTTCTTGCCTGTCGCGGGATCAGTCAGAGTGGCATGATTCCTTACCAGCCCCATGGCCTGAGACGCGCGTGCCTTCGATTGACTCAAACTTCTTTTGCTCGGGCCTGCTTTCCTTGGAACGGAAATGAGACTTCCTTCCTTAATCTTTATTTCCAAATTGTTTCCATCCGCCCCTAAATAGCCAGTTTCTCCCGAATCAAATTTTACCTGATAGAAATTCATCGTCCCTAAACGATTCTGAACCACCTTCTCAATGATGAAACCTTCTTTCTCTCTCTTCACTCTCACTTTTTTCCCCAGATCATCCGGGGATTCATAGAACTCTGCTGGATTAATTGTCGGAGCCGTCATCAGCCGCTTGCCGATGTTCTGCTTCATCTTGGCAAGCTTCCCTTTTTCATATTCCTCGATGACCTTGGAAGGAATCGCTTTCGAATCATCCTTAGGGGAATCCCCTTCCTCATTCCTCGCCAACAGGGAAAAAGAATCTTCAGGAAAATGCTGACCAAGGCATGGGTAGGTTTGAACAAGGGGAAAACAGAGCAAAGCAATGAACACGACCAAAGTAGGCAGGCGGGTGTTCATGGGCCAATCCTCCTGTTAAATTATCGCATGCAAATACGATGCCCTCTCCCAAAAGCCATAACCCATTGAAATTCCTAAAGCCGTAAAAGAGTATTTCCAAGGAGTCCGATCCAAAATATATCTTTTGTCCAATTTTGTGAAGCTCCACGCCCTAAAGGGCGGGGCCGTTCGACAGAGCTCACGGCCCTGAGTATGTCGAATGGGCTTCCCGGTGAGGTAGTTTCTGTTTGTATTGTGCCCCTCGACCCCACCCTAAAAGGGCGGGACCGGGGCACTTGCGGGCCAAAATCATAATCTGTTGCAGGTGGCATAAAGAACGAATTTCCAGTTTTATAAAGAGAAATATCGGAAATTCCAGACACTTTCAATTCTCTGTAATTATAACGGAAATCTTTTTCTTTCGATTTCCGCTATCCTTTTCTGTAGGGAAATCCCTGCAATTACGATTTACGGCTTCGCCTTCCACAAGCTAAAATATCTCTTGATTTCAGACGGATAACAACATTGAAATTCTCTGGCATTCCTTTTGCTTGATTTTTCAATGTCACCTTTTCGTACCCCTTTTTCAGTTTCCCAATCAGCTGCCGGGAGAAGTAAGATGAATGGCCAGATAAGGGTAAATTCTTCAAAGGCGATAGAAAGGTCAAAATGTCTCTTAACGGATGGGCCTTAACCTGCACCATCTAAAATTCTAAGACTTATCACCAATTTCTTTATAAAGAATTATATGGAGTCAGGAGAGACGTTTGAGTCACCAGGAAAGTACTTAAAAGCGAAGAGGGAATCTCAAAAACTTTCCTTGAAGGAAGTGGCTGATACAACAAGGATAAGGGAGCCTGTCCTCAGGGCCTTGGAGGAGGACAGGTATACGAACTTGCCCGCTATCTACGTAAAAAGTTTTCTGAGTACTTATGCGGAATGCCTCGGTCTGGACTCCAATGAGGTGATAATGGTTCATCAGAAGATTGCGGAGAAGCGATCTTTCTCAAATGACCAGGTGCTGAAACCCCCGTCCACCATCCAGAAAAAAGGAGTTAATGGTCGGTTGTTGGTCATTTCGATCTCTGTTGTTCTCCTGATGGCCCTCATTGTATATGCCTCCTTTGAACTATTGCGCTAAGTTTTCTTTCTTCTCAGACCGACCAAAACAGGCCTTCCTCATTATCTTCGGTCCCATCCTCTTCTTTTCCAACCATGCAGAAAGGGATTGCATGGGCTGAGGCCAGAACTATCGCTCAACCTTCCAGGAACGAGACATAGGAGGAATTATCGATTACTGCTGATGAAAGGTTGTATCATAGGGCGAAACCTGAAAACGACAACTACTGGTAGGAGGAAGAAGTCTCAGTAAGTACTTCTGACAGCAACCGTGCTTTGGGGGGGTGGGGTTAGAAAGATTCATCAGGGGTATGATTAGAAAACCGAGGAAAGCTCGCTGTTTCTATACGGCGCAAGGGACCGGCCGCCCAGGCAGAAGTTCCATGCGATGTTTTCTCACGGGTAGCTTTTCAGACAGCAGAAACTCTCTGATTTTCGAGAGGGGGAGAATCTCCAAATCCATACCGCGAACGGTTTCACAGATCTCCACAAAATATCTGCTCCAGACCCCGCCCTCCACTTCGGCATGAACAGGGAGGACATGCATTCCTCCGTTCTTCAGAATTTGAAGAATCCTTGAAACACCCTGAGGTACCCCGATCTCTTCTAAACATGGGAGGTCTGAAGGGATCTCCATTAGACCCGATATTTCATGAATAAAAGGTTCCTTGGCCCGCGTGCAGCTCAGATATCGAAAGGAGTAGTTTCGCACAATCCCCAAAACCCTGTCGTCAATGATCCAAGAAGGCGCTCCGAAGGAATAAGGCTCGCGTCGAGCCAATTTTCTATAAGCGCTGACACCCTTTTCAAACCAATCCTCAATCCATTCAGAAGATCGTTTATGAAGCTCATCCTGCCATCGTCTGTGATCCCAAGCATGAAACTCCACTTCATGCCCTGCTGCAATAATTTGCTCAACGAGGTCGGGGAATGAAAGCGCAATCATGGGTGAGGAAAGCAGCGTGCCGTACAGGGCGGTCCTCATTCCGTAAAGGTGGCCCGCATTCGTTCTTAACATTTTTTTGAGAAAGCGCGGGTTTTTTACCAGTTGAAGGACGGCCCTCCCCGAGGCATCCGGTCCCATACTTAGATAAAACGTGGCTTGAATCCCATAATGGTTTAAAATTGAGAGGAGGCGCGGGACACCTCGCTTCATGCCGATATAAGTGTCGACATCAATTTTGAGGCCCAGAATGTTTTTTCTATTTGTTGCCCCCGACAATTCCTTCATTCTCTTCTAAAAAAGCATCGAGAGTATTTTTGAGGGACTCTTCAAGCCCGAACCTGGGTGTCCATCCAAGAAGCTCTTTGGCTTTTTCGATGCTGGGTTTTCGGGTGTAAATGTCCTGGTAGCCTTTTCCATAATATACGTCTGAGGAGGTTTCAACGATTTCGGAAAAAACCCTATCGTCTCTATGCTTAGGATGGGCCATGAAGATTCGTTTCAAGAGATGGGCAAGCTCTCTTATGGAACATTCGTTATCGGGGTTGCCGATGTTGATGATCTGGTTCTTGCAGCAGCCGTCTTTGTTTTCCAGGATTTTCATCAGGGCGCCGATGCCGTCGTCCACATGCGTAAAACATCGCTTTTGATGGCCGCCGTCCACCAGGGACAGGGGCCTCTTCATCAGCAGTTCCGCGATGAACTGTGTCACCACCCTGGAGCTTCCTTCCTTCGCGGCATCCAATGAATCTAACCTTGGGCCGATCCAGTTGAAGGGCCTAAACAACGTAAACTCCAGGCACCCCCGGATCCCGTAAGCATAAATCACTCGGTCGAGAAGCTGCTTGCAGCATGCATATATCCACCGTTCTTTATGGATGGGTCCGAGGACGAGAAAGGTTTCATCTTCTTTGAATTCGGGGTCGGGGGAGGCACCATAAACTTCTGAGGTGGAGGGGAAGACAACTCTTTTTCCATACCTCACGCACTGTTTCACGATATTGAGGTTCATTTCGAAATCCAACTGGAAGACCTCCAGCGGATGGGTCAGATAGAGCTTCGGCGTGGCGATAGCCACCAAAGGGATGATGGCGTCACATTTCTTGACGTGATACTCGATCCATTCCCAATTGATCGAGATGTCCCCCTCTATAAAGTGGAACCGGGGGTTGTTGAGGACTCTGTCCAGCCTGTCGGAGGCGAGGTCCATACCATAGACACTCCAATCCGTTGCATCAAATATTCGATGGGTTAAATGATGTCCAATGAAACCATTGACGCCCAGTATCAGGATCTTCATTTTAAGACTGCGCCTTTCTGTTTTTTGAAAAATCCAAGGATCTTGCGGCCGTTCATCCTCTCCTTACCCACTTCGATATCCAACAGTTTCAACCTTCCATCAGACGCCCTGACGTACACACTGTCCTTTTCAAACTCCAAAGTACCCACAGGGCGATTCGAGACGCTGTCCTCTTCGGGCAAGGCCCGCCAGATGAACAACTTTTCACCTTGGGAAAGATGGGCGAAGGCTCCCGGATAGGGCTCCGTAACAGCCCTCACCAAATTGTAAATTCGCATGACCGGCCAACGCCAGTCTATCTTTCCGTGCTCAGGCCTCCGCCCTCCGTAATAGCTCGCTTGTTTCAAGTTCTGCGCCACGCGGGGGGCTATTCTTTTCTTGATAAGCGGAAGCACTTCTTCAAGGAGCTCGTTGGCCTTCACGCAAAGCTTTTGGTAAAGTGTGTAGGCGGTATCTTCAAAGTCGATGAGTATTTCTTTCTGCCCAACTATATCCCCGGCGTCAGGCGCTTCGATAATGTAATGTAAGGTGACGCCCGTGCGCCGTTCCCCGTTCACAAGAACCCAGTTGACCGGACACCGTCCCCGATAGGCGGGGAGCATCGATCCGTGGAGATTAAAGGAGCCCACGGATGGAATCATCAAGATGTCTCTGCGCAAGAGGTTCCGATAATAAAATGAAAAAATAACTTCGGGCGAGATCTTACGGATCGTTTCGATCCACTCGGGTGCGTTGACATTCTCAGGACAGAATACGGGAATCCGGTTTTTCTTTCCCCATTCGGCAACGGAGCCAAACCAGATGTTCTCCCCCGGATCATCAAGATGAGAAAAGATCGCCTGGATATCGAATTTCCCCCGCGCTAAGGCCTCAAGGCCAACGATTCCTATATTATGATACGCAAATACGACGGCTTTCATCCGCAGGATAAATCCTCTCAATCGTGTACTCCGGCCTCTTCCTGACTTCCCTGTATATTCGACCGATATATTCGCCCATCACCCCCAGAGCGAAAAACTGGAAACCCACGAAAGCAAAGAGGATGGAAAAGAGCGTGAACACACCTTCAGCGGCCCAGCTTGCGCCGTAGATAATCCGGGCAATACCTAAAACGACACCCAAGGAGATCCCCAAAAACGCCATACCGATACCGGCATACATGATAAACTTCAACGGAAAATCGGAGAACGAAGAGACCAAGTCAAACTGAAGATTGATGAGCTTTCGCAGGGAGTAATGGGATTCCCCGCCATGCCTCGCTTCATGAACTACCTCAATCTCTGTAACCTTTTTGGCAAAGTAGGTCGCCAGTGCCGGAATGAAGGTGGAGTGCTCGTGACAGTTTACCATCCGCTCCACAATGTCTCTCCGGTAAGCTCGCAGCATACACCCCCAGTCTGACATATTCACTTTTGTGATCTTCCGTGTGATCGCGTTGATAATGCGGGAAGGGAAAGTTCTGAAGAAGGAATCCTTTCGTTCCTTTCTGATCGTTCCCACGACATCGTAGTCCCCTTCTTCCATCACCCTTACAAGATTCGGAATCTCCTCGGGCGGATTTTGGAGGTCAGCATCCAAAGTGATCACGATGTCGCCCCGGACGACCGAAAACCCTGAAAAAATGGCTGCATGCTGTCCATAGTTCCTCGTCAGTTCTACAACCTTTACTTCAGGGTAGCTCAAGAAACTTTTCAAGATCGAAAGGGTATTATCCCGGCTCCCGTCATCCACGAAAATAATTTCGTAACTCTTTCCCATCTTTGGCATGACGGAACTGAGTCGTTCAAGCAGGCGGCGCAGGTTTGCCTCCTCGTTATATACTGGAATGACCACAGAAATCATCTGCTCTCTATCCATTGTTTAAGATCTCCCGAACGGCCTCGCATACATAAGAAACATCCTCTTCCTTCATATCGGGAAACAGGGGCAGGGACAATAGTTTGGCGGTGGCCCGTTCCGTTTCTTTCAACTCTCCCTTCCTTATCTTATATCGTTTCTGGATATAGCTTAAGCGATGTCCAGCGGGGAAATGAATCCCGTATCCAATATTGTATTCGGACAGTCTCTGCATGAAGCGTTCTCGTTCCATCGAGGTAACTTTGACGACAAAGAGGTGCCATGCATGGGTGTGCGGGTAGACCGGCACACCCGGCAATTGCAGCCCCTCTACCCCTTCTAACCCTCTCCTGTATAGATCTGCCATCTGTCTTCTACGGCTATTGAGTTCCTCCAGCCTGGAAAGTTGAGCAAGGCCCAGTGCGGCCTGGATATCGGTCAGATTATATTTGAATCCGGGTGTCCTAACGTCATATTCGGGGTTCCCTCCCTTACCGTACCGTTTCCATGCGTCCCGCTCTATACCATGAAATCTGAGAAGTTTCAACCGGCTTTCAAGGTGATCATCACCGTGCGTGATCATGCCTCCTTCGCCGGTCGTGATGTTTTTAATTGGGTGAAAGGAGAAGATAGCCATCCGACCCCACCCTCCTACATGAACACCTTTATAATAAGTGCCAAGACCGTGTGCTGCATCTTCGATGACAGACAGATCATGCTTCTTGGCAATAGCCAGGACCTTATCCATGTCGACCGGGGCCCCTGCAAAATGGACAGGAACGATGGCTTTCGTCTTCTCTGTAATCTTTCCCTCAATGAGATCGGCATTTATATTTAACGTATCGTAATGAATGTCGACAAACACCGGCTTGGCCCCCAGAAGCGCTATCATATTCAACGTGGAGGAAAACGTCATGGACGGGGTAATAATCTCATCCCCTCGTTTTATGTCCAAGCCCAGCAATAGGAGGTGCATGCCGGCCGTGCCGGATGAAAGAGAGAGCGCATACGTGGCACCTGTGAGTTCACAGAATTTCTCCTCGAAGGCCTTGCAGAGGGGGCCTGTGGTGATCCAACCGGACTTTAAACAGGAAACAACTTTCTCTATTTCCTTTTCGCCAATCGAAGGTCGGCTCAGCGGCAGAAAATCTTTCCTGATCTCCATTAGACACAATCCAAATTTTCACCCCTTCGGCGGCGGGAAGCTCCGTCTTTGAAGGCAGTGTGAAAAGCGCCGCTCAGGGTGAACCCTGAGCCCCTCGGCCTGAGCTCGGGTCGAAGGCGAAGCCGCCACCTTTAGGCCGAGGAGTCCAAGGGTTCATTCGGGTTTGACATTGAAAACGCGGGTGACGAGATGGTCCATCCTCCTGGAGGACCTCCAGGGTACAAATCCTCCTTTTCAATTTCGCCACATTTTTTATAGCTCATTACTCAGTAAATGTCACCATTTTCTTTACAATGCCGCTATACCCTAGTGTAGTTCGTCCAACGCTTCTTTGCATTAGTCAGGAAGTCGTCATTTCCGTCCCGTATCAAGTACGGGGTGAACTCCAGCGGGAATCCAGTTCAGAAATACTGGATTCCGGGTTAAGCCCGGAATGACAAGCAAAGTAAAGAGATTTTTGACGCAATACCCCAGGTGTGACATGCTTGACGATCCACCGGAACGTGGGTTACTAATCAGGTTGTCACAAGTAATTATAAATAAGGAGAAATCAATGAAACCAGCATGGTTACTCTTGATATCAGTATGCTCCGCCACTTTAGGTCAGATATTCTTCAAGAAAGGTGTTTTTGTGACGGGAGAAATAACTCTCAAGGAATCTGTAATAGGCGATTTACTTAAATTGGTATTGAATCCCTTTGTTTTTACCGGATTGGTCCTCTATGTTATCAGCACGATCATTTGGCTCATTGCCTTGTCTAAGACGACCTTGAGTTTTGTTTACCCTTTTGCTTCTCTTATATTCGTTCTGGTTATGCTCTCGGCCCGTTTTGTCTTCCTTGAACCTGTTCCAACCATACGCTACGTTGGGATCGCAGTAATTTGTGTTGGATTCTTACTATCATCACTGGCCTAAAGAAAACCCTCTTCCTGAGGATCGGAATGGACGCAACCTCAACTCCCGAAATATGCAATCCAGATTTCGATAGCCCGAAGTCACCTTCAGGGGTAGGGAAGAAGCACAGGCTGCCTGCGTGGTTATTTCTCCTCATTTTCACGTTTTCCCTCGGGATCATCTCCATTTTGAATTGTGAGCTTTCGATTCATGACACGGCGAGAGTGGCTGGGATTGCTCGGGAGATGGCTTTCACCGGCAACTATTTCATCCCAAGGCTCAATGGCCAGAATTTTCTTGAATATCCTTCGCTCGGATATTTGCCCATTGTCCTATTCCTTTCAACGAGCAAAAATCCGCCAGACTTCCTCGCCATTCTTCCTATGGCTCTCTTAGGAACCGCAACGGTTCTTCTCACTTTTATGATCGGAAAAGTATTGGCTAATGAGCGAGTGGGTCTCGTGGCAGGCTTTATCCTCGCCACGATGTCGGGGTTTTTCATACTTCACCGGCGGTGTCTGGTCGATCCAACGCTTCTCTTCTTCACGGTGCTCAGCCTCTATGGCTTCGCTGCCGGCTACCGGACCCCTTCAAGGCGTTTCCGTTTTTTTGCAATCTTCTACCTGGCCATGGCTGGAGGCTTCCTTTCGAAGGGGTTGATCGGGGTAGCTATTCCTGCGGCCACGGCACTTATCTTTTTGATCGTAAGAAGGGATTTTGCCGCTACCCGAAGACTCTATCTGGGTCGTGGGATTCTTCTCTTTCTACTACCGATCACCCTGTGGACGGCTGGGGTATGGCGGCTCGAAGGACCTGATTTGATCAATGAAGTGCTTCGGCAAAGCTTGTGGCGCTTCTTCTCCTCCTCGGCTCATCATTCAGACCCTTTCTACTACTATTTCATCCCTGTCCTTTTGAACACGCTGCCCTGGACGCCCCTGCCACTGGTTTGGCTCTGGTATCGACGAAAGCACCCACGACCCGAGAAATCTTCGTCGCTGGATCTTCTCTCACTTTTTGCACTGGTCTGGTTCCTGACTGTTTTCGTCGGACTCTCGATAGCCTCAGCCAAACGAAACCTCTATAGCGCACCCCTTTATCCTCCCTTTGCTTTGCTGGCGGCCTTTGCCTGGGCGCGCCTTTGCGATAAATTCCCAAATGTAAAGCGCCTTGAGACCTATGGAATCATCGTGCTATTCTTCGTTTACATCTGCGCCCATTTCATTATCCTTCTTCCGTCCGAAAAGAAGGATAGTTTCCGGCCGATCTTCGAAGTCATCAGAAATCAAAAGGTTCATGGCCCCATCTATCTTTACGGCGGTACAGAGTCTCTTCAAGGGGCAGCGGTCTTCTATTTGGGAAAGACCATACCCGTGCTTAATAGAACGGACCTGTTGCAGGAGGGATTCGAGATACCCTCAGAGACGATTCTGGTCATCCCTTTCATTTCAGGTGATGAACAGCTCCTCGCCAATCTTCGGACCAAGGGATTTCACCTTCTCACGGAGAAGACGATCAGAAAGATATCGCTCCGGATTTATTCGAACAGTCCTTAAGGCATCCGCGAAACATCTTAACCCCCCTTCATCCCCCCTTAATTTAAGGGGGGATGAAGGGGGGTTCAAGGCGGGGAATAAAGGGAGGTTACAGGAGGGAAATACCACCCACAAGAAGGCCGGAAGAACCTATCCTTAGGCAATCGCGTGACAAGGGATTAACGGTTCACTTTATTTCGTAATAGACTGAATCTCCGAATAGACGAGATTGGATCTTTCCCTCTTTCATCAAAGGTTTGACATATCTGTCTAACTCATCCTTTGAGATTCCCATACCCTTTGAGAGATCCAACAGGGAAAGCGGCCTTCTTTTCAGAATCTTTAATATCTCCTCTTTGATATTCATCTCCGAAACCATTGATGGATGACGGTCAAATTCAGAGATGACCGAAGCGCTTTTGCCGAAGAAGGCCCTAATCTCTTCCATCTCCTTTTGACCCAAAGGGACAGCCCATTTTTCAGAAGGAGGCCGAACGACCGTGTTAAGGTGGATAAGATCAGGTTGGATTCGATCAACCACCTTCTTCATTCTCATAAGCTCTTCTTTGCCATCGTTGATGCCTTTACAGAACAGTATCTCCAGCCAAATCTGACCTTTGTAAACCTTTCTGAATTCAACCAATCCCTCAATCACCTTTTCTACGGAAAACCCCGAGCGAGGGCGATTGATCCTCATGAAAACGTCTGACGATACGGCGTCTAACGAAGGAAGCACAATGTTTGCACGGAGGAGATCCTGTCTAACCTCTTCTTCACAGAGTAAAGATCCATTGGTAATGACAGCAACCGGGATGGAGGTGATGGCCTTAATCCCTTCGATGACCGACCGGATTTGAGAATGGAGGGTCGGCTCTCCGGAGCCGGAAAGGGAGAGATGATCGATGGAATGGGCCCCTTCTTTAAGAAACCGTTCCACCTCCTCTAAAATTTCTCCTGCCGGAACATATTCTTTTCTTGCGAGGGTCTTTTCGGTTGTGTCTCCGATCTGGCAATAGATGCAGTCGTAGGTGCAGATTTTATGCGGAACGAGGTCAATCCCGAGCGATCTCCCCAATCTTCTGGAAGGAACCGGACCGTAAAGATGAAGATAAGATTTCATCTTTCTTCGCTTTGCCCTATGCGCTATGCGCTTTGCGATTGTTTAGGCTCCGAATTTCTTTAACTTCAGCCCGTTCGCTAACATCAAAGGTATGACATCTACGGCCGGAAACCTGCCCAGTTGTCCTCCCCGGCAATGTCTCTCTGTGAAGCGCCGGATGCCGTCAGGTCGGACATAATTTGAAAAGAGAAGGATGGGATTGGGATGCCAACTGTGAGATTTTAAGAGTGCGGGGGTGGAATGGTCTCCCGTGATGGCTAAGACATCCGGCTTCAGCCTGAAAATGGAAGGCAGGATCCGGTCTATCTCCTCAATGACCTTAACCTTCCCCTTAAAATTCCCGTCTTCTCCAGCCGAATCCGTTTCCTTGAAATGAACATAAAAGAAGTCATATCGGTCAAAATATTTCTTCAGGGTCTCCACCTCTTCATGGAGGGTTTCTCTAGTCTTTAAAATCTCCATTCCTACCATTCTCGCCAGCCCACGGTACATGGGGTAGGTCGCAATGGCTGCAGGTCGGAGTTTGAATTTCTCCGACATCGTTGGGATATCCGGAATCTTCGAAAACCCTCTGAGCAGGACCGTATTCGCAGGATGAAACGATCTGAGGGCGTCAGTGGCCCGCTTCACATAAAGGTTGACGACCTCAGCCGTCTTTCGGGCCTCCTGAGAAAGCCCTTCTGTCCCTTTTGCTTTGAGCCCGTCCTTCTGGGGGTCGGCATCGGTCAGATCATCCCTCAAGTCCCCTCCCCGAAAAACGAGGACGAACCGATGCTCCTTCCCGGGATAGATAGAAATGCGAACCCCGTCGACCTCTTTGATTTCGTTCCCGAGAAACTCACAAATCTTCCTGTTCTTTTCGGTCGGAATTCTTCCGGCCCTTCGATCGACAATGATCCCATTTTCGTCAAGGGTCGCAAAATTGCCCCTGGCTGCCAGATCGTCCCGGGTCAGCGGAATATCGATTCCCAATGCCTCCATCACCCCTCTTCCGATCTCGTATCGAAATGGGTCGTAACCGAAGAGGGCCAAATGGGAGGGACCGCTCCCCGGGGTGATTCCATAGGAAACAGGATCGATCAATCCACAGACGGCTTTTGGGGCGAATCGATCGAAGTTCGGGGTTTTCGCTGCTTCCAGCTCTGTCTTCCCTCGGACGGGCAACCCACCCACCCCATCGATCACCACCATCACCAACTTCGATTCCGTTTGAATCGCAAGGGATTGAAGAACCTCTTCCTTGGTCATAACTTCCTCTCCCAACATTCTACGACAAACGCCTGAATTTGGCCTCCAGTCATTTGTCTTTGCGAGCGAAGCGTGGCAATCTCAATGGTTTTTAGTCCTGGCTCCCGCTTCATCTTGAGATTGCTTCGGCTGACCTTGTCACCTCCCAAATGACACCCCTTATCATTCCCCTCAATTATTTCCCCTGATACTTATCATAAAAAACAAATTCAGATGGCTCTTTTCTTTTCGGGGCAATGCCTTCGGCGGCGGGGTAACCGAGCGGGGTCATGGCCACCACTTCGACGTTCTGAGGAACTCCCAAAATCTCCTCCACCTTCTTATGATCGAATAACCCTATGACCACTGTCCCCAAACCCAGAGAATGGGCGGTCAAACAAAGATTCTGCATGGCAATTCCTGTATCGAACATCAACCAATCACCTTTTACAGTGGCCGCTTGACCCTTATAGAAGCCGGAAATCCCTTTCTTTCCACACAAGACAAGGACAACCGGTGCATCGGTCATTGAGGAAAGGGCTGGGTTCCTCTTTGATAGGGCTGTTGCTAACTCAGCTTTTCCCTTGGGATCTTTTACGACGATGACCTCCCAGCATTGAGTATTCGCCCAAGAGGGAGCCCATCTCACCGCTTCCAGCACGGTTCGAAGTGCCTCGTCAGGAACGGGGTCGCGCTTATATTTCCGAATGCTCCTTCTCCCTTTAATTCCATCCATCACGCCCACATCCTTTTCCTCCTCCTTTTTGCCTGGCTATCACATAATCGGGCCTTTGTGAGCAACAAGCGGGGCTAATGGGTTCCTTCCTTGTAATTCTGGATGGCCTTTATCAAAGGTGGAATGACCTCTTTAAAGTCCCCAACCAATCCCAAGTCGCACCACTCAAAAATAAGTGCTTGTGGATCCTGGTTGATCGCTACGATCATCTCCACTCCTTTAATACCTACCATGTGATGCATTTCCCCTGAAATTCCAATCCCGATATATAACTTCGGATGTATGGTTCTACCACTCTGACCGATCATCTGCTTCTCTTTTGCCCATCCTTCATCCACAGGAGGTCGAGTTGCTCCAACAACTCCGTTTAAAGCTGAGGCCAGATTCTCTATCCATTGCCAATCCTCTTTGCTCCCAATTCCCCACCCCCCAGCGATCACTACCTCTGCCCTTTCCAAAGCAAGTTCCTGAACTTCTTCCCTTCTTATCTCGAGAATCTGATAAGTCACATCCCCTGGTTTGAGTTTCACCTCAAGAGGGATGATCTGACCCGTAACGTTCCTTCCCTTGGGCATGTCAAAGACTCCAGGTGTGACGGTTGCCATCTGGGGGTTCGTAAAGGGACTGTGGACCGTTGCTAAAACATTCCCACCCCAGCCAGGAACTACCGCAAGGAGTTTCTTTTCCGACGAAATTGTCAAATCAATGCAGCGCGCAGCAAGACCGGTGCGCAACCGGGCAGCTAATCGGGCACCCAAATCCGTCCCCATCGCTGTGGCTCCCAAGAGAAATATCTCCGGCTGGTGTTTTCGGATTGCATTTTCTAAAACCTTCACATAAGTCTGACTGCAGTAAGATTTTAAAAGGGGATGTTCAGCGACTAAGATTTCATCGGCTCCGAAGGATAAGATCTCCTCATAGAATCGATTCAATTGATGTCCCATCAGGACTAGAGCAACCTTCTGGCCAGTGAGTTCGGTCAATTCGAAGGATTTTCCCAATAATTCTAATTCCACTTCAGCTAACTTCCCTTCCCGGTGTTCAGCAAATACCCAGACTTTACTCTGAGGAGTTTTGGCCATTTCCAGCTCTCAACAATATCTATAACGGTGGAGTCGATCCGCTAAAACGTTAGCCATCTCGAGAGGTTCTTCCTGGAGAATCTCCCCTTTTCTCTTCATCGTCGGAATTATTAAATCAGCCATCTGGCTTGGAGATCCCTTTAATCCGACCCAGGGTTCATCCAAAGATAAATCCTTAGAGGACCAGACGCGTATTTCTTTTCTCTCAGCCTCAAGGATATTCATTAAGGTAATGTACCTGGGTTCATTGACCTCTTTAACTACGGAAAGAACCATCGGCGGCATAATCTCGACTAACATATAACCATACTCAATCTGTGACCGGACACGGAATACTCCACGGGTTTGGGCTTCAATGGCACTGACATGCATTAGGTTGGGGATATCCAAGAATTCGGCAATTTGAGGGCTGACCAAGCTCGTACAACCGTCCAACGTCTGATCACCGCAGAGAATCAGATCATAGGGGGCCAATTTTTTTATTGCGGTAGCCAGGATATAAGAAGTGGCCAGGGCATCTGAACCCACAAAGGCCAAATCCGACAATAAAATTGACCAATCAGCCCCCATCGCTAACCCCTCGCGCAACACAGGCTTTGTAGAAATTGGAGCCATACTAATGGTAATAACTTCTCCTCCTTCCCTCTCTCTCAGTTGCAAAGCCGCTTCAAGGGCCTTTTTGTCCAAAGGGTTAATGATGTTTGGAATCCCTTCTCGTATTAGGGTCTTTGTCTTGGGGTCCAAAGCTAAACGACCCCAGTGTTTGGGATCGGGAACGGGTTTCAAACAGGCAATGATTCGCATCCTCTCCGCCTTTACGAAAATGCCGCATTCATCCCCGCCCTGTGGGCGGGGAGGTTTACTTAAACATGTTTAAGGCATGCCGGGACATCACGAGTTTCGAAATTTCTCCTGTGCCCCCTGCTGGGATAGTGACCAAGGCATCTCTCAGCAATCTCTGAACCGGATACTCTTTCATGACGCCGTATGATCCATGAATTTCTATAGCCTTTCGAGCTGATCTTGCGGCTGCTTCGCAGGCGAATTGCTTTGCCAACGCCGATTCGGCATCACACCGTATATTGTTATCTCGCATCCAGCCGACGCGATAAACCAATAACCGAGCAATCTCCAGATCAGCATAGATCTCGGCAATATGCCACTGAACCGCTTGAAGGGTACCGATCGATTTCCCATAGAGAGTCCTTTCATTAGCAAACTTGACGGCTTGCTCCAAGACGGCATTGAGAATGCCCAATGCAACGCTTGCCATTCCAGGCCGTCCCGTTTCTCCGATATTCTGAATGGCAATGTTCATCCCCTCACCCTCATGTCCCAAAAGATTGGCTTTGGGGACCACGCAGTTTTGAAACACAAGCTCGCCAGTATTCGCCCCGCGGAGCCCGACCTTATTTTCTTTCCGCCCCAGCTTTGCTCCAGAAAAGCTCTTTTCGACAATAAAAGCTGACAGGCCTCTGCCTCCCTCGCCGGTGCGGGCGATGACCACCCAAAAATCTGAGACATGGGAGTTTGTGATAAAACATTTTCTGCCGTTCAGAATATAATTGTCTCCGTCCAATTTGGCTGATGTTTTTATTCCCGCAACGTCTGAACCCCCCGTAGGATCGGTCACTGCCACAACTCCCATCGTTTCCCCTTTGGCCAGGGGTGGCAAGTACCTTTTCTTCTGTTCTTCGTTACCGAATTTGCTTAAGGCTTGGGTAGCCATATGATGGACCTGCAGCGCCATAGGGATGGCCGGACAGACGCGCCCCATCTCTTCTAAAATGATAATGCGAGCGAGATTTCCCATGCCGGTTCCCCCATATTCCGGGGGAGTAATGACACCAAGGATCCCTACATCTCCCATTTTCTTCAATAGATCAACGGGAAACTCTCCGGTTTCTTCCATCGCCTCCATCCGAGGAGGAATCTCCTTCTCGGCGAATTCCCGCATGCTCTTCCGAAGCAATTCTTCCCTTTCCGATAACTTGAAATCCATAGCCTTTCTCCTTTCGCTCTTTCTTAGGTTTTCGTAAAATCATGCCGCCAATTCATCCATCGCAGGGGCTCGTCTATTCTTTACTGTACGTGTGATGGAGACCGTGATCTTTTTCGGAATCCATGGCATGCTCCATCTCGTCTGTCAGTGCCGCACCGTGACGGTACTGGAAGGGCCACATACTCTTGGTGTCAAAGAAACCCACGCGGTCGCCGTTTTTCAGGATGTGACCTAAGTCGGGTTGGAGACCAGGCATGGCGCTCAACCGTCCATTGATGAAAGTGATTCCCCTTTGCTCGGCGGGCATCTTTAGGCGTGCCAGCAGATCAGCCATGGTGCTCCCTTCAGGAAGGTGAACCTGCAAATTGGCGAAACTCCCCTTCTCTGCCCTGCCTCCGTAGCCTGCCAGCGTCCCATACAGCCACACATCCAAAACGATGTCAGCCACCTCATCCTCCTCCGATTAACGGAAAAATGCCTACCTCATCGCCAGGCTCCAGAGGCCAATCGATAGGACGGGCGCGCCCCTTGACAAAAAACAACTTCACTTCTTCACGAGGCAATTTCAGACGATCTACCAGGTCAACCATGGTAGCGCTTTCGGGTACCTCGATTTCGAAAGGAGCCCCTGCTGGCGCATTGCCATAATAACGACTCAAAGAGGCATAGAGTTTTACTCGGACTCGCATCGCACCCTCAAGGACACCGCACGATGTCCTGCGCCCACAGGCAATCCGCGCAGGATGGGTTCAACCCCCAGCATCCTTCATTATTTTCGCGGAGGTCGCAACCTTCGCGCAGGTCACAGTCAGGACAAGAAGGGAAATGAAATCCCCGAACCTCACTGCGAAAACGCACATACTCCTCCGACATCCAAGTTTCTGATAGGGGTTGTTCGTTCACGTTCGCCAGGACATATCGGCTCACCTGCTTTTTTCTGCCATCAATAGTAAAGTAACTGTAATGATGCGAAAGGGCGTAACAGGGCGATACGCCACCGTCCCATCCTATCACAATAGCCCGATCTTGTACAAACCGGCAACGCCTCTCTGCCCCCCAGTGCATGCGCGGCAGCTCCAAAGTACCCCACATCACCCAGGCATCAGCCTTAACGGGCCAGCCCCCGGCGCTGAATGGAGCCCGGGGTTCATAGCCATAAAGGACTTCAGTGCGCATTTCCTCGGTGTAGGGAAGGACGTTGCTGACCAGGACACGAGCCGCATTCAACCGTGACGCTAATCTCGTCAGTTCTGCAATTTCGGAAATGTTGGTCTTCAGGAGAACAAATTCGATCCCCAGGGCAGGAGTCAATGAACCCAGTTGGCTTTTCGCTTCATTCAGGCCGCGGATGTTGTTAAGGATTTGAGAGAGCATTGCGCCACGGATCTTAGCATACGTTTCCTGTTTCACACCATCTATCGACACTACCAAGCGGTCCACACCGAGCCTGACCAATTGGCGGGCCATTTCGGCGTCGAGCAGAAGGTCATTGGAGCCGAGGGTCACGGCCATGTTGTGATTGCGCACTGCCTCGATCATCTCCAGGATATTGGGATGCGTCAGGGGTTCACCGAAGCCGCTAAACACAACACGGGTCAGATGGGGCAGTCTGTCCAGGCTTTCCACTAATCGCTGGAACGTGTTCATAGACATCTGGGCTTCGGGGACATCCCAGACATTGCGGATGCAGGTGCGACAGTGAAGGTTGCAGCCGGTAGTTGGCTGGATATACAACTTCCGCGCATCAGGTAAGCGTGGATGGAGGATCAGATCGCCTTCCCGTTCATCTAACCAGTACTCCATGTTGGAGGATATGTGCCGGCGCTGTAAAAATGCGTCGGGCAGGATCAACCGACCTTGGGCGTCGGTTTTCACCTTAGACATGGTTCACCATAAAAAACGGGCAGGGCGGAAATGGCCCTGCCCGTTTGAAGCGTGCTCTACAGCTCACCATACACAGAATCCAGCGCACTATCAGGCACATCAAAGACCTGGTTGTGCGGCGGGAGCGGCTCATACTTCATGAACTCGGGCACACGGTCGTGTTCCTTGCTAAGCCCCGCCGCCTCGTTGAAGGCCCGCTCCTTGCGCAAGATTTCCGAACCGATCTTGACCACGTCGTCCGGCTTCCAATTGGTGCCCAGAACGCCGTTACATTCCTCGACCATTCCCTCGTACCCGCTGGGGATGTCGAGAATGGCAAAGGCGATAAAAAGGCAGTGTCCGGAAGAATCAATAAATGCAGTCGTTGCCTGGAACGCCCGGCTCAAGGCAGCCTTACCTTCAGGGCTAAGGGGATCTACCTTTCCACCGACGCTCATGATTTCGGGAGCAATCGTATAGCCAGCGGTATGATCGGCGCCCATGGTAGTCGTAGCATAGGTAATACCGATCCCTTTGACCGCCCGTGGCTCATAAGCAGGCATGCTCTGACCTTTCGTGGTCGGAACACGGAACAGGCCATAGGCTTTGCCTGTGAACTCTGTGCCGCCACCGAGGATCCGGCCCAGAGGGCTCCCCTTCCCCATTTCTTTAACCAGTCTGATGGCTTTCTTGCTGTCTCCGAACGGAATCACGCCAGCCTCCATGGCCACGGCCAGGGTAGTGCCCGTCTCAATGGTATCCAGGCCATAGGCATTGCACAAGCGGACCATTTCGGCTATATCGTCCAGGTTATCAATACCACAGTCAGCACCCAGGGCCCAGTCGGACTCGTACTCCACGCAGGAAGTATGCTCAGTGCCATCGGGCTTGTACCAGGTGTTGGAGCACTGGATGATGCATCCGGGGCTACAGGCATGATTATAGAGCTCCTTACCTAAACGCTTCTTGTTCCCCTCAAAAATAGCCTCACCGGCAATCTTGGCAGCCCCTTCAAATCGGCCGGTGGAGAAGTTGCGCGTAGGCAGTCCGCCAGCCTCGTTCAGAATATTGATCAGGACGGCTGTGCCATAGGTGTTCAGGCCACCTTTGGGTTTTGTCACATCATGGGTACGCAGGGCATCGGCCAGCTTCTTGGCACCCTGGTCAAACAAGGCCTTATCAATGATACTTACTTTGGGAGCACCTTGGCTTTCCAGCACAATAAACTTTAGCCCCTTGCTTGCCATGACCGCACCTAAACCGCCCCGTCCGGAATACCGACTCGGACGCTTAGCGAGGTCATTAAAGACTATACCTGAGTTGGCATAGCCGTATTCCGCGGCTACACCGAAGCCGGCAATGGCAACACTCTTCCCGAAGCGCTTAAACACTTTCGGGTAGACCTCGTACAAATCTTGACCCTTGTACCTGTCGGCAGGGGAGAATTCTACTTTAGGCTTGCCCGCTTTGTCATCCCAGGTCAGGTAGGCCGTCCAGTACTTGCCTTTTTCCTTCGGGTGACCCTCCACGACCAGAGCTTTGATTTGCATCCAGGCAAGATATTGTGGCCACGGTGAGCCGGCATTGGATTCCTTGATGCCGCCTGTGAGCGGGGACTTGGCGCCCACGGAGACCCGCGCCGACGTGGGAGCCGCTGTACCCGTCACGATTCCAGGCGCAAAGACGAGCTTGTTATTAGGACCGAGGGCATGACACAGGGGGGGAACCTCATCATGGACAAGGGTAGAGGTCATTCCACGGCCGCCAAGGTTCTTGTAAGCTTCAGGGACTTCCTCCAGACGATAAGTCCGGTCACTCATGTTCAGTCTCAAGATCCACATAATTTTTCTCCTCCTTTCTTAGGAAATGTATCTGGATCATTCGAACCGATCCGTAAAAATGGAAGTTGAACAAGATAGGGTCCGAATTCATCCTCATTATATAGTTGAAACATTTTTTTTAGCAAGGGGAAACTTACAATTTTATGGAATTCGCAGGGGGGTGATTTTTTTTTGGGGGCTAATCTCCAAGGACCTCTTTATGGGTCCCAATGGCGGTTATAATAATTCCCATCTTACTCCGTATATAGGTCGCTCTGTAGTTCATCGTAATGCTAAATGCCCACGCATCAATTCCTTTGAGCTTTTCATTCCTCAAACCGGGATAGGATGGATTTGCAGTGAGTCTTTCGAGCTGCTCCCAGAATTTAATTCTGACTTCTTTAGGAAAGTCATTCAGCCTTTTCAGAACGGTGTCGGGAATGACGATGTTAGTCGCCAAAGTGTTTTCGAGCCTCTTTCACTGATTTAAAAACCTTTATCTTCCCTCTTTCAAGGTCTTTTATGGATTGATTCACCTGTTCCTGCCATTCCCTGCTCCAGAACCATGCCTGTTCCCTCGGAACCTCTACAACGGGGCGAATGACGATCTCATTCCCTCGCGCAGTAACCTCAACTCTTTCGCCGACTTTCAAAGGTATCTTCCCTCTGACCTCTTCCGGTATCGTCACTTGATACTTTTCCCTAACCTTTACTGTTGCCCCCATGATGTCTCCCTTTGTTTAATTTTGTATTACTATACTACTTTATTACAGTATTTATTTCTTTTTGTCAACCTTATTTCTACTTCGCCCTAATCCGCGAGGGCAGCGAATGAGGGATACACAGCGACAATAACGGCGGCAACAAGCGTCATCCCCGCGAAAGCGGGGATCCAGAAAAACAGTGGATTCCGGGTCAAGCCCGGAATAACAAACTGCATAAACTTTATGTCGTCACATGAAAGATCCTCTTCCTCTCATTTCCCCTTGAGGCCACATGATAAAACGCTCCCGGATATTCAATCGTCAGCGGCCTCGACACTCCTGCTCCCTCCCTATCGTTCACCGCCTTGTCTCATGTTGCGGCCTGACCCCTGTATGTTTTCCTTTTATTCTCCCTCCACCTCGCAAACAAACGATTTAAAACTTTTCATCCCCCATTACCACTAATTTCAAACCACTCAGTCTTGTGAATACTGTGGACCTGACACCCTATCCGTTACTCCTCAACCTTGTTGAATCTGAGACCTGACCGTTGCTTTGTGCTATCACCAGTCAAGGGCTGACCCTTGTCCACACTTGTCTATTCAATCCGCATTGGCCTCGCCATCTTTGCCCTTCCAGAAGCCTCGTCTCAGTCGGTTCACTCGTCCATCCTGTCACCAGTCAACGGGCTTTTGAGCAACAGCCCGGCAACATTCAACAAGGACCTCCTTCTCTATCTCACTCAGGAATCTCCTCTATCTCTCTATGAGCACCAACACTGGTCAACAGCATACTACACAATTTATTTCGCATTTCTATAGCCATTCCTCGCACCAATCAATCTTATTGTCATGCATATTTTTAGGTGAAAACTTCAAATCCTCCGGCCCCTCTGCCCAAGGTTAAGACGGAAAGGACTTTCTAAAGATGGCTAATTTCTTTCCCAAAAAATATGAAAAATTCTTCCCACTCCTTGACATGTTTTACAAAATGATTGAAAAAAGAGTATCAGTAAACTTTGGCGGTAATCAGTTCGTAAAACACTGGATTCCGGATCAAGTCCGGAATGACAACATCACTTTTTTGAGCTACGTTAATATAGTGTTAAATATATGGAACTCAAATGAAAGATCTTCTTAATCTCCTTCGCTGGCAGGACGGCCTCGACATTCTCATCCTCACCTATATCTTCTATCGCCTTTACCTCTGGTTGAGAAAGAAAAAAGCGTTGCGAATGATCCTCGTTATTCTGGCTCTGCCCGTTTTCTATATTTTTGCCAGGTGGGTTGACCTTCCTCTTTCAGTATGGGGGCTCCAGTATCTCTGGCCGGTGATTCTCATCGTTTTGGTAGTCATCTTCCAGGAAGAGATCCGGGAAGTACTGGGAAACGTTAGCCTCCCCACCTTTTTCTTCGGAAGATCTGAGAGACTCACCTCAAAGGCCATCGATAAGATTGTGGAGGCCGCTTTTCAAATGGCCGATAAGAAGATAGGCGGATTGATCGTTTTACAAAAGGGAGATGATCTCGATGAGCTCGTCCATGAGAAAATACCCCTGGATGCAGAGATCAATGAAGACCTGCTGGTCAGCATTTTTGCCCCCCAGTCTCCCTTGCATGACGGTGCGGTGATCATATGGGGAGATCGCATTCGATACGCCGCGGCCCTGCTGCCTTTGTCCAAATCTACTTCTCTCCCCAGAGAATGGGGAACCCGACATCGGGCGGGGGTCGGCCTCACTGAAATCTCGGATGGGGAATGCATTATTATTTCAGAAGAGAGACGAGAAGTCCTATTCGCCTCCAAGGGAAAGGTTGAAAAGAAACAAGGAAAAGGAGAGTTAAAAGAAAGCCTCGCAGACTTGACTCCGGTGGCAAGCACAAAGGATAAAGAAAAGACATGGCCTAAAAAAATCCTTCAGGACCTTCCGAAAAAGGCCCTCTTTCTCTTCCTGGTATGCCTCCTCTGGGTGTCGGTCATCGGCACCCGTCGGGGAGAAGTCAGTTTTAACATCCCCATCGAATACTACTCCATGCCCCAAAATTTAGTCATTGCAGGCGAACCGCCCAGAGAAGTGAACGTCCTCCTCAAGGGCTCACAAAGACTTCTCTCTTCCATAAATCCCGACCAAATCCGGGTTCGGGTTGATCTCTCCAATGCCCGTAAGGGCATTAATCAGATTTCTCTCTCTGAGACAAACATCAATACCGGTCCCGGAATTTCGGTAACCAATTTTTATCCGCGAAACATCAGACTACAGCTTTCTCAACCCTCCAATACGAGTAAGACCCAATAGCGAAATTTCTGATAAAGCCAAGAAATCCTTGAATCTGTGTAATCATGAGAGCGAAAGGTCTTTTTTCAGAGCTCTCCTAAAGTATCGTTGACAGCCCTTCTCCCTTTTTGATAATATCCTTCCGAATGAAGAAGGTGAATGCCATTACGGATGTTCCGGGAATCAAGGTCGGCCATGCGAGCGACTTCAAGGCCTTGACCGGTTGCACCGTCATCCTCTGCGAAGAAGGGGCCATTGGAGCCGTCGACATCCGCGGGACAGCAGCCGGGACGAGGCAGATCGACGCTCTTACCCACCTCCATCTCGTTGACAAAATTCATGCCATTCTCCTGGCGGGAGGGAGCGCCTTCGGTTTGGACGCCGCAGGAGGGGTGATGGCCTTTCTCGAGGAAAGAGGAAAGGGGTTCGATGTGACCAAGACAAAAATCCCCATCGTACCCACCGCTGTGATTTTTGATTTTGGAATCGGTGATTTCCGGATCAGGCCGGACCGGGAGATGGGATATCAGGCC
>Ga0315282_10003943_pt1 | contig 26280 bp, 14 predicted proteins | sample YL17G07_20_MG_FD_203693 | JGI IMG/M metagenome (GOLD analysis project Ga0315282, IMG submission 203693) | Sediment microbial communities from Yellowstone Lake, YNP, Wyoming, USA - YL17G07_20 | ecosystem: Environmental > Aquatic > Freshwater > Lake > Sediment | place: USA: Wyoming | collected... | reverse complement strand
CTCTGGACCTGGGGGGCGCTGGGCTTGCTGAAGCCCGTCCGCGTCGGCACAAGATTTGTCCGCTATCGCTTGTCAGATATCCGGAGTTTCTTGGACGTGCAACAGGGAGGGCGAACATGACCGATGACCCCGTAGCAAACATCCTGCAACATTTTCCCGATGCGCGGCAGACCGGACCGGGAAGGTGGAAGGCCCGCTGCCCGGCACATGAGGACCGCCGCGCGTCTCTGAGTATCGCCAAGGGAGACGAGGGCAGGGCGCTTGTCTTCTGTCATGCCGGTTGCAGGACTGCTGACGTTCTGCGGCAGCGGGGTCTTACGGAAAAGGACCTCTTCCCGGCAAACGGGAAACCCGCCCGCAAAGGCCGGGGGAAGATCGTCGCGGAGTACGATTATCAAAATGCAAACGGGGCGTTGGTCTTTCAGACTGTGCGGCTTGAGCCGAAGGATTTCCGCCAGCGTCGGCCGGACGGCAACGGGGGCTGGACGTGGAATCTCAAGGACACGCGGCGTGTGCTGTACCGCTTGCCCAAACTCCTGGCCGCCGATAAGGACGTATGGGTTTTCGTGAACGAAGGGGAGAAGGATGCTGACAACGTGGCGGCGCTCGGACTTGTGAGCACGACGAACCCCGGAGGGGCTGGAAAGTGGTCGAAACTGTCAGATGACTCCGCACTATACGGGCGGCGCGTCTGCATTATCCCCGACCTGGACGATCCGGGCCGTCGGCACTCCGAGGACGTAGCGCAACGGCTTCAGGGCAAGGCCGCTGACGTGAGAGTGCTCGACCTGCAAAAGGGGGCTGAAGGGTTCACGGGCAAAGACGTGACGGAATGGCTCGATTGGCGTGACAGCCAAACGCCCGAGGACCTGGCGGCTGCGCTTGTGGCAATGGCAGAGGTTGCGCCGAAGTGGACTCCGACGGCGGCGCTGGAATCCGGCCCGGCGAAGATCACGCTCTCGACCTTCGCAGAAGTATCGGCCTCTTTGCCTGACGTGCGGTGGTGTTGGCCGGGTTGGCTGCCCTTTGGGCTTCTGACGGTCTTGGCGTCGGCCCCCGGCGAAGGCAAGAGCGGGGCGGCGCTGGAAGTCGCGCGGCGCGTTCTGACGGGCGGAAACTGGCCGGATGGAACACCGGGACCGAAGGCGGGGGCTGTGATCTACCTTGAGACTGAGGGGGCCGCCGCGATTCTGGCGGGCCGTGTCCGCGATTGGGGAATCCCTCAAGAGCACCTATTGCTATTCAAGTGCGAGGACCCGACGCCCGGGCTTGCGACGCTCTATCTTGACCACGTACCGGACTGGGTCGTTTTTGAAAAGGGCGTGCTGGAAAGAGGCCCGGCGTTGGTGATCGTCGATTCCCTAAGCGGCGGGCATACTCTCGACGAAAACTCTGCGGACATGCGGGGCCTCTTGCTACAGCTCGCCCGCCTTGCCTCTTCATCAAGGGCGGCGTTTCTTGTGGTCCATCACCTGCGAAAGCGAAGCGCCCTTGAACCGGACGCCGTGACGCTTGACCGTGTGCGGGGTTCAGGGACTATCGGACAGATTGCCCGCTGCGTCTGGGCAATCGACCGGCCCAATCCTGCCGACGAGAGACGGCGGCTGGTGCAGATTAAGAACAACCTCGCGCGATTCCCTGAACCGCTGGGCTTTGAGGTGAACGGAAACGGCCTGATATTCACGGTTGCGCCGAGTACGCCGCACGTCGAAACAGCGACCGAAAAGGCCGCGATCTTCCTGCGGGAACTCTTGCGGGCCGGGCCGATGGGCGCCGCCGACGTTCAGGCCCGCGCCAAGGCCGCCGGGTTCACGTCCTACACCGTGCGCAAGGGGCTTGCAATGTTGGGTATCAGACCGGCCAAGGCTGAGGGTTGGCAAGGCGGATTCACCTACGCCCTGCCCGTCTTGAAACCCGACGCCGGGACTATATCACCTGCATCAATGCAATCACTGTAATCAATGGAATCATTGTGAATCAATGCGCATCAATGGCAGAAATGACAAGTGGCGCAATGATACGCGGTTATTGGGGTACGCATCATTGATAAACAGGCGCTTTACCCCATTGATCTGCAATGATAGCAGTGATGACGTGCGTGAGGCGGCACACTGGCGTTCGCTGCGGCGGTGGGTGCCTCGTCCCAATTTTCGGCCCAATTTGTCACATTGGGCAACTGTTTTGACGCGAAAAACGCTATCGGGGTGTCACATCGGAAACAATTGTCAGGATTTGGGCGAAGTCACCGCACCTGCGCACACCCCCCGGCCTGGGGTGCTATGGGGGTCGATTTTCCGGGAGGCAGGTGAGGAACCGTCAGCGTCCGGGAGGGGGTGGCGGCTGTTGGGACCTACAAGGGATACGTTAGAGGGCACCTTACATGAGCGGATACCAGAATGATGAGGTGATCGCCGTAATCGACGTTAACGACAACCGCCGAATTGTCGTTCACGTCGGGAAGCACCGGGGACGTGACTATGTCCGCTTCCGGTACTGGAACTGCCACTTAAAGCGGAGATGCTGGTATGCGAATTCCCACCGCTGGGGGCCGAGAGCGTTCCACATGCCGCTGGAGGCGGCCCCGGCGCTCGGGCAAGCCCTGATCGACGCGGCGGAATTCGGCAAAGATTCCGGGATTTCCCCTTGACTTATCGTTTTACGTAATGTAGAATGGGGGCATGAGCAAGAGAAAAGCGAAAATGGGACGCCCGCCGAAGCCCGAAGCCGAAAGGCACGGACGCCTTGTGTGCGTTCGGGTGACGGCGGCGGAACTGGCCGCACTAAGAGCAGCGGCGAAGGAGCGCGGTTTGTCTCTGACTGACCTCATTTTGGAACCGTGGCGCAAGGCATAGGGGGTGACGCATGGCAAGCGTTTTCAAGCGCAAAGGCAAGGGGAAATGGCTTATCAGTTACAAGGACGGTGACGGCAAGCCCCGCGTCAAGACGGGCTGCATGGACAAAGACGCGACTCAGCGGATTGCCAACAAGCTTGAGGCTGACGCTGCTTTGCGCATGGAAGGCGTCATTGACCCGACGCAAGACCGACTTGCGCAATTCCGCCGAATTCCCCTTACCGATCACCTTGACGGCACCGAGAAATCGGACGGCACCCGTAAGCCGGACGGCTTCAAGGCATATTTGGAAGCCAAGGGCAACACGGCGAAGCACGTCATGGAGAAGATAGCCTGCATCCGGCAGGTAGCCGGGGCTTGCAGCTTCAAGACCCCCGCTGACATTGATTCCCTGCGCGTATCCGCCTACGTCTCTGACCTTTGCGCTCAGGGCAAGGGCGCTGTGCGGATCAACAACATCCTCACCCATTTCAAGTCTTTCACCCGCTGGATGCTCACCCAGGGCCGCATTGCTGTTGACCCGATGGTGCAGGTGTCAAAGCTGAACGCGAAGGTGAACCGGCGGCACGAACGCCGGGCGCTGACCGACGCCGAGATTGTGCGCCTACTCGACGTAACGGCGGGCGGCCCGGTGCGGTTTGGACTGACGGGGCCTCAAAGGGCAATGCTCTATAGAATCGCGTTGGAGACGGGCTTAAGGCGTTCGGAACTGCGTTCTCTTACGCCGGAGTCATTCGACTTGACGGATGGGGACAAGCCGACAGTAGGTATTCGGGCGGCATACGCCAAGAACCGCCGAGCCGACACGCTGCCTATCCGCCCGGAACTTGCGTCGGCTGTCGCCGAGTACGTCCGGGAGCTTGCGCCCGATGCGCCGCTCTTCCGTCCTCTCACCCCCCGCACGTCTGAAATGCTCCAAGAGGACCTTGAAGAGGCTCGGGATTCGTGGCTCAAGGAATCTGAGACGGCGGAAGAGTGCTACGACCGATTCGGTTCCGACTTCCTGGCCGACGAGACTTCGGCGGGGTGCGTCGATTTTCATGGGCTGCGCCATACGTTCATAACCAGACTGGCCCGGAGCGGCGCAAGCCCGGCCGTCGCCAAGACCCTCGCACGGCACAGCACGATCACCTTGACGATGGATCACTACACGCACTTGCGGGTTGAGGACACGCGGGCGGCGCTGAAATCTCTTGGACTTTCCGACACGAAAGAACCGGAAGCGCAAGCCGTTGAACTGCGCAAGACGGGCACGACCGATACGGCAGAGGGAGCGGGGCAAAAAGACCAAGTACAGTACCTGGTACAGTACGCAGAGCGCCGAGACACCCCGAATGCCGCCGAATGCAGCGAGAGCGACGGGCGGGAAAATGAGCCGGAACCTGAAAAGGCAAGTACTCGTAAACCCGCGCACAACCCCGATTTCGGCCGCGAATTGCCGAACAGCGCCGAACGCGGCAAAGGGGAAAAATCTGGTACGCCCGGCAGGATTCGAACCTGCGACCCTCGGATTAGAAATCCGATGCTCTGTCCAACTGAGCTACGGGCGCATGTCCTTGAGAGTTAAAGACTTACGTCACCAGCCGAAACCGCGCGGAATCATCACGACAACCTTGACGACTCCCGCGAGCGAGCACCAGCCAATATAGCTCGTGAGGAGCGTGCGGTCAAGGACGTATGTCGTCTCAAGACCGACTGAAGAACTCACGTGCGACCGGTCAGTCCACCTGCCAGTTGCTGTAGGGCATCTCGAACCAGAGCTTGTCGCCCGGCAGCACCAGGATCCGCTCGAAGCAGTACTGCTTGCCGTTGATCGGCAGACGCACCCGGATGGCCGACCCCCCCGCCGCCGCCACCTCCGCCTGCACACGAGCATCCACCTGCTGCTGGAGTTCCCGTGCCTGGGCGTCGGCGTTCTCGTACACCACCTGTCCGCGGCTCGTCGAGGCCAGCGTCGCGAACGTCTCGACCGGATGCAGGGTGCCTTTGAACGACGTTCGACTGACGACCGCCGGATAGTACCCTTCGGCCGGGAGGTAGTAGGTGTACATCACCTGCATCGCGGGCACCGAGAGCGTGGGGAGCTCCACGTGTAGGGTTCCGTTCCGCTCGGGCGTCTTGGCGGCTTTCTCGACGAAGACCAGCTCGACGGGGAAGGAGACCAGTTCGCTGGCACCGGCGCGGCTTCGCACCAACGGAACCAGGACGCTTCCCTTCTCGTCCTTGGCGGGGCTGGCGGGCCGCGCGCCCACCGACACCGACCAGATGTCCACCCCTTCGGGCATCACAAGCCGAAGGAACTGGTTGCGGTTGTTCCGCACCTGGTAGATGGCACGCGTGATGCGTCGACCGTCGCTGAGCTGCATCGCGGTGAAGCTCACACCGTCCACGATCGTCACCAGGACGTCCAGCTCCCCGTGCTTCTTGATGTTGAGGAGAATGCGGAACGGATCGGCGACATAGCGGTACCCGAGGAGGATGGGCTGATTGGTCAAGCCGACGAGTTGAGGAGGCAGCCGCCGGACGTCGAGGTCCGTCGCACCGGTGATGGTGCCGCTGGCGAGTTCGACGTTGGCCACGGCGGCGACGCCGACGTAGCCGCGCTCGCGCTCGACGCCGACGGCACGGAGGACCGGGATTTCGACACTGTCGGCCGCGGACTGCTCGTAGCTCACCTGGAGCGAGTAGACCCCGGTCACCTCGCCGCTGAGGATGACGGCGAGCTCGCCCGTCGCCAAGACACGCCAGTCCTCCACGTTACGGCCGCCCACGGTCATCACGGAGACGTCTTTCGGGACGCGCAGCTTGAACTCGCGCACGCCCGCGTGCAGCACGTTGTAGTCGATCGTTTCCGTGCACAGGAGCATCCCCTCGGCCACGCCCACCAGGGTCTGCGTCTCGGCGTAGAGCTTGGCGGGGACGGGAGGTGCTTTGGGGATCTCCCGCTGCCAGCTCACGGCCATGGGGGCGTTGCCCGGAAGCGCCGCCGCCACGCGGGTCTTCCCGCCCTCCTTCCTCGTCGTCAGCGCCTGGGCGCTCGTCAGCTTCACCTCGACGTTCGTCCCGTCCACCGTGAGGTCCACCACGCTGGAGGCGCCGATCATCCGCTCGAAGTCGATCTGGTGCACCCCGGCCTGCTTCGTCGCGGCCGCGGCGAAGCTCACCGACACGTCGATCGTCCCCGCTCGCGTCGCCAAGAGCTCATAGGCGTCCTCCGCAGCGTTGAGGTACACGCCTCTGGGGAGCGTCGTCTTGGTGATGGCGACGCCGATCGGCAGCACCGGGATCCGCTTCCATCCCTTCTGCTGGAGCACCTCGATCTTCAGCTTGAGTTCGAAGTCGCCCTTCTCGTCGGTGAGCGTCCCGGTGTATTGGCTCGACGTGACGACGTAGTCGGCCGGCGGCTGCTCCTGGGACTTCTCCTTCTGCTTCATCGACCATTCCAGGAGCGCCTTGAACTCGCTCCACGGGAGGTCCACCGTCGTCTGCTTGCCGAGGCGCTCGACCTTGACGCCGAGGAGCGACTCGACCTCCGACCACGGGATCGAGAGCGTCCGCCCACCGTCTTTCGCCGGGTCGTACCCCGTGATTTTCGTGAACTGCTCCCATGTCAGGGTCACCTGGCCCTTGTCGGCCGGCGGGTCCGCCGACCACGCCGCCGGTCCCGTCACGAACACCACTGCGACCATCCACATCATGACCGTCCGTCTCATGGCACACCTCCTTTCCAGTAGATATTTGCCTGAATCACCAGTTCGTCTTTGGGCTCAATGAGCGTCTTTTCGAAGCGCACGACCCGTCCGACGCGGGGGATGTCGATCTCCTGGGGCGCGGACACGAAGAAGAGCGGCCGCGAGACTTCCGTCCAGTGCTGCATGGCGCCCGCACGCACCGCCGTCAGGAACCGCCCGTTGTCGACGAGGACATACTGCCGATGTTCTATCTTGAGCGGGTTGTCGAGGATATCGAGGGTGTTGGCGAGGTCGCCGGCCCAGCGCACCTCGGTCAGCATCCCGTTGGCCAGGAGCCCCGCCGTGCCGACGATGGTGTCCTGACTGCGGGGGTTGGCTTCCGCCGCGGGAGCGGCGCCGTTCCTGTCGCTGAACTCCTTGAGCGTGCGGAACTGGGCCTCGTCGATGAGGGCGTACGCCAGGCCGTTCTTCCCGTTGGTGAAGGAGACGCCGAGTCCGCGCGCCCGTTCGGCGTCCGCGTTCAGGTTCACGCTCGACACGGGCACCTTCTGCTCCAGATTCTCACGCAGCTTCGCCGCGAGTTGGGGGTCGCTCAGTTTCCCGTTCTTAGCGAGGCCGGTAATGTCCAGGTCGAGACCACCGCGGCCAGTATCCAACTCTGAACGCCAGGAATAGTTCGTGTCGAGGAACCGCTTCAACTCGCCGCTCACCACCCGCCCACGCCCGGAGGGGATGTCTTCCAGCAGCTTCTGCACCTTCGCCTGCGCCTCCGGGGCGGCGCCGGTCTTGGTGACTCCGCCCGTGGGGGGATAGTCCGCAAAGTCGCTCGCGTACCGAGCCAACGTTTTGTCGAGATCGTCACGAAGTATGGCGACATTGTAACTCAGGACGCCCCGGGCGCGCTCCTCGGTGATCCTCTCCCCGATCTGCACCTGGGGCTGCTTGGCCCGGCGCAGGTCCGCCAGCAGCTTCTGCACCTTCGCCTGCGTTTCGGGGGTGTGCGTCACGATGATGGAGCCTGCGCGGCTCCGGATGGCGTGGCCCGTCTCGTCGTCCCATGTGCCTGCCTCGATGACCTGCTTGGTCAACTCGACCAGGTCGTTGAGCGCCTCTTCCCGGGATCTCCCCCCTTCTCCCTCCTTCTTTGTGCCCGTGTCCTCCGCAAAGATGCTCGTGCCCGGTGTTCCCACGGCGCCGCGTCGTCCCCCACGGTTCCCCGCGATGTTCTGCAGTTCGAACGTCGGACCCGGGAAATTCGGGGCTTCGGCCAGCAGGTCGCGGACGTCGTAGGTGTTCGTCTCCGGCGGTCTCTTGATGCCTTCCTCATCCGAGATGAATACGATTCCGTCCCGGATGATCCACTTCAGACCCAACTGCTCCGTGAGCCGCTTGATGGCGGTTTCCAGAGACACGTTGGACAGCTTGAGCGTCACGGTCTTGTTGGGATCTGCGAACTTCGTGCGGTCTGGGACGATGTTCATGTTGCCCAGCGTCCCGAGGAAATCGATCGCCTCCATCACCGGCTGCTGGTTGAAGGTGAAACTGACCATCGTCTCCTCGAGCTGCTGTCGGACCTTGCGGTCCGTAGGCTTCTCAGTAATCTGGGCCTTCTCGACGGCCTTGAGACGCCGGTCGGACAGTTCTTTCCAGTTCTCCGGGTACCGGGTGATGGAGTGCCAAGGCGTCATCTGCTCGATGTTGGCGGCATAATGGTACTGCTCCTGCTCAATCCGCTCCGTCTGGGATTTGTGACGCCAGGCCTCGAGCTTCTTCTCACTGGTCATCTTGATCTTGTCCAGAATCGTGGGATCCTCGGGATCCAGTTCCTTCATCCGATCAAGAACAAGGAGCGCGTCGTCATACCGTCCCCGTCCGAAGAAGGTGATCCACTGCTCCTGCAGCCGGTCCTTGGTGCGCATCTGCTGCTCTTTCATCCGGAGCAACTCTTCGGTCAGCTTCTCGGCGGCTGCACGGTTCTTCCCCTCTTCGGTGGCCTTGCCATACGCATCTTTCTGCTTGGCGGCCATGTCGAGGTGGTCCTGGATGACCGCGAGCCACTTCCTCTTGAAGTCCGTCGGGAAGTCGCCGTACTTGATCTGGAGCTGGGCGGCGACGAACTTCTGCTCGGCCCTTCGGAAATCATTCTCGCGCAGGAAGACGATCCCGTCGGAGAGCTTCGTCCGGGTTTCCTGCTCTTCGAACTGGATGCGAACCTCATCAGGGGTCGCGGCCTCGCCTTCGGGATGCCCACCCACGACGGGGATCTTGGATAGCACGGGAATCCCTTCGCCCCCGGCGGTCCTCCCTTGCGGTCCCGCCGGCACATTCACTTCCTGCGATTCCGCCCCCTCCTTCCCCATCTGCCTGTCGATCTCCGCCAGCCAACGGTCGATCTCCCGCCGGGTGGCGGGACTGACCTCGAGACCCTCCTTCTCAACGGTCGCCTTGATGTCGAGCAGGAGTTTCCTGGCCTCGGCGTAGTTCCCCTGTTCGTAGACACCGAGGGCGGTCTTGTATTTCTGACCGAGGGAAGGCCGGGCTTCCCGGACGATCTCCCCCTGGACGGTCCCGCGTTCCGGCGTGTAGCCCACGGCAGTGTTGTCCACCTCCACCGTCGTAATCCGGACGAAGGTCTGCGGACGCGACGGGGGGACGTAGGCCTGCTGACCGTTATACATGATGAGGTTCGGCGCTTTTGCGGCCGCGGCGGCCGAGCGCTGCCGGGCCGCCTGGACGGTGAGTGCCATGATGTTGCCGCGGACGACCGTGTCGCTCCGCGGGGCGACCTTCAGGATTTCCTCGGACTTCCGGATCGCGTCCTCGTAGCGTCCCGCGGCGGCCAGCTTCTTGACCTCCTCGTTCAGGGTCTGGGCCTGTTCCTCCTGCTCCTCGCCGATCTCCTGGAGCGTCTCGCGGGCCTTGCCCATGCGTGCCGAGAGTTCGCGCGCACTCTCGCCCCTGCTGAGGACCGACTTGCTGAGCTGCTCGGCGGCGGCGAGCTTCTGGAACGCGAGCGATTTCTGTCCTTCGCGCAGGGCCTTGAAGCCCGCGCTGACGAGCAGTTCCTGCTGTGAGGCGACCTGCTCGCGCTGCTGCTTAAGGGTGCTCAGGACCTGGACCCCGGCGGCCTTCTGCTCCTTGCTCTTGAGTTCGAGCTCCCCTTTGACGAGTTGGATGTTGGAGAGGAGCCGTCTGGCGTTCTCGGCCTCGACGCTTCCGGGCAGCAGTTCGACCACCTTGCGGAGGTTGGCGCTTGCGCTGTCGAAGTCGTCGGACTCGTAGAAATCCTTCCCAGCGCGGTAGTAGTTCTTGGCGAGGCGCGCTCTCGCGTAAGCGTCCTCGTCCTCGGGCTTCCTCATGGGCTCGGGCTGCGCGGAGACCTCGGGGACCAGCGGCGTCCTCGGTGTCGTGGGTACTGCGGGCGGGCGTTCGGGGATTTCCCCGATACGACGACGGTAGCCCTCGGCGAGCCGGCTCGAGCCGTATTCGAGGCTCGCCGTCGCGGTCTCGCTCGAAAACCGATCGACCCGCCTCAGCGGTCCCGACCACTTCAGCACGTCCATGGTCTCGGGAACCCAGGTCTCACACCACGCGTAGGCGATGGGGATGTCGATCTTCGGCAGCGGCAGCCGCGCGGTGCCGCCGGGCGCCGCCGGAGTGTCGACGCGTGCGAGGAACACGACCTGGACCGGAAAGCTCACCAGCCCCTCGACGCTCGCCTGCGAGCGGACGAGAGGCAGCAGGTAGACGTCGCTGGGGTCCCCAAACGCGATGTTTCGCGTTTCGGGGCCCCCGCCGGGGACGTCGATCAGGTGTCGCGCCTCCTCGTTCACGGACGAGAGGATGACCCGTGCATCCTTCGGCAGCGTCAGACGGAGGAACTGCCGGTGTCGGTTCCGAACCTCGTAGCTGACCTTGCCCATCATGCTGCCGTCGGGACGCACGACCAGCTCGTAGTGTGCAAGGTCGGCGATCGACTCGGTGAGCGAGAACTCCGCGAGGTTCAGCAGCTCGACGTCCGCCGACCAGTGCGGCGCGGTGATCTCGTAGGCGATGCTCGGCGGTCCCGCGAGGATCGACGACGCCGACGGCGGGATCTCGGCCAAGGCCATCTCGCGCAGGCCGGAGGCGACGTTAGGGAGCACCTCGCTTTCCCCGAGGGTGTTGGTGACGACGAAGGTCCCGCCCGTCCAGCGGGCGTCCCCGAGCGAGAATTCCTCGAAACGCTCGATCCCGGCGGCCTTCGGCCGCGGCCGCTCGTAGGCCAGATTCAGCACCGTCTTTCCCGTGATGCGCCCGTGCAGGAAGACCGTGGCTGCCCCCGGCGCTGGACGCGTCTCGCGGACGTCGGAGCCGGTGACGGTCACGCGCTCGGCGTCGGCGGGAAGACGCAGCTCGATCCGGTCGGTCGAGCCGCCGAGGATGACGACCTCGAGGCAGGCGGCGACCTGCTGCGTCCCGGCGTCGAGGTTCCATGCGACGTCGCCGTGGAACTGGAACTTCGGCGGCCGGTCCGTCGTGACCTCGGGACGGCGACAGGTGAAGGCCAGTCGTCCGCGCGGGGAGAAGGCGATCTCGCCCCGCGTCCCGCCCGCGACGCCTCGGATGCGACGCACGTCCTGCTCGGGGTCAATCTGCCAGGCGTCCGGCGACTCGAAGCGGAGCAGCGTCCGCACCGACCGCGGCACATCCAGTACCAGGGGTCTCTCGACGACGTCGCCCCGTGCGAGGCTCGCCTCGGCCGCGAGGACATACTCACCCGGCTCGGTGAACGTGAAGCAGAGCCATTCCTTCGAGACCACCGCCTTCACGGGCTTCCCGTTCAGCAGGACGTCCCTCCAGACCAGGCGCTCCGGGAGCATCGGGATCTTGCGGCACCGCTCGGGGTCGAAAACATGCAAACTCAGACGCACGCTCAGCTTAGCGTCGGCAGGGTCCTCGGGCAGAAAGACACTGTATTGCCCTTCGGCAAGGATGAAGCCGACCGGGAGGGGTTCGTTCTTGACCGTGTCGCGGATGTATTCCTTCCAGAGGGTCTTGGGGACGGCGAAATGAGTGTCTTCCAGGAGCTGCGAGCGTTCGATGAGCGCGCGGATGATGGCATCGCGGTCCCGTGTCTCGGCCGAGACCATCGAACCCGCCACGACAATCAGGAAAACAGCCCCCACGAAGGCGTTCGTCTTCACTGCCCCCCCTCGACGCTTTCTGGAGCCTGCATGCTTCACTGCATTCTATGCACGAAATTGCGCTTTGCCAGTCCCGTAGGGTGACGAAATTGCAGAAAAAGAGAGACTGTAGCAGCATTCCAGAGTGGGCGGTGATTCAGTAATGCGGTGTCGGCTGTTTTCAGCCCCGTCAGGGGCGTTTGGGAGTCGCCCGCTGTGTGGGCTCTGGAATGCTGCTACAGTCTCGAAAAAAAGGCGTCCCATGTCTGCCGTCGGCCGGGACCCGGACCGTCGCGGGAGGACTCCGCGTGTCTTTCCGGACGATCCTCGCCCGCCGCGGGTCTCCCGGAAGGCGCGGCGCCGGAAAAAGTGAATATCGAGGTAGCCACAGGTGGGGTCGGGCAGTATAATCAAGCTCGAATCGCCGTCGGCGGTCCGAAGCGGACAACGAGGGCATCGTGGAGAAAGCGAACGATGTGCGCTTCCCCTGCCCTGGAGATGAGTGTCTACGGTCGGCTTGACCAGATCGACCTAGCCACGTGGGAGGCGATCCGGGATGCGGACAACCTGCTGAGCGACTCTTCCTACCTGAGGGCCGTCGAGGAAGCGGACGTCAGCGAATGCGACTGCCGCTACTTCGAATTCCGCGAAGACGGCCGACTGATTGCCACGATGACGGGCGGCATCATCGTCAATGACTTCCTGATGTTCGCCAGTCCCGCGCTGGAAAACCTGGCGTCCGTCGTGCGGACACTGATCCCGTCCTTCCTCAAGCGGACCACGATGGAGATCGGCCCGCCCCTCGGGCTGGGAAGCTCCATCTCATACGCCCGCGACATCACGCACGACCAGTGGTGCGGCATCGTGGCAAAGATCAAGGAATACGCCCGAAAGAGACGGATCGAACTCGTTCTCTTCCGGGATTTCACCGGGAAACATCCGATCGAGGATGCCCTCCTGGAGGCCGGCTTCCAGCGGTTCTTCAACCTGCCGCTCGCGATCATGAGGATTGCCTGGGACTCGTTCGATGAGTACCTGTATGCGCTCAAGCGATCGAGACGCAACGATATGCGCAGGAAGATCAAGGCGAAGTCGCGGCATGGCATTCGAACCGTGATGACGAACGACGGCCTGGATCACCTCGACTGCTACCTCGAGCTCTACGGGAACGTGTGCCACAGGTCGAAGCGGTTCAACCGGGATCGCATAGGGGAAGCATACCATCGCTCCATGTTCCGGAACATGCGCCGGTGCAGTTACTGGCTCCAGTATTTCCAGGGCGACACCCTCGTGTCGTTCTCGCACGTCCTCCGGTACGGGAAGCAGCTTACGGCGGAATTCATCGGACTGGACTACGACGTCTCCAGCCGGGCGATGCTGTATTTCAACACGTACTACGATCTGCTGAAGTTCGCCTTCGACAACAGCCTGGACCGGTTTGACGCCGGGATCACCAGCTACCGGCCCAAGGCGGACGTCGGGTTCTCGGTGGTGCCGCAGGTCATGTATGCCTGGATGAGCAACCGTACGACGCTTACTATCGCCGCCGAGCTGTGGAACCGGATGACCCCGTATGGCATTGAGGAGTGCCGCCCGGCGTTCAAGGACCCGACCCGTCAGACCATCTGGGACGGGAAAACGCGCTGAGCGGCCCCGCCCGAGTCCTGTTCATTTCGAAACGGGCGAGACTCGTGTCCCGCCGCCTGTCTTCGCGTCTTGAGGGGTATGCACGCAATGGACTCGTGTCGCAGGGATTACGAGGAGGCGTTCCGTGAGCTGGTCGGAGCGGTCGGCGCGAGGGCCTTCAGTCGGGGGCGACATGGGCTCTTGGTCCTGCTGAAGGCGCTCGGCGTCGGCAAAGGCGACCGCGTCGGCGTCTGCGGATACACCTGCCTGAGCGTCGTCGAGCCCGTCAAGCTCCTTGGAGCCGTTCCGGTCTACCTGGACGTGGACGAGCACGCCTGCATCGATCCGAAGGCGCTGGCGCGACAGGCTCCCGGGTCGCTTAAGGCGGTGATCCTCCAGCACACCTTTGGCGTTCCGGGCCGGCTGGGGGAACTGGTTTCCGCTTCGAGGGGAATCGGGGCCCGGGTCATCGAGGACTGCGCCCACGCGCTGGGGTGTTCGTGGAACGGCGTCCCGCTCGGCAGCTTCGGCGACGGGGCAATCTACAGCTTCGGGTGGGGCAAGCCGTACACGACCGGCTGGGGAGGCATGTTGACCGTGACTTCCGAGGCGCTGCTCGCACGGGCGGACGAGGAGATCGCCCGATGGGCGCTCCCGGAGCGCTCCGGGCCGGAACTGCTCTTCGACTGGCAGAGACGGATCTACCGCGGTTTTGTGAAGGCTCGGCAGGACGTGCTCCTGGACCTCGGCTTTGCGGAGCTCCGACGCTGCGGGGTGATCCGCGATTCCCTCGGGAGGGAGGGATCCTGGGTTCTGCGGCGAGGCTACGTTCGACTGGCCGGGGAAAGGACCTGTCTTGCCGGACTGAGGGAACTGGACGCATGGCCCGAGCTGAAGCGGAAGCGGCGCCGGAACACGCGACTCGTGGAGAGCTTTTTCAGCGAGGCGGGGCTCGACCTTTGGCCGGTGCCGCGGGAAGCGGATGTGACGCTGCTCGCCTACCCGGCGCTCACGACGCGCAAAACGGAGGTGCTCGCGAGTGCCCGCCGGAGACGACTCGACCTCGTGGGCGGTCCCACCAGCCCCGTCTATCCGCTTCGCGGTCCCGAGCTCGCGAACGTCGGCTATGACCCGGGGAGCTGCCTGCACGCGGAATACCTCGTCCGGCACCTGGTCTATATCCCTACGGCATCCTCTGCGCTACTTCGCACCGCCGAGGCCGCCGGCGAGATTCTCTCCGCGCCGGGCCCGGCTGAAACCCGGGCGGATTTTGAGTGCGTCCCTCCGGGAAAAGTTGGCCAAAACGGTTTCGCCGTGCTAAAATAGCGAAACGATCGTCATCTGTCTCTTGATAAGGAGGCTTACGATGAGCGGAAGGAGCACGTTGGTCGTTGCTGTGTGCATTCTGGGGCTGGTGATGGGTCTGGGAGTGACGGGCTGTGGTTCGAAGCCGAAGCCGGTTGCGCCGGTCGAGGGGGAGAAGCCGGCGGTCGCGACGGCGGAGAAGCCGGTGGTCGCCACGATGATCCTCCAGCAGGGACTGAACGGCTACGCGGGGTGTGAGGACGTCGCCACCGACGGGGATCGCCCGGAGGAGAATCTGCTCGCCGACCGCGGGGAGCGCGGGCTCGGACTCTTCGGCGACTCGAACGGCAACTGGGCCTTCATCCGGTTCAGCGACATCAAGATTCCGGAGGGAAAACGAATCGCGAAGGCGGAACTCGCGTTCACCATCCGCGAGAAGGCCGAGCGGGGCGAGTCGCGAGTGGCGCTCCACCGACTCAAGAAAAAGCTCGACTTCTCCAAGCTGACCTTCCTCTGCCGTGACGCGGACAAGAAGGAGAAGTGGGGTGACGGGACGAAAGACCAGATGCCGCAGTCGGGGATCGATTACGAACCTAAGGCGGAGAGCGACGGCGAAAAACGGGAACCGAACCTCCTCGTCTTCGACGTGACGACGGCCGTCAAGGACTGGGTGCGCGACCCGGCCGCCAACACCGGGGTCGTTCTCAGGCCGTACCCGGACGAGGCCTTCGGCTGGCTCGACTCAACCCAGCAGGAGCAGGACGCGCGTCCGAAACTGATCATCAGTTTGGAGATCATCAGTTTGGAGTAGGATGGGCCTGGAGCCGGCGACGGCGGAAAGGTCCTCGTGCGGTCCTCCCGAGGGGGCGCCGGACCAGAACGGAGACGCTCTATTTCGCCCCGCTCGCCGGGGTGAGAACAGGCTTGGCCTTGACCATGTCGTCGGCCATCAGCACCTCCACCAGCGGGGCGAGCCAGCCGCTCGGCCACTCGTGCTCGCGCTTGACGGAGTTGTCGAAGTAGTGCGGGATCTTGAGCTGTTCCATCAGCTTGCGGGCGGCATCGGCATCTCTCTTCATGTAGAAATAACCCATGACTGCGATGCGGGCGGGTTTGTCCCGGAGCATCTCGGCCCGCTCGGCCAGCAGGTTGGGGATGTAGTACTTGGCGAAATTCTCCTTCGAGCCATAGAATTCCGGCCGATTGTCGGCCATCAGACAGCCGTCCCACGACCCGGCCCGGCCGAATACGTCCGGATGACGCAGCAGCAGACTCACCGCCCCCATGCCCGACTTGCTGAAGCCCACCAGCAGACGCCCCTCGGGCTCAGGCGTCGTCGGGTAGGTCTTGTCGATGAACGGGACGATCACGTCCGGCAGGTAACTGTCGTAGCGGATCCTCGGCTTCTCCGGGTTATCGACGTACCACGGCATGCTGCAGAAGTCCGGCCCGACACAGATGACGTTGAATTTGTTGCCCAGGTCCCGTTTCTTCGCTTCGAGGACGCCTTCCTTGTCCCCCGGACCCAACGCCGGCAGGATGTACAGCACCTTGTACCGCTTGGTCTTGTCGAACTTGTCCGGCAGCAGCACATATAGCGGGCAGGGCTTTTCCTGGTAATCGCTGGTGACGACGTAGGTCTCCAGGCCGCCTTTTTCCTCGGGGCCTTTGACCTCGTAACTGGCGGCAGGGCGGCCAAGGGGTGCGCTGGCGGCTTGGGCCAGCAGCAAGCCGCAGGCCAACTCGCAACCGGCCGCGATAATCACGATCAAGGCAATTCGCATGGCGACGACCTCCAAGTCATGAGACGGATCTGCTCGCTTTTCCGAGGCATCCGCGACGCCGTAGTCCCTGACTCCTTGGAAGCTGTTTCAAAACCCATGGGTGCCACGGTCCCGACAGGTCGGGACCGTGCGACTTCGGGCAGGAGCACTGGCAGCCAAGCTGCCAGTGGCACAAGGCTGGCTTGTCCAACCGTGCGAATTCGGGCAGGCATCTCGCCTGCTCCTGGGGAAAACCGGCCGCCAGTGGAACAAGTTGGCCAAGCAGCTCTGGGCCTCGGTGTCTACCGTCCGAGTTCCAGTTCGTACCAGAGCGTCCTGTGCTCTCCTCCGATGCGGAACTCCGCCTTTCCGGCCGCCTCGTTCACGGGCAGTTCCTTTCCACGCTGTCCGCGTTCGTCGAGGGCCCACAGCTTCACGCGTCGCGCCGGGACGGGCAGAGTGATCGTCGCCGGAATCCCCTCGACGAGCGTCGGAGCTTTCCCCCACTCGCGCCCGACGGTGCTCTTCTCCGCGTTCTTCCAGCCCATGTTCGTGTTCTCGACGTAGCCGGTCGCGACGAGGAGCGCCCGGGCGGGGCCGGTAAACGACTCCCCCTCCTTGAGCGTGATCGCCACGGTGCACCAGTCCTGGAGCGTCTTTCCCGGCGTGATGGTCACGCCGCCGAGCGTGAAAGCGCGCCCGTCGATGAACCCGACCACGCACTTCGTGCGGGCGGAATCGACCGTGACGACGCCTTTCTCCTTCCGGCTCAGGTCCCAGGTGAGTTCACCGGTGTCGGAGACGAAGCGTGACGGCGCTTCCCCCTTCGGGGCGCCGACGGAGTCCGCCGCAGGCGCCTGCTCACCCAGGCGGATTGCCGTCCGGTGGATGAGCGAGGTCCACCCCGGCACGTCGAGAAGACCGAGATGGACCAGTCGCCACGGGGCGCCGCTCCTCTCAAGGAGTTCGACCTCCTTCTCCGGCGGACAGGCCGCCGTGACGCACCGCTGTGCCGGCTTCACGTCGCCCCGCTCGAAGAGCGCCGCGGCGACCGGCAGGTTCACCATCTTCGGCGGGTGCTGGTCGATGTCGAAGAAGTTCCGGATCTGACGGGCGTCCCAGTCGTCGCGACGGTGACTGTAGGTGAAGAGGAACACGCCGTCCCAGTCCTGCAGTCCCGCCAGCGCCGCTAGGAGCAGCGGAGCTTCGCTCGAGTAGGTGTTGGGAGCGGGATGGTTGTACTCGGTGACGAGGAAGGGCCGCTCGGCGACGCGGTGTCCGGCGAGACCGGCCAGCACCCCGCCGGGAGAGTTCACCATGCTGACGTTGTTGACGAACCAGTTCGACGGGTCCCACGGCCTGCCCGGGAATCGCGGGTGCTGCCAGTAGGCGTGTGCGTCCACGAGGTCGAGTTCCGCTTGGACCCCGGCCGGACTGCATCCGGCAATGGTGCCCACGACCAGCGACTTCGACTTCAGCTCTTCCTTGAGGAAACGCGACATTCCCGTCCAGTAGTTGTGCTCGGTGTCGAGCAGGAATCGGAGCCAGTCGCGCTGTGCTTCCGGCGTGCGGCGGCCGAAGTCCTGTTTGAGGAAAACCCCGACGCGGCCGAGCTCTTCGCCCGGTTCGAGCGCGAGGACGCCGCCGGGTCGGAGCGACACTTCCGCGAATTCGCAGGTGCCTCTAGCGAGGGCCAGTCCGGTGAAGCCGATGCGCGAGTTCTCGTCACCTTCCTTCGGCGTGAAGAGGAAGCGGAACGGCCGCCACTCCGTGCTCAGCCGGACCTCCGAACCCCAGAACCCGCGCCACGGCTGGTGGGCCTGCATCGCGTGGACGCTCACGGTGCGGGGTGCGTCGGCCCGTGCGAGGAAGCGGAGCGTGTAGGTCCTGCCCGCTTCGAGAGCGAGTCCGCTCTGGATGAGCTGGACGTGCCAGCCGGTCTCGCTCGTGGTCCGGACGCGGATCCGGACGGCACTCCTTCCGCCGGGGGCGTCGTTCGTCTTCTCGGCCGATCCGGCCGCCGGGGCGACCTGCTCGAGCGACCAGCCTTCGAGGCCCCCGGAGAAGTCCGCATTCTTCAGCATCTCTCCGCCGAGCGGCTGCTCGCTTTTCGCCCACGACCTGCGGAGCGCCGCCGGGTCGGGATATTTCCGCCTGAGGAACGCGTTCCACTGTCCGGCCAATTCGCCCGCATAGGGCTCGGGCATTCCGTCGAGACTTCCGGCGAGCCATTCGTGGATGAGGCCGTTCTCGTTGTTGATCTCGACGATGGCGACGGCGGGTTCGTCGGCGTAGCGCGACTTCGTGTAGGGATTGACGTGGGCGAGGAGGTCGCGCGCGTAGTCCCGCTGAAGGTCGATCATCTTCGCGCAGAAGTTGTCGACGCCCTTGAAGTATCCGGGCATCCCTTCCCACTTCGGCATCCCCGGATAGACCCGACCGACGTGCAGGTTGAGGTCGGCGTAGATCCCGTTCTTCTTGAGCTGCGCGATGAAGTAATCGAGCTTGTCGAGCTGCACCGCCTCGAGCGTGAGTGCGTCTTTCTCGAGGAGCCCGTTGGGCGACTCGGACGTATCCATGTGGTGGAAACGGACGCAATTGATGCCGAACTTCGCCATGCGTGAAGCGATTCGTTCCGCGTCCTCGTGCCTCGGGAAACACCCTCCGAAGCAGAAGTTCACTCCGAAGAAGCGGACGCGCGCGTCGCCCGCGAAGAGATGACCGTCGCGCACGGTGACGAACCCGCGGGCACCCGCGGGTCTCTCGAGCCACCCGCTCCGGCTCGTCACCCCGCCGGAGTCGTCGTCCCATGGCGCGACGAAGGGGAAGAGCTCGGGACCCGCCGGCGGGGTCTGACCCAGCGACGCGGACGCGAACACAAAGAGCCTATCCCAATAACCCCGCAAGCCGCGTTGCGAGCGCGACGGGGCCGGATGCAAGGCGCGGCGACGCAGTCGATGCGGTGGATAGCATCGTCGAGGAGCCGCAACGCGGCAGACGGCCCCGTCCCGCCGCAACCCGCCGGGACGGACCGATTCGCGTCGGATTACGGCGTCGCTCGTCGTCAGCGATGCTATCCTCTGCATCGATTCCTCCTCGCTCCTTGCACTCCTCGCGACTCGGCCCGTCGCGGCATGCGCGGTTATTGGGATAGGCTCTAAGAGCGGAAGCACCACAACAACAACCGTGGTCAGTTCAATCGGATTCATCCCGGTTTCCCCCTCCGAACATGCCATCGCAGCGAAAGGTCGGGAACGGATGCCCCAGAGTTAATCATTCGGGGCCTGGTTTGTCACGCGAAATTCGAGCGAACCCAAGCTGTTGCTCTTGGCGGCGCCGGTGTCTTCCCCGGCGGCCCTTGCCGGCCAGGTGAAGCATTCGCACCTCTTGCGGCGTCCGGCGGACTTGGTAGAATATGGTGTTGCGTGGTACGACCCGCGCACGGGCAAGTATCCGGCTGCATCACCGGCGGAAGGCCCCACATCGACCTCGCCCCGTGCAGCCGACCAGGAGATTTGGGTCCTGTTCCGCAAGAGGGCCACACCTTATTGAGTATCCTATCGATAATAGAACATGTCTATACCAATGGTGTCCCCTCCCCCCTCCGAGGGGGAGGGCTAGGGTGAGGGGGAGTCGGGTGGCAAGAGCGCCCTTTCCGCCCATTGTGAGAACCCCTGACCTCAACCCCTTCCCTCAAGGGGAGAGGGAGAACCAGTTCCATTGGCCGGACGAGACTCAATAGGAAGCCGGTAAGAATGTCGTTCTAAGGAGCGATGCACGTGGCGACGATCGACCTGAGCATTCACGTCAGCACGAGCGGGAGGTACTTTGTCGACCAGACAGGCGAGCCCTTCTTCTGGAATGGCGACACGCAGTGGGAACTCTTCAGCAAGTGCGCGCCCTCCGACGCTAGGTGGATCCTCGACAACCGAGCCGCCAAGGGGATCAACGTCATCCAGGTCATGCTGACGGGACTGGCGGGTCCTGGTGCCGTCAACAAGGCCGGGGATAAGGCATTCCTCCACATCGACGCCGCCACGGGGAAACCCGACCTGGCCCGGCCGAACGACAGGTACTTCGCAAACGTCGATTCCGTGGTCGAGCACGGCCGCCGGAAGGGCATCGTCTTCGTCATCGGCCTAGCGCACGGCTGGATCCGCGCCTGGGAGAACCACAAGGACACCGCGAGGGCCTATGCGAACTGGGTCGCCGCGCGATACAGGGACATATCCAACATCGTCTGGGTTCCCTCCTATACCGCGACGCCCGACATGATGAAGGCCCTCGTCTCGGGAATCCTGGAGGGAGACGGCGGGAAGCATCTCATCACCGTCCATCCCGATCCGGCGGTGGCGTCGTCCAAGGAGTATCACGGCGAGTCGTGGCTAGCGTTCCACTCCATGCAGACGTGGGGCAGCCTGGCCGACATCTACCCGATGGTCACGGACCTGTACCGACTGACGCCGCCCAAGCCGGTCGTCAGTGCCGAAGGCGCCTACGAAGCCGGCACCGAGTATGGGTTCGCGGTTACGCCGAGCATCGTTCGGCGGCAGGCCTACTGGGCGTGTCTAGCCGGCGGGTTCCAGTCCTACGGTCACAACGACAGTTGGCGGATGCTCCCGACGTGGAAATCGGCGCTGGACGCCCCGGGCGCTAGCCAGGTGGGCGTGCTCCGGCGGTTCTTTGCCTCCCTGGACTGGTGGAATCTGGTGCCGGACCAGGCTGTCTTCGAGGGCGGTCCTCCTCAGGGTGAGGCGCTCCAGCGGAGCGTTGCGGCGCGGTCCTCGAAGGGTGAATGGATCGTTGCGTATCTTGCCGACCCAACGACGGTCTCGCTCGCCCTGAACAAACTCACCGCGTCGAGGACGGCCGTCGCGGCTTGGGTGGACCCCAGGGCAGGAGCTAGGACGCGGATGGGTGAGTTCCCCACCACCGGCGCACACTCGTTCACGACGCCTGCCGGGTGGGAAGACGCCCTCCTGCTGCTCGAGAGAAACCCGTAGTGTTTGCCGGGCCGCCGCGTGTCAAGAAAGACCTTGATAACGGAGGAGATGTCGTATATAGTTATGATGCTTGGAGGGAGGGAAAGGTGAGGCACCCGGAGAACGACGCGAAAAGCGGAATCTCCCCGTTCTTGCCAGGCAGAACGTCCCCGTTTTGCCCGTGGCGTCACTTCCCGCGCAAGTCGAGGCAGACGAGCAAGCCGCCTCGCCGCATGTAAAATTTGCCATCGGCGAAGGCGGGCGTCGCCCAGCAAACGTCTTTCTCTGCGCCGGGGCAGATCATGGCGCGCGCCAGTTCCTGGTAGCCGTCCGGTGAGGCCTTGACCGCTACGATCTCGCCCTTGTGGGTGGCCGCCAGTATTTTCCCGTCGACCGCTAGGAGCGGGCCCCAGATGCCCGGCTTGCTCCACTTCACGTCGAAGGTCTTGCCGTCCACGCACTTGAGCTGGTAGGAATCCGGCTTGGGATTGTGGCCCCAGCCCCCGCAACTGGCGTAGATGTTGCCGTCCCACACGGCGGGGTTGGCTATGCTCGCTCCCAGGGCCTTGCCGGATTTGAGCAGCACCGGTTTTTCGCCCTCGAGGTTGACGACGGCGCCGTCAAAGAAGATCTGCCCGGGCAGCGCTATCGCATCCGCGTAGGAGTTCTTGGCCCACCACGGCAGATCCACACTCCAGAGGGGATCACCCTTCTCCTGGGCCAGTGCGACGAGCTTCGTCCCGGTGTAGAAGACCACACCCTTGACGTCGCCGGCGGTGAAGACGGTCGGCGAGACGTAGGTCCCGTTGGGCAAGAGGTCGGCGGCTTTCCAGGCCAGCTTGCCCGTGGCCTTGTCGAGGGCCAACCCGCGGCTGAGGATGATTCGATCCGCGAGCACCAGCGGAGACCCCATGGCCACAGGATCCTTCCCGTTGCTCGGCACCCCCAGCTCTTTTGGCAGGTCCACCGCCCAGAGTTGCTTGCCCGTGTCGGCGTCGAGGGCTGCCAGCAGACCCATGTCGTTCAGGCCATAGACCACCTTGCCGTCGACCGCCGGCGTGTAGTAGTTGGTGGGTGCGTTGGGGGCGCCAAGAGGAGATTTCCAGATCAGCGCCCCGGTGTCGGCGTCGAGCGAGACCACGTTGCCCGCGGCCAGGATATAGAGCCGCTTCTGGACTATCACCGGCGAGGAGTGCCCCCCGCCGATCTTGTACTCCCAAAGCTTCTTGGGACCTTCCGCAGGCCAGGTCACAGACAGTCCCGTCTCGGGACTGGAGCCATTGCGATTGGGTCCCCGCCACTGTGCCCAGTCCGCAGCCTCTAGAGTCCCCGCACTCACCACCCGGCACACGCCGATCAGCACCAGTAACGTTGGCCAAACTCGCATGCACACCTTCCCTCGGTCCACACACCAAGCTGCTCCGGCAGAACCGACTCCCTGCGCCCTAGAGTTCTCTCCTTATACCCCCATTCCTGCTGCATAGCAATCATTCGCTTGGGCATTGCACGTATGCACAAAATAGCACCTTACGCTAGTTCCAGAGTCACGCCAATCCAAACCTCAAGTTCCCGCATGGGGGTTCAGTCAGATCGGCTCGGAGCCTTTTCCAGTGGCCGAACCCTCCGCAGCTTTTCGTCGGGTCAGTCTCGGAGAGCAACAGCGTCCGTTCAGAAATCCCAACACGTCGTAACCAATTGCGCTACAAGGCCTTAGAGCCAAAAGTGCCCGCGTGGCGTATCGACCCTATTCAATTATTCCGACATGTGCGGCTGCTCCTCATCGTTTGAAAACATTCAACGAAAACCCGTTGTCGGCGTAATCTCCTGCTGTCGAGGTCCTTATGTCCAACGGCGGCGTCGAATAGATTCAACGCTTGGTTTTGGCACGCGGTTTGCAGTATGAAACGGTGGGAGAGCAATGATCCGACGGCTCGGCAAGGCACGGTGCCTTGCCGCCGAAGCCCTTGGCGGGCCCGTATCGAGGGGACGGCATGGACATCTCTGAACCGCGATTCATATGGAGTCTCACATGCGATACCGTTCCCTGCAAAGCATCGTTCCCATTCTGTCTCTTGTGATTCTCGCCAGTTCGTCTCTCCGAGCCGAGCCCATTCAGCCGATCCTCGCCGGCGTCGACTTCAACTTCTGCTACTCCGCCGTCGGCTACGACGCGAGCGACCAAACGCTCTCGGGCGCCGGCTCCGCGGCCGCGATTACCCTGGAGCCCGTGCTCGGCGGGGCGACGTATCCCGTGTTCAACCTGAGCGGAAGTCTTGGCGGAGCACTCGCGCTTCGAGCCAAGTTCGACCATGTCGGCGGCAACGCCGATATAGACGGGGTTTTCGCCACGCTTGGGACGGCCGACGCGGACCTCACGCTGACCGGGAAGATACCCGGTTTGGGAATCCAACCCGACAACGTCTACAGCGGGACGCTTCTTGAGGCCGACGTCATCCGTCTCGAACTCTATGGCGACGCCGGTGCGCGCACGTTTGCCTTCAACGGTTACCTGCGCGTCACGGGAGGCGACCTGGTGATCGCGGACTACCTGGGCGAGAACGACGTGATCGGCATGGTAAGCTGGCTCTCGAGCCTCTCGCCGACGCTTCCCACGGGCTTCGATTTCGCCTCGGATTTCGGCGCTACGACGCACCTGGGCGAGATCGGTGCGGTTCCGGAACCCGCGAGTCTCGTACTGACCGCGCTCGGCTCCGCGGCCGCGCTTCTGGCGCGAAACCGCCTCCGCCGGAAGCGGCGTTAACCGGTCGTCCGCCGGTTCATCCGGACGGACCTGCCGCTGGCGGCCGAGGCATAGAGCCGGTCCATCAGGTCGGCGAGAAGAATCCCGAGGCGTCCGGGGCAGCGCGGCTTCGCCCTTCCCATGACCGCGTCCGCGAAATTCCGCACCGGACTTACCGTGGGCACCTTCCACCCTTTCGGAACCCCTGTGATCTCTTTCTTCATCCCCTTCCCGTGCACGCGGAAGTTCCCGCCGTGCGGACTGATCTCCATCAGCGCGTTCTCCCCTTGGAAAATCAGGTGGCTCTTCCACGACGGACAGTTCCCGCCCGACGTCAGGCTGGCCATGGCGCCGCTTGCGAACCGGACGACGCCCACGGCGTTGATGTCCACGCGTCGGCCCTTGTTGTCCGTCCAGCAGAACGCCTCGCGGACCGGAGAATCCACCAGGAACATCATGGCGCTGAGGACGTGGCACATGCTGTCATATAGCTGTCCGCCTCCGGAGAGCTTCGGGTCCTGCCGCCAGGTCCCGCGCGTGAATCTCATCCAGTCCTGCGCAAGGATTCCCGTCACGAGCTGGAGCCGTCCCATCGTCCCGTCGGATAGCAGTTGACGGGCGTAGGCGAAGGTGTCCGTGTAGGTCCCCTGGATCGCGATCTGGAAGATCCGCTTCTTAGCCTTCGCGTGCCGGACCAGTTTCCGGGCATGGGCCGAGTTCGTCACCATCGGCTTATCGACCATCACGTGGGCGCCCGCCGAGATCGAGTCGAAGCTGTGACGGAAGTGGAGCGCGTGGGGCGTCGAGACGATCACCGCCTCCGGGTGAATCTCCCGGAGCATGTGCCGGTAATCCGTGTAGATAGGCACATGCGCGTCCGAAAAAGACTCCTCCGAGAGTTTCTCGGCGTGCTCCGGCACGACGTCCACCAGCGCCGCACACTGGAACTCCGGCACCTTCTCCATGATCCCCTTGACGTGGTACCTCACGAACGACCCGCATCCGATGATCGCAAACGGAATCTGTCTCATGCTGATACCCTCTCATGACAGAGACTTGAGACTCCAAAGTGGAGACTGCAGACTCGAAACAGCAACCCAAGCCGGCGGCCGTTCCCGTGGCACTTCATTATACCGGCGGTGAAAGCGGTTTGCAAGGCGCCGTTTTCGCGGTAGGCCCCTTCGACCTTGGCGAGACTATCAGCTGCGCATATCTGCCTATGTCTTATGCAACGAGACAAATGGGAAACCACGTAGGGGCGGACCGGCGGGTCCGCCCGGACGCGGAGGATACCCATGTAGGGGCGGACCAGCGTGTCCGCCCGGATGAGCACGGCGCACGTAGGGGCGGACCGGTGTGTCCGCCCGGGTCCTTGAAGGCGTGAAGGTTCGACGTAACTCGAGATCGCGAAATCCGCCATCTCGGGTTACGTCAAATTCGCCGCCTTTGCCGCATGTCGCGCTATCTCCCATTGAGTCCCATTCCGGCGCATTGGTGTCGCTCGGCTGACTCGTCTTGGCCCATCCGTGGCCGATCTTTGCCGCTTTTCGACCGCCTTTGGCGCATTAACGGCCAACTCTGTCACCGGCCCGCTAGAACACCCCCGCCAACAGCCCCGAGTGGCCATGATTGTCCCAATCCGTCTCGTTCTGTCCTCCAGCATTCTCGCATATTAGACATGGTCAATCCGAACCTGCGAGCGGCATGAGGTCGCGCTTCTTGTCGATCCGTACGGACGACGTGCTCGCCGCCTCGCCGTTCTGGTTATGGGGAGGGAAATGCGGCAGGCGAACGGGGACGATCAAAACCCTCACTATTTGCCAAAGAACGGGCTTTCACCCAATAGGCGGTGGCAAATAAAGTGGGGCCGTTTTGGCCGGAATTTTCTCCAAAAACCCATCTAGCGCCTCAAAAACGCAGAAAAAAGTTTCTGAATTTGGGTTTTGACCGGCAAATACCGGACAATAGCACTCCCCTTCAAGAAGGGTTTAACCGCAAAGGACGCGAAGAGCGCAGAGTAAAGCGGTAAGGTCCAAGGCCCAGCCAGAGACTGGAAACTGGAAACTAGACCGGTCCCGATGAAATCGGGACCTGACTAGAAATCAGGATCGAGTGCCCTGCGGCTCGCTTCTCTAGTTTCGAGTCAGTCCCGCCC
>Ga0315282_10003942_pt1 | contig 26285 bp, 23 predicted proteins | sample YL17G07_20_MG_FD_203693 | JGI IMG/M metagenome (GOLD analysis project Ga0315282, IMG submission 203693) | Sediment microbial communities from Yellowstone Lake, YNP, Wyoming, USA - YL17G07_20 | ecosystem: Environmental > Aquatic > Freshwater > Lake > Sediment | place: USA: Wyoming | collected... | reverse complement strand
CAACTTCGACCCCAGCCACCTCTTCTGGCAGGGGATGGACCCCATCGCCTGCCTGCGCGCCCTCAAGGACTGCGTCTTCCACGTCCACGCCAAGGACTGTCGCGTCGACCCCCAGAACGTGGCCACCGTGGGCGTCCTCGACACCAAGCCCTACAGCGACGGGATCCGCCGGGGCTGGATTTTCCGCACCGTCGGCTACGGCCACGGCGCCGGCTTCTGGCGGGATTTCGTGAGCACCCTCAGGCTCATCGGCTACGATGGCGCGCTCTCCATCGAGCACGAGGACAGCCTGATGAGCGTCAACGAAGGCTTCCAGAAGGCGGTCGCCTTCCTCAAGGGTGTCATCCTGAGCGAAACCCCCAGCGCCATGTGGTGGGCGTGACAGGCGCTCTACCCCTCACGGAGCGGTTCTTGCAGAGATACCGCGGACGGGCCCGCAAGGGCCCGTTCCTTTTGGCCTGACCGCTGAGGCCAATGCTGACCGTGGGGCGCGAGAAAGGCGATGCCGGCAGCGCGGGGGTGGAAGAGGCCCGAACCGCACTTCGGCAGGCTACTGCCGAAGTTGGCCGGTGCCGCGGACGATGTACTTGTAGATGGTCAGTTCGGGGAGGGCCATGGGTCCGCGGGCGTGGATGCGGTCCGTGCTGATACCCACCTCGGCCCCGAAGCCGAACTCGCCGCCGTCGTGAAGCCTGGTCGAGCAGTTGACGAAGACGGCTGCGGAATCGACCTCTCGGGCGAACTGCTCCGCCGCCTCCTCGTCCAGGGTGACAATCGCGTCGGAGTGCTGGGTGCCAAAGGTGTTGATGTGGGCGATGGCCTCCTCCAGCGAGTCGACCACCCGGACGTTCAGGGTGAGGTCCAGGTACTCCGTCCGCCAGGATTCCTCGGTGGCCGCCTTGCTCTGAGGCACAAGGGCCCGGGTCCGGGGACAGCCCCGGAGCTCCACCCCGGCGGCCAGGAACCTCTGGGCCATCGCGGGCAGAAACTTCGCCGCCACCGCCTCGTGCACCAGCAGCGTTTCCATGGCGTTGCAGACAGCGGGCCGCTGCACCTTGGCATTGAAGCAGACCTCCTCGGCCATGTTGAGGTCGGCGGTGGCGTCCACGTAGGTGTGACAGACACCGGCGTAGTGCTTGATGACGGGGATGCGGGACTCTTCGGTCACCCGGCGGATGAGGTCGTAGCCACCCCGGGGGATGACGAGGTCGATGTGTTCCCGCAGCCGAAGCAGTTCGCCCACCGCGGCCCGGTCGGTGGTCGCCACCATCTGGGCCGCCTCCTCGCTGACGCCACCGGCCCGCAGGGACTCGCGGATGACCCGGAGGAGGGCCTGGTTCGAGTGGAACGCTTCGCTTCCCCCCCGGAGGATGACGGCGTTTCCGCTCTTCATGCACAGGGCGAAGGCGTCCACCGTCACGTTCGGCCGGGACTCGTAGATGAAGAGGATGACGCCGATGGGCACCCGCACCTTGCTGATGGTGATGCCGTTGGGGCGGACCCATTCGGCGAGCAGCTCGCCCACGGGGTCGGGGAGTTCGGCGATGGTGAGGACGCCTGCCGCCATCGCCCGCAGCCCGGCGCCGGTGAGTGCGAGCCGGTCCAGGAGGGGTTTCGTCAGCCCTTGGCTCCGGCCGGCCTCCAGGTCTTTGCGGTTGGCTTCCCCCAGGTGGGACTGGCTGCCGGTCAGTCGGCGGGCCAACTCGGTGAGGGCGCGGTTCTTCGTCGCGGAGGGGGTCTGGGCGAGGGCGCGCGCACCCCGGCGGGCGCCAGTGGCGAGGGTGAGAGCGTGCTCCCGAAAGTCCGTAACCGTCTCGCTCACCACGACCTCCTTCCTCTGGACGCAGGGCCTGCCGCCTGGCGATGCATCACGGCGCCTTGGCCGCTGCGGGTAGGCGCTCGCGGATGTCAACTTTCACCTGGGGGGGCTCGCCTGTGAGCGTGACCCCCTGGGGAAGCACCACCTGGGCGGTGACCAACTGCTGCGTCTCGGAGGGGGCCAGCCCCTTGACCGAGGCCACCACCTGCACCGAGTCGGCCAAGAGGCCCTGCACCTGCTCCGGAGGGCCTTCCACCTCCACGGTCACCGTCTTGCTGCTTCCCACGGCCAGTTGGGCCTCATAGGCGTAGTCGGCCGGTTGGGCCAGAAGCACCGGAACGTCGAGCTGCCGACGCTCCCGCTTGGGTGCGATGAGGATGTAGACCGTCACCTTGGCCAGCGGCCGGACCCGCTGACCATCCAACTGGTCGGCCAGCGGCCAGTCCCAGCGCTCAATGAGGCCCGTCTGCACCGGGGTGATGCTGATAGGTTTGATGGAGATGCCCTCTGCCCGGTCCAACACGCTCACCGGCCCCTCCACCTTGACCTGTGGCGGGTAGGCCGAGATGCTCGCCACCTGGTACCCCGCCGCCGGGGTCCCCAGGGTGTCGACGGGGGGCAGGAGCACGGGCAGCGCGCGCTCGCCGATCTCACTCAGTTCCAGCACCAGCCGACTGGGGCTGAACCCGGTCACCTCCACCTCCCGGGGCAAGCCCTCCACCAGCCGAGAGGTCAACTCCACTTCCCGCTCCTGTGACTTGGCTGTCAGCGGCTCTACGGGGACCACGATGCGCACGTCGGCCACCCGCAGCCGTTCCACGGTCGTTCGTGGTCCTTTGATGTAGACCCTCACCACGGAGTCGGCTGGCTGCTTCACCACGGCGTACGTCTTCTCCGGGTTCATCAACTGGAGGGGGACATACAGGATGTCGGTGAGCTGAACCTGCTGACTGGCATGATACCAGAGCAGGAGCGCCAGGGCGAAAGCCCAGGCCTTGGTCCGCCAGTCGGCGAGCAGCAGTTCCCGCATCAGGGGACTCCCTTCGTGTCCTTCCCGGTTTCCTGGGGGATGGCCTCGCCGGAGAGCAGTTGCTGGAGCATGCCCCGGAGGTCGTCGGGGTCCACGTTCGTGGTCAACTGTCCCTGGTGGGCCACGGAGATGTTCCCCGTCTGCTCACTGACGACCACGGCCACCGCGTCCGACTCCTCGGTCACGCCCAGAGCGGCCCGGTGCCGCGTCCCCAGGGCGTGCGACAGCGAAGGGTTCTCGGTGAGCGGGAGGATGCAGCACGCAGCCGCCAGCCGCTGGTGCTGGATGATGACGGCGCCGTCCTCCAGCGGGCTGGTGGGCTGGAAGATGGCGTTCAGGAGGTCGGCGGAGACCTCCGCATCCAGCCGTACGCCCCGCTCGATCAGGGTCTGCAAGTGCACCTGCCGGGCCAGCACCACCAGGCCGCCGATGCGGTTGCGGGAGAGGTAGCCGGCCGACTTGGCCACTTCCTGGACCAACTGCTGTTCCGTCCGGAAGAGGCTGCGCAGGAACGGGTTACTCCCCAGCCGCACCAGCCCGTGGCGCAGTTCAGGCTGGAAAACCACGATGATGAGGAGGAGCGCCGCGATGCCCAGGAACTGGGTCAAGAGGTAGTGGATTTCTTCGAAGCCGGCGATGTTGGTGAGGATGGACGCGGTGACGAAGATGACGGTGAAGATGATGATGAGCCCGCGCAGGACCCCGGCACCCCGGGTGCCCCGGATGAAGTGCAGGCCCATGTACAGGAGCACGGCCAGCACCAGGATCTGGGCGACCTCGTTCCCGTGAAGTGCCGCCCAGCTTCGTAGCCACCCCATCGCACCTACCCCGTCAGCGCCTGGGTCGCGCCCGCGCCGCGGGCACCCGCCCGCCCTCCGCGCCGCACCGCCTCCGTCATGGCCAGCACTTGGCGGGTCTCGGCCACGTCATGGACCCGGAAAAGGGAAGCACCCGCAAGCCTGGCCACGACCACGCTGGCCAGGGACCCGACCAGCCTGTCTTCGGCCTCGACCCCCAGGACCTTTCCGATGAAGGACTTCCGGGACGTGCCCACCAACACCGGGTAACCGAGGGCGGCCAGCTCGGCGAGCCGACGCAGGAGTTGCAGGTTGTGCGCCACCGTCTTGCCGAAACCGATGCCGGGGTCGATGACGATGGCTTCGGGAGCCACCCCCGCTGCCCGCGCCCGCCCGGCCCGTTCGATGAGGTACCGGCCGACCTCCGCCACCACGTCTTCGTAGTGGGGGGCGACCTGCATCGTCGCCGGCGTCCCCTGCATGTGCATCAGCACCAGGCCGGCCCCGGCGTCAGCCACCAGGCGGCCCAGGAGTGGGTCGGCCAGGGCGGTGATGTCGTTGACCATGTGCACGCCGTGCTCGAGGGCGACCCGCGCCGTCTCCGCCCGGCAGGTGTCGACGGAGACCGCGGCGGTGGCTGTTTCTACCACGGCGTCCACCACCGGAAGGACGCGGCGCAGTTCTTCCGCGACGGATATCTCCGCTGCCCCCGGCCGTGAACTCATGCCGCCGATGTCGATGATGTCGGCCCCCTGCGCGGCGAGCCGCCGGGCGTGCTCCACGGCCGCCCCCGCTTCGTGGAAGCGCCCGCCATCGTAGAAGGAGTCGGGGGTCACGTTGACGATGCCCATGACCCTCGGTTCATCCAGGTCGATCACCCGGCCACGCAGGCGGAGCACAGCCACTCTCTTTCCCCTCACGATACCAGGCCGGGCGTGGGCTGGCCGCGCAGGTCGCCCCCCTCCCCGTCGAGCTGCTTCTTGGGGCCGGCCGCCGGCTCCGGGGCCGCTGCGGGCGACTTGGCGTCGGCCGGGACACCGGCCGGCTGCGGCAAAGACTTCCCGGCCAGGATGGCGTCCACCTGTTCGTTGTCCAGCACCTCATGGACGAGGAGGGCCTCGGCGAGGCGACGGAGGGCGTCGGCCCGCTCCTCCAGGAGCGCGCGGGCTCGGCCGTAGCATTCCTCGATGAGGCGTTTGACCTCCTGGTCGATCTCCAGGGCGATGGCCTCGCTGTAGTTCCGTCGGCTCACCACCTCGCCCCCGAAGAGCATGTCTTCCGTCTGGGAGTAGTCGATGGGGCCGACGCGGTCGCTCATCCCCCACTCGCGGACCATGAGCCGAACCAGTTCGGTGGCCTGCTTGAGGTCGTGGCTGGCGCCGGTGGTGACATCGTTACAGAAGCGCTCCTCCGCGGCCCGGCCGGCCAGGAGCATAGTCACCGTGGAGAGGATCTGTCGGCGGGAGTAGTGGTAGCGGTCCTTTTCCGGCAGCTGCATGGTGGCGCCCAGGGTGCGGCCGCGGGGCACGATGGTCACCTTGTGGAGCGGCTCGACCTCCGGGAGGGCCTTGGCGGCGATGGTGTGGCCGGCTTCGTGGTAGGCGGTGAGGCGACGGTCCTGCTCGTCCATGACCCTGGAGCGCTTCTGTCGACCCCAGCGCACCTTGTCCCTCGCCTCTTCCAGGTCCTCCAGTTTGATGGCTTCGCTCCCCTTGAGGGTGGCCAGGAGGGCCCCCTCGTTGATGACGGCTTCCAGTTCGGCGCCGGTGAAGCCCGGCGTCCCCCGGGCGAGGATGTTCAGGTCCACGTTGGGGGCCACCTTTACCCTGCGGGCGTGCACCCGGAGGATCTCCTCGCGCGCCCGCAGGTCGGGCATGTCGAGGACCACCTCGCGGTCGAACCGGCCCGGTCTGAGGAGCGCGGGGTCGAGCACGTCGGGCCGGTTGGTGGCGGCGACGACCACCACCTCGGTGTCGGTCTCGAAGCCGTCCATCTCCACCAGGATGGCGTTCAGGGTCTGCTCCCGTTCGTCGTGGCCCCCGCCCCAGCCGTAGCCCCGGCGGCGGCCCACAGCGTCGATCTCGTCGAGGAAGATGATGCAGGGGGCGTTGTCCTTCGCCTGGCGGAAGAGGTCGCGCACCCGTGAGGCCCCCACGCCGACGAACATCTCGACGAAGTCGGAGCCGGAGATGGAGAAGAAGGGGACGTCGGCTTCACCGGCGATGGCCTTGGCCAGGAGCGTCTTTCCCGTCCCGGGCGGCCCCACCAGGAGCACGCCCCGGGGGATGCGGCCACCCAGGCGCTGGAACTTGCGGGGGTTCTTGAGGAACTCGATGATCTCCTTGACGTCCTCCTTGGCCTCCTCAATGCCGGCGACGTCCTCGAACGTGACCCGGGTCCGCTCCCGGGTGACGAGCCGGGCGCGGCTCCGGCCGAAGGAGAGGATGTTGCCCGAGTTCGCCCCCCGCAGCGGCCGCCAGAAGAGGAAGTAGAGGGCCAGGAGCGTCACCGAAGCCATGAGCACGGGGCCGATGAGTTGCCCCAGCCACTGGCGGGCGGGGCGGTTCACCCAGACCACGCCGGCAGCATCCAGCCGCTTGGGCACCTCCTTGAGGTTCTCGCCCACTTCGCGGTACCAGACGGTGGTGACGCCGTCTTCCAGCCGCACCCCGGGGGCCACTTCGCCCTCCACCTTCCCCTCGTTCTCCACGATGACGGCCTTACTGATCTTCTTCTGCTGGACGTACTGCCAGAACTCCCGGGAGTCGACTTCCCGCTCCCGCGGGGCGATGCTCTTCCGGCCCCACTGGAGGAAAGCGATGGCCACGGCCGCCACGATGAGCCAGGTGAGGATGACGCGCGAGGACCACCCCGGCCCCCGGAAAATCGGTGGCTCGGTCCTTCGGCGGTCCGGTCTCTTCCCGTCTTGCGGTTCACTCATGTGCTGTGACTCCGGCCGTCGTCGTCCGACGGCTCATCCGCGCCCGAGGAGGCCCGCTGACCGCGCGCCGACGGCCACACCTCCCGCCCTTCGCCAGGCCCAGGGCGGGCTGAGTCCCTCGACGTCGCTCGGGACCGTACGCGTGTCGAACGGCTCCGCCAAGCCCGGTCACCAGCCTGCCTCCATCTTGTCCACAATCTGCTTCACCAGGTCCTCGAATGCTTCAGTGGCGCCCGCCCCCTCAGCTGTTTCGCCGAGCCCGGTGACGGCTTCCCCCGTCTGGGCGAGGCCGTCCTCCCGGAGAATGAGGCGACCCGTGCGCAGGTCCTCCCAGCGGAAGTTCACCACCACGGTCACCTGGGTTTCCAGGGGCTGGTCCAGGCGGTTTTCCGTGAGCACGCGTTGCTGGAAGGCCACTACCTCTCCGCTCAGCTTGGTATCCGCCCGGTCTTCCGTCGTCAGCTTGAGGTGGGTCCTGCGTTCGACCTCCTTCTGGAGAAGTTCCGTGAGCCGAAACTCCAGCCCCCGCCGAAACGTGGTATTCTCCCAGATGGGAATGTAGACCGTCCGGTACTCCTTGGAGACCAGAGACCCGGACGTGTAGCCACAGCCGCCGAGGACCAGGGCCGCCACGAGCCAGAGGGCGCTTTGGTTTCCCCGCCAGCCGTGTGCGTCCCTTCCCATCCATCCGCCCCGGCCGCTCATGGTGCCTCTCCCTGGCCCGCTGCGGGCAGCGAAGACGCGGGTAGCGGCGGCGCCGGCTGCGCCGGCGCGGCCGGCGAGGCCGCGGGCTGCGCCGCCGCGGCTGGCGAGGGCGCCAGAGGCGCGGTCAGCGCCGGGGCCGTCAGCGAGGGGGCGGTGAGCTGCTCCAGGCGCCGGCTCGCCTCGGCGGCCCAGGTGGTATCGGCGAAGCGCGCCTTCACCAGGGCGAAGTACTGTCGCGCCGCCTCCCACCGTCGCTGTCCCACGTAGAACTCGGCCACACGGTAGGTGTGTTCTCCCTCCAGCTCCCGGACGGTCCGGCGGTACTGGCGGGCGGCCTCCGTCAGGGGGTCGCTGGGGTAGGTGGAGACGAAGATCTCCAGGCCCTGCTCCGCATCGCTCAGGCCGCCCACGTCATAGGCTGCCCCCCGGCAGTCCAGGAGCAGGCATTCCAGTCGGCTGAACTCGGTTTGCCTCGCCAGGGGCGAGCGGGGGAAATCGCGGAGCAACCGGTCGTAGTAGAGGATGGCCTGGGCGTAGTCGCCCGCGGACCGGTGGCTGTCGCCCAGGCGGGCCAGTATCCTGTCGGTCAGCTGCCCGTAGGGGTACCGTTCCACCAGGCGGTTGAGGACGACCTGGGCGTCGGCCCGCATGTCGCGGATGCGCATCCCCAACAGTTTCTCCTTGTGACCGGCGAGGAACCGGCTGGCGATGGCCAGTTCCCAGTGGGCCGCGTGCGGCCCCATCTCACTGCCCGGGAACTTCTTCTCCAGTTCCTCGAAGAGGTCGTAACTCCGGTCGAGTTCGTCCCGCTGGAACTCGCTCGCTGCCCAAAGGAACTGGGCGAAGGGGCCGTCACCGCCCGCCTGCCCGCCCTTGAGGAGGCGCTGGCATGTCGAGGAGGCCTTGGCAAAGTCATCGGCCTGGAAACTCTCCACCGCGTGCCCCAAAGCCTCGGAACGCGCCGCGCGCTCGAGCAGGGCCACAGGGAGCGGGCCGGGGTCGCTGTCGGCCTGGAGCGCTCGCGGGTCGGGCTCCCGGGCCGGGAAGTGGAGCGGCTCGGGCTGGGACGTAGTCGGTGCCGCCGATGGAGGCTGCTCCGCTTGCGTGGCGGCCGTCGGGGCCGCCGCGGGCGGAAGCGACTCCACCAGTTCTCCCGTGCCCTGCCACATCCAGTCCGCCCAGGAGAGGGCGGGGAGGAGGGCCAGGGCCAGCGCCGTCATCCACCACCATTTCGTCATCGGTTTCACGCGTGTGCTCGTACCAGAGGCCAAGTCCGTAGCGGCGAGCCCACAACCTCGCCCAGCAGTCCACCCACCACGGCAAATGACTCCTTCTTTATTGTAAGCGACAGGCGCACCTTTGCAACCGCTTTCAATGGCGCCACCAGCAAATTCCGTAACGCCGCCCCTCCACCGGCACTGACCACCACCAGCCGGCCGGCCCCCGGCTCGCAGCCGGAGCAGACCGTTCCCCCCAGCCGGGCGCTGACCTTGAGGCGCCGGCTTCCCAGCGCGGCCCCGCAGCCCACGCAGCGGTCCAGTTGCGGGCGGTGGCCTTCCTGAGCGAGCACCTGCAACGCGAAGGCGAGGACGAGGGCGTCGGTCGCCTCGGTCTGGGCCACCGTGCCCAGGTACTCGACCAGCAGACCGTAGAGCCCGGGCACGGCGTTACCCTCTTCACAGAGGGAGGAGAGGAGGTCGGCAGCGAACCACGCCGCCTGCATCCGGACGAGGGAGGCACGCAGCCCGGGAAAGGTCTCCAGGACAGCTGCTTCCGTGAGGAGGGCCAGGCCCTGGGTTCTCCGGTCCAGGAAGACCAGCCCGCAGCGAACGAAGGGCTCCAGGCCCGCATCGAAGAGGCTCCTGGGTCGGCGGGCGCCCTTGGCGATGCCCCGGAGCAGGCCCGCCTCCCGGGTCAGGAGGCTCAGGATGAGGCTGGTCTCGCTGTAGTCCCTTCGGCTGAGCACCACGGCTTCGGCCTTGTGGTAGCCCACGGTCCAGGCTCCTCCTTCGGCTTCCGCGCCGGTTGCGGGCTCAGGTCGGTTCCGGGCCGACGCCGTCACCCGTCCCCCCGCCGCGGGAGGCCTCCTCTCCGCCCGGTCGCCCGGCTGTCGGCTCCGGTGGGGTGTCCGCCGAAGGGCGGGCGGGGCTCTGCCCGGCTTCCGCCTGACCCGCAGGCGCGCGTTCCAGGCGGACCCAGGTGGCCCGGCGTTCCGAGGCCCTGAGCACCGTCAAGCGGACCGGCCCGCAGGTGACGGTGTCGCCCCGACGGGGGACGTGGCCGAGCAGGTGGAAGACGAGGCCGCCCACGGTTTCCAGGTCCAGGTCTTGAGGCAGGTCGGTGCCGAGTTCCTCGTTGACGTCTTCGATGCGGACCCGTCCGGACAGTTCGGCTTGCCCCGCCGCCAGGCGGACGATGGCTTCAGCCTCCTCCTGGTCAAACTCATCCTCGATCTCGCCCAGGATCTCCTCCAGCACGTCCCGTAAGGTGACGAGGCCCGCGGTGCCCCCGAACTCGTCGAGCACCACGGCGAGGTGGACCTTGTCCCGGCGCATGTGCCGGAGGAGCGTCCCCACGGTGGTGGTCTCGGGGGTGAAGTAGGGGGCCCGCATGAGGTCGCGGACCGAAGGCTGGGAGGAGGGCGAGCAGACCACGCCGACCAGGTCGCGGACGTGCAGCACCCCCACCACTTCGTCCCGGCTCCGCTCGAAGACGGGGTAGCGGGAGAAGCCGGCCTCGGCCGCGATGACCTGGGCGTCGGCCAGGGGGGTCTCCGCGTGCAGGAAGACGATGTCGGTGCGCGGGGTCATGACCTCGCGGACAGGGACGTTGTGAAACTCGATGACCCCCTCAATCATCCTTTTCTGTTCCTGGCGCAGGGCCCCCGCCTTTTCCCCCTCCAGGGCGGCGCTGATGATCTCCTCGGCGATGGCCGAGGCCGGGGTCTCTTCGCTCGGCGCGCCCGCCAATCGGGCGCCGTACTTGCGCAGGAGTTGCCAGAGGCTGAAGAGCGGGCTCAACCCCACGCCGAGCGGATGCACCACGGGAAGCGTGGCCAGGACGATGCGCTCCGCGTGCGGCTCGGCCACCGCGTGCGGTATCCCCACCGTCACCGCAGCCGTGACCGCCACCAGGAGGACGAACTCAGCCCACGCCCCGCGCCCGCCTTCCGGCGGGCCCCCGCCCGGGGCGCCCCTCTCCACCGTGGCGACAAAGAGGAGAAGCAGGAGGCCGGCGAGCGCCGTCAGCCAGAGCAGTTCCATCACCCAGGCATCCCGGTCGAGCCCGGCCCAGTAACGGCTCAGCCGCGCCTCCCTCCCCGTCCGCCTGGCCAGCCCCTCCAGCGTGCTGGCGGAAAAGCCCCGATAGGCAGCCCGCATGGGCGACAGGAAGGTGAGGGCCGTAGCGACCACGATCACGAAACCCATCATCTCTTCGCTTCTCTTCTCGGCCTGCTCCTGGATGGCCGGGGCCCATCGCTCCACAGTCGAGCGGGAAAGCCCGCCCGCGCCAGGTGCTCGAGCTGGCGCCGCCACATCCGCTCTCGGCGAGCCGGGGTTGCGTCCTCGTAGCCCGCCAGGTGCAGGAGGCCGTGGATGCAGTAGAGGAGCAGTTCCCCTTCCGGAGGAAGCCCGCGCGACCGCGCTTCGGCCAGGGCCCGCTCCGCCGAGACCACCACCTCTCCCTCCACGTCATCCTCCGCGCAGCCGGGGCCGTAGTCGAACGCCAGGACGTCCGTGACCTCCGCCTGACCGTGGAAGTCGCGGGAAGCACCGCTTCCCGAGGCGTGCTGCCGCCTTGCTCCAGGGGCCACCTTCCGACCGGCCCATACGCTTGAGCGGTGCGAGCCAAGACAGCCGGCGGCTGCCCGGATCAGGCGGTCCGAAACCAGGACCACGCTGAGGGCGGAGCAGCCCATGTTCTCTTCCGTGACCACGCGGGCGAGTTCGCGCCTGAGCCAGGCGGTGTCGACGGGGAGGCGACGCTGGCGGTTGGTCACCGTGATGTGGCCCGGCCGGTCTCGTCCGGCCGGGCGCCCCTCACCCTTGCCCTCTCCCCCCGGGAGGGGGCGGGGTGAGGGTGGTCCTGAAGGGCGGCGGGTGCGGGCGGTGCGCTCAGACATAACTGATCCTGCTGTGGTAGATGGCAGTGAGGGACTTGGTGAGGCTTTCTTCGATCCGGTGAACTTCGGCCAGGGTGAGGCTGCAGTCGTCCAACTGTCCGTCGGCGAGGCGCTTGGCCACCAGGTCGTGCACCAGGTCGCGGATGTGGCCCGGGGAGGGCTCGCGGAGCGTCCGGCTGGCCGATTCCACCGCGTCGGCCAGCATGACGATGGCCGCTTCCTTGCTCTGGGGCTTGGGGCCCGGGTAGCGGAAGCGCTCCTCCTGCGGCTCGGCGTCGAGCCCGGGGGTGCGCTGGGCCTGCTTGTAGAAGTACTCCACCACCGTGTCCCCGTGGTGCTGGGCGATGACCTCGCGCACGGGCGCGGGCAAGCGGAAGTCCTCGGCGAGTTCGGCGCCGTCCTTGGTGTGGGCGGTGATGATGAGGGTGCTCAGGGTGGGGGAGAGGCGGCCGTGCTTGTTCTCCTCGCCCACCTGGTTTTCCACGAAGTACTCGGGTTTGCGCATTTTCCCGATGTCGTGGTAGTAGCCGCCGACGCGGGCGAGGAGGCTGTTGGCGGCGATGTTCTGGGCTGCTTCCTCGGCGAGGGTGGCCACCACGAGACTGTGGTTGTAGGTTCCGGGGGCGCGCAGGGCCAGTTCCCGGAGCAGCGGCTGCGTGGGGTCGGCCAGTTCCAGCAGGCTGATGCCGGTGGCGATGCCGAACGGGCGCTCCAGGAGCGGGAGGACGCCCGAAAGCACGAGCGCCGAGCCCAGGCCGTTCGCCACCGCCAGGATCCCGTCCCGCACCAGGGGCTGGCCCGGAAGGGTCAGGAGCCCCAGGCCGCCCACGGTGAGCAGTTGCACGAGCGCCACCAGCCCGCCCACCTGCATCAGCTTCTTCCGCGTACGCATCTCCACGGAAGTTAGGACGGCCGCCGCCACCACCGCCACCAGGACCAGCAGCCCCCCGGTGACCACCAGGCTGAACCGTTCGTCGTATGCCACCGTCAGGAGGATGGCGATGAAAGCCACGGGGATGACCAGGGTAGGCCAGCCCGCCGACACCACGACCTTGGTCGCGGCCACCAGGGCGAGCGCGACCAGCCCCAGCATCATGAGCCGCATCTCCGCCTCCACCACCCGGCGGGCGAAGCGGGTGAAGTACACCCCCCAGGCGATGAAGAGGAGCGCCACCAGCACCGCGTAGCCGGAGGCGGCCTTCAGCCGATAGCTGGGGTCAGCCTGGCGAAGCCAGGTGAGGAACGCGGCCTGCTCCGCTTCGAGCAGGACGAACTTCTTCTCGTCGATGATGGCGTCGCGCAGGATGAGGGTCTGGCCTTCCTTGTAGTGGACGGTGACGTTGGGAGTGGTGGCCGCAGCGCGCTGGCGCGCCTGGGCGGTGAGCGTCAGCTCAAAGGAGAGGGTGGGGGCGACGTTGATGGAAGCCCACTCCCCCAGGGCCTCGGCCGCGGGGAGCGCCGGCTGGCCGAAGATGGTCGTCGCCCGCTCCGCCACCCAGGTGCGCACCGAGGTGGGCGTCAGCAGGTCGCCGAGGGCGACCACCTGTCCCTCCGGCTCGCGCTGGATGATGATCCGGTCCCGGCTCTCCGCCACCTCCACCGACTTGCGGGTTTCGTCGAGGACGCCCCGGCGGCCCATCTCCGCGAGCATCTCATCGCCGGCGGCCCGCACCGCGTCCCTCCCCTTGCGGGCGATGACGGCCTTGAGGGCCGAGAACTCCTCCGCGCTCAGTGTACTCCAGAGGTCACCGCTCGTCTGCTGGTAGGCGAGGAGGTCGGCCGAGTGGTCCACCAGGTTGATGGCCGAGGCCAGCCGCTCGCCCACCTGGACGAGGCTGGAGGTATCGCTCCGGTAGATGCTGGGGTAGGCGTGTCGGCGCGCCTCCGCTTGCTGACGGGTGGCTTCCTCATCCGGGACGTCGAAGGCGACGCGGGCGATGACGTCCCGCGCGACCCGGCTGCCGGCGTGGTAGGGGAGCTGCGGGTCGCCCCAGTTGAGGATGAGCACCAGGAGGACGCCCACAAGGAGCGCGATGCCAACCTTGGGGACGACAAAGGTGAGTGTCCGCGCCTCCACGGGCCAGCGGGAACGCCAGGCCGGTCGGCGGGGCGTCACCCCCCGGCGCGCGCTCCGTGGACGTCGGCTGGAAAGAAGCATGGCGCCTCACTCCTCGCTCGGCGGGACCGTCTTGCCCCCCGGGGGGGCGGCCCGGCGTCGGGACCGACGGGGCTCCCGTCTCCGGTCGTCCCGCTCGTACGCTCTGACGATGTTGGAGACCAGCGGGTGGCGGACGATGTCGCGGGTCGTCAGGTAGACGAACTCCATCCCCTTGACCCCCCGCAGGATGCGCTCCGCCTCCTTCAGCCCGGAGACCTGCCCCGGGGGCAGGTCCACCTGGCTCACGTCGCCGTTGATGATGACCCGGGAACTGACCCCCAGCCTGGTCAGGAACATCTTCATCTGCAGCCCCGTCGAGTTCTGCGCTTCGTCCAGGATGATGAAGGCGTCGTTCAGGGTCCGCCCGCGCATGAAGGCGAGCGGTATGACCTCGATCATGTCCGCGTCCATGTAGCGACGCAGCTGGGTGAAGGACATCATGTCCTCCAGAGCGTCGTAGAGCGGCCGCAGGTACGGGTTGATCTTGGCAATCAGGTCGCCGGGAAGGAAGCCGAGCTTCTCCCCGGCCTCCACCGCCGGCCGGGCCAGGACGATCTTCTTCACCTGCATCCGTTTGAGGGCCTGCACCGCCAGCCCCACCGCCAGGTACGTCTTGCCGGTGCCGGCCGGGCCGATGCAGAAGACGAGGTCATGCTGGCTCGCCGCCGTCACGTACACCCCTTGGCCGGGCGTCCGCGGGAGGACGTGCTTTCCCGCGACCAGCGTCTCGATGCGCGTCACCGGCCCGAGGGTGCGCTCCGCCTCCACCTCGCGGATGGCGCTGGTGACCGCCTCGCCCGTCACGTCCCCCTGACCCGCAGCCTGGGCCAGGACCGCCTCCAGGGCTTGTCGCGCACCGCCCACCGCCGAAGCCGAGCCGTCCAGCTGCACGAACCGGTCCCGGGCCACCACGGAGACGCCAAAGGCGTCCCGCAGTTGCCGGAGGTACCGGTCGCTCCGGCCGAACACCTGCCGGGGCGACACGCCCTCCGGGAGTTCGACGACCACTTTTGTCCGCACCGCTTCCGAATCAGCCATGGGCGAAGCCGACCGAGTCTCTTCTCTCATCCCAGAAGCCGAAACACCACATAGGCGACGGGCGCGCTGCCCGCGAGGCTGTCCACTATGTCCAGCACCCCGCCGAAGCCGGGCAGGAGTTGGGCCGAATCCTTGCACCGAAGTTTCCGCTTCAGGAGGGACTCAGCCAGGTCCCCCACCTGCGCCGCGAGCCCCACGCCGCCTCCAAACAGCGCCGCCTGGACCGGGCCGAGCGGGAGGTGAAAGAGCCGGGCCAGGCCCATTCCTATCAGCGCGCTGGCCACCAGAGCCCCCAGCGCGCCTTCCACCGACTTCTTCGGGCTCACCCGCGGGGCCAGTCGGTGGCGACCCAGCCGCGTGCCGGCGTAGTAGGCGGCGATGTCCGACCCCTTGGCCGCGGCAAAGAGGAGGGCGACGCCCGCGACACCCACCCCGGGCAGCGCCTCGATCCGCGCCACAAAGGACAGGCACCCCCACAGGTACAGCACCCCCAGAAGGGGCACCCCGACCGACTCCAGGCCCCTGTCTACTCCGCCCTGAGCCCAATCCAGCAGGAAGAGCGCCGCGAGACAGGCGATGAGAGCGACGGCCGCCCACTCCAGTTCACTGAGGCCGGTTGCCCCGCTCACCCAGGGGCCGGCGGCGAGCACCGTCACCGAGAGCACCCCCCACAGGCCGTAGGGCCTCGTCACCGCCGCCATCCGGTAGAGTTCGGCGAGCGACAGGACCATGACCGCCCACATCAGGAGGGGCACGGCGACGGCCTGCTTCATCCTCCAGTCGAGGAAGAGCACGGTCAGCACCGCCGCCGTCTGTACCGTGCCCCAGAAGAGCCGGGCTCGTTCTATGGTGGCGGCTCCCTCCGGGGCGGCTTCGCCCGCTCGGCGTCCCGACGGAGGGCGCCAAACGTCCTCACCCTCCGCTGATAGTTCTCCAGGGCCTCCCACAGCTGCTCTTTCCGAAAATCGGGCCAGCAGACCTCCGTGGACCAGAACTCCGCGTACGACGCCTGCCAGAGGAGGAAGCTGCTCAGCCGCATCTCACCGGCGGTCCGGATGATGAGGTCAGGGTCGGGCATGCCCGCGGTGTCCAGTCGGGCCGCCAGGGCTGCTTCGTTCACCTCCTCTTTCCTCAGTATACCGCGTTCCAGGTCCACGAGCAACCGCTTCACTGCCTCGACCAGCTCCGTCCGCCCGCCATAGTTGAGGGCGAAGGTGAGCACCAGGCTGGTGTTCTTGGCGGTCTCGGCGAGCGACCGCACCATCTGCGTGCGGACCGCTTCCGGGAAGACCTCCCACTCCCCGATGAAGCGGACGCGGATGCTGTTCTCCCGGAAGGTCACCGCCTCCCGCTCGAGGTAGCTGCGGAGCAACCCCATGAGGAAGTTCACTTCCTTGGCCGGTCGGTGACTGTAGTTCTCTCGGGAAAGGGCGTAGAGGGTGAGGTAGCCGATGCCCTCCAACTGGGAGCACTCGGTCGTGACGTCGCGGATGCTCTCGACGCCGCGGGCGTGTCCGAAGGCGCGGGGCCGGCCGTGCGCCCGGGCCCAGCGGCCGTTCCCGTCCATGATGATGGCGATGTGGCGAGGGAGACGCTCGAACCGGGGGCGACCCCCTCCGCCTCCAGTCCCCGCCTCTTCGGCACCTTTCAGTGTGGCCCTCCCCGACATGCCTGTCCCGTGTGCCTGGCCCGGGGCCTGCTACCCCGGCTTTCGGCGGATGACCTGGTCCCGCTCCGGCCCCACGCAGATGAGGGTGATGGGCCGGTCGAGAGCCTCTTCCAGGTGTTCAATATATCCCTGGGCTTCGCGGGGGAGGTCGGAAAACTCCCGCGCTTCGCCCAGGCGTCCCGGCCAGCCGGGCAGTTCTTCGTAGACCGGCCGAGCAGCCTCCAGGTCGCCCACAGCGGCCGGGAAGGACGTGACCGTCTTCCCCCTGACGCGGTACGCGCCAGAGACCTTCACCGTCTTCAGGCCGGACAGGATGTCCAGTTTGGTCAGGGCGATGCTATCGATGCCGTTCAGCCGAGCGGTGTACTGGCAGGCGACCAGGTCGAGCCAGCCACAGCGGCGGGGTCGCCCGGTGGTGGCCCCGAACTCGTTCCCCGCGTCCCGGAGCAGGCTGCCGACCTCGTCGGCGAGTTCGGTGGGGAAGGGGCCCCCGCCGACGCGCGTGGTGTAGGCCTTCATCACCCCCACCACCTCGTCGATGCGGTGGGGCGGGAGCCCGGCGCCCGACATGGCGCCGAAGACGCTGGCATTGGAGGAGGTGACGAAGGGGTAGGTGCCATGGTCGATGTCGAGGAGCGTCCCCTGCGCCCCCTCCAGGATGATGTGCTTGCCGGCATCGAGGAGGTCCAGGAGGAGCCTCTGGGTGTCGTGGACCAGAGGCTGGAGTTTGGCTGCGTAGCCCAGGTACTCCTCGGCGATGGCGTCCCCCTCCAGCTCCGGCTGGCCGTAGAGACCGCGCAGCAGGGCGTTTTTCTCCTCGAGCGCGGCCCGCAGGCGCTCCCGGAAGAAACCAGGCTGGTAGAGGTCGGCGACCCGAAGCCCCGTGCGCGCTGACTTGTCGGCGTAGCAGGGACCGACGCCTTTCATGGTGGTGCCGATCTTGTCCTGCCCCCGGCGTCCCTCCGCCAGACTGTCAAAGAGCCGGTGGTAGGGCATCACCAAGTGGGCGCGGTCGCTCACCACCAGGTTTCCCTCCACCTGGACGCCTCGCTGCTGGAGTTCAGCAATCTCCTCCAGGAGAAACTTCGGGTCCACCACCACCCCGTTCCCGATGACCGACAACACCCCCGGGCGGAGCACCCCCGTCGGCACCAGGTGCAGGACGAACTTCTCCTCGCCGATGATGACGGTGTGGCCGGCGTTGCTGCCGCCCTGGCTGCGGACCACGCAGTCGGCCTCGGCAGAGAAGACGTCGAGGACGCGGGCCTTGGCCTCATCGCCCCACTGCAGCCCTATGACGCACGTTGTCGGCATCCAGGATGCTCCACTACAGCCACGCTTCCGCCAGTGCCTTGCCTTCGCCACAGACGGGGTGACCAGGGACTCTGACTCCCACACAGGCGCCCAGAATAGCGCACTCTACAGACTACCGCCTCCCTCCGTTGCCGTCAAGCAAATCCCGGTGGCTTGCCGGCCTGTCAGGTCGGTTCTGTGGACCGGGCGGTGGCTCTCGAGTCTGCAGGCCGAATGCAGGGGTTCGCACTTGGGCTTTTACTCCTGGCCAAACACGCACATGGACTGGTCTTTTCCTGTCACCGTCGGCGGCGGGCATGGGGCGCGCGCCGCCGCCATTCAGCGCGGCTTGCGTTCATCCTTGGCCCCGAACTTCCAATAGCCGGCAAAGACGAACTTGTCGCGATTCTTCATCGCTTCTTCGCTTCCCTCCACGTTCGTGGTCGGCAGGGCGGTCAGGACGACCACATAGCCATCGACATCGTAGAAGAACCACCACATGGGATCGATGAACGCTGGGACTTCCACATTGACCGGTTCCAGGAGCCGCATTTCCAACTCCAGATCTGGTATGCTCACCATCGCCGTTCGGTCCAGTGACCCCAGGTATTGAGAGTACCAGCACTGTGCGGATCCCCCGTGATTTCTAAGAATGTCGACGGTCTTCTGTGACCAGGTGGGGTGGGCCATTTCCTTGCTGTCGAGCGGTCGCACATACCAATACCCCGTGAAGAAAAAGTCCTGACGGTCAGGCAGGCCGAAGTCGAACTCTTTGCGCTCGGTGTTTGCACCAAGTGCCACCTCGTACCCGTCGATGCGGTAAAGAAACCACCACATCGGGTCGGTGAAGCCGAGGGCCCTAACGTCCGCGGGGCTGTTGAGGCGAAGCCTTTTCTCGATCTCGCTGATCCTGGGGCTCGAGCACGCGTCCACCTGTTTCAGGTATCCGGAAAACCGGTCGGTTCTGGCAGGTACGGGGCCCGTTCCCGTGCATCCGCCCAGCGAGACCATCTGCAGAACAAGGCACAGCAAGAACAGATTGGTGCAAGTCCGATTCACTTCTTCCCCCTCCTTTCCGGCCACGCCCCACTGTCGTTTCATTGGTGAGGCCACCGCCAGTTTCCTTAGACCTGGGGCCGCCCGGCGCACCCCCTCCCGAGACCAAACATTGACGGCAAGCATAGTGGTTTTGTTCTCGCCAAGAAAGGAGCCACCGTGCCGAATCACAATGCGGGGGGCCCACAGAAGGTCAAGGTGGGTTTGCGTCACGGACCTGCCCCCTTCGGTTCCCGTCTGCGAAGGCGGGCTGTCAGTTGCGCCGAGAAGGGCGCAGGCTGGCGATGAAGGTGGGGAGGGAGTCGGGGTCTGGGGCCAGAACCAGGTCGGCTTCGGCCTGCAACTGGGGCTTGGCCTGGGCGACGGCGACACCGGCACCGGCCCAGCGTATCATCTCGATGTCGTTGATGCCGTCACCCACCGCCACCACGTCCCTGGCTTCGAGGCCCAGCCGCTTGCTGACCGCCTCGAGGGCGGCGCCTTTATTGGCCCGCGGGTTGAGGAGTTCCACGTGGATGTCTTCGCTCTGGGTGACGAACAGGCGCCCCTGGTAGCGCTCGGCAAGTTCCTGCGCGATGCGGTCGATGTCGGGGGGCTCGACGACGAGGAGGAGTTTGGTCGAGGGCTGCGTGATGGCCCGCTCCAGGTCGCCGACGACCTTGGCCTGGACGCCATAGGTGGTTTCGTACCGGCGGACGTATTCGTTTCGCGCCGCGACCCAGAGTTCATCGCCGATGTAGGTGTTGATGTGAAACCCCCGTGTCTTGGCGAGCCCCACGACTTCCAGTGTCAGGTCCAGCGGCACGGGCTCGTAGAAGACGACCTCCCCGGTCGCGGGGTGGCGGACGTAGGCGCCGTTGTAGCCGATGATGGAGGAGTCCAGGCCGAGTTGCCGCCAGAATGGCTCCACGGAACAGACCATCCGCCCGGAGCAGAGCACCACCTGGACGCCCCGCTTCTGGGCCGAAGCGATGCTCTGGGCGATGCCCGCGAGGAGTTGGCGGCCACTGTCCAGGACGGTCCCGTCCAGGTCAAGGGCAAGGAGGCTGCACTTCATACGGTCTCCCAGGTTTACAGCTTCCCTGTGGGGGAAGGGAAGGCACTCATCAGCGCTCGGGTTCAATGATGGCTTTGATGACGCCTTCGGCGTACTGCTCCACCAGGGCGAAGGCCGCCTCCGTCTCGGCGAGTCCGAAGCGGTGGGTGATGAGGCAGGCGAGGTCGGCCCGGTGGTCGGCGGCGAGGTCGATGGCCTGGGGGTAGGTCGCCAGGAATCGGCGGGCCATGACCAGGGTCAGTTCCTTTCGGCGGGCCTCGTGGATGCTGAGGGTGATGGTGTCCCCCGGCGGGATGCCCACCCAGAGGAGCCGGCCGCGAGGCCGGCACATGTCGATGGCCTGCTGCGGGGTCTCCAGGGTTCCCGCGCACTCGAAGACGACGTCGGGACCGAGGCCCTGTGTCAGGTCCAAGGTGGCGGCCAGGGGTTCTGTCTCGCGCGGGTCGAGGACCTGCTCGGCACCCAGTTTTTTGGCCAGCGCCCGGCGGGCGGGAAGCGGCTCAGTCACCAGGACGACCCGCGCCCCGCGGTCGCGGGCGACCTGGAGCACGGTCAGGCCGATGGAGCCTGCGCCCAGGACGGCCACCGTTTCCCCTGGCTCGAGCCGGGCCAGGTTGACGGCGTGGACGGCGACGGCCAGCGGTTCGACCATCGCCCCCTCGGCGGTGGAGAGCCCGGGCGGAAGGCGATGGAGGTTCGCCGGTCGCGTGACGAAGAACTCCTGGTAGCCGCCGTCAGTGGGCGGGGTGCCACAGAAACTCACCGCTGGGCAGACGTGGATGAGCCCCTGTCGGCAGAAGTGGCACTCGCCGCAGGGCATCGTCGGGTCCACGGCGACCCGCGTACCGACCTTCCATCCCTTGACCCCGGGACCGGCGACCGCCACCTCGCCCGCGAACTCATGGCCGAGTACGAGCGGCCCGGTGACCACCCGGTTCCCGATGCGGCCGTCGCGGTAGTAGTGCACGTCGGAGCCACAGACCCCCACCGCCTGCACGCGGACGAGCACCTCACCTTCACCCGGGGCGGGGATGGGGCGCTCGGTGAGGTGCAACTGCCGGGGTGCAGTGAGCACCACCGCGCGCATCTTCCCCCGAGGAACCTTGGCGCGCGGCGCCCTGCGTCGCGCATTCTGCTTGGTCGTCATCTAAAACTCCGTGGTGCCTGAGAAGCGGAACCCACGCACTTTGACTGCCGGCGCCAACACCGGCCCCTGGACCAGCCGACGTTCCCGGGAGACGGCGTCGATGCGGGAGAAGGCCTCCAGGACGCTCTCGGTGAAGCGGAAGTTCTTCACCGGCCGGGACACCCGGCCCTCCTCGATGAGGAAGGTGCCGTCGCGGGTCATCCCCGTGAGCACCGCCCGCATCCGCTCCACCACGTTGGTGTAGTGGAAGCGGGTGACGAGGAGCCCACGCTCCGTCCCCGAGACCATCTCCTGCGCGGAGGAATCGCCCGGGGCGACGAAAAGGTTGAGAGGCATCGGCCCGGAAGTTGACCCGGGCCCGAGCGCGTGGCCCGTGGAGGAGACGCTGTCCTTGCGGGCGGTCGCCGTGTCGTAGACGATGGCCCGGGCGACACCGCGCTCGACGAGCGTCACCTTCTTCTTGGGCACCCCCTCGAAGTCGAAGGGGAGGGGGAGGCCGCCAGCGTCCCAGCCGTCGTCCCAGAGGGTGAACTGCTCGCCGGTGATGGCGTGCCCCAACTTCCCGCAGACGAAGGAGCGACCTTCCTGCACCGCCTTGGCGCCGAAGCCGAGGTAGCCAAGGAAGGAGACCAGTTCGCCCACCGCATCCGGTTCCAGGATGGTGGTGTATTCCCCCGCCGGGAGGTCAACCGGGTCCTGGTTGAGGAGGCATTTCTCGAGGGCCCGCTCGGCCGTCACCTCCAGCGGAAGTTCGTCCGGGTACCTGCCCACGGCGTAGGCGAAGCCCGTGCCCTGGCCCTTGCTCATGACCAGGTTCAGTTCGGCCTGGGACAGGGTGGTGGCCAGCGTCACGCCGAGGGTGTTGGCCACGGCGAAGACGTCGCAGGCGTCGGAGAGGGCGCCGGCGGCCTGGGCGTCGGCTTTGGTGGCCCGCTTGACGATGCCTCTCACGGCGAGGGCCCGCGCGCGGGGCAGCCAGTGGGTGCGCTCGCGCTCGATCTCGGGCAGAGGCCGGGGGAGGGGGAGGGGTTCGGCGAGGACGGCCTGTTCCGAAGGCCGGCCCAGCGATCGGGCGATTTCGGCTGCCTGCTTGAGGACCTGTTTCAGGGCCCTCGCTTCCAGGGCGTTGGTGCTGGCCACGCCCACCCGGTCGCCCACGATGACCTTCGCGGTTACGCCGACGTTCTCGGTGGCCACGTTCTGGTGGATGTGGTTGGCGGTGAAGCGGGTGAGGGCGCTCGAGCTCGCGTAGACGAGCAGCAGGGCCCCGTCGCCGGGGGCCGAACGGAGCGCCGACTGTGCCCGTTCGACGAGTTCGCTTTCCCGCCCGGAGCGGGCTCCTGGTTGAGGTTCGCCCGTCACTTGATGACCCCTACCTGGACGTTGCGAAAGCGGGCGGGTGCGGCGCCGTGACCCACGTGGGCCGACTGGCCGGGCTCACCCTTGCCACAGTTGGGGGTGCCCCACATCCGCCAATGGCGCTCGCCACAGACCGCATCGCAGGAGTTCCAGAACTCGGGCGTGATGCCGGTATAGGTCGGGTTCCGGTACATCTGCCCCAGGCGCCCACCCGTTATCTCCCAGGCGGCCTCGGTGCCGAACTGAAAGTTCAGCCGATGGTCGTCGATGGACCAACTGCGGTTGACGTCCAGGTAGAGCCCGCCTTCCGTGTCGGCGATGAGGTCGGCGAGTTTCCAGTCGCCGGGGAGGAGGTTGATGTTGGTCATGCGGATGAGGGGGGTGTGCTCCCAGCCGTCGGCCCGCATCGCGCCATTGCTCCGTCGGCGGAGGACGGGGGCGGTCTCCCGGCTCATCAGGTAGCCGACGAAAAGGCCGGCCTTGATGACGTCGCTCCGCTGGGCGGGGACGCCCTCGTCGTCGTAGCCGAAGGTGCCCAGGCCGCCCGGGACGGTGGCGTCGGCGACCACGTTGACCAGGCCGGAGCCGTACTTCAGGCTGTCCAGTTTGTCCGGGGTGAGGAAGGAGGTGCCGGCGAAACTGGCCTCCGTGCCCAGGACACGGTCCAGTTCGATGGGATGGCCGATGGATTCGTGCACCTGGAGGGCCAGTTGGCTCCCGGCGAGGATGATGTCCCGCCGGCCCGCAGGGCACTGGGGCGCGGCGAGGAGGGCCACCGCCTCCTCGGCGACCCGCTCGGCGTGGCTCACGACGTCGAGCCCTTCGAAATACTCGTAGCCGGCGGTGGCGAAGTTCCCCCGGAAGGAGTTGGGGTAGGAGCGGACCTGGACGTCGCTTTCGGCGACGGCGCTGGCGGCGATGCCGCCACCGGTCTCGACGATGTGCTGCTCGATGCGGGCACCCTCGGTCGAGGCGAAGAGTTTGCGGGTGTCGTAGGCGCTGAAGAAGGCCTGGGCGACACGGACGCCTGGCTTCCTCATCAGGTCGCTCGCCCGCACCAGCACGTCCAACTTGTCGGTCAGCGGCACCGCGAACGGGTCGCGTTGGTAAGGCGTCTCGTAGGAAGCGGTGGCGGGCTCGACCTCGGCCAGGGTCACCCGCCCGGCTCGCACCAGGGTAGAGGCGCGGGCCACCTTCACCGCGAGGCGCGCGGCGCGCGCCACCTCCCGGCGGGTCAGCGAGCCGATGGCGGCGAAGCCCCAGCAGCCATCGACGAGCACGCGGATGCCGACGCCTCGGGACTCATGTCGGCTGATGCTTTCGGGGACGCCGTTACGCACCTCGGCCGACTCGCTCCGGGCGACGACCACGCGAACGTCGCCGTAGCCCACCTTGGCGAGTTCCAGTTGGTTGAGGGCGACTTCCGCCAGTTCCTTCATCAGTCCTCCGCTGATGTCGAGGGCTGGTCGCGGCTTCGGGGGAGCAGCCCATTTCCGCCGCCGTCCTCCGGGATGCCTCCTGCTGCCGAACAACAAGCACGTAAGTCTACCGCCTGCTCGGAGGGATTTCAAGCGGCTTGGCCTCCCTTTCCGGTCCGAACGGAACCAGCGTGCGCGTCGGCCGCTGGCCAGAGCGACACGGAGGTCAGGCCGGGCGCCCGCGACCCTGCTCTGCGAAGCTCGCTACGCAGGGTGAAGCAGAGAGCGGGCGCGACGCGCGGATGGCATGGGTGGGTGTGGGTCTGCTTTTGCGTTGACAGGGGCCGGGGTGTTGGGGTAAGGTCTTCTCCGTCACGGCTATAGGGAGAGCAGCCATTGGCTTGGGCAAAGGTGGTGGGTCGGCCGTCGATAGTTGGCAGTCTCTGCCTGCTGACGCTCCTCGCCGGCTGCCAGGGGGGAAGCAGCCTGGCCTTCTGGACGTGGGGGAAGCCCACGCCGTACCAGGGGAACGTCCTCGAACTCTTCAGCACCCTCCATGAGCGCTACCAGGCGGTGCGGAGTTGTCAGTTGGAGTATGAGGTGCGGGTGACGGAGGGCGGGACGACCAGGGACAGGTGGGGGACGGCGTGGGTGCGGGGGACGGGGGCTCGGCTGGAAGAGGAAATCTCCTTCGCGCCGCTGCGAGGCGCGAGCCACGAGGTCCGGGTGAGCGACGGGCGGGAAGCCTGGGTCTATCGCCCCGCGGAGGGGGCGGCCACCGCGCAGCCGCTCTCGCTGGAGACGCAACAGCAGTTGGCTGACCAGGTGACCAAGTGGGGGGCGCTTTCCCAGGTGCTGGATGTCCCCGCTCCCGGGCCGAACCTCCAGGTCGAGGAGGTGGCCACCCGACGGGGGAAGCAGCTCCGCATCGAGACCAGCCAGGGGTCGCCGGGCGGCCGCGAGCCCTGGTTTCGCCGGGTGGTCTGGGTCGACGCCCACGACTCCATGCTCCAGCAGATGGAGGTGCAAGGGGCGCAGATGGAAAATGGGCGGCTGGTCGAGTACAGCCGGCTCCACCGCTACTGGAACTACCAACTGAACCCGGAACTCGGGGACGACCTCTTCCAGTTCACTCCGCCGGCAAGAACGCGCATCGAACACCTGCTGGCGCGGTGAGCGCCAGCATCCCGCTATCTTCTTTTGGTCATTCCCGTAGCCTTCTCTCCTCACCCTGCTCCGGCAGCGCGCCCCCCCGCCTTGTGGCAGGCACCCGGGTGGCACCTCCCTGCAGGGGAAGGCTTTGGCCGGTGGGTGGACCTCAGGACGCGCTTTCGCCGGGGTCGGCGAGCAGAAAGTAACCGAGCGGGCGGATGAGTTGGCGGAACTGTGCGGGCGGGATGTGCCAGGCTCTCCAGCGCAGGGAACGCTTCTCTCCCCAGCGAAGGAAGTCGGCAAGCGTCAGCGCGACCAGCCCGAACTCCCGCCCCTGCCACTCGGCCCGGGAAGGGAAGGACTCCGTGTACTCGGGCTCGGTGATGAGGTAGGCGTAGCAGACCAGGCCGGTGAAGGTGTAGCCGAAGTAGTCGCGCCAGAGGCGAAGCCCGGCGATGTCTTCCTCGTGGACCCAGTTCTCCCAGTACACCTTCTTCCCCCGCAGGACGTAGGGGAACTGTCGGCCCTTGACCTCCAGGAGGTAGTGCTGCCCGGAGCGCGCGTGGACGAGGAAGTCGAAGTTCTTGAGCGTGCCGCCTGGGGTGACGGGGCGGTGCGTTTGGCTGATGGCCAGGTAGGGCAGGGTGTGGGCCCGGAGGAACTGCTCGACGGCGCGCTCGTAGGTGCTGGGGGCCGGCCGCACGGGAACCGCTCCTTGCCCGACGCAGAGGACCGCAGTCAGCATAGCCCCGAGGGGGAGACGGTCAAGAGGCGAGTTGGAATGCTGGCTTGACAAAGCAGGGGGAGGTGAGGCATGATGTCCCGGACTTCCGGTTTGGTCGTCGGCGTGAGGTCGGGAAAAGGTTGGGGGCTTCTTCGATGTCACCTGCGGAGCAGTTCGGCGCCGTCGCCTTGGGCCTGGTGGTGGGCCTCATTCTCCTCACCGTCGTCGTGGTGCTCATTCTCCGGCGAAGCGGCCGGGGCGGCGGCGGGGGCGGCCTCGTGCTCAGAGAGTCCATCGAGGCGACGGGTATCCCCGCCCTGCCCGTTGCCGAGTTGGTGGGGCAGCGGGGCGTCGCTGTGACCCCTCTTCGCCCCGCCGGCACAGCGATGTTCGGCAAGCGTCGGCTGGACGTCGTCACCGAAGCCACCTTCGTCCCCCAGGGGGCTACCGTGGAGGTCGCCGCGGTGGAGGGCAGCCGGGTGGTCGTCAGACAGGTGAGCCCGTAGCCGGTACCCGGCGCGGAGCCTCAATCCGGCCTCTTCCCCTTCAGGGAGAAAGCGCGCCGAGGGCTGTGTGGCGTGCCTCAGCGTGCCTCCTGTTTGGGTGTCCTTGGCTTGAGTTTGCGGAGGGTTGTGCCTGGGGGAGGGGTCTCGGGCTCGGTGAGGGTGAGGAACTGGTTCACCGGGAGGTCTTCATAGGTGGTGACGATGCCACTGGGCCAGTGCACCTCCAGCCGGTCTATCTTCTCCCGCTTCCCTAACCCGAAGTGCACCCGGCGGTCGTTTGAGGTGAGGTAGCT
>Ga0315282_10003941_pt1 | contig 26285 bp, 21 predicted proteins | sample YL17G07_20_MG_FD_203693 | JGI IMG/M metagenome (GOLD analysis project Ga0315282, IMG submission 203693) | Sediment microbial communities from Yellowstone Lake, YNP, Wyoming, USA - YL17G07_20 | ecosystem: Environmental > Aquatic > Freshwater > Lake > Sediment | place: USA: Wyoming | collected... | reverse complement strand
CCATGATGATATTGACCGAGGGCCGTGAGTCCCTGAGGGTCTTGAGCAGGTCCAACCCGCTGATTCCGGGCATCATGAGATCGGTGATGATCAAATCATAGTTCTTTTCCCGGTCTTTTTTGAGAGCTTCCTCTCCGCTCAGAGCGGTGTCAACTTCGTAATCATCAGACAGAATGGCCTGGCGGATGCTTTTGCAAACCGTGATCTCGTCGTCTACGACCAGGATATTTCTCCTTGTCTTTTCAGGCATTGGAACCTCCTTGTGGCTGGGATCTCTCATTCCGGTCGGCGAGGGGAAGAGAAATGGTGAAGACCGATCCCTTTCCCAACTCGCTCCTGACCTCGATTTTCCCCTGGTGCTGGTGGACGATCCCGTAGCTGAGCGCGAGGCCCAGGCCCGTCCCCGTGCTTTTGGTGGTGAAGAAAGGATCGAACAATCTGGGGATGTTTTCTTTCGGAATTCCTACTCCCGTGTCGATGAACCGAACCAGCACGTGTCGTTGATCATCCCCCCGTTGGCTGATGATGGTCAGGATGCCCCCGGAGGGCATGGCCTCAGAGGCGTTCAACATAAAATTCATCAGGACCTGCTGGATCTTGTTCTTGTCGAGGGGAATGGGCGGCAGGCCCGAGTCGAGTTCTTTGATGATCTGGATATTCTGAAACGATGCCTGGTTTTTGAGGAGCTGGACGGTCCTGTCGATGGTCTCGTTGATATCCGTCGGAGCCTTGAGGGGCGGCGTTTGCCTGGAAAACTCGAGCAAGCCTTTGACGATCTGGGTGCAGCGCATCGTCTCATCGGCAATCAGGTTCAGGCTCTCGTAGGCGAAGTCCCTTTTTTCCAGCTTCTCCAGGAGCAGGTGAGTGTTGATCAGGATGGCCGTGAGAGGGTTGTTGATCTCATGGGCCACTCCGGCGGCCATTTTTCCCAGGGAGGCCAGCTTTTCGGATTGGACCAGAAAATCCTGCATGTCTCGGAGCTCCCGCGTCCGCTCCTCCACCCGCTTCTCCAGCGTCTTGGCCCACTGGAAGAGGTTTTCGTTGGCGATTTTGAGGTTCTCGGTCATACGATTGAAAGAATGGGCCAGCTGGCCGATCTCATCTTTAAAATCGATTTCCACCCGGTGATCGAGGTCGCCCTCGGCGATCTTGTTGGTCGCGACGACCATCCCCTGGATGGGATTGATAATCGTTGAGGTGATAAAGTAAAGCAGGACCAGAAGGATGATCGTGCAGAGGACGGCCAATCCGGCGAAGGTCAGCATGACATTGTTCCTGAGGTCGATGTAGGGTTTTTCGAGCATCCCGACATAGAGCATGCCGACAATCTTCCCGTCGATGTCCTTGATCGGATCATAAGCTGTGATGTACCAGTCATTGACGACGAAAGCCTTGCCCATCCAGGAAGTGCCTTCCTGGAGCACGGCATCATTGACTTCCTTGGAGACTCGGGTGCCGATCGCCCTCTGGCCGTTGGCGTTCTTCACGTTTGTGGAAATCCGCAGGTCCTGTTGAAAAACCGTCGCCGTGCCGACCTCTTTGCCTTTGTATTTTTCTCCCTTGTGGACGATCTCTTTGACGCGGTCGACGATGTCATAATTCTGGTTGAGGAGAATTCCTCCGTAGAGAACGCCCAGAATATCTCCTTTTTCATCGACCACCGGCGCGGCGCCCTTGAGCATCATTCCTTTTTCTTCATGGTCTTCTGATCGAACCGCGGCCTTGGGTGTGGGGATGAGTTTCATATAGGCCCGGTCGGCCAGCTCCTGCCCTTCTTTGAGGAGCTCTTCCCGGGAGACGATTTGGGTGGCCGTCACGGTTTCCCCCTTAAGAGCCCGGCTGACCAGAGGGTCTTTCGATTGATCATCGCCCGTGAAAGCTGGGTTAGATGTCCGCACGATGACCCCGCCCCGGGCGTCGGTCAAGGTCAGGATATCAAGGGTAAATTCTTTCCGCGCCCGGCTGAGGTATCTTTCCAGGGCATCCTTCTGGCCACCAAGAAGGGCTTTCTGAAGAGACTCGTGGCTGGAATTGAGGCGAATGATGTCCTTGATGAAGTTGAGCTTCTCGTCATAGACCATCCAGGCGGAGGAGAGGTCGTGCTTCACCTTGACTTGGGCCAGGGAGATGATCGTCCGGTGCTCGAGACGTGTCCCAAAGAAAAGGGAGACGATCCCGCCGAAACAGATGACGGCCAGGAAGCTGAGGATGAACTTATGGCGCAGAGGGAGGTTGAGGAAACGGGCGATATACTTTTTGATGTTCATGAGACCATATAATATAGCGCATTTTCATCCTAACAACAACAAAGTAAGCCGTGAGCTGTGAGACGTAAGCAGATGCAAAAAAAGTTTAAAAAAATGCTTGACAACCCGTCTCGACTTTGATTAAATCACTTAGTCTATTGAGATAGTCGACTAAGAGAGGGTCGCTCAGATGAGACTTTCAACGAAAGGCGAGTACGCCAGCCGGGCCATGCTCGAGCTCTCCCTGAATTATCAGAAGGGGGCGCTCCACATCAGGGAGATATCCAAGTCCCAGCACATCCCTGAACGTTTCCTTGAGCAGATTCTCCTTCTTCTGAAGAGGGCCGGCTATCTTCGAAGCAAGAAGGGTCAGGGGGGAGGTTACACCCTCTCCAAACCGCCTTCCGAAATCTCGGTGGCCGAGGTCATCAGGGTGATGGACGGGCCGCTGGCCCCGATTGACTGTGTCAGCGTGACGGCCCATGAGGTTTGTCCGAGGGAGAACTCCTGCGGACTGCGCTGGTTGTGGAAAGAAGTCCGAGATTCCGTCGCCGGAATCCTGGAAAAGACGACCTTTGCGGATCTGGCCCGCCTGACCAAGCCTCGGCGGGAAGAGAAGCCGCCCCGGAAAGTCTAAAAAAGCTTTTTAGAAATAGCTCGAGGAAGCGCGCAACAGTCGAGTAAGAAGTCTGCCGAAGTGCGGAGGATCCATGTTAAAAAAAAGAGTTTGGCTGTTGCTATTGGGTTTCGTCGTTTTGGTCAATTTCTCGCCGAGCCAGGAGAAGAAGGCTCAGTCTTCGCTCGCCGTGAGCCAGCCCTTCAAGTTGAACGGGTTCTCCCAAATCCAGTATATTCATTGGGACCAAGGCGTGGATTCATTCTTGATCAGGCGAGCCAGGCTCATCCTGGGGGGAGATATTATCAAGAATCTGCGCTACAAGGTTCAGGTTGATATTGGCAAGAGTCCGATCCTCCTTGATGCCAACCTCGACTGGGGTTTCAGTTCCCATTTTTCCCTGAGGGCGGGACAGTTCAAAGTCCCTTTCAGCCAGGAGAATCTGCTCTCGAGCTCAGACCTTGATGTCATCAACCGCAGCCAGGTGGAAGAGAAACTCTGTCCCGGGCGGGACATCGGCTCTCAAGGCCGCGACGTCGGGGCCATGGTTTTCGGGAAGTGGTCGATCGTGGAGTATCAGGCCGGTCTTTTTAACGGCTCCGGCATCAACAAGGCGGACACGAACGATCAGAAAGATCTCGGAGGTCGGGTGGTGGTTCATCCCATCGAATCGCTGTCCGTGGGAGTCGCTTATTATAATGGCCGCCTCAGACCTGATCCAGAATCCCCGACTGTCATCCGGGACACCTCCCATCGGACCGGCCTGGAATTCGCTTTCGCGCAGTCGTCGGTGTCTTTGAGAGGAGAGTGCATGTTCTCCAAAGACGACCAGATGTCCAGGAATGGCTGGTATCTCCAGGGCGGCTATTTTTTTATCCCCAAGGATTTCCAGGGAGTCATCCGATTCGATTCCTATAACAAAAACAGGGATCTCTCGGGAGTACGGAGTGACCGCTTCACCGTGGGGCTCAACTGGTACTTTGCCGAGAAAACCAAGATGCAGGTTAATTACGAACGCTATAAGATCGTGTCGGGTGCATCGAATTGGGCCCTCCTGGCTCAAATGCAGGCTTATTTTTAAAGGATTGGAGATAACCATGAAACGAAATCTCGCCATAGCCTTGGTTTTTTGTTTGGGACTCATGCTTGTTTTCCCGGCATCCGGTGTATCGCAGAAGAAAGTGTTGAGCGGAAACCTGAGCCTCTCCGGCGCCTGGGCTCTTTATCCAATGGCCCTCAAATGGGTCGAGGAATTCCAGAAGGTCCACCCCGGCGTAAAGATCGATGTCCAAGCCGGAGGAGCCGGTAAAGGCATCGCCGACGCCCTGGCCGGAATGGTCGATATCGGGATGGTCTCGCGAAACATCAATCCGGCCGAAATTGAGAAGGGAGCCTTCCCTATCGCGGTCACCAAGGATGCCGTGGTCCCCACTCTCAACGCCAAGAATCCGCTTGCTGCTGAGCTTCTCAAGCGGGGCCTCAGGAGAGAAGAATTCACGGCCATCTGGATCAGCGGCACAATCAAAACCTGGAACGAGCTTACGGGCGCTAAGGAATCTATGCCGCTTCATGTCTATACGCGCTCCGACGCCTGCGGAGCCGCCGATACCTGGGCGGCTTATCTCGGGAAGCGGCAGGAGGATCTGGGCGGAGTCGGGGTCTATGGGGACCCCGGTCTGGCAGATGCCGTTAAACGCGATCCTCTCGGTATCGGCTACAACAATGTCAATTTTGCCTACGACGCCAAGACCTTGAAGCCGGTCGAGGGTCTCAAGATCCTGCCCATCGACATCAACGCCAACGGAAATGTAGATCCGGAAGAGCGAGTCTACGAAACGCGGGACGAGATCACGGCCGCGATCGCCAAGCACATATATCCTTCTCCTCCGGCCCGTGACCTCTATTTTGTCACCAAAGGCAAGCCTTCCAAGGCCGTGCTGGCCGAGTTCATCAAGTGGGTTTTGAGCGCTGGCCAGAAATATGTTCCGGAAACAGGGTATATTCCTCTGCCTCCTGAGAAGCTGGCGGAGGGACTCAAAGCCATTGAAGTCAAATAGATTTTTTCGATAGAGAAGGAGACTGTTGAAGGCAAATTTCAGGCTGATCAAGGATCGGCTGGCAGGGAAGCTCATGTTTTTCCTGACCACCCTGCCGGGCCTCATTGTCGTGCTGATGCTCCTGGGCCTCTTCCAGAGGTCGAGACCGATATTGGCCCTGAAATCCTTTACGGGACTCCTCTTCTCCTCGTCCTGGCACCCGCTCAGGGGGGACTTCGGGTTCTTCCCTTTCATCATGGGGACGTTATGGGTGACGTTTGTCGCTCTGCTCATCGCCCTTCCGATTTCGCTCCTCACGGCGATCTATCTGTCAGAATATGCGCCGCGGCTGGTCCGCGAATGGTCAAAGCCGATCATCGACCTGCTGGCCGGGATTCCTTCCGTTGTGTTCGGCGTTTGGGGGATCTTGATGGTCGTCCCCCTGGTGGCCAGGCTGGCTCCGCTCTTCGGAACCTACTCCAGCGGATACTGTGTGCTTTCCGGCGGGATCGTGCTGGCGATCATGGTCTTCCCGACAATCATCCATGTCTCGCTCGAGGTCTTTTCTTCGATCCCCTTCCAACTCCGGGAGGCATCGCTCTCTCTTGGCGCCACCCAATGGCAGACGGTTAAGCATGTCGTTCTGAGAAAGGGCTCCCAGGGCATTATTGCCGCCGGCGTTCTCGGGCTGTCCCGGGCTTTCGGCGAGACCATGGCCGTTCTCATGGTCGTCGGCAACATGCCCATCGTTCCCAAGTCCGTATTTCAGGCTGGCTATCCTCTTCCCGCCTTGATCGCCAACAACTACGGAGAGATGATGTCCGTGCCTCTTTATGATTCGGCTTTGATGCTGGCCGCGTTGATCCTCCTCCTGGTCGTCCTCTTTTTTAATATCCTGGCCAGGATCATCCTCGTCCGGGCGGAAAGACGGGCCGAGTAAGGAAATTTGGCGGAAAGATGAATAGACGCAAGATCGAAGAAGAATTTTTCAAGGGCCTGATGGTTGCCTCGACCTTGGTTGTCATAGGGAGCCTTCTGCTGATCATCGGGACGATCGTCTGGAAAAGTCTGCCCGCGCTGAACCTGGCCATGCTGACTCAGACTCCCAAGGGCGGTTACTATCTGGGAAAAGAAGGCGGCATTCTTAACGCTATTATCGGCTCTCTCTATCTCGGTTTCGGCGCCACGGTTTTGTCGATTCTGCTTAGCCTTCCTGTTGCCCTTTACATTAACCTTTATACCATGAAGTCCTCCCGCATAGCCACGTTTACTCGGTTCTCGCTCGATGTCCTCTGGGGAATCCCTTCCATTGTCTATGGGGCGTTCGGGTTTATTCTGATGGTCGCGATTGGGCTCAAAACATCCCTTCTGGCGGGAATCATCACCGTCGCCCTGTTGGAGATTCCGATCATGAGCCGGGCGATGGACGAGGTCATCCGGATGGTCCCCCGGGAATTGAAGGACGCCTCTTCCTCGCTCGGAGCGACTCGGCTGGAGACGGCGCTCAAGGTGGTCATCCGGCAGGCCCTGCCGGGCATCCTCACTGCGGTCCTGATCGCCTTTGGCCGCGGCATCGGCGACGCCGCCTCGGTCATCTTCACCGCAGGCTTTACCGACCGGATCCCCACGTCTCTTCTTCAGCCGGCGGCGACGTTGCCGCTGGCCATCTTCTTCCAGCTGGGGACGCCGTTTCCTGAAGTCCAGCAGCGCGCCTATGCCTCCGCAGCCGTGCTGACACTTCTCGTTCTGGCGATCAGTTTGATCTCGAGAGTTCTAACGAAGCGATACACAAAGCATACAATTAAATAAATAGGAAAAAGCCATGGATTTTCAAAGTCACATCCGTATCGAGAACCTGAGCGTTTATTTCGATGACCTCCGGATTTTGAAGGACATCACGCTCGACATCCCGGACAGGAGGATCACAGTGATCATCGGTCCTTCGGGCTGCGGCAAGACGACACTCCTCAAGTCCCTTAACCGGTTGCTCGACCCGGTGGATGGAGTCAAGGTGCAGGGGAGGATCCTGGTCGATGGCGAGGACATTTATGACCCGCGGATGGAGGTGACCCACATCCGGAAAAAGATGGGGCTTCTCTCTCAAAAACCACAGCCCCTGCCCATGTCGATCTATGATAACGTGGCCTACGGACCTCGGGTTCACGGTCTCAAAGACAAGAAAAAACTGGCGGGGATCGTCGAGCATTATCTGAAGCTCGCCGGACTCTGGGAAGAAGTCAAAGGCAGGCTGTCTGCGCCGGCGTCGAGGCTCTCGGTCGGACAGCAACAACGGCTTTGCCTCGCCCGGGGACTGGCGGTCGAACCCGAGATCATCCTGGGGGATGAACCGACCTCGGCCCTCGACCCCCAGTCGAGCCAGCACGTCGAAAAACGGCTCAATGAGCTAAAAAACGAATATACGGTCGTGGTTGTGACTCACATTCTCAGGCAGGCCAAGCGGATCGCTGATTACATCGTCTTTCTTTACCTCGGCGAGCTCGTAGAACACGGACCGGCTGAGGAGATTTTCGCCCACCCGCAGGATCCGCGCACTCGGGCCTACCTGACCGGGGAAATCAGCTAACCCGTACCCCGCACTCTGACCCTTTTCTCTGTCCCCCGTGCATCCTGCCCCCATACTCCGCGTTCCGGCCCTCGTCCAATTTCAAAAGAAGTGAGCGCTGAGCTGCGGGGAGCTAAAAATCGCAGGACCGGGACGGAAGTAAAAAGGTCCGGTTCTCAGAACGGACCTCAGTAGAAGAGCTCGATCATGTCAGCCCAAACGTCGGATTCACCGGAGGTTGTCGTCTGGTCACTCCTGTCTGTCCAGACGATGTAAATCACTCTATCTGTGACATTTGTGGTCACTTTTGCGGAAGCGCCGCAGTCGATGTGGTCGCCAATGAAGAGAGAATCGGAATAGGAAGAAAATTCGTTGACTGTAAGGGGAAGGAGCTGTGGTATGACGCTATCAATATGCTTTATAGCAATAATATCATAAAGCTCGTTATCGATTAGGGAAGCGCCATGGTCTTCCCAGGCGACAGTGATAATAGCGTTCCCGCTTACCTTCTTGACACCAATCGTCGGATAGCCGTGGCCGCGGCCAGGACTACTACCGGAGATATTACCGGATATTGGTCCGGAAATGGGAAGCCATTGAGTATAGGGTGGGAAAGACCTGGTAATATAGATCTGGCCGCATTCGGGGTTGAAAGGATCGACACTCGGGTCGATGTCGTCGGCTGTGAACACGATAAAAACCGTTCCATTGGGAAGCATGGTGACAGACGGCCACATCCCACCCCACCAGCGGTGATATTTCCCAACTCCGGTAACAGCGTCAGCCGGGCCCAGGTATTCGGGGAGCTCGTAGGACACGTCTTTGGCAGCAAATTCCCAATTGCTGAGAGTTGCGCCATAGTTTGAGAAGTGGACTGCGTTTATGTTGAAGACTCCGCCTCCACTGTATGGGGGATTGAGGCTATGGCCCGGACCCCAGCCCTCGCTGCCCGCGTCGTAGAAGCAAACAAGAACATCTCCATTCCGGCCTCCTATTGGTCTTGATCCCTGCACAATTTTGTTCGGTTCTCCGCTCTCTCACCCCCTTTCTCCCTGAGAAATTTTCATTGAGAATAAATATTCTGCGAAACAAGAAAATGCCTCTGGGTGCCCTGAAATGCCGCCGTCCCAAGATAAAAAAAAATCGAGAAAATATCAATCAGCCCAGGGAAAATTCATTCCACCGGAAATGTTCAAGTGTCGGGCCCGGAGAATAATCTGGCGAAATAGACCAGGATTTCTAAATTCGCAATCTATCCCCCCAAAAAAAGAGGGAAGAGCACTCTGCTCCTCCCTCTTCGTTCGGTCGAAGCCTCAGATTCTGGCTACCGCCGCGCTGATTTAAAGAATGATCAGTTGGATGATGTCCTCATAGACATCGGAATCATGATCTGTGGCCGTCACTTCGTCGCTCCGGTCAGTCCAGACGACGTGAACGACTTTGTCCAGAACATTCGCCGAACCGCTGCTGTCAATATAATCGCCGATGAACAAAGAGTCACTATAAGAAGAAAAGTCGGTGATTCTGGTCGGATAACCGCCAGTAAGCCCGGTGTTATCTCTGGCAACGATATCATAGAGCTCGTTATCAACGATTGACCAGGTGTGATCCTCCCAGGCAACCGTGACAGCGGCCCCTCCGGTGACCTTTTTGGCGTAGATAGTCGGATATCCCTGTGCTTTAAAGTTGTATGTAGAGAGGTCAATCGGTAAGGTCCAGTTTGTATAGGGCCTGGAAGCTTTGGCCCAGTAAACATCGCCATCTTCGCTGCTCAGTTCCGACTGCCCCGACACCGGGTCGGTCGTAAAAGAGATATAGGCCTCTCCAGCAGGTGTCATCGCGATCGAGGGAAACATTCCGCCCCACCACCGATGATACTGACCGACCGTTTCGCCAGATGCAAAAGGGCCCAGCCAGTAGGGAAGTTCATAATTCACGTGGTAGATGGCGTCCACCCAGCTCGACTGCGTGGTTCCGTAGTTTGTAAACTTGATTGCTTCGAGATCGAAGTATCCGCCTCCACCCGAACCGGGTCCCCAGCCATCATCGGACGCTGAGTAAAAGCAGAGCAGCACATCTCCGCCTCGGCCGCCGATGGCCCTCGCGCCCTGGACCGTTCTGTTGTCAGAGTAATAAAATCCCCGCCAGCTGCTGAAGGAGGAATTGATAAAATTGGTGGAGCGAGTGAAAATGATATAATTAGCCCCGCTGGACCCGAAAACCGTAGCCGTTATATAGACCTTCCCATTCGCGGCTGAGGAGTCCGGGAAGGGGTGAACGTCAAGCCAGGGTTTGTCGGGCATATCCGCCGTGCCGTCGCCGTCCCAGTCAAGGCTTCCCGGGATCGCCACTTTCGGCGCCAGCCAGGTTTTTCCATAATTGGTGGACTTCGTCACCATGACGTCGTCGCTTGAACCATCATACCTGATTGACAGATAAGAAGCATAAACACAGGAACCGTTCGGAGCAAACCTCACTACCGGATCCGAAAGGGTGTCCGTCGGAAAGCGCTTCGGCAATAAGACAGGCGAACCCCAGGTCGCTCCGCTGTCGAGGCTGGTGTAAGTCCCGATGTTGACTGTGCCGCCGCTCACATAGTTATGACAGATGCTGACCATAACATTGGGCTTTTTCGGGTGCACGGCGATACTCGGCTCGTTCTCTATGAGGTTGGGGTCGGCGCCCACCGGATTGTCGGCGATCGTGTGTCGATTTGCCGGGGACTTGGTGGAGGGACCCTGGGTGACGGCTTTACCCAGGATCGATGTGATGCCGTGGACCTTAGCCAATTTGAACATGAGCGGTCCGCTCATCTTGGCGATGATCGCCTCTTTTTGGGCCTGCGTTTTGCCGGAGAGAAATGGTATTCCCGCCCGCTTGACCGGAGCCGTCATCTTGACCATTTTTTTGTCGGGGGCGGGTCCACCAAAGGACCAAGAAAGGAGCAGCCCGACAATCATAAGAATCAACAAGAACTTCGGTTTCATCAAACCTTTCATCCTTAAGATCCTCCTTTGCTGAGATTGACTAGACGAACAAGACTCTGAAGATTGTTCAGCTCCCTTTTCGAATTCTCACCTCCCTTCTTTCTAAGAAAACTTCATCCAGAATTCGGATCGATAAAAGGAAAGAGAATTCCCCAAGATCGTCGGACCATGAGATGGGATTTGGCCCCTAATCCCAGGCGACTCTCCTCCTTTATGCACTCTTTATGCACTCTTGAATACTGACTCCCGCAAAGATATTGAAAACGGGCCTAGTTGTCGAGCAAAAAAGGTGTCTTCGCGCTCGATCTCAATATAAAGCGAACGGCGCACTATCACCCCAATATTTTCCGCCAGGCGTCTTCACCCGGATAACATAGCCGGATTGGGCCTTCAGGTTCGCCGGGATATTCCAATCATAACTCCCGTCGTCTGCTGTGCCGAGGGCGATATCCTTGATCTTGACACCATTCCGCCGGAGGATAATGTTGACCTTTGCGCTCTGGGTCCCCAATCCTGTCCAGAGAATGGCCTGGGTTGATCCCCTCAGCCAGACGGTTGATGAATCAGGCGCCGTCACAATAAAGGTCGGGTCGGTGATTCTGAAGGGCGAACTATCATCCGTGACCAGCTTGTCAAGAGTTGTGACCCGGATGAAATAATTCGAGGCCTCCGTCAGGTCGCCGGGGACGGTCCAGGGACAGCTTCCATTATTAGGGGCGATGGCCTTGATGTCTCTGACCTTTTTTCGATTCCGCCAGAGCTGGATTTTGACATTCGAGTCCTGGGCCCCCGATTTTGCCCAGGTGATCTGCTGGGCGGACTTCTTCAGCCAGATTGAGCCCGCATCGGGTGAGGTCACTTGAATGGTCGGCATGTTGCCCGGTATAAAAAGGTCTGTTTCAACCATATTGAGATTCGTGATGTTGTCATACTCGGACAGATCATAAAAATAATCGCATTGTCCGCAGGAGATGCCGATCGTCGGTCCGGTGGACCAGTAGGAGTGGAAATTCGAGTTCCCGGGTCCGTAGTTGAATTTTATGCGGCCGTCGGCCGAGAGGACGACTTCGAAGTCCATCGGGTCCTCATATAAAAAAGTCTCGGCGACCCAGCGGATCTTCAGAGTTGTCGCCGTCTGGGTTACATAAACGTCCTCTCCGGCTTGGGCCGTCCCATTGGTCAACAGGTCCATCCAGAGAGGCGCGATGCGGACGTTGGATTTCAGCTTTTGGGGAGCGTTGGCATAATCCGCCGCCGTGGTGGCAAAATCAATGTAGCCGTTGGAACAGATGTGGATGATCGTCCCAGCCGGGTAGGTCGTGCCGAAGAAATTAAAGCCGAAGGGGAGCGCGTATTCCACGATCCCGTCATCGGTTTTGAAACCAAGCGCGGTCCCGCCGCCCTGGAACTCATTGGCAATGAGGGACTCGGCATAGCAAGGCGTTTGGATGCGGAAATGAAAAGGGTTGCTGGAGACCGAATTGGCATCGTAGACGTGAACAGCCCCAGTCTGGGTCCCCTCGGGAACGACACAGTCGATCTCGCCGTCGCTCCAGGAATGGATGGTTGCCTGGACCTGGCCGGCGAATTCCACATAGCCGGCGCCCTGGGAGCCCCCAAAGGAAAAGCCGAGGATCCTGACGGCTGTCCCAACGACGCAGGCTGAGGGATCCATAGAATAAATGTGCGGGGCGTCGACGTTGACAAAGAGAGAGTCGTTGGCGTTAATCCGGCCGCCGGTCAGGATGAGCCCGTCCAAACTTGCCAGCGGTACGGCGCCGGCCAGGATGCGGGACTTGATCTTGTCCCAGGTCCAGGTCGGGTCATAGGACTTCAAGAGTGCTGCCAGTCCGGAGACATGCGGCGTGGCCATCGACGTTCCGGAATAGGAATCATAACCGCCTCCGGGGATCGTGCTCAGGATATTAACGCCGGGTGCGGCCACATCCACGGAGTTAAGGCCGTAACAAGAGAACCCGGCCAGTTGGTCATTGTGGTCCGTGGCGGTGACAGCGATGATATTATTGTTATCATAGCTGGCCGGATAGAACGGGATTGCGTCGTTGTCCGTGCCGGCATTGCCAGCGGCAGCGATGAAAAGGATTCCGGTGTTCTTGGCCGCCTCGATAGCGTCCCTGAGGGCCTGGGAATAGGCGCCCCCCCCCCAGCTATTGCTCATGACGTTGGCCCCTTTGTCGTTGGCATATTCGACGCAGCTGATCGCATCAGAGGTATAGCCGGATCCATCGGAACCCAGGAACTTGAGGCCCATCATCTTAACGTTCCAGCAAACCCCCGCGACGCCGATGCCATTGGTGCCGACGGCGCCAATCGTGCCGGAGGTGTGGGTGCCGTGGCTGTTATCATCCATAGGATCGCCGCTGCCGGCTATGGCATTGATCCCGTGGACATCGTCGATATAGCCGTTGCCGTCGTTATCGATGCCGTCTCCCGGGGTTTCGCCGGGATTGGTCCAGATGTTATCAACAAGGTCGGGATGTTTATAATCGAATCCGGTGTCAATGACCGCGACCACGATGTCCCCGCTTCCCGTGGTGTGGTCCCATGCCTCCGGGGCGTCGATGTCCACGCCGGGGGTCCCTCCAGTCTGGCCGGTATTATGCAATCCCCAGAGCTGATTGAAGAGGGCATCATCGGGTATCGTCTGGGCGACGGACTGTTTGTAGTCCAGTTCGGCATAATTGACGCTGCCGTCCGAGGATAACTTTTTCACCAAGTCCTTGGCCGTTTCTCCAGCCGGAACTTCGTAGACATAAGCGTCGATCAGCCGAAAATGCTTGATCTTCCTGAGGCCGAAGTTCTTGAAAGCGCCTTTCTTGAACTTGACGATGATCCGGGTGGAGGACGCTGCGGCCTTCTCTTTTTTTCCGGGTCCTGCTTTTTGAGGAACGGTCGTTCCGGATTTGCCTGTGGTCCCAAAAAAGCGAGGGGATACAATCAAGACGAGAAATGAGAGCAAGACAATAAAAAACGCGCCTTTATTTCGGTTGATCATGTCGCCCTTTCTCTTTCATGCGCTTATCTTGTGAGAGCCGCTCGGTCCAGAGGGCTTTTTAGTGTTAGCCGCGCCACCAAGTTCCAAAAAGTTTCAACCCGCATATTTTTATAAAAACGCGCCGCCTTGTCAAGAAGGAAGAGGGGACAGGCTGCTTTCCTTGATTTAAGAAAAAAAGCAGCCCGTCCCCCTTTTTACTTTAGCTCTTTCAGGAACTGATAGAAATAGATCTCGTTGGCATCCAACCCGAATTTGTAGACATACGGGCCGGCCAGACGCGAAGCGAACAACGCCTTGAGGTAGGTCTGAGGGACACGCCCGACGATCTTCTCGAGGCCGGCCTGGCTGATAAGAACCGGCGGGATGCAGCACTCCATTGTCTTTCGGAAAAGGACCTGATCCGTCCACAGGTCCGAGTTGAGGATGGAGTCCTTGACCTGGTTGATCTTCTCGCTGATCATATCGGTCAGAATGGCCCGGGGGATGTTCTTCCTCTCGTGCTCTCTCCAGATGACCTCGAACTCCATCCGGGCGTTTGTCTTGATGATCTCGATGATCTGCTCAACGTATTTTTTCCGGAACCCGGGGACATTTCCGTTCTTGATGCACATGAGCTGATCATACTCTTCATCGTGAAGGGCCAGGCTGGCCAGCACTTCGAGGGAGGAGGAGGTGACGCCGCCTTTGTTGGCTGAGGCGTCCTTATAAATGATGACCCCCTGCTCCTCGAGCCTGAGACGGGCCTGCTGGGTGATGAACAGGTTGGCTCCCTCGACGATGACCTTGAACCGGGGCTTCCCCTGGGCATCCAGGTAGGTCGTCCAGTTGTTGATGTTGATCGATGCCGGCCGGCCTCCGCAGGGGACGAAGAGGTCGGCCTTGAACCTCGGATCGAGATGAAAGGAATTTCGGAATTCCAGGCCGCTCTCGACCTTTTCCCCGCTGGCCAGGCGCAGGTCACTGTCCTTGACATTGACCATAAACCCCTGCCGAGAGAGCAGCTGAGCGTTGAAGTGTTCAATCATCTTCCTGGCCCTGGCCAGCCGCTCCAGCTCTTTGCGGTTGATCCCTTCCGGGTCGTAGAGCACGCCCGAGCCGTCGATGATGGCCAGGATCTTGTCCTTGGAGATCAAGATCTCGTTGCTGCCCAGGTCCCCGTCCGGGCCGCCGGTCATCACCTTGGGGACGTCCTCCTCTTTGAGGCCCAGCCGGTTGAGTGTCTGGAGGACGAATTCGTGAACCGAATTGGTCGTCATCCCGTAGAGATCGTGCGGGATGCCGCCCATGCTGACCGGTTTTCCGGTCGTGAAGGCCCTCCAGAACCTGTAACTTCTTCTCCGCGCCCGTAGGGATGCCCATTCCATGAGGTCGGCCGTCCCCTCGTCCGGTCCGAGGAAGAGGATAACCTCCTTCCCGTAATAATCGACAATGTTATCTTCGGGCAGCATCAGATCGAGCAGCCCGTCGATGTATTTTTTAAAGGCCGATTCGGATTTGTCCTGGAAACCCCAGCGGAGAAGGATCGTTCCCTTGGAGCCGCCCTCGGGAAGGTCCTTGTTCTTGCGCTGCTGGGTGGAAGCAAGGTTGTAATTCTCGTCGAAGATGAAATCGCTGTTGTTGAGGTAGCTCTGGATATTGGAGGAGCGAACAATCCTGATCCCGCCGCGGGCGATATCGCGGAAACGGATGTGAAAGCCGCGGAAGTCGCTCCCGATGACGAAAAAGAGTCCGAAAGGCGATTCTGGATAGTCGATCTTGTTGAGGAAGCGGCCGTCGAGCATGAAGGAGAGCGACGTCTTTTCCTTGATATAAAAATTGGTCTTCAGGATGACCTCGATGAAGGTGGCGGCGGCCAGAAAGATGGCTCGGTCAATTTCGACGGCGAGTTTTCTGACGATCTCCTTTTTGAGCTCGGCCATTTCGGATTCGATGCCGTGGTCCGGCTGACCCGGGCTGAATTTTTTGTTGAAAAGCCGGAATAGTTTTTTGATGTATTCGTAGCAATCCATGAAGGCGTCCCAAACCCGGGATTCGGTGTAAGTGTCTTTGGCCAGCTTGGTTTTGAGATTCCTCAGGGTGCCCAGCAGTTCGGGAGAGTCTTTGAGCACATCGGCCAGCTTGAGATACTCTTCGTTGTAGCCGCTCAGGAATTGATGGGCGAAGCTCCAGGCCGCCACCCCAAAGACCATCTCTTGGGCGTTGAGCTTGCCCTCTCTGAAGTGCTGGGAGAGCGGGCTTTCGGGGATGACGTAGATGAGGGTGATATCCTCGATCACGTCCTGAAGCAGCCGCTCGTCCTGGATCTCGGTGATATAGATTGTGTAAACGGTCTTGCCGTTATTGAAATGCTCGATGTACTTCCGGTTGGAGACGAGGCCGTGAGAGTGAAGGACGTCGGACACATTGGAGAAAAAGTGCAAGCTTGATTCGCGGTTGGTGACCACGGTGATGCGCACCTCTTTGGCCTTGGGCTCGAAACAGACATCGATCAGCGGGGTTTCATAGCCCTTGGATTTGTCAAGGAGATCCCTGTACCGGGCCAGGGTTTCCTTGGGGACGGTACTGAGGAAGGTCTTATCTGCAACCTTGGTGATGTCGGTCTCATCCTTGAGCACCTGTTCGCTGGGAAACGAGGGCTTGTAAACGACATACATCCGGAGATGCTCAAGCCCCAGAGCCTTGCGGAGTGTGCGATAGGTCTGAAGCCTGTAGTGCGGATACTTGTCTTCGATCCGGCGCTCGACCGCCAGGGCCCGATAGTGGAAATCGTCGACCAGGTAGATAGCCTCGTTTTCATGCTCCGTCCCTAGGTCGATCTGGACGATCTTCTCGTTCCTGACCGTGGTCATGATCTCGGCCGCTTTGAGGGCCTCGACGTGGCTGGCAATGGTTTCCAGGGGAGTCGTTCTGAAATAAAAGTCGCTCATGCCGATCCCGGTGCAAAACCAATCGAGTTCGTCCCGCACGGCGAGCTGGGTATAATGGCCGTGGCTGAGGATAATCTCTTCGATCTGTTGGAGTTGGCCTTCTTTGAGCGCCGATGATTCGGCGATCTCTCTGAGGGTTTTCATATTGTACTCCTGTTTGAAGGTGCGCTGTTTTTCAGGACGTGAGAACTCCCGCCAAGATGATGATTCTGACTCGACCTGAAAATGACGAGCTAATTTTATCACAAACGGGGAATCTTCAAAACAGCCATCTCCGGTTGAGGGAGAATGTCGGCCCAATTCAAAAACGGGAGAAAATGCCATAAATTGGGGAATTACGCCCCACATTTTTAAGATGGGCATTTTCCTGGTCCCGGCAAAGGCCGATAATAAATTTAAAATCAATAAGTTACGAAAACCTTGAAAATAGTTGATTATTTTGGAGGTTGGTACTAAAATTGCAGGTTATTTCGCTTCAGAGAGACATGCTATGCGCAATCGTCCGAACATGTTCAACGGTCCGTTTGGAAGGAAAAGAGAGAGAGCCAAGCTGGCCCGAAAACGAGGTTCGGTTTCTCTATGGCATTTTTCATGTTTGGGAACAGGAGGTTAGGAGTCATGGCTCTTAATACATCAAAAGAACCCGGTGCATTGGACAAAAAAGAAAGTGAGCTCAGGGCGACCTTCCTCTACCAAGTCTCGAATATTCCGGGCGGAGATAAGATCAAAAAATGTATTCAGTGCGGAACATGTTCAGGTTCCTGTCCAGTTAGCTATACCATGGACATTCCGCCAAGGGAAATTATCGCCCTTTTCCGGGCTGGCGACCTCGAATCGATTTTCAACAGCCGGACGATCTGGATTTGCGCGTCTTGCTACGCTTGCACGGTCCGCTGTCCGATGGGCATTAAGGTCACTGATATCCTTTATGCTTTGAAACGGATGGCCATGGAGAAGCACCTCTTCCCCAAGAAGCTTCCCGTTTTCGCTTTGTCGAAGTCTTTTGTGACCATGACCAATCTTTTTGGACGAGGCTATGAAGTCGGACTTCTCGTGCTCTATTATCTCAAAACCAAAAAACCCCTCAAATTGATCGCGTTGGCCCCGTTCGGCCTGCGGATGTTTATAAAGGGACGAATCGGCCTTTTTCCTAAAATGGTCAAAAGGAGAAAACAGCTCGCCGAGATCCTGAAGGAAGCGGAGATCATGGAGGTGATTGTCCCTGTAACCGCGCTGCCTCCCGTTCATACCCCTTCCAAAGAAGAGTCGCGTCTTCCGGCATGAGCGGTCAAGAGGTCTAACAAGGAGGTTCTGATGGCTTATGGTTATTATCCCGGATGCAGCTTGGAATCATCATCCAAATGTTACGATTGGTCAACCCGCTATGTCTTCAAAGCCCTCGGACAGGAGCTTAGGGAGCTCGAGGACTGGAACTGCTGCGGGGCAACGATGTATATGTCCATAAAAGAAACCATTTCTTTGGTCTTTTCCGCCCGAAACCTCGCCCTGGCTGAAAAAACGGGCGGCGATCTAATCGCACCCTGCAGCTCTTGCTATACGATTCTTAACAAAACAAACAAAATCCTGAAAGACAACTTCGTTCTCAAAGCCAAGGTAGACCAGTCTCTGAAACGTGACGGCCTGAAGTACAACCTCGGTGTCAAGGTCCGGCATCCCCTGGATGTCTTGGTGAATGATATCGGCCTGGAAAAGATCCTGGCCAAAACGACTCGGAGCTTGAAAGGAATCAAGATCGCCCAATACTACGGCTGTCAGATCGTCCGTCCCGACGGTGTTTTTGATGACAAGGAAAACCCGACGACCATGGACCGACTGTTTGAGGCCTTGGGAGCCCAGAACGTCTATTTCCCGATGAAGGTCCGCTGCTGCGGAGGAATGCTGATGACAACGTTCCCCGAGGTCGCCCTCAAGCTCAACAAGGAGATTATCGAGTGGGCCACCGAGGGCGGGGCGGACTGCGTGGTCACGACCTGCCCGCTCTGCCAAATCAACCTCGACGGCTATCAAAATAAGATTAACAAGAAATTCAACACCAAGTTCAAAATGCCGATATTGTTTTTTACCCAGCTTTTAGCCTTCGCCCTGGGAGCAAACCGTGACCAGATCGGTTTCAGCCAGAATCTCGTTCCCGTGGGCAAGGAGATTACAGGAGGCCAGATATGAAAACCAACGGCGGTGAAAGAAAGATCGGGGTCTATATCTGCCACTGCGGCTCCAACATCGCCCAGACGGTGGACGTCGTCGCGGTCAGGGATTATATCGCCAAGCAGCCGAACGTGGCCATCGCCCGGGAGTACAAGTTCATGTGTTCGGATCCCGGACAGGAGTTGATTCGGAAGGACATCCGGGAGCTGGGCGTCAACCGCGTCGTTGTCGCCTCCTGTTCGCCGCTGATGCATGAGCCGACCTTCCAGAAGACCTGCGAGACCGGCGGGCTGAACCGCTACCTCTTCCAGATGTCCAACATCCGCGAGCACTGCTCCTGGGTGCACAAAGACAGGAAAGTGGCCACCGAAAAGGCAAAGCTGCTGGTGGTCGCGGCGGTGCGCCGGGTTTACTACAACGAGCCGCTCGAGGCGAAGAAGGTGAAGATCAACCCGGCGACGCTCGTGGTCGGGGGCGGAGTGGCCGGAATCCAGGCGGCCCTGGAGATCTCCGAGTCCGGCAGCGAAGTCTATCTCGTGGAGAAAGAGCCCTCGATCGGCGGCAAGATGGCCCTGCTGGATAAGACCTTCCCGACCCTGGACTGCTCGGCCTGCATCCTCACGCCCAAGATGGTGAGCGTGGGACAGCGCAAGAATATCCACCTCCTCAGCTGGAGCGAGGTGGACAACGTATCCGGGTCGATCGGGAATTTCAAGGTCAAGGTTCTCCGCAAACCCCGTTATGTGGATGAGACCAAATGCACGGGCTGCGGTCTCTGCTATAACAGCTGTCCGGCGACCCGCATTCCCAGGCGCCGGGTGATCAAGCTGGGCGACCAGGTGGTCAAAGAACTGAAATGAGGCTTCATACGAATCCTACGAGGGAGGCATCATGAGCATCGATATCAGCCCCGTTAACAACATCGTCAAGAAATGGGAAATCCGAAAAGACTTTCTGATCGAGATCCTGCAGGATGTCCAGGATGAGTACACCTATCTGCCGCGAGAGGTCCTGGTGGAAATCTCCAAGATTCTGGATATTCCGTTGAACCAGGTCTACGAGGTCGCCACTTATTACAGGGCGTTCAGCCTGAAGCCGAAGGGAAAACATCCGATCCAGGTCTGCCTGGGCACAGCCTGTCACGTCCGCGGGGCCAAGCTCGTCTTCGATTCGCTCGTGAGAGAGCTCAACATCAAGGAGGGGGAAACGACCGATGACAAACAGTTCAGCCTGGACGTGGCCCGCTGCCTCGGCTGCTGCGGGATCGCGCCCGTGATCACGGTCGGGAAGGACGTCTTCGGCAAGGTTTCCCAATCCAAAGTCCCGGTGATCCTGAAAAAATACGAAAAGTGAGGAGGGGATAAGATGGCTAAGCTCAAAATAGAAGACCTGGCCAAGATAAGGGAAGCGGCGAGGAAAACGGTCTCGCTCCGCGAGGGCGGGGAATACCGGGCCAAAGTCAACGTCCACATGGGGACCTGCGGGATCGCCGCGGGCGCGAGGACGATCATGAATGTCCTGCTCAAGGAGATCGAGGCCAAGAATGTGCGCGATGTCCTGCTTGTCAACTCGGGCTGCGCCGGACTCTGCAGCCATGAGCCCATGGTCACGATCGAGATCAAGGACCAAGCCCCGGTGAAGTACATCGACCTCGATGAGAAGAAGATCAAGGAGATTTTTGAGCAGCACGTCCTGGGCGGAGCGATCGTCAAGGAATACGCCCTGGGCCTGGGCAGCGAGAAAACGGATTATTGAGGAGGAGCCATACAATGGCGGAGAAAGCAAAAGACAAGGTTTATCGAGTCCAGCTCATGGTTTGCGCGGGCACAAGCTGCGTCTCCAACAATTCCTTTGAGATAAAAGCCGTCCTAGAGAAAGAGATCAAAAAACACCACCTCGAGGACGAGGTTCTGGTCGTCAACACCGGCTGCAACGGCTTCTGCGCCCGTGGTCCGCTCCTGGTCGTCCAGCCCGGCAATATTTTCTATCAGCAACTTACAGTCAAGGACATCCCCCACCTGGTGGAGGAGCACTTCCTCAAGGGTCGTCCGGTTCAGAAGTTCATGTACACGCCTCCGCAAGAAAAAACCCCCGTCCCCGTCCTGAATGACATTCCCTTCTTCAAGCAGCAGATTCTGATCGCGCTGCGGAACCGTGGGCTCATCGATCCCGAGAAGATAGAGGATTATATCGCCAGGGACGGATACACCGCCCTGGCCAAGGCTCTGGCCACGATGACTCCGCGTCAGATCATCAAGGAGATCAAGGATTCCGGGCTGCGGGGAAGAGGCGGCGGCGGATTTCCGGCCGGAGTCAAATGGGAGACCTGCCGGCATGCGGGGGAAGAGAGAGGTGAAGAGCCGTACGTTATCTGCAACGCCGACGAAGGCGACCCGGGGGCCTTCATGGACCGGAGCGTTGTCGAATCCGACCCTCATTCGGTCATCGAAGGGATGACGATCGGCGCCTTCGCCATCGGCGCCCACCGGGGTTATGTCTATATCCGCAAAGAGTATCCACTGGCCTGCGACAAGCTCAACATCGCCATCAAACAGGCCCGGGAGTATGGGCTTCTAGGCAAAGACATCTTGGGAACAGGCTTCGACTTCGACATGGAGATTCACCGCGGGGCCGGCGCTTTCGTCTGCGGCGAATCTACCGCCCTGATGGCCTCGCTCGAGGGCAAGGCCGGAATCCCGAGGGCCAAGTATATCCACACCGTCGAATACGGCGTCTGGAATAAGCCCAGCTGTCTCAATAATGTCGAGACCTGGGTCAACGTCCCGATCATCATCAACAAGGGCGCCAAGTGGTTCACGACCATCGGCACGGGCGATGTCACCAACAATCCCTGGGGCGGAAGCAAGGGAACAAAGGTTTTCTCCTTGACCGGCAACGTCGCCAACACCGGTTTGATCGAAGTCCCGATGGGCATTACCCTCCGTGAGATCATCTTCAACATCGGCGGCGGCCTGGAGAAGGGAAGGAAATTCAAGTACGTCCAGACAGGAGGCCCCTCCGGCGGATTCCTGCCCGGGAGTCTGCTCGACCTGCCGGTCGATTTTGACAGCCTGACCGAGGCCGGCTCGATGATGGGCTCGGGGGGCATGGTCGTCGGCGACGAGTCTTCCTGCATTGTCGACATGGCCAAGTATTTCATCAACTTCCTTCAGGAGGAGTCCTGCGGGAAATGCATCCCCTGCCGGGAAGGGCTGAGGCACATGCTGGATGTGCTGGAAAAAATCTGCAAGGGCGAAGGCACCGAAGCCGACCTCAAAACCCTGGAGGATTTATCCAAGACTATGATCGCGGCCTCTCTCTGCGCCCTGGGCCAGAGCGCGCCGAACCCGGTTCTCTCCTCGCTCAGGTATTTCCGCGACGAATACGAAGTCCACATCCGCGACAAGAAGTGCCCCGCGGGCGTCTGCTCGGCTCTCTATGACCTGTCGATCGATCCGGAGCTCTGCACCGGATGCATGATCTGTGGACGCAACTGTCCGTCCGGTGCGATTTCCGGCGAAAAGCAGAAGCCCCACAAGATCGACCAGTCCAAGTGCATCAAGTGTGACGTCTGTTATTCCCTCTGCAAGTTCGACGCCATCAAAAAGAGTTAGGAGGAGACCATGGAAGAAAAAAAGATCGTCACCCTGAAGATAGACGGAAACGAGGTCAAAGCTCCCCGCGGAACCCCGGTGATCAAGCTGGCCGCCCAGCTCGGGATCCGCATCCCGACCCTCTGCCACTGGGACTTCCTCGAGCCTTACGGGAGTTGCCGTGTCTGTTCCGTGGAAATGCGCAAGGGGCGCAAGAAACGAATGGTTACGGCCTGCAACTATCCCGCTCAGGAGGGAGAAGAGATCCTCACGAACACCGACTGGGTCATCGAGAATCGGAAGCTGATTCTGGAGCTCCTCCTGGCGCGCTGCCCCGAAGTGGATGTTATCAAGGCGCTGGCCGAAGAGTACGGGGTCAAGGAAACCAGGTTCAAGAAACTCAACGAGACCTGCATCGGCTGCGGCCTCTGCGTCAGGATGTGCAGCGAAGTCGTCCAGGCGAACGCCATCGGCTGGGAAGGACGAGGAGTCCACCGCGAGATCTGCACTCCCTTCGAGATCGATACCGAGGCCTGCATCGGCTGTGGCGCCTGCGCCGCCGTGTGTCCGACCAAGCACATCCGGATCGAGCCGTCCTGGGAGCGCCCGGGAGAAACGAGGGAATTCACCCTCGGGCCCGAAAGTGCGATCTACATTCCTACATTCCAGGCCGTCCCCAAGATCCCGGTGATCGACGAGGAGGCCTGTATCCATTTCAAGACGGGCGGATGCAAGATCTGCGAGAGAGTCTGCGAGCCCATGGCCATCGACCACAAACAGGAGCCGCGCTACGATGAGTTCGAGGTCGGTCAGATTCTGCTCACCACCGGATATGATCTGTTCGATGCCCGTAAGATGGCCGAGTACGGCTACGGCCAGCTGGATAATGTCTTTACAAGCCTCGAGGTGGAGTACATGCTCAATTCCTCTGGGCCGACCGGAGGCAAAATCCTCCTCAAGAACGGCAAGGAGCCCAGAGCGGTGGCCATCGTCCATTGCGTCGGCTCACGTGATATCAACCACCATGCCTATTGTTCGCGCATTTGCTGCATGTACGCCCTGAAGTTCGCCCATCTGATCAGGGACCGGATGGAGGGTGCCGAGGTCTATCAGTTCTACATCGACATGCGAGCCTTCGGAAAAGGCTACGAGGAATTCTACAGCCGGATCCTGGACGAGGGTGTCAATGTCATCCGCGGCCGGGTGGCCGAGGTCGTGAAGGCGAGCTGGTCGAAGAAAGATGAAGGAGTCTTGCTTGTTCGGTGCGAAGATACTCTGATCAGGAAATTCCGGGAAATCCCGGTAGATGCCGTTATCCTCTGCGGCGCCGTCGAGCCCCAGAAGGACGCGGACAGGATCCAGCGGCTCTTTTCGATCAGCCGGAGCCCGGATGGATTCTTCCTGGAAAAGCATCCCAAGCTTGACCCCACAGCCACGGCCACGGATGGGGTCTTTATCGCCGGCTGTTGCCAAGGGCCCAAGGATATTCCCGATACCGTCGCTCAGGCCAGTTCTGCCGCGGCCCGGATCCTTGCCGTTATCGCCAAGGGCGAGGTCGAGATCGCCCCGATCACGGCCTACATCGACCCTGAGCTCTGCGCCGGCTGCCGGGTCTGCAACGACCTCTGTCCCTACAGCGCGATCGAATTTTCAGCCGAAGAGAATATTTCCAAGGTGATCGAGGCCCTCTGCAAAGGCTGTGGGACCTGTGTCGCGGCCTGCCCGAGTTCCGCCTCCTATCAGAGGCACTTCAAGGACGAGCAGATCTTCTCCGAGATCGAGGGCGTGCTGAGCGACGCAAAATAGTTAAACCTCTAATTCGATCTTCTCCAATAACAGCTCGGTTCCTTCGAGGATCTTGAGGTCCGTCGAGCCGCAGGCCGGGCAGACAAAGATATAATCATCCTTGATGGTCTCGGTCCCGCAGGGTGCGCAGCGGACTTTGAGCGGGACGGCCGTAACCTCCAGGGTAGCCTCCTCGGCCAGAGTATCCTTCTTATAAATGTCGAAGGACGATTCTAAGAAGTCGGGAACAGCGCCCGACAAGCGGCCGACTTTGAGGACGACGCGGACGATCTTTTTGGCGTTCTGCTCCTTTGCTTTTTCGAGGAGGATGTCGAACAGGCTGGCGATGATCGAAAGTTCATGCATCGGGTTTTTTCAACTTCAAGAGTTCTGATCGGAAATACTCGACGAGGTCGTTGATACCCGCTCCGGTCAGGGCCGAGACGATAAACACTTTCAGTTTGGGGTTTAGCTCGAGAGCCTCTTTCTTGGCTTTCTCGGGGTCGAAGGGAACGAGAGGCACGAGATCCGCCTTTGTGATGATCAGACAATGGGACGAGATAAAGGCCTTAGGGTATTTTTTGGGCTTGTCATCCCCCTCGGGAGAGGAGAGGAGGACACAGCGGAGGTTCTCACCCAGGTCGTAGCTCGCCGGGCAAACCAAGTTTCCGACGTTTTCGATGAACAGGAAATCCAGGTCCGCCGGGATCTGGGGAAAGATCTTGGCCAGCATCTTGGCTTCCAGATGGCAGGCGCCGCCGGTCGTGATCTGCCAGGCCGGGATTCCCTTGGCGCGGATCCTTTCAGCGTCGCGTTCGGTTTCGATGTCGCCTTCGACCACGGCCATCCGGGAGTGAGGTTTGAGTCGTTCAGCGATCGCCTCGAGCAGGGTCGTTTTTCCGGCACCGGGGGAACTCATGAGATTTATGGTCAAGATGCCTCTTTCTTCCAGTTTTTTCCTGATCTCCGAAGCGATCTTATTGTTCGAGCCGAGGATATCCTCTAAGATCATGATTTCCTTCTTCTCGACTTTATTCATCTTCTTTTCTTTATTCTTTAAACGCCGGATTTGAGCGGCCGGGCCACCGAACGGGTATCCTCATGTTCAGTTATTACCTTTTAGGAAGATCAGGACTTCTTTCACTTTTTTGATGACCGCAGGGATGCTCTTTCGCATCTCCGGGCTCAGTCCCTCACCCAGATCGTAGACGTTCTTGGCTTCGACGGCGACGACCTTGATTGTGGCCGGCACATGGACTCCCGAGGCTCGGCCGATCTCGATCATCTGGGGCACCGAGACATAATGGGGGGAAGGTCCCGGGATGGCCCGCAGGTCTTCTCCGTCGAGGACATGGATCCGGCCGGTCAGGGGATCTGGTTTCTTGATCGTATCGATGATCACGAGGGCATCGTAGCCGATGATGACGTCAAGGAGCGAGAGGCCGGTCAAACAGCATTCCTCAAAATCGACCCCTTCGTTTCCGGCGGCCGAGTTTCGAGAGAAGGCGAACTCTTCCTTGAGTGTCCGAACGACCAGGAGTCCGACCCCGTCATCTCCAAAGAGGTCATTTCCTAAGCCGAGGACAAGAGTTTTCATCGAGGGGCCTGGAGGGTTTATGATCTGGGCAAAAGAACTCGGAAGGTGCTGCCTTTCCCCAGTTCACTCGTAACCTGAATGGAACCGTTATGGGCTTCAACGATCTTCTTGGCAATGGAAAGGCCGAGTCCCGTGCTCTTGTATTTCTGTCCTTCTCTCCTGTTCACTTGATAGAATTGGGCGAAGAGGTTGGGGATATGTTCTTTAGCAATGCCTATTCCCGTATCCTCGACCTCGATAATAACAAGGCCCGGCTCCTCCTTCAGGCGAACCGTCACAACCCCTTGCGGCCGGTTAAACTTGATGGCGTTATTGATCAGGTTGGAGAAAACCTGTTCCAGGGTTTGCTCGTCCCCCTGAATGCTGACCGAAGCCGAAGGGGCGGTCCATACCAACGAAACGGAGTTTTCCTGCGCGAACGGACGCATGAACTCGATTTGTTTTTCCAGCAGACTCTTCAGGTCGAACAGCCTGAACTTGTCAACGATCCGGCCGCGGCTGATCCGGGCCAGATCCAGCCAATCGTTGATCAGCTTAAGAAGTCCATCCAGCCTCTCTCTGGCCCTAAGGATCATGTCCTTTGTTTTTTCGTCGACCTGGCCGGCCATCCCGGCGAGGATCACTTCAAAATATTGCTGGATGGCCACGAGAGGGGACCGCAGCTGATGGGACACCAGCGTTATAAAATTCTCTTCCATCAGCTTTTTCTCTTGCCGCAGGGTTTCTGCTTCCAGGATCAGTTTTCGCCTCTCC
>Ga0315282_10003940_pt1 | contig 26287 bp, 23 predicted proteins | sample YL17G07_20_MG_FD_203693 | JGI IMG/M metagenome (GOLD analysis project Ga0315282, IMG submission 203693) | Sediment microbial communities from Yellowstone Lake, YNP, Wyoming, USA - YL17G07_20 | ecosystem: Environmental > Aquatic > Freshwater > Lake > Sediment | place: USA: Wyoming | collected... | reverse complement strand
CGCGCTTAAGCTGAGACCTCAATAGGTTCCGCAACTCTATCCCCTTCAAACGCCCGTATTTGCAGCGTTCTGCGTTTGCGCTCTATTTATCTAGCCCTGCTCCGATTCGCCAAGAGATCGTGAGATTCCAGTACAATGTGCGACTACTCGTAGACTTTCTCTTCGGTTCGTTGCGCTTCTGGAGCATCTGCTTCGGTGTCACGTACTTGGGATCGCGCCGCCAGGAGCTCGCGGTAGTACTCGTGTTGTATGATGAGGTCCATGATTTCGTTTGTGCCGGTCCAGATCATGATCAGCCTCGTGTCTCGAAGGAGACGCTCGACAGGATACACGCTAGTGTAACCAATACCGCCCATGATCTGCATAGCATGGTTGATGACCTGCCAAGCGGCGTCGGTGGAGAACTTCTTTGCCTCGGAAACCAAACGCCGGCAACGACCCGGATCATCGTTCGCGTCCACGCAACAAGCAGCAGCGTGCACAAGCCCGCGCGCAGCGTCAAGCAACGTAATAGAGTCCGCTACTTTGAAGCTGACTCCTTGGAATCGGCGTATCTTCTCTCCGAATGTCTTGCGTCGATCTGAGTATCGGGTTGCCACTTCAAGCCCGGCTCGGCCCATTCCGATCGCGCCGGCAGCACTGGTCATCCGCTCCGGAATCATCATACGATAGAAAATCTCACTAGCACAGTTCTCTTGACCGATAAGATTCCTCGCAGGCACTCGAGGGTCACGGAGGACAAGACGCCCGGTTCCGCCGCCTCGAGTGCCAAGCAATCCGTAGAGGTATTCCGCCTCGACCCCTGTTCCCCGCTCCACGATGAATGCACTGATTGACTGATGTGGCGGACCACCAGGATTGGTGCGCGCATAAACTAGGAAGAAGTCTGATTTCGCCGCCCCCACGATAAAGCGTTTCTGACCGCGCAAGATATAGTGGTCGCCTTCTCGTCGCGCCTCCGCCGTGGTACCGAAGAAATCTGATCCGCCTCGTGGTTCGGTCAGAGCTTCAGCAGTTACCTTTTCGCCGCTCAGCAGGGGCTTGAGCCATTGCTCCTTTTGCTCATCAGTTCCGAACGCGTTGAGCGCCTCGCCGACGATGCTTGGCATCACATAGGCGCAGGCCAGCGATGTCCCGAGCACGCCAACTTCTTCGATTGCGACAATCTCGTCTTTCCATCCTAGCCCCCGCCCACCGTACTTGGCAGGAAACCGCAAGCCCAACAGTCCTCGCCGGCCGGCTTCACGGACAAAGTCACGCGGGTACTGCACCCGGTCGGCATCCATGTCCAGGATCAATTGGCGTGGCACGGATCGAACGAACTCTCGGACATCGTCCCTCAGCTTCCGCTGGTCCTCAGTCAACATTGGCTCGAACATGATTACCACATTTGCCACGGAATTGTATTTGTAATAGTACGGTTCCTGGGCAGGGTTCACGCCCTCATGGTGAGTTCTTATATCAGCATATGCCCGGACTTGGCAAAGAAGAAGGGATGTTTTGATGTCTCAGGGTCAGAAGTTTCTTGATGACGTAATTGGCAGAATAGACGATGCCGCAAAGAAGCTGAGTCTTGATCACAATATTCACAAGACCTTGAGGACGCCTCGAAGAAGCCTAATGGTCACCTTTCCCGTCAAGATGGATAATGGCGAAGTTGAGATCTTCACCGGCTATCGTGTACAGTACAACTACGTGAAAGGCCCAAGCAAAGGCGGAATCAGGTACCATCCGGACGTGAGCCTGGAAGAAGTGACAGCACTCGCGGCCCTAATGGCGCTCAAGTGCGCCGTCGTAGACATCCCCTTCGGTGGAGCAAAAGGAGGGGTTGCGTGTGATCCAAAGAAGATGTCCATGGATGAACTCGAACACTTGACCCGACGCTATACGTACATGATTCTCCCGCTCATCGGTCCAGAACAAGATATCCCCGCCCCAGATGTCAACACAGACTACCAGACAATGTCGTGGATCATGGACACATACAGCATGCTCAGAGGATACACGGTCCCAGGCGTCGTCACTGGGAAACCCCTTCAGCTTGGAGGATCGAAGGGCAGAGCAACCGCCACTGGCAGAGGACTCACATACGCGACTGAAGAGATGCTACGACGTCTCAGCAAGAGCGCCAAGGACACGACTGTTTGTGTGCAGGGCTTCGGAAATGTCGGAATGAACGTAGCCAAGTTCCTGCACATGGATGGCTGCAGAATTGTTGGTGTTACCGACATGACCGGAGGGATCTTCAATCCTAAAGGGATCGACATCCCGAGCCTCGCCGTACACTCTGAGAAGATGAAGGGAATCCGCGGCTTTTCCGGCGGAGAGTTCGTGACTGAGATGGCGGAAGCAAACCGTCGGTTGCTGTCAATGGAATGCGATGTGATGATCCCTGCCGCGCTTGAGAATCAGATCAGTGGATCGAACGCATCTGATGTCAAGGCCAAGATAATCGTCGAGGGAGCTAACGGGCCGATAACTAGAGATGCAGATGAGATCTTGAACAAAAAGGGCGTACACCTTGTTCCTGATATCCTCGCAAACTCGGGCGGAGTCATTGTGTCGTACTTTGAATGGGTGCAGGACGCCCAGGCATACCTCTGGTCAGAGGATGAAGTCAACTTCAGGCTGAAGGACCTGATGACAGCCGCCTTTGGTCAAGTCTGGAACTCTGCTGAGAAACACAAGGTCAACTTGAGAAAGGCCGCCTACATGCTGGCCGTTGAGAAGATGGCTGAAATAACAAGGCTAAGAGGAATATTCCCGTAACGCGTCTGACGGAACGTCTTTCAGGTTTAGTCACTAGAAGACCTGTTCTTTTCAAGACTTATAGAGGGAAGCTCTGAATACGTGCGATCATGCCATCGAGAATCAAGGATCCATCTCTTTCACAACAGGGACTGCTCAAAATAGAGTGGGCAGAGTCCCGCATGCCTGTGCTCATGGCTCTAAGAAAGAAAGCATCCAGAAATCGACCTCTAAGAGGACTCAGAATCGGCGGCTGTCTTCATGTGACGAAAGAGACAGCAGTTCTGGTGAGGGCCATCCGAGATGCAGGCGCCGAGGCTGCTTGGTGCGGTTGCAACCCGCTCTCAACTCAAGATGATGTCGCTGCTGCGTTAGCGAAAGAAGGTGTGTCGGTGTTCGCTTGGCGGGGGCTCTCCACATCTGAGTACTACTGGTGTGTTGGACAAGTGCTTGACTGCAAGCCTCAGCTCACGCTCGACGACGGAGCCGACCTGGTCTTCACGCTTCATCAAAACCGAGCCGATCAAATAAGCGGGGTAGTCGGGGGAACCGAAGAGACCACGACCGGTGTCCATCGTCTCCGTGCCATGGCAGATCAAGGTAATCTGAGATATCCGATAGTGGCAGTGAACGATGCCAAGGTCAAGTCTGATTTTGACAATGTCTATGGAACGGGCCAGTCTTCTCTGGACGGAATCCTGAGGGCCACTAACGTGCTCTTGAGCGGAAAATGTTTCGTAGTTGCAGGATACGGGCACTGTGGACGAGGGCTTGCAAACCGAGCAAGGGGGATGGGCGCCAATGTTATCGTGTGCGAGGTCGACCCACTGAATGCCCTCAAGGCAGCGATGGATGGTTTTCGAGTGATGCCAATGATGGAAGCTGCTGCCGTTGGAGACATTTTCGTCACAGCAACTGGCTGTAGAGATGTCATTACAGGGAATCACATGAAACGTATGAAAGACGGAGCCATTCTCTGTAACACAGGTCACTTCAACGTCGAGATTTCCGTGAAAGATCTTGACCGTTTGGCGAAGAATAAGCGGGAAATGAGGCCGAACAACGTGGAGTATACCTTGCGAGATGGCAGCAGGATCTATCTTCTTGCGGAGGGAAGGCTCGTCAATCTAGGTGCGGCAGAAGGACATCCTTCAGAGGTAATGGACATGAGCTTCGCTACCCAGTTCTTGTCGCTGATTTACTTGGCTGAGAAAGGTAGAGATCTTCAACCAGGAGTCTACGCGGTCCCAGACGAGTACGAGCGACAGATCGCAAGGACAAAGCTTGAGACGATGGGTATGAAGATCGATACTCTGACAAGTGATCAAGATCGCTACTTGCACGACTATCGCGAGGGCACTTAGCTCGAGCACGAAACCTATAGCGTGACTCTGACTCTGCCCTCTTCAGATCTTCTCACGATAGCCAGAGAAACACTGTCGCCAGCTTTTCGCGTTCTTATCTCTCTTTGGAGGTCTTCCATGGAATCTACTTGCTTGTCACCGATTGCCACGATTACATCGCCCGACTGTAATTCTGCTCGTTCCGCTGGACTTTCTGGGATGATTTGCATTGCGAGGACTCCGGAATCAACTGCCAAGTTGAACCTTCGTGCAACTTCTCGGGAAACGTCGAGGCCAATGACTCCTAACCACGGGCGGGTGACTCTGCCGTATTTCACGATATCTTCTAGCACTGCTTTCGCCGTATTGATCGGGATTGCGAATCCAATACCTTGAGCTCCAGGAATGTGGGCGGTGTTGATTCCAACCACTTTACCTGTCAAGTCAAGCAACGGGCCGCCGCTGTTGCCGGGGTTAATGGATGCGTCTGTCTGAATCAGATTCTCGTATACTCGTTCTGCCAAGATATGGCGGTTCAGCGCGCTGACGACGCCGACCGTAACCGAGGGACCGCCGACCAGTCCGAACGGGTTCCCGATGGCGATGACTGTCTGACCTACTCGCAGCTCACTTGAATTCCCCAGTTCGGCCAAAGGCAAATCGCGTGCGTCAATCTTCACGACGGCAAGATCGTTGGCAGGATCCGAGCCGACCAGTTTTCCTTCGAACGCTCGACCGTCCGTCAGCGCAACCTCAATCTCGCGCGAACCGGCAGTGATGTGATGATTAGTTAGTATGTGCCCTCGATCATCTATGATGAATCCTGAGCCGAGCCCCCGAGCCGGATGCACATGCAGGAACGCGTCTCTTTCGAAGCGAATAGTATTGATGTTGACGACACTGCTCTCGACCTTTCCTATCGCTGCTATCACATCGTCGTCCTTTGGCACTCGCTATCCCTCGCCCGCCACACGCCTTCCCTCTGCTGAAAAAGGTGCCGAAACGCATCCGGGTCGAGCCAATCAGCCACGATCCCCAGGCTCACGCCCGAATAGGATCAACTAAGCGCCCTTCACGTCCACCACGCACTCCGGTCGGCGATTTGACACTGATTCGGAGCATCTCTCGTCTTTCATTGCTGAAATGAGGTTCGAATTGCAGTTAAATGCCATTTTGCGACCGCGCGGCTTCTGTCCGGGGCTTCAATCGCGGACTTATATCCCCCTTTTGGAGAAGGCTTTTATAGCACTATCCCGAGGCTATTATGCCTTCCGACCAAATGGCCGCCTATCCGTTCCCGAATGCGTTGTGAAGGTTCGTTTTGGCGACAGATGGTGTAGGCACGCCGTAGTATGAAGAGTGGAGAAGAAATGGCCGCAACGACCAAGAAGATTGGAAAGATAACGAACTGCCCTGAATGCCAGAGCAGCAACCTCGTGGAGGACTTTGACCTAGGCGAGGTTATCTGTCAGAATTGCGGCCTCGTTCTGAGTGAACATGCGATCAATCATGGACCCGAGTGGCGCGCTTTTACCAAGGAAGAGAGAGACGAGAGGGGACGCGTGGGCCTCCCAACTTCCTTTTCTATTCACGACAAGGGCCTGTCGACTGTTATTGACAGAGTGAATAGAGACGCCTACGGGCGACAGTTGCCTCTGGCGACCCGGCTCGAGATGCTCAGACTTCGAAAGTGGCAGATCAGAACTCGCGTTCATTCATCCGCTGATCGGAACCTCGCTCAAGCAATGGCTGACCTAGACAGATTGACCGACAAGCTTCACATCCCCAATCCGATCAAAGAGAGAGCTGCCGTCATCTATCGGAAAGCCCTAGAGAGCGGACTTGTAAGAGGGAGATCGATCGCAGCAATCGCAGCAGCTTCTCTCTACGCCGCATGCAGACTCTCCGAAACGCCAAGAACACTCAAAGATCTCGCCGCAGCGACACGTATACGCAAGAAAGATGTCGCTCGATGCTATCGGCTTCTCGTCAGAGAGCTTGATCTCAGAATGCCCGTCGAAGACCCAGTCAAGTGTGTTTCAAAGATAGCGACAAAAGTCGAAATCAGCATGCCGACACAGCGACGAGCCATGGACATTATCAACGAAGCACGAAGGATAGGTATTGTTGCAGGCAAAGATCCCATGGGTCTAGCCGCCGCAGCGCTGTACGTCGCATGCGTACTTCAACAAGAGAAGAAGACTCAGAAGGAGATCGCTGAAGTCGCGAATGTGACCGAGGTCACCGTCCGTAATAGATACAAAGGCCTCAAGGAGTCCCTCAAGCTCAACGTGTAATTAGGCAGTTCGTTATCGCCCCTTTTTTTCCAGCAAGATTTCGCTCCGACTTGCGGTACCGGATCCTCTCGATGATAGTGTCCGCGCTCTGTTGGGTTAGAAGGCGCCTTATGGCCGCGGGGAATATTAACGTTCCGCGGATGGCGCACTACTGTATCGTGCGTCTTCTCCCATCAGCAGACGCTTCACGAGCACGATCCTGTGCCTCGATCTCCAGAACGAGTCTTCCTACGTACGCGCAATCATTGCAGACATACAGGGGAGGAAGCAGCCATCCATCCATCCCGCTTGACTTGGAGATGTTCAGACTTCCACATCTCGGGCATGCAGCAGCGGATCGGCTGCGATGCTTTAGCGCCCTCACTACTTCGACGATACGGTTCACCTTTGCCTCCCCCGAAATGGTCTCTTAGTGTATCTCGATGCTTGTTTCAGGAAAGCCGTATTGCACGAGAATCTTGCGGACTTTGTCACGATGATCGCCTTGAAGTAATATCAGGTTGTCTTTTGCAGTTCCACCGCAAGCGCAGTAGCTCTTGAGCTTCCCAGCCAGACTGACAAGGTCTACACTCTTGGCGTCGATTCCTTCGATGACGGTCGTGGGTTTCCCCCACTTCCTTGTTTCAAGGCGGACCTTGACAAGCTGCTGTTCCATGCTGATGGTGCCGCAGACGCAAAGATCCTTTGGGAGACCGCAGGTCGAGCAGACTTCCGCCATTATGAGGATCTAATACTCCTTGAGTTGGTGACGACGCGTTAGTGCTGAGAACATATTTAAAGGTACTCACAGTTCTGACCTCCGCGTTCGTTCCCGGATGCAAGAGAGGTTCAGGAACGGGAGCCTTTCCATACCAAGCTTTTTCCGAATCAATTCTAGGTTGTTGCAGGAGATAGCCCTTGCCTGCGAACCTCACGGCCGAAGCGAAAGCCAAGTGGAACAAAGTTCAGCAGGCGAGAACAGCCAAAGAGAAGATACCTGCACTGCAGGAATTCCTGTCAGCAATTCCGAAACACAAGGGAAACGAGCGTCTTCGCGCGCAGACAAAGCGGCAGATCGCCGAACTGAAGGCGGAAGCGCAGGCTAAGCGAAGACGAAGAGCCAGTGGAACCGCGGAACGAGGCATACAAAAAGCGGGAGCGGCACAGATCGCCATACTTGGTCTAACGAAAGTCGGACGCAGCAGCCTGTTAGCCGTCGTCACTGCTGCCAAACTCGTCGTGGCAGCATACCCGTACGCAACAAAGGAGAGCGTCCCAGGAATGCTTCGGTTCGAAGACATACAGTTTCAGCTCGTAGAAGTTCCAGCTCTTGTGCCAGGAGAGGAAGGAAAGTTTGTGTTCCAGGAAGGTTCGGTCGATGTCGTACACCACTGCGATGGCCTGATCGTCATGGTGGACTTGAACGCCGATCCCATTGAACAATTGGATGTGATACTTGCAGAACTTGCCCGTTCACAAGTGACCACCCAGAAGTTGGAATCGAATGTGAGCATTGTCAAAACGAGATCAGGCGGCACGCAGCTTTTCGCGGCTGGTCGCCTTGTTGGCTGCACTCGTGATGAAATTTCATCACTTCTGAAGAGTTATGGTATTCCAAATGCGATAGTTCGCACAACGGGAGACGTGACGCTTGACAACTTCGAGGATGTGATCCTTGAGACCAATCTGACCCACAAACCCACCATCGTCGTAGCTAACAAAGCGGATCTGCAAGACGCTTCGGAGAAGTACAAACGACTACTCGACAAGATTGGCTCGATGACGCCGGCGCATGCAATTTCGTGCCACACCGGGATCGGACTATCAGACCTTGGAAAACAACTCTTCGAGACTCTGGATCTTGTTCGAGTCTATACAAGAGAACCGAATGCCACCCGGCCCTCACCAGAACCTCTCATCATTAGAAGAGGCACGACAGTTGGGGAGCTAAGCCGTCAGATACACAGCGTACTCTTCCATCAGTTCAAATACGCACGAGTTTGGGGAAAGAGCGTCAGCTATGATGGAGAACGCGTTGGGATCGGCCACATACTCTCCGACGGAGATGTAGTACAGATACACGCGTGAACAGACTTTAGGAGTACGCAATAACTCGCTAGATTGTCGAGCGACGGCGTCTCTTGATGTTCTTTACCCGCCAGAACCCGCTGGCGTCGCGGTAGTACTCGAAAGATTCCATTGACATGGTTTCGCCTTGCCATGTATTGGGCTAATTCATGACTTATTCCTTGGATCATATCTCATCGCTGATCACGCATCGAAATAGTCAGAAAACGCGCAGTCGACCTGCACGTATGCGTCAACGTCATCGACAATACTTGTCTAGAATTCGCAGACGAGACTCAACAACGAGAAGACCGCGGGACTCGACTTCGATAGATTGAGCGCGTTTTCCCTTATATTGTATGCTCGCTTGATGTGCAATCCAGTGGCGAAAAACGCGGGTGTCGCATCGCGTCCAGACACCTATCTCCTGACCATGCCAAGGATACCTGCGACGATTCCCAAGACTCCTCCCACTAGGAATCCTCCGCCCATGATGAAGCTCAGCACTGCGAACGGAAACGTTATCAGCGCCCCGACTGGACCACGCCTCATTATCATCATGAAGCCGCCAGTCATCACCGTGAATCCCGAGACGAGGCCTATGAGAGTGGCAATCGACTGTCCCAGACCGGATGGACCTCCTAGCCACCAAAAGATCCCGGACCAGTTGGTCGGTGGACCCCAGAACCCAGGCGAGAGCAATGCTGCAGCGTTCACGAGTATCAGTATCGCGGACGCCAGTGCGAACACGAATGCCCAGATCGCTCTCTTTCCCGTGAATGCCGGATTTGAGATCGCGCCGGGGCTCGCAATTCCGCCTACAACGACGGCCCCTCGCCTGCGTCCACAGTATGGGCAGTAGGCCGCTTGGATCCCGATCGCTCTGCCGCAATTCGGACATTGCACGCGTTGCGCAGCCGTGGGAACGACATACATCACCTGAGCTCGGGCTTTGGCTTCGACCGCCATCGCCGGAACGGGTTGGACTGCAGGTGGCTTACGTCGGCGCGATGAAGCCGCATACGCCGCGAGACCGATTGCGATTCCCAGCACAGCCATCATCAGAAGAAGCAGCAGCGTTATCGGAGGAACCCCTTGCACGGGTTTCTTCACTATGATGAGAGTGAACGGCGTTGATCTTATTGCCGTGCCATTTGAGCCAACTATAGTGAGCGGATAGGTACCATTGATCGCATCTGCGCCGACATCAATTCTCATTATTGAGTTTGCAGTGCTTCCTGGTGAAGGCTTGGGCGCTGGAGGCGTAAGAGTTACTGTCACGTGCGCGGGCAGGCCAGTCACGCTGAGAGTTACATTCTGATTGAACGTCCCAATCGAGGTGACCGTAACAATGGCTGTCTTAGATTCCGTCGTGTTGATCGTTAGAGAGGTCGGAGAAACAGAGACCTGGAAATTGGCCGGAGGCATAATCACAACCAAGGTGACAAGAGCCCATTTCGGAGCCAGAGATGTGGATGCAGGAGGATGTCCGGTTACATTCAGAACGTAGCTTCCAATCGGGGTCGTCAACGGCACATTGACTGTCAAGATGGAGGTCGCGACTCCGCCCGCTGGCGGCTGAGGCGCTGGATTGCTGAATGCGGCAGTTGCTCCGGAAGGAAGACCGGTTACCGTGAGACTCGTGGATGAATTGTATATGCCGAAGGATCTGACGGTGACGGTGAAGCTCGCCGAGCCTCCCTGAGGAGCAGTGACAGATGCTGGAGCTGCCTCCACTCCAAAATCGCTAGCCGGAGGACCGTGAACGAACTTGTTGCCGTAGAACTGGTAGACGGCGTAGTACCCGTTGGTGCCTACCGTTGTCAGTGTCTGTTCTTGTGGGTGGAAGGCAAGGCCCTCCACAACACCAGCACCGTATTCGAAGTAGAACGCCAGGATTGCGTACTGATTGCCTGAAGTTCCGAAGTTCTTCGAGTCAGCGAGGATTCGTACGTCATTGACTCTGCCCGACGGTATCGACGAGACAGCGTACCCCATGCTATCGGTAGCGACCTTGATCTCATTGGGTCGAGGCGGAGGATTGTAGTATTGACTTGGGAACTCCGGTATGAATCTATCCGCTGAGGCACCGTACTTCGCGGGGTCGTACTTTCTTGGCGGATTGTACGCATAGCCAGCTGAGATCCTGGCCGTCGGCTGAATTCCTGTAAGATTCACATACCCCGAAAATGTCGAGTTGAGGTCTTTCAATGCGCGATCCGTGAAGATCACTTCGTTGCCCGCGCTGACATGACTCCTCAGATTGCTGGCAATTTGACTCGGAATGAAGCCATTCCAACCTTCGCAGTCCACGACAATTAGCGTGTAGCTGAATATGATGTTTGGATTTGCCGCAAGGTTGCTGTGAGTCGTGACATTATATGGTATCTTCATGGCACCCAGTGTGAGATCAGTTCTGCCCCAAGGCGGTTCGCCCTTTACGAGCAGAATCTTCGTTGGTTGACTAACCTTGAATATGTCGTTCAGGACTTGCGGTGATGTGAGTACTCCGATCGTTACATGCTTGAAGTCGGGATTGTTCTTAACTTGGGCTACCTTGGCTGCGTCGCTAGGAAGAACGAGGAACGGTCCGCCCGTGAAAAGCGCTGGTGACGCAGTCATGTTAGTGGACAGAGTCACGTTTGGCGGCTCTATGACTCTGAACAGTTGAATCGGGTTCGGTTCACGAAGAAGGGCGTGCACAAATCCGAAGACCACGATCCTTTCAGTTTGTTTCTCATCCATCGGAATTACGAACGTCCCTGCTGGAAAAGAGAGGCCATTCGTCAATGGGGGAAGGGCAGACGCTACCGGGAGCAATGCTGAGGCTATCGCAAGCACTATCACAAGAACTGTCACTGCGTTCCTACGCCGCATCTGAATGCAAGCTCCAAGCGTTTTGCTACCGGCAACCGGAAGTTCTGTCGGTCTAGACTGGTTCTAGAAGTCATTTAAGACTTGACGAGTCCTGCCTACTTGCCCAACGACTCTATTTCGCCGAGGACAAGTCACATTTCATGCTCGCTTGACTTGAACGTGCTGATCTTGAGTCGTTCGAGCGCTTGCCATAGTCAGAAAAGCATGATCATTTGCCTCAATTCCCTTTGCCACAAGAGCCCATTTGTATGAAAAGCCCTCAGGGTTGCCTCATTAATGAGCTGGCGCCCCAGCAAAGAGGCGTTCAGACGACGAACGACCCCATTATGGGCATCCCTGACTCAGGCCTTGAACCAGCGGAGAACCAGGTAGTCCATCTTGTCTTTCCTTTTTTTCGGGACTGCTATGGTGAATTGCTTCCTCACAGTTGTCGCGAGTCGACCGGCTAGCACGATCTCGAATGGACCCATCGTGTCGTTCTCGGTCCTTCCAGTTACTATGAATGGCGCATGGTCGATGCCGGGGCCGTGCTCGTAAACGGCAAAATCCGATCCGAATCGAATTCCTGGAGTAACAATGAATCCTTGATCGCGGAGGTCTCTGTAGACCGAATAGCCGAGTTCAAAGTTCTTGTACGTAACCGCCGCTAGCTTCATCAACCGGCTGCGAGTTATCGGCTTTCGGGTTTTCGTGTCGATGACTTTGATTCTCCCCTTCTCTTGAAGATAAAGTGCCTCCATCATGTCCAAGACGAGGGGCGCTGAGAATTCCTGATCCGGCTTCGGTTTGGGGATGCCGACCGGTTTTCCAAAGAATCCCTGTCTGTAGATGGCCACACCGTCTTTAGGCGCCCATACAATGAGCCTCGTTCCCACGAGCTCAGCGACTATCTTGTGAGTCAAACAGGGACCTTCTAGGCGGTCAGCGCGATTACTCTAATGAGGTCGACGACCTCAACACCGAGGTCGGCAATTCTCTCGGCTCGCTCTACAACATCGCGCAAAAGGAAGACCTCTTGCAAGGAAAGCTTGCCTGATAGTATTTCGAAGTCGAGATTCCTGGAATTGACATCGATCTTTCTCTCAAGCTCTTCCACCGATCTGGACAGTTCCACTGCCTTGTCCGGATCGAAGCCGAGGGAGTGAAGGGTCTCCTTCATCCTTGTGACCTCGCTCAAAACGAGCGACATTATCTCGGACAAGCTCTGAACGTACTTCTTCTCCAACTTCCAGTTCCTGTCCATCGCCCCCATTAGTCTGAATCCTAAGGCCTCCGCATAGTCCGCGATGGTAGTCATGCGAAACATCAAACGCATGAAGTCCTCCCGACTGATCAGGAGCGAACCTACGGACGCAACTTCCTCCAGTAGAGTGGTTCGCAGCTTGTCGTTGTCTGCAATGAGTTTCACCATTCCCTCGTAGTGTGTCTTGGTCGCCTTGGGCTTTCTTTCGGCGACACTGTCAACCATGAGGGCAAGCTCTCGTACGATATCAACAATCGTTCGTGCTTGACCCTGGCAGACCTCAAGTATCCTGCGTTTGATTGTGGCTCCGGTCTCGATAGGAAATGTCATCGACGTTCATCCTTCAACTTGCTCAGATGGTCACTCATTCACTGTCTAACGCCAAATTAAAGGTCTCTCTTGAACCAAGATGACCCGTCGGGAAGTCCATTGAACGCACCGATATGACAGGCATGACACGCGGACCCGCTAAGAGGCAACGGCATCTGGGAGGGGGGTTCCGAGCGTCAAGAAGGGGCAGGATTCTTCTAGGTACGCTTTCAGTCTATCGACGAGCGAGTCTATGGGAGTTCTCACTTGTTTCCACGTCACGCGATCCCGAAGCGTCACCGTCTCGTCCTTTAGCGTGTCGTAATCAATGGTCACACCGATCGGAACGCCGATCTCGTCGGCTCGAGCATATCTTCTCCCGATCGTCCCACTCTCGTCGTAATCAACGTCGAACTTGGCGCGGCGAAGCATATCGCACACTAACCGAGCCTTCTCGTCGAGACCGTCTTTTGCCATCAGCGGGAAGACAGACACTTGGATTGGTGCAATGTCGACCGGAATGTTGAGAACGACTCTGTCCTTTACTTGTGTGTAGGCATACTCAAGAGTCGCGTACAGGAGCCTTTCAGCACCAAAGCTTGGCTCGACCACTTCTGGCACGAACCTTCTGCCTGACTCCTTGGTCTCTATCCAGTCGAATCTGACATGTTCTGGAAGTACCTTGAATCCACCCGCCTCATAGAACCCCTTCTCCTTGATCGATTGTTCGATGTCTGCAGTCTTGGCGCTCTCAATCAGCTTCCTGACGGTCGCAGCCTGTGACTTGAATGCGGGCCCGATCGCTGAATCAATCGGACGAGCAACTCTCTCCTTGCGGATTACCGGCTCGTCGTACTTCTTGAAGACGGTGAGGTCAGCGCCTGATCCTTTGATGTGGCTTGAAAGGTCATGGTTTGAACGGTTGGCATGCCCGGCCATCTCAACCCATCCCCACCGATCCAATAGGACCTCGTGATCGTAGGTCTGCGAGGAGTAGTGTGCACGCTCGCTTGGCGACTTTTCCTGAAAACGCTGGTTTGCGGCAGGTATCCCCAGGTCTGACATGAACTGCTGTGATAGGCCCATGAAATATGCCGACCATTCAGACAGGACGAACTTCTTGTCAAGGACCTGCCTTATCGTCGCTGTCGTGGGTTCCTCAATCCCTTTGTCCCGGAGCTGAAGTGGAAGAATCCGAACCTCCTTATCCGCTACGTCGTTGATGTAGGGGCATGATGGCTCCTGTGGATCGTAGAAGAATTCGAACTCCATGATTGTGAATTCTCTGAGACGGATCGGACCTTGGCGGGGTGAGATCTCGTTTCTAAGGGCCGTCCCAATCTGGGCAATGGCCATCGGCATCTTCTCCCTGAGCGACTCGTACACACGCTTGAAGTCCACGAACATGCCCTGAGCAGCTTCAGGCCGGCCATAGGCTACTGACTCACTGTAGGGTCCAATGGCGGTTCGGAACATCGTGGAGAAATACTCTGGCTTTGAGAGCTGACCTCCACACTCGACGCATCTGATCTGTTTCTCGTTGATGGCTTGCTCAATCTCTGAAAGGGAGAAGGCCTCCGCTTGGATGTTGGCGGCCTCTTTCAGAAGGTTGTCGGCCTTGAATCTGCGCTTGCAGTTAAGGCATCCGACCATCGAATCCTTGAATTGAGCCACATGCCCCGAAGCCTCAAAGATGCGTTCAGGAGTTATCACGGGTGTCGATATCTCGACGAAGCCGTGCTTGCGAATGAACGTGTGCAGCCATTTTTCAATGATTCGTCTCTTCATGACCGTTCCGAGTGGTCCAAGGTCGAGGAATCCGCTGACTCCACCATAGATCTCAAACGATTGCCAGAAGAAACCTCTTCTCCTTGCCAAATCGGCAACCATTTCGTACTTGTCCAACTTCGCCAAGCGCTTCTGTCACCGTCTTGACTTGTTCTCGGCATCTCTGATTTCTGACCAGACTTAAGCGTAGTGCAATTCCTACATCCTTCGTGCAACCCTGAAAGCCGCTTGCTGTGTACTCTCTACAGTGGGTTCAATTCTGTCCTGGCGAGCCAAACGAGGCTACGAAAGAACCTCTCGCCACGCTTTGGTCCCTTGCCTATTCCTGAACATCTCAAGTCGAATCCGACTTCGAGCGCCTTGGCTCCTGAGGGGCGAAGGCAAAATGGATAGAATCTGCAAATGAGAGGCCGCGATCGGTAGATAGAACATCTCGAACCTTGAAGAAAGATGCATCTTCCTTTGCGTTTCTTCATCTTTCTCTCGTATGGGGCAGGGGCTCGCGATGGACCACTGAACTCCTTGGCTGTGAGTCTTGTCACGTTGGTGATCCGCTCGATATCTCTTGAGGCAAGTAGTATGTTCCTTCTTCGCCCTGGGAGATCACGACATGAATTTGTGCACCGAACGCAGGTCCATCTCATGTGGACAGGATACCTAACCTCTCCCTCGTCCGAGGTGAAGCTGGCTGAGAATTGCTGTGAGCACCTGGTGCCGCTACAGATGCTTCGAGCCGACTGACCCAAGTTCGAACCTTCGAGTACCGAAATCGCTCTGTGGGGAACCGGTTACTGAAAGGAGAAGTGCTTGCTCTTTAGGCGGCGTAGTCCTCATAGCACCTATCTTGCCTTGACCCGCTTCACAACGGGCGGTCTCACTTTCTTGAGGACTCGGTAACCGCAGAAGGGGCACTTTGTTTCAGGAGTCATAGCCAACTGATCTAGAGTGAGCTTCTCACCGCAGCTGATGCACTGATACAGTATTCCTGTGGGAGATTGCTCCTTCTCCTCGCTCATCCAGATCACCTGAAGATAGCGCTCATGGGTTAGATTAAAGTCTTGACTAGTAGGTTTCGATGCACTCGACTATGCAGCTCAGAAGGAAAGACCTTTCATGAATACACGCCTGTCGACTATCGTCTTTGTGAGTCTGATGGCGTATTGCTTTCTTCCTTCGTCAATGCTTGTTCGCGCTTGCTATGCCAGACCACCATTGCCACTATCGCCAGTAGTATAACTGACAAGGCTCCGGTCATCAAAGGCTCGCCTTTGAACTGCAGAATCAATGGTGCGAATAGCAGTGAGATCAAGTTGATCACCTTGATCATGGGGTTTAACGCTGGTCCCGAAGTGTCCTTTAATGGGTCACCGACCGTGTCGCATGTCACGGCGGCTTTGTGCTCCTCGGAACCTTTGCCACCGTAGAATCCGTCTTCAATCTTCTTCTTTGCGTTGTCCCAGGCTCCTCCCGAAGTTGCCATGAAGACTGCGAGCAGTTGGCCTGTGACTATGATCCCGACGAGGAAGCCTCCAAGGGCTGCCTCTTTCAACAGGAAGCCGAGCGCAATTGGCGTTAGGATGGCCAGTAGAGCCAAGCTGACGAGCTCTCGTTGAGCTGCGGATGTGCATATGCTAACCACTTTCGCGTAGTCCGGAGGCTTCTTTCCCTCAAACACTCCAGGGATCTTGAACTGGGAACGAACTTCTTCCACTATGAGAGCAGCAGCGCGTCCAACCGCTCGAATCGAAATCGAACTGAACAGAAATGGGAGAGCACCTCCGATTAGTACGCCGACGAGCACTAGTGGATCAGCAATGTTCAGGCCCAGCTTCTGAAGGCCTGTAGTTTCTGTGTAGGCACCGAAGAGTGAGACTGCTGCAAGGACAGCTGAGGCTATTGCGATCGACTTCGTAACCGCTTTGGTTGTGTTCCCGGCGGCGTCCAGATCGGCCATTATCTGCCGTGCTTCAGGCTCCAGGTGCGCCATCTCTCCGATTCCATTAGCATTGTCGACGATAGGGCCGTATGTATCCATTGCGACATTGTTCCCGGTTAATGTCAACATGCCGATTCCTGCAAGTGCCACTCCATATATCGCGAAAATTGCCGAGGAGCCTGTGAAGAAGAGAATTGACGCAACGATCGCTATCGCAATCACAAGAAGAGCCCAGACAGTTGTCTCGAATCCAAGGGCTAGTCCTTCGAGAATCTCGGTCGCGGCTCCTGTTTGAGAAGACCTTGCCAGTCGGTCGACAGCACGTTTTCTCGGATTCGTGAAGTGATCGGTGATCTTGTTAAAGCAAATCGCAAGAAGGATCCCTACTGTCGTTGCGAGGAAGACCCGGTAGTCATGAACGTAAAACTCCGCCACCACGAAGAAGCTGGCAATCGAAATTCCGGCGGACAGATCGTATGAGAGATCCATTGCCTTGAAGGCGTCACCTTTGGTCAGACTATCTGGCCAGAGGGAAACTGCGTAGGTTCCTATTATCGTGCTGACGACTCCAACGCCGCGGACTAGGAGCGGGAATAGTATCCATTTGATGTCGAATGGTGTGAGCGCAAGGCCTAGGATCATGCATGAGACTATCGTGACTTCGTAGGATTCGAATATGTCAGCAGCCATTCCTGCGCAGTCTCCAACATTGTCGCCAACTAGATCGGCCACAACGGCCGCGTTTCTGGGGTCGTCTTCGGGGATGTTCTTCTCAACCTTCCCGACAAGGTCTGCTCCGACATCCGCGGCTTTGGTGTATATGCCTCCGCCGACTCGCATGAACAGTGCCAGTAAGGTTCCTCCGAATCCGAATCCTAGGAGAACTTCGGGGGCCGATTGCCGATAGATCATGAAGATTATGGTCCCACCTAGGAGTCCAAGTCCGTCCGTCAACATGCCTGTTATTGTCCCTGACCTGTAGGCGATTCTCAGAGCATCACGGAAGCTGCGTCTGGCCGCTGATGCTACTCTAACGTTTCCTCTCACCGCCATGTTCATGCCCAAGTAGCCGACCGAGGCTGAGAAGACCGAGCCCATCAAGAAGGCGCCAGCTCTCCCAATGGAGATGTTGAATGGGCCTCCCACGAGGGCTGAAGTCAGATAGAGCACGACCGTTAAGATAGCAATGAACGGCACGATGGACCTCAGTTGCGTCCTCAGGTAGGCATTCGCGCCTCTCAATATCGCCTCCCAGACTTCCTTCATTTTGCCTGACCCGGAATCCTCGTGCAGAATCTGGCGTGCAAGAAGTACTGCGTAGATCAGAGCCGCTACGGCAACTGACAAAACGCTCCAAAGCGCCAACGTCTCAAATGACCATGCCAAAGCCATGCCCACACCTCATTCGCGAAAGTTCGACGTTCCACTTGTCCGGTTCCATAAAAGCTCTTCCTGTATCGGACACTCTTGTTAACCAGCAATGCTGTACGAAGCTCGGATTTCCTCCAGACGCAAGCACTCTGAGTCTTGAGCGCTGCAGACCCAGCCGGCCAAGGGATCTTATCTAGGCGAAGAATGTGATTCGAGAAGATCCGACACCGATGCGTGATCAGCATGAGACCCGATGTCAGAATCCTTGGACTGAAGGGGTTTCCATTAGTGAAGCCGGGTGATGACATTGCTGAACTGGTGATAAGGAGAACAAGGTCCCTAAGCATCCAAATCGCAGATGGTGACATCCTCGTCATCGGTCACAAGATCATCTCCAAATCGGAAGGCCGAATTGCCACTCTCTCGGGGGTCAAACCATCCTTCCGCGCAGTAAAGATCGCCCGAAGATGCCTGAAGGACCCCCGGCTTGTCCAACTGATTCTCAGCGAATCGCGCCGCATCATCAAGGTCAAACCCGGGATACTCTTGGTTGAGACGAAACATGGGATAGTCTGCCTGAACGCGGGCATCGACAAGTCCAACGTGGAAGGACCCGACACGCACTGTCTTCTGCCGAAGAATCCGAAGCTCTCGGCCGCGCGTATCGCGAGGCAAATACTGCAGCTAACAGGAAAACGCGTGCGCGTTGTCGTGACCGATACTTACAGCAGGCCTTTCAGGGCCGGACAAAGTGAGTTCGCGATCGGTGCGAGCGGACTTGATCCGTTCGTTGACTACCGTGGAACGAGGGACCTCTTTGGCAATATCTTGCGATTCAAGTGCGTCTCGATCGCTGATGAGCTAGCTTGCGCTGGTGAGCTTGTAATGGGTCAAGGTGCCGAAGGAATCCCGGTAGCGATCATCAAAGGCGCCAATAGAACCCGGGCGCGCAACCGTAATGTTGGTTCTCAACTAACGATGCCGAAAGCTCGAGACCTCTTCCAAGGGGCACTCTGAAGCATCAGAGTGCCCACCCGAGAATGATCGGAAACCATTTAAGATTCCAGCCATACTGACGCGTCTCTATTCTGAACCGTACACCGAGGATTTGAGTGATCGGACTTGAGTGAGGGCACTGAAGACAAGTATGCGGTCGATGTGGTGGAGGTCCCCAAGGCGATCCCTGCATCAAAAGAGAGCCTTGAGGCGATCAAAGGCGCGGTAAAAGGGAAGGCTCTGGCCAAGATGAAGAAGGAAGCTGTCGATTGCCCAGTCAAGGGCAAGAGAGTGTCCTTCGTTGAGTGTTTTACTTGCCCCAACTTCAACAGGCGGGTCAGAGGCAAAGTCGGCTGCGCTGGGCTTCCGCTAGCATCATCTTGAGGAGATTCGGATAGGCTTTTTAGCGCCAGCAGCGTGACGCCCCGATGCTCGAAGATATGCTGTGCTAGGCAACGATGCCGCTCTGCCGGAAACGATCGGGGGAAACCTGCAAGGATGGACTGCAAGAAGGTCGAGAAGGACACAATTCGTTTCATAACAACAGTTGTCTCCGAAGCGAAAGCAGACGGAGTGGTCCTCGGATTAAGCGGCGGAATTGACAGCTCAGTTGTGGTCACGCTCTGCGCTAAGGCGCTAGGAAAAGACAGAGTAGTCGGCATATTCATGCCAGCGTCGTTCACCCCGGTCGAAGACCAAGCTGACGCGAGATCACTCGCAGAGAGACTTGGTCTCTCAACACTCTTCGTACCAATGAGTCCAATTGTCGAGAAGTTATTGGAGACCGTGCCAATGAAACGGAGAGAGCGCGTTGCTGTGGGGAACGTCTTTGCTAGGATGCGAATGCTCACTAACTACTTTGTCGCCAACTCACTCAACCGCCTTGTCGCTGGAACAGGAGATAGGTCTGAGATTCTGATAGGGTACTTCACGAAGTACGGAGACGGCGGTGCTGATTTTCTACCTATTGGTCACCTGTACAAGACCGAAGTGAGAGAGCTCGCAGAATATCTAGGTCTTCCGTCAAGGCTTGTCCAGAAGCCTTCATCGCCCCAATTGTGGGAAGGACAGAAGGCAGCTGATGAGATTCCTGTAGACTACTCCGTGTTGGACCCGATTCTGCGCGGTCTCTTCGACGCCAACGAGAGCGCGAGTGACATTGCTAAGCGGCTCAATGTCCAACTGGATTTGGTGGAGAAAGTACAGCGAGCATTCGAGCGTTCGCGACATAAGAGGATAATGTCGACCACACCACCCCGGCCACTTACGTTTTGACGTAGATATCAGCCATGCATGCTTCGACTCTCGCCCACACAACTGCACAGAATGCGAAGGGCTGAATCGAAATATCTCATTAACATAGTCTAAGCAGAAAAAAGCGGGAAACAATGTGCCGACTCGCTCGTCGGCAATTCTCAGGCCGTCGACTACTTTACGACTTCACCGGTCGCAAATCGCGGACCAACCTGAGTAATGCGCACTTTGACGTGCTCACCAGGTTTGGTCTCGGGAACGAAGATGACGAAACCTTCCACACGGGCAACGCCGTCACCTCTGCGGCTGGTCTCTTTGATGTCAACCTCGTACTCTTTGCCTTCTTCAACTGGTTTGTTGAAGGATCTGCCACCGAATCCTCTTTCCTCGGAACTCAACAGACTCACCTCACGTCACAGTCGTTTCACGCTAGGACAGGGAAAAGGAGCGTTGGCCTACACGCATACACGTTACGGCTAACAGCCAGCCTTCCACTGTAGACCTAACTGAAAACGCTGACCATCGCCCACTACTTATAAGCGTTTGCAGGAATCTGCAGACAGGAAGGGACAAGCATGACGAGCAAAATCGGATTCGCTGCAAGATTGTGGTACTACTTCAGGATAGGCTACGCAACCTACCTGACATTCATTCTAGGAGCGCTCAACACACTTGTCGTTGTCTGGTATCTCGCGATTCGTGAGGTTCCCGCGATAGAGAGCTTCTTTGGCCATTTCCTTCCTTTCGCAATCGTTACGACACTAGTAGGTATCCCGTCTGGGGTCATTCTTGGATGGGTACATCTCAAACGAAGCCTAGCCTACAGCTCCGAACAGGACATCACTGCAGAAGCAAACCCATACTTCTACAAGCTCCCTCCGGGCTACAACAGAGAAGCCTTCGCACCACTCTATCTGGAGCTCCTTGTGGAACTGAATCGGCTCCTTGACGCACACAACCTACTTACTGATGAGGACAGGCCCCGCATCGAAACGATACGACGGAAGCTCCAGGTACTGGCGGACGGTGGCATCGTGGGAACACCACGGAAGAAGATGTGAACTCCTGCTTCTGGCGTAGAACCAGAAACCCCGGCTGCCCTCAAGGCCGGTCTGTCCATGCTCTGATCAGGATATGGCTATCCGAACGGAGTTCTGAAATAGCGGCCGAAAGCGACCACATTTGGGAGCACCACGGTGACGAAAAGGAAAAGAACCAACCAAGACGCCTTGCCCAGCCTATTGAACCACGGCCTTCTGGCTAGGACATCTGAAGCTTGGTCCATTCCCAAGGCAGCGAGGGGAAGTAGGGCCGGAAAAGTCAGGAAAGTGAACCTGTATTCCGGAGCTGTCGGCCACAGTACCAAGAGAACCCCAACCGAGAGGAGGACTTGACAGAGAGTCTTGAATCTGTCATCTTCAACCCTGAAGAATCCCATGAAAGCAAAAGGCAGAGAGAAACCGAAGGCCTTCAGAATTGACAGCGCAAAGAGCCACGGCTGAACGAGAGGGCCTTTGTAGCCCGGCGAGTGATAGGCAAGCCCCTCGCCGTAGAATCCCAGATAGTTGTATCCAACCAACTGAGACCACACGAGCGGAAGCAATATGCCTAATGTTGCGACAACCAATACATTCGACAAGGCCAACTTGTCTTTGTGAAGAAGATAGCGAAGCAAAAGGAACGTCAGAATTATGATAAGACTCGTCTCCTTGGTCAACACTGCAATCGCAATCAAGAGCCCCGCTAGCAGGGAGGTTCTCAGATCCCTCTTCTCCTCGAGCACGAAGAGTAGATAGTACAGCACGATAATCTCGATTGCGTATGCTGGGCCATCAGTGAGAACAGCTGCACCAAACAACAAGCTCGGGAATGCGGTCGCAAAACACACTGCCGAGACGAACCCTGCTTGGCTATTCAACAACCTCTTTGTGAACAGATATGCGAAGAATGTTCCTAGAACAAGGAATCCAAGGTTGACGCTGGCGATAGCGTCTCGGTAGCTCATCACGTATGACAAAGGCAGTGCGAGAGTCGGAACCACTGGCCTGACTATTCCATGCCAATGAATGACTTGCGCTTCTTCGACAGAGGCGACTCCACGGAATAACTTGACCATGCTGACATATCCGTTTGAGTCACCGTACCAGATCCCGAAATGTGTAAGGCCTTCCAGCAGAGCGATTGCCACGGGTATGGTCCAGGTTGCAAACACGCGAGGACCACTGCTTTGTTCCACGTGAGCCATCTCTTGCTGCGTGCTCTGCCTTCGGCGAAGCTTGCTTTATTAAGACGTTCGATCCCCGATCGCCAAGCTCATCCTGTGGGAGTTGCGGAGAAGTTCAACTTTCTGAGGACCGCAAGGTTATGCAAGACATCGCACTTGAACCGTGTTCCTAAATGCCACACTGTTAACATCTGAATTGGAACGTTGGATCGCGACTGTGCGGGGTCTTCGAAGCATGCCGAAGACTTGTCTAGCACATGTCGTATGTTGCGGACATCGTCTAGGCACGAGATATTAGGATGCCCTACTCCTACACGGATACCGAATCCATGTCAGGATGTCCAGGTGTGGACTACGCAAATGAACCAGGTGGACCGAAGACCTACTCAATGACCCGAAACCTGTGGCAAAGAATGGGAAGAACTATTCCGGAGAGATTATGGAAGAGCATTCTGGTGAACATGCCAATCGCCTGTGTTGACGTGATCGTTCACAGACGGATCAAGCATCAAACTCGCGTATTGCTGGGATACAGAAAGATCTATCCCTACCGTAACCGCTGGGCGCTACCAGGCGGGCGGATCATCAAGAGAGAAACACTCTGTGATACAGCAAACCGCCAACTGGAAGAGATTGGCCTACGCCCGACTGGGAAGTATCGGCTGGTTGGTGTCTACCCTGTCAACTTCAAGCACAGGTCCGACATCAGCATCTGCCTCTCCAGCTATCTACCCACACCGCAGGAACCGCAGGCAACGCGGGAACTGTCACGATACGCGTGGTCGCCGCTCAACAGTCTACCGCCCCGCCTCGGTTCCAACTACAAGGCAATGCTGAGAGATTTCAAGTGCCGGCCTCCTGGAGCTCAAGTGACTAGCACACATTACATTGGCTGAAAGTGACTCAGCAGGAATTCGCTGGAACAGCGCCTCAGCCCCAGGATTGGAGGAGTCATTGGAAACTCAGACATAGACGACGAGATTCCAAGATAACCTTGCCAACCCGTACTCGCTCAACCTCAGCTTGCAGCCACTGGGCATATATGCTCACTGCACACACGCCCAGATGGCGTTGCCAGTGACCGACGGGAGCATGAAAGACCTCCGGGCAATAGTGACTGGTGGAGCCGGTTTCATTGGGTCCGAATTGACGAAGCAACTTGTACAGAGCGGTGTCGCCGTCACGGTGCTCGACAATTTTGCTTCGGGCAAGAAAGAATACCTGACTGGATTGCCCGTCAGAATAGTGGGGGGTGACATCTGCGACAAGGGAAAGGTTGCAGAATGCTTGAAGGACCAAGAGATCGTGTACCATGTTGCGGCACTTCCCTTCATACCTGATTCGTATGCTAGCCCGGAGGAATTCTTCAGGGTCAATGTGGAGGGTACTATTACGCTGATGCGTCAGGCAATCGAATCGGAATCGGTCGAGCGTTTCGTATACCTCTCTTCATCTGAAGTGTACGGCACGGCCCAAACGGTTCCGATGGCAGAGGATCACCCCACTCTGCCCCGATCAACTTATGCTGTCAGTAAGCTTGCGGCCGACAGGACTGTATTCACCTTGTACAAGGAGCACGGGCTTCCCTCAGTAATTGTGCGCCTCTTCAATAGCTACGGCCCGAATATCACTCAACCCTACATAGTTCCTGAAATAGTCCTCCAGCTGCTGGAAAGTCGAGGCTCCCTAAGACTCGGCAACGTGGATAGCTCAAGGGATTTTACCTTCGTGGAAGACGCGGCAAGGGCAATCATACTGTCATCGCTCAGCAAGGATGCGATTGGTGAAGTAATCAATGTCGGTTCAGGTGAAGACGTTACAATCATTCGCCTAGCCAAACTGATTGCGAGCATTGTTGGAAGCGAATTCTCTCTCGAGAATGATCCGTCCCGCCTTAGACCCTATGATGTGGATAGGCTCATATGCGACAATTCGAAGGCGAAGAGAGTCCTCGGGTGGGAGCCAAAGGTAGAACTTCAAGAGGGATTGAGACGAACCGTCGATTGGATCAAGAAGCATCCAATCACATTCAAAGCTCCCTTCAAAGGCTGCGCAGCTTGGTATCGAACACCAAGATTTTGGGCAAGTCGACGATCAGAACCATGAAATTGAAATGATCTCACAGACACAGGAACGTACCGGTAGGCTCAGAGAAATCAGAATAGGTGACATAGGGTCATAGGGCCATAAGCACACCGGGTTGATAGATCTCGATCTACTTGCACGACAATCGCTGAACTGCATGAATCTAAGAAACGCTATCGCAAATCCTGTGTCTAAGCGTGAAAGAGCTTGCCCCAAACATCATTGAACAGAATACAATCGTCAAGCTTGATACTAACCGCGAGTACAATTAAGGATCGAACGCCAGAGTTAGTTGGGAATGACCCATATGAGCTTCTATGAAGGAAAACGTATACTCGTTACTGGCGGCGGTGGCCTAGTCGGTTCGCATCTAATAGTGGAACTACTGGCACATCACGCACAGGTTCGCACAGTCCTTCACAGCCGTCCTCTCCAAATATCCCCAGACAGAACAGAGTGCGTTAGGGGGGACTTGACCAAGCTAGGAGACTGCATTGAAGCAATTGGAGACGCAGACCACGTTTTTCACCTTGCAGCCTTTGTCGGAGGTGTAGGTCGAAACAAAGCCCACCCAGCCGGAATGTACACGCCTAACATGCTGATGCAGACCAATATGCTCGAAGCTGCTCGCGTCAAGGACGTGAAACGCTATCTGTACACAAGCAGCGTCTGTGTCTATCCTGGCCACATCTCCTTATTGAGCGAAAACAAAGCCTGGGAGGGACCTCCGGAGTCAACCAACGCGTCATACGCATGGGTAAAGCGAATGGGGGAACTCCAATGCCAAGCATACGCCCAAGAGTATGGCATGCACATAGCCATTGTGAGGCCAACCAACGCCTATGGTCCATATGACAACTTCGACCCTGAGAACTCTCATGTGATCCCGGCGTTGGCGAGGAAGGCGGTCGAGAAGCAGAATCCGTATGTTGTCTGGGGTACGGGCGAAGTCTCAAGGGACTTCATTCATGCTAGAGATATCGCTAGGGGCATGATGCTCGCTCTTGACCAGTACAGTGTTGCTGACCCCCTCAATTTGGGAACAGGTCGCGAGATCAAAATCAAAGACCTAGCGTATCTCATCCTTGAACTATCAGGCAATGAGAATGTCAAAGTCGTCTTTGACGAAAAGCGTCCTCTGGGTCAGCTCGGCAGGAAGACTGATGTCCGTAAGGCAAGGGAGAAGATTGGATTCGAGGCAAAGATAACGCTCGAAGAAGGACTGAGGGAGACCATAGACTGGTACAGGAAGAACGCCGTTTGAGGACTTCTCTAATAATCTTCACACGGAACGAGCTCGAAGGCCTCAGAACCATCTTCCCCAAGATCCCATTCGACATTCTTGACGAAGTTGTAGCGATCGATGCCCACTCAACTGACGGTACTCTCGAATACCTCCAGAGCAAACGGATCAGAGTCATTTCGCAGCAGAATGTTGGGAGAGGGAACGCTATGATTGAGGGAGTCACTCAAACGACAGGCGATTACGTGATCTTTCTTAGCAGTGATGGAAACGAGAACCCGGCTGACATTCCAAGACTTGTCGAGAAGCTGAAAGATAATGAGATTGCAGTTGCTTCGCGCTTCGTGAATGGCGGTCACAGCGACAACTCAGATGATCCCCTGTTGATAAGGTGGCTTGGAAACAGGGTCTTCACTTTCTTGGTCAATATTATCTGGAGAGCCGGAGTTACGGATTCCACGAATGGTTTGAGAGCAATCCGCCGGAATGCTTGGAATAGACTGGCCATAGACTCGGCGTATCATGAG
>Ga0315282_10003939_pt1 | contig 26289 bp, 19 predicted proteins | sample YL17G07_20_MG_FD_203693 | JGI IMG/M metagenome (GOLD analysis project Ga0315282, IMG submission 203693) | Sediment microbial communities from Yellowstone Lake, YNP, Wyoming, USA - YL17G07_20 | ecosystem: Environmental > Aquatic > Freshwater > Lake > Sediment | place: USA: Wyoming | collected... | reverse complement strand
AACCTGCCGTACGGGCTGGTCGTCTTCGCCGTCGTCCTGATGGCCGTCGGCGGCTTTGCAGGCGCCGGTTGGGTGGAGAAGAAGATGGCCTCGAGGGTACAGCCATGAGGAAGTGGTTCTGGACGCTTGGAACCAATCAGCGCCTGGCGCTCCTGGCGCTCGGGCTCGGCATCGTCGCCGTATTCGCGCGGCCGGCGCCCGGCGCGACCGCGCGGGTGCACCCGCAGGATCTCGCCGCGACGCTGGAGCGCGGCGGTACGGTGCAGCCGATGCAGCTGGCCGACTGGCTGATCAAGGGTACGACCGAATTCCGGCTGATCGACGTTCGCGACGAGCCGGCGTTCGCGTCGTATCACATCCCCGGTGCCGAAAACGTCCCGCTCGCGTCCGTCGCCGACGCGGCCATCGCGCACGATGAGAAAGTAGTGCTGTGCTCGGATGACGGCACCCGGACGGCACAGGCGTGGTTCGTCCTCAAGGCGCTGGGTTTCGGGAGCGTGTACGTTCTCGCGGGCGGGCTCGACGGATGGAAACGCGACGTGCTGTTCCCCGCCCTCGCCGAGGCCGGAACGCCGGCGGAGCGGGCGGAGAACGAACGGCGACAGCAGGTGAGCGCGCATTTCGGCGGCGCCGTCCGGACGGGCGGTGGAGGCGAGGTTGCCGGTGCGCTGCCCGCCCTGCCGGCCGTCGTCGAGGCGCCGTCGCTCCCCGGCGGCGTCAACAAGGCCGCCGCGAAAAAGAAGAAGAAGGAAGGATGCTGAAGCTGTCGCGGCGAAACTTCATGCGCATCGCCGCGGTGGCCGTCGTGACGGTGCTCCTCGCCGCGCTGCGGTCGGTGACGGAGCGTTTGAGCGCATTGCAGCCGCGATCGCGCCAGGTTGTGGTGCCGGCCGAGCTCCAGCAGGACGTCACCTTTGCCGGCGACGTCATCGTCTGCCGCACCGACAACGGGCCGCGCGCGCTGTCCGCCCGCTGCCCGCACCTTGGTTGCCGGATAACCCATTACGCCGACGGCCTGCTCGTCTGCCCGTGTCACGGCTCGCGTTTTCACCTCGACGGAAGCGTGGCTCGCGGGCCCGCGGCCCGCCCCCTGGAAGTGCTGCCTCATCGCTTTGATCGGGCAGCCGGCACGATTGTCATTCAGGCCTCGTGAGTGGTCATGCCATGGGATCGCGATCCAGGACGGCACGCGGCACGACGTTCGGGGGCTTCGCCTTCGCGGCGTTGCTGGTCGTCGCCGTGTCCGGTATCGGCCTGGCGCTTCCGTTCGATGCGCACACGCCCTACGACTCCCTTGCGCTGCTGCTGCTGACGAGTCCTGGCGCGCGCTTCTACCGCAACATCCACTACCTCGCCGCGCAGATCTTTCTCGTCCTGACGCTCTTCCATACCTGGGACCACCTGCGGCGTTCGACGGAGCGGCGGTTGTCTGTCGCGATGTGGGCGCGGGTGGCGCTCTCGCTGCCGCTTGTCGTGTTCCTGATGCTGTCGGGCTTCATCCTCAGGGGCGACGCGGAGAGCGTGCAGGCGCTTCGCATCGTCTCCACAATCGTCGGGGACATCCCTTTCGCTGGCCGTTCCCTTGCCGTCGCTCTGTTCGGCCAGGCGTCGGGCGATCTCCAGGTGATCTACCTGCACCACATCGCAACGGCAACCGTGCTCGCGTGGCTGATCGTCGCCGAACACGCCCGCAGCATCTGGCCGAGGGCGATACCGGTCGTTTCGGTGTTTGTCGTCACGGCCGCGCTCGGCCTGTTCGTCTCGCCGACGCTGCACGACGGCCTCGATCCGCTCGTGCGCGGGCCGTGGTATTTCCTCGGGGTGCAGGAACTGCTGCACTGGACGGCGCATCCCGGCTGGGTAATCGCCCTCGGCGGCGTCGTCCTGGGCGCGCTGTTCTGGGTGCCGCGTCTCTCGGAGGAGCGGGCGCGGCGCGTGAAGGCCGGGCTCGCGGCGTGTCTGGTCGCCTACGGCGGCATCACCGCGTTCGCGCTGCTGTTCCGCGGCGAGAACTGGAGCTTCGCCTGGCCGTTGTCGTTCCGGGCATCCGGGGTCCGGCTGGAATCGGCCCTCGGCGGACCGTCGATCGAGGCGCTTCGCGGGCACGACATTCCAGTCGTCCTCGGACGCCGCGAGGGGTGCCTCTATTGTCATCACGACGTGCGCGGGCTGTCGGCCTCACATTGTCCTGACGCGATCGGCTGCGCGTCATGTCACGCGGGCAATCCGTTCAGCCTCGAGAAGAGCGTCGCACACGCCGGCATCACGCTGGTGCCCGGCAACCTCTCGGTGGCCGCGCGAACGTGCGGCTTGTCGCAATGCCATCCTGAAGCCGTCGATCGCGTGCCGCGCTCGGTGATGACGACGATGGCGGGTGTTATCGCGGTGGACCGCGCGGTCCTCGGGAGCCACGCGACAGGCACGTTACCCGCAGATCCGAGGGTCGGCGGGTCCGACAATCCCACCAGTGGGCCGGTTGCGGACGTGCGCGCGCTTGGGCGGTCCCCGGCGGACACTCACCTGCGGCAGCTCTGCGCGTCGTGCCACCTCGCGAACACGAAACGCGAGTTCGGGCCCCTCACCGAGTCATCCCGCGGTGGGGGCTGCAACGCCTGCCACCTGAATTACAGCGGGGAAGCGCACGCCGCGCTGGTGCAGTACGAGCGCGACAGCCGGGCGGCCACCGGCACGCTGCCACCCGCCGTCCACCCGGATCTCTCCATCGACATCGGCGATGCGCATTGCTTCGGGTGTCACAGCCGGTCGGGCCGCATCTCGACCAGTTACGAGGGCTGGATGGAAGTAGCGCCGGGTGCGTCGCCCGTAGGGCGGGGCTTCAGCCCCGCCGTAGCGCGGGGCTGGCGGGGTCCCCAACGCGGCAGCCCCGTTGGGGTGCCGTTCAGCCCCGCGACGAAGCGCGTCCGCACGCTCGATGACGGCCGCCTCTTCGACTTCGTCGCGCCCGACGTTCATTTCGAAAAGGGAATGCGATGCGTTGACTGCCACACGGCTCGCGAGGTGATGGGCGATGGTACGACGCACGCGCGCAAGAGCGCGCAGGTGAGGATCGCGTGCGAGGATTGCCACTCGGCCGGCCGGCCCCGAACCGTCGGGCGCGAAGGCCTGGACGCGCAGTCGCGACGGATTCTCGCGCTCCAGGATGACAGGACCGAGCGCCTGCGCGAACCCCGAGCTTCAACCCGGGGCCCCGAGCGCCCGCGTGGTCCGCTGCTGGCAACCGGCGACGGCCGCGACGTGTTCCTCGGCACGACAGTTGACGCAGACGGCACGCCGCGACTGGTGGGCAAGGCGGCGGGGGCGGCGCTCGATTTGAGGCGACCGGCCGCGGTTTGCGTGCAGGCAGCAGGTCATGCGCGGTTGTCGTGCATCAGCTGTCACACCGCATGGGCGCCGAGATGCACCGGCTGCCACACCCGTTTCGACGCACGACAGAGCGCCTACGACCATCTGTCGAGCAGGGAAGCGAGGGGCGCGTGGCTCGAGGAAGCGAGCGATTTCGAGGCGGCGCCGCCCGCGCTCGGCGTGCGCGTCGTTCGCGCTCCGGACGGTCGGGCGCGCGAGACGATCGACACGTTCATTCCAGGCATGGTGCTGACCGTCGCTCCCACGCAGCGCGCCTCTGATGCCGTGTTCCGCCGCCTCTACGCGCGCACGTTTTCGCACACCGTGTCGAAGGGAAGCCGGTCGTGTGAGTCGTGCCACAACGACCCGGTTGCGCTGGGATATGGGGCGGGCTTACTCAGGTACGAGGTTTCGACGCGCGTCGATCGCGGTTCGGCTGCTGCGCACGGTCGTTGGATCTTCACGCCGGAGCACCAGGCCAGCCCGTACGACCGGCTTCCGACGGATGCCTGGACAGGATTCCTGGAGGAGGTCCCGCGCGCGGTCTGGCGCAGCACCCGTGGCGATGTCAGGCCGTTCACCGCCGACGAGCAGAAGCGCATCCTCACCGTCGGCGCCTGCCTCACGTGCCACAAAGGGGACTCGGCGGTGATGCGGAGCGCGATCAGCGATTTCAGGGCCACCCTGCGGCGCGTCAGCGCGCGGTGCCTGCTGCCCGCGTGGAACTGACCGACCTCTCGCCTCGCGCGTTACGTGGGATGCCGGCGGTTACTGGGCTGGTGCATCGATCCTGCGGAGGGGCTTCATTCAGGCGGTGCGACGATCCCAAACGGCGTCAGACTGCGTGGTCGATACGACGGAAAGGCCATTTACGCGGAAATGAGTTCGGCAGCGGCGATTCCGCAGAACAGGGTGATGTTCGGCGGGCATCCACCGGGCCTGTCGCCTGACACTATCGGCCTTCCCCTTGTCCGTCGGCATGTGCCTTCCGTCCGTTCTAGCGCACCCCGTCGCCTGCAGGTCACATTCGGGTTGCACGCTCCGCCCGCGGGGTCTTCGATCGGCGAGTCGATGTACGCGGTCGATCCGGGGCGCGGCAGCGCGTCCGGTCCTCCCCCCCTGGGCGCCCCACAACAAGATCCCTTGTCGTCTCGCAAAGATTCTTGTATCCTTCGGGCCGATGGCACGCCCGACCCTGCTCGTCGCCTGGATCGGCTCCACCGATCTTCGCGCCCCTGCCGAGGAGAACGCGGTTGGCCTCGGCCCGGTTGCGCAGGGCGTGGGTAAAAGGCGCCCACAAGAAGTCGTCTTGCTCTCGAACTACCCGAAGACAGACGTCACCGCGTACGTGCGGTGGCTCGCAGCACGCACGTCCAGCAAGATCCACGTCGAGCACTGCAAGCTGTCAGGTCCGACCGAATTCGGTGAGATCTACGAAGCCGCCGTCGACGTTCTGGAGCGGACCCTCTCGAAACACCCAGAGGGCGTCGATCTGACCTTCCACCTGAGCCCTGGTACGCCCGCGATGGCCGCCGTTTGGATCATCCTCGCAAAGACCAGGTTCCCGGCAGAGTTGATCGAATCCTCCCGCCAGCACGGCGTTCGGACCACTTCCGTCCCATTCGACATTTCGGCGGACTTCCTCCCGGATCTGCTTCGGAGGCCCGATCGAGAGCTGGAAGCCTCGAGCGCCGGCCTCCCGCCCGAGGCGCCTGAGTTCGCTGACATCGTTCACCGAAGCCGCGCGATGCAAAGGCTCGTTCTGAAGGCGCGGCGGATCGCGCCGCGTTCCGTTCCCGTTCTGATTGAGGGAGAAACGGGAACGGGCAAGGAACTGCTGGCGCGCGCCATCCATCGCTCCAGTCCGCGTCGTGAGCGCCCCTTCGTCGCGGTGAACTGCGGAGCCATCCCGCCGGATCTGGTCGAGTCGGAGCTCTTCGGCCACGAGAAAGGTGCCTTCACTGGCGCTGTGTCTCGACGAAAGGGCCATTTTCTCGAAGCCGATGGCGGGACTCTGTTTCTCGACGAAGTGGGCGAGCTCCCAAAGCTCGCACAGGTGAAGCTCCTGCGCACGGTGCAGGAGATGGAGATACTCCCGGTGGGCTCCTCCCGCCCGCAGAAGATCGACGTGCGCATCATGGCCGCCACGAATCGATCGCTCCCCACGGAGGTGGCGGCCGGATCGTTCCGAGAGGACCTATTCCATCGCCTCGCCGTTGCGGTGCTCCGCCTGCCGCCGCTGCGGGAGCGCCGGGAGGACCTGGGACTCCTTATTGATCATGTGCTCGCACAGGTGAATCGGGAGGGTACCGAGCAGCCGGGCTACGTGGACAAAGAACTCTCTGCCGGCGCAAGGAACCTTCTGTTCAGGCACTCATGGCCCGGCAACGTGCGCGAGCTTCAGAACACCCTGCGCCGCGCCGCCGTGTGGACAGCGGGCGTTCGGCTCTCCACCGAGGACATCCGCGAGGCCCTCCTATCTGTGAGCGATTCCCGAGAGCACGCCGTTCTGGGCCGACCACTCGGCGAGGACTTGGATCTGCCAGAACTCCTCGCGATCGTGGCGCGCCACTACCTCGAACGTGCCCTCGACGAGGCCCATGGGAACAAGACCCAGGCGGCCGGCCTAGTCGGCCTCCCGAGTTATCAGACTTTCACGAACTGGATGAAGCGCTACAGGGTGGGTGCATGATGGCATGTCCGTTGCTGTGGGCGTCCTCCCTATGCCCGAGGAGATCCTCATGACCCGCCGCGACACTGAAGCCGACGCGCGAATCGCGATCGATGATCGCCTTCGAGCGGCGGGGTGGGACCCCCTCGACAAATCCCAGGTCCGGACGGAGGTCGCCGCTGGCGTGCCGGCTCGCGGGACCAGCCTGGCGACCCGCGCCGAAGCACGCCCCTTTGACACGCATGTACCCGTCTACGAACTGGCCGCCGCCGCCGGGGCCTTCGGAGCCGACCAATCAGTCGGCGCAGCGACCGACGAGATCGGCTGGATGCCAGTCCCCGGCCATGTCCGCTTGACCCGGGATGACTTCGTCGCGCGCGTCGAGGGGCGGTCGATGGAGCCCACGATCCCGGATGCCTCGTACTGCCTCTTCCGGGTGGATCGGGGCGGGAGTCGAGACGGCAAGCTCGTTCTCGTCTGGCATCGAGGCTGCGGCGACCCCGCGCTCGGCGGAGAGTTCTCCGTCAAGAAATACCGCAGCACCAAGGTCACAGCGCCCGACGGGACGTGGAGCCACCGCGAGATCCGCCTCGAGCCCCTCAACCCGGATCCGGCTTATCAACCGCTCGTGTTCACGCCCGACGCCGAGGGCGACCTCCGCGTAATCGGCGAGTTCGTGGCCGTTATCGACGTCGTGGAACCCGATGCGCGCAGTGGCCGCGTGGACTACGTTCTCTATGACCAGCGAGGCAGGCCGCTTGCGGTGATCGAAGCCAAAAAGGACGCTATCAACCCGTACGTTGCCAAGCAGCAGGCGTTGCCCTACGCGAAGTCCCTCGGCGCACCCTTCATCTTCCTCACTAACGGAGAGCTGACCTACTTCTGGGACTACCAGAACGACGACGCCCGCCCCATCGCCGGTTTCTTCTCGCGCCGCGACCTCGAACGCATGGTCGAGATGCGCGGCACGCGCAAGGCGCTCGCGACCGTCGGAATCCCCGAGCACTACGTCCGCCAGGGTGAGACGCGCACGGTGCGCCCCTACCAGGCCGACACGATGCGAGCGCTCGACCATGCCTTGGAGCTCGGCAAGCGCCGTTTCCTGATCGAGCTGCCGACCGGCACGGGCAAGACGGACCTCATCTGCCTGTACTTGAAGCGACTCTTCCAGGCCGGCTGGGCCGAGCGTGTGCTCGTTCTCGTGGATCGCGACCAGCTCGCCAAGCAGGCGCTGGAAGCGATCCAAGACGTGCTCGCTGCTCACTCGAGCTACTGGCTCCACCCAGGCATGGCGCGTCAGGAGCAGCAGATCACGGTGGCCCTGCTCCAAACCATGATCGGCCGCGTCGACGACTACACCCCCGGCTACTTCGACGTCGTCATCGCCGACGAATGCCACCGCTCGATCTACGGCGCGTGGCAAGGCGCGCTCACCCGCTTCGACGCCATTCACGTCGGCCTCACGGCCACCCCGGCCAGCTACATCGAGCGCAATACCTACGACTTCTACCAGTGTGAGCCGGGCAAGCCGGATTTCGCCTACGCGATTCAGGATGCGTTCCGTGAGGAATATCTCGTCCCCTATCGCTTCGCAACCGGTATCACCGAGATCTTGGCCGAGGGCGCCGACGTGGACGACGAGCACTACGACCCGGCTGCCTTCGAGAAGCAGTGGACCAACGAGGACACGAACCGGCTCATGATGTGGGAGTTCGACCGTCTCGCCTGGAACACCTACCAGGAGCTCGCCCCCAGGCAGCGCCCCGGCCCCGGCAAGGCGATCGTCTTCGCCATCACCAAACACCACGCCGCGCGCCTTGCCCAGTACCTCAACGAGCTCCACCCCGAGCACAAGGGCCGCTACGCCGAGGTCATCACCTCCGACGTGGTGGCACCGGACGAGATGATCCGGCGCTTCAAGACGGAGACATACCCGATGGTCGCGGTGAGCGTCGGCATGCTTGATACCGGCTTCAACTGCCGAGAGGTTCTGCATCTGGTGCTCTGCCGCCGCGTCCGCAGCCCGATCCTCTATCAGCAGATGCGCGGGCGCGGCACGCGCACCGCCCCCCATATCGCCAAGCGCAAGTTCGTCATCTACGACTTCTTCCACAATCACCAGTACTTCAACGACAGCGACACCGATGTGTTCACTGGCACGGGCGGCGGGCGCGCGCCTGGCGGGACGGCGACCCCGCCCCCGGCGCCTCGCGATCTCGTCGAGCTGGGCCTCGAGGACGAGTGGCTCGAGGCGGTGACCTACATCGAGGTAGGCCCCGAGGGCGAGCGCGTTGACAAGAGGGCGTACGTCACCGACTGGGAGGCGACGATTCGCAATCGGGCCGCAGACGACCCGGTGCTGCGGAAGGTCCGCGACGAGGAACCGCTCGAGGCCGTCGAGGAGGAAGATCTCGCCCGACGCCTGAACCAGCCCGAGCGCTTTTTCAACGAGGAGAACCTGCGGCGCGCCTATCGGCAGCCCGGGGGCAACCTGATTGACTTCATCCGCGCCGCACTCGGCAAGCTCCACATCAAGAGCCGCGAGGAGAAGCTCGAGGAGAGCTTCCGGGCGTGGCTTGTGTCACGCTCGCTGACGCCGCAGCAGGCCGAGTACCTGTGCCTGCTGAAGAACCGCGGTATCGCAACCGGCCGGGTGCGTCTTGGGGACCTCTTCGAGCCCCCGCTCTCGATTCTCGACGCGGCCGGTAAAGGGATCGAGCTTTTCGGCGAGGAGGGGCTTCGCCAACTGGTCGCGGATCTGAACGAGGGCGTCTTCAAGGCCGCGAGCTGAGAGGAACACGATGGACCACACCCTGCGCCGCAAGCTCGACCGGGTCACAGATATCCTCTGGGCCGGCGGCGTCACGAACCCCGTCACCTACATCGAGCAGATCTCCTACCTGATCTACCTGAAGCTCCTCGACGAAGAGGAGGCGAGCCGCGAGCTGCGCGCGCGCATGGATGCCGGCAATGGGGCGCGCCTATTCCCGGGCCAGGCCGAGCGCTTCCGCTGGTCGAAATGGCGCTTCCAGAGCGGGAACGAGTTGCGCGACTTCGTGCGAGACGAGGTCTTCCCCTACATGGGCTCGCTCGTGAAGGACGAGCCGCAGGTGGCCGAGTACTTCCGCGACGCCGTCCTCGAGGTCGTCGACCCGAACGTGCTCAAGCAGGTGATCGACGAGCTGGACGGGATCGACTTCAAGAAGCTCGGCCCCGACGTGAAGGGCGACATCTTCGAGTACATGCTGACCCACCTCGGCCAGTCGGCGCTCAACGGTCAGTTCCGCACGCCGCGCCAGATCCGGGTCTTCATGGTGCAGATGACCGACCCCGACCTCGGCGACACCATCTACGACCCCGCGAGTGGCACGGCCGGCTTCCTGATCGACACGGTGGACCACATCCTGGCGCGCTACAGCGAGACCCCGATCGAGGTGCCGATCTACGGCGAGGACTGGCTCGAAAAGCGCGGCCAGACCCTGGAGGACGCAAAGAAGGAGATCCCGAACCTTCAGACCTACCGCAAGGGCGCCGGCGAGCGCCTCCCCGACTGGGGCCGGCTCGAGGCGTCGATCTACGGCACCGACGTCTCGCGCCAGATGATGCGGATCTCGATGATGAACCTGGTTCTCCACGGGATTCGGGGCGCGCGCCTAAAGCGCGCCAACGTGCTCTCGGAGATGAGCGGTCTCACGGAGGACGACCTCCATCGCCGCTACCGGGTCATCCTGTCGAACCCGCCCTTTGCCGGGCAGATTCCCAAGGAGTCGGTCCGCGCGGACCTGCCGACGAAGTCCAAGAAGAGTGAACTCCTGTTCCTCGCGCTGATGATGCGCGCGCTCGCCCCGGGCGGGCGTTGTGCGGTCGTGGTGCCCGAGGGGGCCCTCTTCGGGTCGACCGGCGCGCACAAAGATCTCCGCGAGAAGCTGCTACGCGAATTCGAGGTCCTCGCAGTAGTCTCACTACCGGCAGGTGTATTCAAGCCTTACGCGGGCGTGAAGACCTCGGTGCTCGTGTTCCGTCGGCCGCCGAGGGCGGCCGAGGAAGGCCGGCAAGCCACGCGACGCGTGTGGTTCTACGAAATCCAGAACGACGGCTTCGACCCCGACAAGATCCAAGGCGGGGGCCGTCCCGAAACGCCGGAAAAGAACGACATCCCGGCACTGATGGCGGCGTGGGCGGACTACAAGGCGTCGCGCTTCGAGACGCCCCCGGGCGTCGAGACGGGCGCGGTGATCGAACCGGGCAGTCAGGCGCCGCCGTGTTGGTGGGCGTTTTTCGAGACGATCGCTCAGAACGACTTCAACCTGGCGGCGCCGCGGTACAAGCCGCGAGTCGGCGAGGAGACACGGAACGACGATCCGGCAGAGTTGATTGGGGAGGTGTTGGCGATCGAGCGGGAAATCGAAGATGGCCTCAAGTCATTACTCGAGCATTTGGAGCCGAAGCCATGACGTGGTCGACTGCCTCTCTTGGTCGCGCGGTGCGCTTGGTGGGCGGCGGGACGCCGTCAAAGAAGCGTAGCGATTTCTGGGGCGGTCCCATCCCGTGGGTATCGCCCAAGGACATGGGTAACCGCGATCTTCATGATGCTCAGGATCACATCTCGGAGGCTGCCGTCCGGGAAAGCGCGACACAGATTGTTCCTATTGGAAGCGTCCTGATCGTCGTGCGGTCTGGAATCCTCGCCCATCGCCTCCCTGTGAGCATTGCTCGAGTGCCAGTGGCACTCAACCAGGACCTGAAGGCGCTTGTGCCGGGGGGACCGCTGCTGCCTGAATTCTTGGCCTACGCGCTGGAGGCTAAGGCCGACCGCATCCTCAAGGGTTGCGTTAAGCGAGGGGCGACAGTGCACAGCGTTGATATCGGAAGGCTCCAGCAGGTTCCCCTTCCCATCGCGGCACCTTCTGAACAGCGCCGCATCGTCGAGATTCTCGACCAGGCCGACCACCTCCGTCGCCTCCGTGTTGAAGCTAATGCAAAAGCGGATCGCATCTTGGCCGCGCTGTACCGCAAGCTGTTTCTCGATCGAGCTTCGCGCTGGCCGACAGAACGACTTGGCACGCGCCTTAGGAAGACGAAGGGGGCGCTGCAAAGCGGGCCCTTCGGGAGCCACCTGCACAACTCAGACTTCGTCGAGGTAGGACCCGTTCTGGTGGTAGGCATCGACAACGTCCTCGACGGTGAGTTCTCGCTTGGCAGGAATCGGCGAATCACAGCGGAAAAGTACGAGGAGCTGAAGAAGTACACCCTTGAACCCGACGACATTCTGATGACGATCATGGGCACGGTCGGAAGGACCTGCGTCTTTCCGCGGCTCGGAGAAGCGGCGATCTGTACGAAGCACGTTTACCGAATCCAGGTGGATGAGCGACTGAATCCTGAATACGTTAGCGCCTCGATAAGGTTCGCCCCAACCGTGAGAAGCCAACTCGGCGCGGCGATGACAGGCCAGATCGTGGCGGGGCTCACTTCGGACAGCATTCGGAGGCTTGAACTTGCGATTCCGCCCAGGGCGTTGCAGCAGCGCTTCGCTGCACACGCAGGAACCCTGGCACAGCAACGCATCGAACGACGCCGGGCGGCAGCGAAGCTCGAGCGCGTCTTCGCGATGCTTCTCCGGGACGCGTTCTCTGCCAAGCTCACGTCCTCGTGGCGTAAAGGTCACATGAAAGAGCTGTTGCAGGAGATGGAGCAACACAGCGAGGCGCTCCCGGCGCCTGCCGGCACCGAGTGACCGATGCACATCAAGCGCATCCACATCGAGAACTTCCGGTCGATCAAGACACTTGACTTCGATCCGCCCGCCTACTGCGTGCTCATCGGCGAGAACAACTCCGGTAAGTCGAACATCTTGAGGGCCTTGAATCTCGCCCTCGGCGAGACGTGGCCGACAGAGCGGAGCTTCTCGGAAGAGGACTTCCACAACCAGGACACCACCCAAGACATCGTGATCCAGGTCTTCTTCAACGAGACCATCGAGGAGTGGCGGAACAACTGCAAGATGCAGATCGGCGGGGTCGAGCTCCGGTGTAAGGCGTACAAGCGCAGGGTCAAGGAGAAGCCTGCCGGCACGCTGACCACGGACTACTGCTGCATCCAGCCCGACGGGAAGCAGGCGCAGTACCCGAGCGAGCCGCTCCAGAAGGGCATCCAACACAGGGGCCAATGGCTACCGCAACGCGTCTCGCGAGATCTGCGCGACAGGCTCCCATTCATCTACGTCGGCGTCCAACGCGACTACGACCGTCAGGCGCCTGGAAGCCGCTGGTCGGTGCTACGTCGCCTCCTGAATGAGGTGAACACCGAGTTCCTGAATGACAGGAAGGAAATCAAGGTGCGTAGGCCCGACGGCACCTTCGAGAGGATGACCCGGAGGCTGGCCTTCGAGTCCGCTGTGAAAGACGCGTACCAGTACCTGCGCACTGAGCAGTTCGTCAGGATCGAAGAGCGGCTCGCCGCAAACGCGATGGAGCAGATGGGACTCGATCCCGGGACCGACAAGGTCGAATTGCACTTCGAGAGCCACGACCCGACCAATGCCTTCCGCTCCCTCCAGCTGTACGTCGAGCAGATAGGCATCACGAGTGCGGCGGGGGAAGTCGGGGCGGGTCTGCAGAGTGCCATCGTCGTCGCGATCTTCAGGACTTACGAGGAGTTGAAGCGCGAGGGGGCGGTCTTCGCTCTGGAGGAGCCCGAAGTCTTCCTGCACCCCCATCGCGCCCGCTACTTCGCGGCGGTGCTCCGGTCGCTGACCGAAAAGGGGAACCAGGTGTTCGTCACCACTCACTCACCGATCTTCGTGGCGCTGGACCAGCCGGAGACGGTTGCACTGGTGCGCCGCACGGAGGTGGCGGGGACGACGGTGCGTCAGACTTCGAAGGTGGCGCTTGCTGCCGACGATCGCCGGGCGCTGCGCCTGCTCACGGAGTTCGACACCCAGCGGAACGAGCTTTTCTTCGCGCGGTGCGTCCTGCTGGCGGAGGGCGCGACGGAGAAGGTCGCGCTGCCGCTCGTGGCCCGTGCTCTGGGGCACGACGTCAACCGGCTCGGGATCTCGGTCGTAGAGGTGGGCGGGAAGACAAAGCTTCCCCTCTTCGCAGGGGTCTGCGCGGCGCTGGGGATTCCGTTCGTGGTCCTTGCAGACCATGATGTGAAAATCGTCGACGCGTCCTCGAGCGCAGCCCACCAGACGGAAGAGCGAGAGCGGAACACCCAGCACGAACGCTGGAACGCGGACATCGAAAAAGCGTGCCCGGCTGGCGCACTCTTTTGGATGAAACCGGACTTCGAGACGGAGCTCGGCCTGCCTCACGCCGGGGCGGAGAAGATTGATCGCGCTTTGGAGCGCTTCTCTGGTGTAACCGAGACAGGCGTTCCGGACGCTCTGCGTCCGGTGATCGCGAAGATAGTGGAGATGGCCCGATGACGCTTACCGCCCTCCGGCTCGCCAACTTCAAGGCCTTCGGTCGCGTGCAGCGCATCCCGTTGCGCCCGATCACGCTCGTCTTCGGCGCGAACAGTGCCGGGAAGTCGAGCCTCATTCACGCTCTCGCGCTCGCCCACCATGCCGTCGAGACGGGCGGCGAGCTCGACACGCAACGGACCCAGATCGGCGGAGAGGCGATCGATCTCGGCGGGTTTCGCCAGTACGTGCACCGCCGAGAGCGCAACCGGCAGGTGGAGATAGCTTTCGAGATCGATCCCGGCCGACTCACCGGGCGGGTGGCCCAGCTGCTGCGCTCGGCACGCGGCGTGGTCATCGACCTCGCCATCGGCGCCGGCTTCGCGAGCGAGCAACGAACGCTCTTCGGGGACCTCGCCCGCGAGATGGATCGCGAAGGAGGCGTGCGCGTGGAGCGCCTCGGGCTCGAGGTGGATGGGACGCCGCTCCTTTCGATGAGCGCGCGTTCGGGTGGGCTCCTCCGCCTCGACCGCCTGGATCACCAGCATCCCGCGTTCAGGGAGCTCGTGCGAGGCATCCTCACGTTCGCCACCACTACCGAAACCGTGCGCGAAGAGGACTTTACTGAACTGGGTGAAGTCTTCAACGCGCTCGTGCCACGCATCACGGCGCGCTGTCGAGGTCTCGTCCCCCGACTCGAGGACGAGGCGGAGTCGAGCCAAACCGAAGCGCCGGGCGCGTTGCTCCCCGTGAGCCGCGGACGCCGCCAGGAGGACCTCGCTCGGGCCGCGCGGCTCTTCCTTCCCGGGGCGCTGCGCGATCTGGTTGGCGGCTTGGCTGCGGCCGTCGAGCACGAGACGCGCCGCCTTCGCTATCTGGGCCCGTTGCGATCCTATCCCCCCCGCCACCTCGCCTTCGCGCAGCAACACGACCCGAACTGGTTTGCCGGCGGGGGTTATGCGTGGGACGTGGTCCGCACGCGCGAGGACATCAGACGGCAGGTGAACGGCTGGCTCGGCGACGCGGCCCGGCTCAGGTCGCCGTACGAGCTCCTTGTCCGCGACCTGCTTCCTGCTGTCGCCGTTTCGAACGAGCTTCCGCCCAAGATCGCCAAGGCCTTGCACGACCTGGCTGGAGCAATGCTGGTGAGGCTGCACGAAGGGGAACAGCCGGATATGGCGACTCTCGGGGAGGAATTGGCCGACCGGCTTGCGTACCTCGACCCTGACGATGTCGAAGACACCATCCCTGACATCGATGCGCTCGTGGCTGCGATCACTGATTCGGAGGCCCTGGCCGAGCGATGGGCCCGGGATCTGGTCGCCTCACGCGGCGAAGCGCTCCAGGACCTCGTCTTGATCGATAAACGTACGGGCACCCCGGTGAGTCATCGGGACGTCGGGATCGGCGTGAGCCAGATGTTACCGGTGCTCGTCTCGGCTTACGCCTTCCGCGATCAGTTCGTCGCCATCGAGCAGCCGGAGATTCATCTGCACCCGGCCCTGCAAGCGGAACTCGGGGACGTGTTCCTCGCCTCCGCGCTTGGGGAGCAACGGAACACGTTCTTCCTCGAGACGCACAGCGAGCATCTGATCCTCCGCGTCCTGCGGCGGATTCGGGAGACGACGGACGAAGAACTTCCCGAGGCAGCCGCTCCGGTTCGGCCGGACGACGTGGCTGTACTCTATGTCCAGCGGGGCAGCGAGGGCGCCGAGGTCACCCATATCCCAATCACGGAGGACGGTGAATTCGGGCAGCCGTGGCCCGAGGGTTTCTTCCCCGAGCGCGCGAAGGAGCTGTTCTGACCGATGATCTACGAGTACGCCCTGGAACCCGAGCTCGTCACCACGTGGGTGGATCGCCACGTCGGGCGCTACTTCATCGAAAAGTTCGGTCTGGGGCAGCCTCGCATCGTGTCGCGGTATCCCAAACGGTGGAAGAGGCTCGTGTGGGAGTCGTTTCCTGGAGGAAGCGAGGTCGAGCGCAAGCGGTTGGAGGAGCTGATCGAACGAGTGAGCGAGACGACCGTGAAACGCCAGGCCGGGCAATGGGACCCCGCTCGAACCTGGGTCGAGAATGCTGGGGATGAGCATGCGCGGGTGCCCTTCCACGCGATCCTGGCGAGGACCAACCCGGGGGCACATCCTCTGGTGATCACCGCGGACGAGATCGACGATACCACGGCCCTCTGGGCACTCCCACATGGCTGCACGACCGCGAGGACCGCGATCGAGATGGCTGCCGCCGTCGCGAGCATGCTTCGTATCGCGGACGTCGTGGTTTTCGTTGATCCGTACTTCGCTCCGGAGAATGGGCGCCATCGCCGACCGCTCACCGCGTTCCTGCGCGCCGTTCTGGAGCGCCGACCGAGCGAAGCGCCACAGCGCGTCGAAGTGCTGTCTGCGGCCGATGGTGACGGGCGAGCGACTCCGGAGTTCTTCCGGGAGGAGTGCGAGCGGCGTCTTCGCGGCTGTGTCCCCCGGCAGTTGCGAGTCGAGTTGGTCCGCCTTCGTGAACGTCCCGGCGGTGAGCGCCTGCACAACAGGTACATCCTGACAGATCTCGGGGGGGTGATGTTCGGAGCCGGACTGGACGAAGGGCACCCGGGAGAGACGGATGATATCGAGCTGCTCGACCGCAGACAGTACGAAGAGCGTTGGCGGCAGTACGGGGCTGCAGGACCCGCCTTCGAGCGTCCCGAACCGACTATTACGCTCGACGGCGTTGGATGACTTGCGCTGCGTCGGAGCGGCGCGGACGACATGCTCGTGGCCACAAACGGATAGGCAAGACCGCAAGCTTCGGCGGGCGATTGGCGCGACGGGACGGGTTCGAGTGCGACCTTGTGCGTGAACCTGAACCGCGCAACGTTTTGCTACTCGTGAACCTCGGTGCCGGCCACTACAAGCGCGGTTATCACGGCGCGTCGCTCTGTTCATTGCTCGAATCGCGATTCGATCCGCCGGTCGGGCACGAGCCAGATGAGCGCCACGAGGACATACAGCGCGTCAGAGATGCACTGGTTGAGGAACGCCAGCGGGATGGCGGCCGCCTAGCCGCAATGCCTTTCGGAAATTCGGTTCCGGCGGAGCGCAGCCAGCGGCCTGTTCCAAAGCGGGCCGTGCACAGCGCTCCGACGGTCAGCGGGACGAAAACGGAGCGCAGGCAGCGCTGTTTTTCCGGCTGCAGGCCGTAGCGGTCGGTCGCACGCGTACACGGCCCAAGCCGACGGTCGATCCGAAAAACAGCGCGGACGGAGCGGAGTTTTCCGGAGCGCGGAGCCCGGCACGCGAAGGAATAGGGCGCGGGCTGCCTGCCTTCGCCGGCGTGAATTTCCGAAAGGCATTGCGCCTAGCAGAGCAGCGGCATCTTGCCTTTCAGATCGCGCCCGACGGCGGGCGCGAGCCTGGACTCGGGACCCTCTTCCGCGATGATCGTCGCCTGCAGGATCGTATAGGCGGCCGCCGCCATCAGCATGACGGCGCCGTACGCCGCGGTCGGGACGGGCGCGAAATGGTTCTCGCGCATCCATCCCGTGACGAAAGGCATGAGCGACAGCCAGAAGAGCAGGTGGAGGTTGGCCCAGAGCACGCCGCCGCTGATGCGGCGGACGACGTGGAACATCAGGTGATGGGTGTTCCAGTAGATGCCAAGAATGACGAAGCTGAGAACGTAGGTGATAAACACAGGCAGCAGGGGCGACAGCGCGGGCCAGTCGGCGCCGCGCGGCACGTGCAGTTCAAGCACCATGATCGTGATCAGGATCGCGATCACGCCGTCGCTGAACGCTCAAGGCGTCCTTTGTTCAGGCGCGTCGCCGCTTTCGCGTCGAGACTCGACGCGGCAGGCTTCGCTCATTCACGTCGGGACGCCGAGACGCGGCAGCAGCCAGCGATTCAGCCCGAACCACGCCACGAGGAACGCCAGGGGAATCAGGTAGTCCATTGCCTCGTCTCGAGCGCGGTCAGCGCGCGCCGCAACCGCGCGTCCGCCTCTTTCGCCACGTTGTCCAATTCCGGATTGTCCACCATGTTGAGGGCGGTCAGCGGCGCCATCGCCGCCACGACGCTCCTGCCCGGCGTCGTCTCGTAGACGACGACGTTGCAGGGCAGCAGCAGGCCGATCTCCAGTTCTGCGGTGAGCGCCCGATGCGCCAGGGGCGGGTTGCACGCGCCGAGGATGACGTAGCGGCGAAAATCCTTGTCGAGCTTCTGCTTCATCGTCTGCTTGACGTCGATCGTCGTCAGCACGCCGAAGCCCTCGTCCTTGAGCGCCGCGGTCGTCCGATCGACGGCCTCGTCATACGCAATCGGAAGCTCGACGCGCAGACCGTACCGGCTTTCTTCCATTGGAGGCCTCTTTGCAGGAGCGTGTGCCGGTATCCGACCACACGCTCCTGCTAACGCCGACTTCGTCGGCTAGACACAAGAACCTCACGGCTTCCGCAGCCAACCGCCGTTCCTACAACGATACGCCGTTGGCGCTCACGCGGCCAGTGGGCGGAGGTTTCATGCCCGCCCATCTGAGGAACGTCATCATCGGGCACCAGTTGGTCAGGCTCGACTGCATCAGGTTGACGCCAACAAACGCGGTGAACCACAGAAAGCGTGCGTCAACGGTGGCGCCGAGCAGCACGCTGAGAGTCACGAAAAGTCCGGCGATCAGGCGAAGCGTACGTTCAATGGTCATGTCTGATCCTCATCGTCCGAAGGTTTCACGCTATTGACGCGGCGCGCGGCACCAGGCACCCAGCACTCGGCACCAAGCACTGTCTTCAGGCGCCGCTGTGCGGGACGAACAGCATCGGCAGCACGCAGGAACGGATGAGCTTCTCCGCCGCCGTCCCGAACCAGCCGGTCCGTACCGTCGATGTGTCCGCGATGACCAGCAGCGTGGCATCCCGCTCCCGGACCAGGTCCTGCTCGCAGGAGGCCGCCGTTTCGGCCATCACGCCGCCAAACGCGTCGGCGAGGCCGGCCGCGTAGCGCGCCGCCTGGCCTTCGAAGGTGAACGGCCCGGCAACCATCAGCGGCCGGCCGAACATCGCTTCGGGTGCCTGGTCGCCGTGAGCGGCTCGCACCACGAGCACCGGGCGGTCGGCCTGGCGGACGACCCGCTCGGCGACCGATCCAAGCCACCAGCGGCTGGGACCGCGCCGGCCGTGGGTGCCCATCACGATGAGATCCGCCGCGCGCGACGCCTCGACGATCGCCGTTGCCGGCGACTCCTCCACGAACCTGACGCGCGCGCGCTGCGGCGTCGCGCGCCCGACGAACTGCGCCAGTTCGCGCTCGGCAACGCTGCGCGCACCGTGTCGCTCGCGCTCGATGGCCTTCGCCTGCTCGTGCGTGAAGTACGCGGGTGCCTCGATGATGTCCGCGTGCAGCGCCGTCATCACGGCGCGGAAGCGCTCCGCCAGGGCGCCTCCTACCGCGGCTGCGCGCGCGGACGCCTCGCCAAAATCGACGGGCACCAGGATGCGCTGAGGGGGAAACGTCCACACGCTCCGGCGCCCGTCGTCTTCGTGCTCGCCGGGCAACGGATCCCGGACGATCGAAGCATGGGGCGGGCCGGCTCGCAGAGAAAGGGACGGAAGATCGCGTGTCATGCCGCCACCGTGTTCGCCGCCGCGTGCGCGCGACGCTGCACGCGGCGGCTGATCATGTAGTAGAGAACGGGCACCGTCATCCGCGAGAGCAGCAACGAGGCCACCTCGCCGGCCATCAGCGAAATCGCCAGCCCCTGGAAGATCGGATCGAACAGGATCACCGCGGAGCCGACGATCACCGCCGCGGCGGTCAGCGCCATCGGGCGGAATCGCACGGCTCCTGCGTCGACGACCGCCTGCTCCAGCGGCATCCCGTCCATCAGGCGCAGCTCGATGAAATCGACCAGGATGATCGAGTTGCGCACGACGATGCCGGCGCCGGCGATGAAACCGATCATCGACGTCGCGGTGAAGAAGGCGCCAAGCGCCGCGTGCGCGGGCAGGATGCCGACCAGCGAGAACGGGATCGCGGCCATGATCGCGATCGGCGTGACGAACGACTCGAACCAGCCGACCACGAGAATGTAGATGAGCAGCAGTACCACGGCAAAGGCGAGGCCGAGATCCCTGAACACCTCGTAGGTGATGTGCCATTCGCCGTCCCACTTCATCGCGTACCGCGTGCTGTCGAACGGCTGGTGAGCGTTGTAGACGTCGAAGCGGTAGCCCTCGGGCAGCGAGATCTTCGCCAGCGCCCGGTTCATCTGCAGGATGGCGTACACCGGGCTTTCGTGCGCACCCGCCACGTCGCCGGTCACGTAGGTCACCGGCAGCAGGTTCTTGTGACAGATGCTGCGATCCTCCGTCGTGTGGACGGCACGCGTGAGCTCGCCGATTGACACGCCGGAGAACGCGCCGGGTGCGGCCAGGCTGAACCCGTGCCCTGCCGGCGAGGGTGAAGCGGACGGCAGCATCAGGCGAATGGCGCGCACCGAGTCGAGCGAGTTCCGTTCAGCCCGCGGCAGCCGCAGCACGATCGGAACGTCCTCGCGCGCGGCGGCGTCGTGCAGCAACCCGGCCGACTCGCCGGTTCCCGCCATCCGCACCACCGAGCCGATCGCCGCCGCAAAGAGCCCGGCCGCCGCCGCCTTCTCGTCGTCCACCTTCAACTGCACTTTCGCGGTCGGATCGTCCACGTACCAGTCGACGTCGACGACGCCAGCGGTGTGTTGGAAGATCGCGCGCACCTGCCTGGCAAGCGCCAGGCGCCGGTCGTGGTCAGGTCCGTAGACTTCGGCAACCAGCGTCTGGAGCACCGGCGGGCCGGGCGGCACCTCGGCCACCTGGATGCGCGCCCCGTAGCGGCGGCCGACGGGCGCCAGCGCGTCGCGCACCCGCTTGGCGATCGTGTGACTCTGTTCCGACCGATCGTCCTTGCCGACCAGGTTCACCTGCAGGTCGCCTTGATACGGCTCGCGGCGCAGGAAGTAGTGGCGGACCAGGCCGTTGAAGTTGTACGGGCCCGAGGTACCGATGTAGCTCTCGACGTTGGCCACCGACGGTTCGCGCAGCACGACACCCGCGACTTCGGACGTGACGCGCGCGGTCTGCTCGAGCGGGGTGCCGTCCGGCATGTTGACGACCACCTGGAACTCGCTCTTGTTGTCGAACGGCAGCATCTTGACGGTGACGAGCCCGAGCGGCACCAGGACAAGGGCCGCCAGCAGCAGCACCGCCACCGAGCCGAGAAAGGCGAACCGCAGGCGCGGCCGCGTGATGAGTGGTGCCATCACGCTCCGGTAAATCGCGGTCAGCCGATCCTCTCCGTGTTCCTGGTGCGACGCCCGCTTGCCGAGCAGACGCACCGCCGCCCACGGCGTCACGATGAAGGCGACCACCAGCGAGAAGATCATCGCTGCGGAGGCGCCGATCGGGATGGGCCGCATGTACGGGCCCATCAGGCCGCCGACGAACGCCATCGGCAAAATCGCCGCGACGACCGTCAGCGTCGCGAGGATTGTCGGGTTGCCGACCTCGTCAACCGCGCGAATCGCGATGGCGGCCAGCGACGCATGTTCGCCGCTCGCCATGCGGGCGTGGCGCACCACGTTCTCCACGACGACGATCGCGTCGTCGACGAGGATGCCGATCGAGAAAATCAGCGCGAACAGCGTGATGCGGTTCAGCGTGTAGCCGTACAGGTAGAAGACGAAGAGCGTCAGCGCCAGTGTCACCGGGATGGCGACCAGCACCACGGCCGCCTCGCGGCGCCCGAGGACGAGCCAGATGAGGGCCGAAACCGACAGTACGGCGATCAGCATGTGAAAGAGCAGCTCGTTCGACTTCTGCTCGGCTGTCTCGCCGTAGTTGCGTGTCACGGACAGGTGCACGTCGCCCGGAATCACCGTCCCGCGCAGCGTGCCGATCTTCTGGCCGATGCGCCTGGCCAGTTCCGTCGCGTTCGTCCCTTTTCGCTTGGCGATCGCCATCGTCACCGCGGGGTAGGTTCGGCCGTCCCGCGCGCGGTACTGCACGTAGCTGGTCGGCTCGGCGTCCTCGTCGCGCACGTCGGCCACATCGCTCACGAACACAGGCCGGCCGTTCCGGCTGCCGACGACGACGCTGCGCACCTGCGCGGCGTCGGTCAGCCAGGCGCCTGCCTGCACGGTGTTCCGCTGGTTGCCGGCCACGAGATCCGCTCCGGGCTGCAGCGCGTTGGTTCCCTGGATCGCGCGCCGCACCGCCAGCGGGTCGAGGGCGTAGGCGTCGAGGCGGCCCGGATCGATCTCGACCGTCAGCTGGCGCTTCCGCCCGCCGACCACCGAGACTTCCGAGACATCCGGCACCTGCGTGATCGCCTCGCGGACCTGGCCGGCCAGCTGGCGCAGCTGGAAGTCGTCGTAGCGGGCCCCCCAGAGCGTCAGTGCCATGATTGGCACGTCGTCGATCGAGCGCGACTTCACGAGCGGCGGGCTCACACCGGGCGGAAGGCGATCGAGATTTGCCGAGAGCTTCTGGTTCAGGCGAACGAGCGCGCGCTCTTCGTCCTGGCCGACGTAGAAGCGGACGACCACCATGGCCTGCCCGGGACTCGACGTGGAATAGAGGTATTCGACGCCGGGCACCTCCCAGAGCAGCTTTTCCAGCGGGCCGATGACGCGCTGTTCCACCTCCCGCGGCGTGGCGCCGGGCATCTGCACGAGCACGTCGATCATCGGAACGATGATTTGCGGCTCTTCCTCGCGGGGCAGCGCGGAAACGGCGAGCAGGCCGAGCGCAAGCGAGCCGACAATCACGAGCGGCGTGAGCTTGGAGTGCACGAAGGCGGCGGCGACGCGCCCCGCCAGACCGGTCGTGCGGCTCATGCCCGACCTCCGCGGGTGGACTCGCGCCCACCGGCACGCGGCGCCGCGACCGCAGCGCCGTCGATCAGGCCGGGCGGCGGGTCGACAACGACGATCTCGTCCGGGTCCAGTCCGGCGCGCACCTCGATGGCACCGGCGCTCGGTTCTCCCACCGACACGAGGCGCAGCCGCGCAATTCCCGATCCGTCGACGACGAAGACCGAGGTGAGCTGCCCCTGACGCACCACGCTGGCTGCCGGCACGGCGAGAACGCGGCGTGCGGCACCCGCGAACCGGGCTCGGCCGAACATGCCCGAGCGAACGGCGGGGGTCGCGGGAAGGTCGATCTTCGCGAGGAACGCGTGCGCGTTCTCGTCCACGACGTGCGAGATTTCCGCGACGCGGCCGGTCATCGATCGAGCGGTTGCCGGCGCGCCGTCATCGATGGCAACCTCGACGGCCTGACCGGGACGCACGAGCGAGGCGCGCGATTGATCGATGCGGACCTCGAGGCGGAACGCCCGCGTGTCTTCGACGGTGAGCAGCGGAACACCCGGTGCGGCCATGTTGCCGGCCTCGATGAGCTTTTGCGTCACGACGCCGTCGAAGGGAGCGGCGACGGTCGCGTAAGAGCGGGACACGGACGACGCCTCCGAGGCGGCCTGGGCCTCCTGGATGCCGGCCGCCGCGCGGGCGATCTGCGCCCTGGCGCCCGCGACGCGCGCTTCAGCGGCGTGCAGCCCGGCGAGCGCTTCGTCGAGTTCGTTGGGGGTTGCGGAGTTCTTCGCGCGCAGATCGGCGACGCGCTTGTAGGTCGCCGTGGCGAGCACGGACGCGGCATCGGCCGCCTGGCGCTCCGCGGCGGCGGCATTCGCGGCCTCGCGAGAAGCCTCGACGGCCGCCCGTGCGCGGCTGCTGGCGGCGGTCAGATCGCGCGCGTCCAGCAGGACGAGCGGCTGGCCGGCGTGCACGCGGTCGCCGGGCAGGACCAGCACCTGCGTCACCGGCGCGACGATGCGGCTGACGAGCGTGGCCGTCTGCCTGGCGCGCACGTCGCCTCCGATCTCGAACCAGTCCTCGAGGTCCTGCATGGTCGCGCGAGCGAGCTGCACCTCGATGGGGCGCGGCGCGGCCGCCGCGGACTGGTCCGCGCGGGACGACACATGGGACACGGCAACGAACACGATCGCGGCCGCCGCGACAATTCCTGCGCCACCGAGCACCAAGGGCGATTTCTTCATTGGCTACTTTCCAAGATGGTCATTCAGTGGTCCGAGAGTCCGGTGGTCCGGGAGTCCGCCCTTCGACAGGCTCAGGGCGCGGTGAGCTTGTCGAACCGCGAAAGTCTGACCTTCGGACGGCCGGACATTCGGACTTTCGGACTGTCAGCACGACTTCTCACCGGCCGGCCGGCACCCGGCCAACGGCTCGATCGAGCATCGCGTTGCTCACGAGCAGGTCGACCGTCGCGGCCGTGTGCCGGGATTCGGCTTCGAGCACGGCGTCGGCGGCGCGCAGCACGTCGCTGACCGATGCGAGCCCCGCCTCGTAACGGTCGCGAATGATCCGCTGGCTCTCGCGCGCCTGGGCGACCTCCGCCAGGCCCACCTGCTGGCGCGCGGTGGCCGACTGAATCTGAGCCGCCGCGGTGCGGACCTCGAGGCGAACCGCGGTCTCGATGCGTTCGCGGTCGGCCGCGACGCGGTCGCCCGCAAGGCCGGCTTCGCGCAGTCGTGCGACGTCTGCGAGACCGGAGAAGATCGTCCAGCGGGCCTGCGCGCCGACCATCCAGGCCGATGCGTGTGCCGAGAATGCCTCGCCGCTGCCGTTCAGGTCGAAGAAGCCCTGGAAGGAGATCTGCGGGAGAAACGCGGCCCGCGCCGTCCGGCGGTCCTCTCGAGCCAACCCTTCCTGCAGGCGGGCCGTCCGCACTTCCGGTCGCGCAGCGAGCGCCTGCTGCTCGAGCTGGTCGGCCGGGGGCGCCGGGATCGTGTCCGGCTGGACGTCGTCGAGCGCGAAGAAGCGGTCGAGCGGTTCTCCGATGGCCTGATTGAGCTCGGCGCGCCGAACGGTCTCGTCGCTCGACGCCCGGATGAACCGCTCGCGCATCTGTGCGACGTGAACCTGCAGGGCGAGCACGTCGGCCTCGCTCGCCAGTCCGGCGTCGCGTCGATGCTCGGCCCGCTTCTGATCCTCCTCCGCCGCCTGCACCGCGGCCCGGGCGGCGCGCCGGTCGGCGACGGCAGCAAGCACCAGCGCATAGGCCCGCGTCGCGGCCAACGCCAGATCCGCACGCACCTGCTCCTGGCCGGTCACGGCGAGCGTCTGGCCGATCTCGGCGGCGCGTGTTGCCGCCCGGGCGCGGAACCCGTCGAAGATCGGCTGCTCGACCGCGAGCCCGGTGTGAAGGTTGGTGACCGCGTCCGGATGGTTCAACGAGCCGATGGCGAAATCCGCCGCGGAGAAACGCCGCTCCGCGAGCAGCGAACTGAATGCAAACACCGGCTGGTTCCCGCGTTGGGCGCTCTCCACCAGCTCGAGCCTCGGCAGGTATCCGGCCCGCGCCTGGGTAATGCGCTGGGAGGCTTCGCCGGTGGCCGCCTGCGCGGCCCGAATCGCCGGATTCTGGGCGAGCGCGCGGCCGATGGCGTCGGAGAGCGAGAGATGCCCCTGCGCGAACGACGGCGGCGCGGTCAACAGGAGCATCGCGGCAAACAGGAATGTGGACTTCATAGGGTCTGCTGATAGATTCAGGGGCAGCGGGAAGGTGACACGGGCTACAATCGCATCCAGGGGCGATGCGCGCCCAACCGGCTGGGCTTCGCGGATGGCGGGAACGCGGGCGTGGCGCGCGCAGCGGTCGCGGATACTCCTGTGACGAAATCAATGCGTACGAATCCTTCCGAAGAGACACACGCTCGCGAGCGGGCCGTCCGCCCGCGGCGTGGAGACGAGGACTACGGGTCGCTGTTGCGAGAGGTGCAGGAGGGCAGCCACCAGGCGATGGAACGGCTGCTGATGCGCGCCCAGGAAGTGGCCTACCGCTTCAGCCAGCTCGTCTGCGGGCACGCGGGCGATGCCGATGACGCGATGCAGGAGGCGCTGCTGAAGACCTACCGCTACGCGACGCGCATCCGCGAACCCGAGGCGTTCAAGACGTGGTTGTACCGCACGGTCAAGAACGCCTGTCTGATTGGCCGTCGCAAGCGCGTCGACGAACCGGCTTATGTCCTGTCGCTCGACGACCTGCTGCCCGCGAGAGACGGGGAACGCCAGCGGATCGACCCGGTCGATCCGGCGCGGCGCCCCGACGAACACGCCGTCAACCTGGCGCGGCGGCGCCGGTTGCGCTCGGCGGTGGCGGCGCTGCCGCCACCGTACCGGCTGGTGGTCTTCCTGCGCGAGATGGAAGGGCTGTCGACGCGACAGGTGGCGAAGGTCACCGGGATTTCCGAGGCGAACGTGAAGACGCGGCTGCACCGCGCCCGGCTGTTCCTTCGCCAGGAGCTGGAGAAGTCATGAAGCATTCGCCCTCGCGCTGTCGCGACCTGCTCGAGCGGCTGTCGCTCTACATCGACGGCGAACTGAAGGCCGCCGAGCGCCGCACGCTCGTCGCGCACCTGCGCCGATGCCCGTGCTGCGAAGAGTTTGCGGAGAGCCTGAAGCGGACGGTGCTGTTGTGCCAGCAGGCGGGCCGCACCAGGCTGCCCGCCGACGTGCGCGCCCGCGCGCGGGCGCGCATTGCCGAGCTGCTGGCGGAGGAAACGCGCCCGTAGGCCCGCCCCGATGTACCCAGTCCTTTTCCGAATCGGCTCTTACGACGTTACCTCGTTCGGCCTGATGGTCGCCCTGGGCGCCGGCCTCGGCGTGTTGCTGCTTCGACAGGAGCTGGCGCATCGGCACCTGGAGGTCGGTGCGGGCACCGACGCGGCGCTGGTCGGCGTGCTCGGCGGCCTCGCGGGCGCAAAGGCGCTTTACGTCCTCGAGCACTTTCGTGAACCCCTCGGCGAAACCCTTC
>Ga0315282_10003938_pt1 | contig 26290 bp, 29 predicted proteins | sample YL17G07_20_MG_FD_203693 | JGI IMG/M metagenome (GOLD analysis project Ga0315282, IMG submission 203693) | Sediment microbial communities from Yellowstone Lake, YNP, Wyoming, USA - YL17G07_20 | ecosystem: Environmental > Aquatic > Freshwater > Lake > Sediment | place: USA: Wyoming | collected... | reverse complement strand
CTAGCTGAGGCCGTTGCTTACGTGCTTTGTGATAGAGTCGAAGACCCTATTGCGATCTGCCACGAGGAAGACGAGGAACACGTTCACGTGACGGCGATCGAGAAGGCCCAATTGGTGAAGTAAGTGGACCGGGCGGTTTCCATACCCTAATGGGTTTGGAACTAACGCAAAGGCGAGCAGTTCGGGCTATACTGATCGTTTTAGTCAATTTCCAGATTCTCGCGTGAAAGGGTAGGTTTGCGCAAAGCCCCGGGCTAGCTGGTAGAAGTCATTCGCACCTTCAAGGAACCTCGCAGAACTTGGGCGGCGACCTAGTGTGACTTTCGTCCTCAGATCTCACGATAACGACCTGCAGGATTGCTTGCTCCATTCTCTATCTAGGGCTCATCCAAAGACAGATTAGGGCACAGGCCCAGCAAGAACCTCTTCGTGAGAACAACCCGCATCTCAGATTTAATAGTTCTCGCTTACAACTATAATATGTGGAAGAGGAATTAGAGACAGAGGAACTCAGCACGGGGGCAAAGGGGAAGCGGGGAGAACTCATCGTCATAGGCGAGTTATTGAGACAGGGACTCCGGGTCTATCTCCCGGTAGTCGACTCGGGAATAGACTGCGTGGTCGACATAGGGAAGGGTAACTTCCGGGAAGTCCAAATAAAATACCGTGAGAACATATCGGCATTCGCAGCGCGAAGCTTCAGGCCTAGGGATAATTTCTTCATTGTTTGCTGGCTGAATGATCACGGTCGCGACGACTTCTGGACAGTACCATCGAAGGTTTTCTTTGAACTGGGAAAACAGGTCAAAGTGAAAGGCCGCGATTATGTCCAACTTCTCATAGGAAAACAGGGTTCAAGCAATTATAGCAAGCTGGCAAAGTACCATCACAACTTCGGCGGCCTGCTCTCTGGAGCAACTAGCGAAGTCCAAGAAGCGGTGATGCGAGCCAAGAAAAGAATCGAAGGGCAACACTTCAAGCAACATGATTATGAGAGAGGGATCCTCGCTATTCTCGTTTCGGACTCTCCTCTGAGCACCAAGCAAATCGTCAACAAGATCAAGGAACGGATGGGACCAAGATTCAGGGAAGCTGATTTGAAAAACGTGAGCCGTGGTCGAACTAGATGGGAAAGCACTGCTAGGTTCGCAATCTATCAGGGATTGAAGAAGAAAGGCTTCATCGAGGCCAAAACGAAGAACCAGTGGACCATAACGAACAAGGGCCGAGATGCACTGAAAGGATTGGCCTGATTGTACGGCCTCGGGCTACTAGAGGAGCAGTCTCAGACTTCATGGTGCCTGCCAAATTCCCGCGCCAAAGCTGTAATCTGTGCTCTGAACAAACATGATAGTCAAGTGTGCTCTAAACTAGATTACTTTTCTTGCTCTCAAGAACCGAGCAAGTGTTACTGGGTCGCATAGAATTACAAGATGTGGATTTCCTACGGTTTCTCCATATTCAGTCAACTCGGACACGACGGAATCGGACGGGTTCTTTGCCAAGACGAGAAGTACGTAGTCTGGACGGGTTCTATTGTAGGCCCTCATGACTTGGTGTGCTATTCCTACCATCTTCACTGTCTTTCCTTTCAGACTATTGTAGCCCTTGACCACGCCTACGAATGTCCAGTAGACCCCTTTGACTTGGAGCCAAAAGTGTTCGGGTTCTGCTATCTCTAGCGGAGAATCGTGTCCCCTTTCGGTTTGGTTCGTCGCGTTCTTCTCCCTAATCGAGTCTCGTAACGCTCCCTGAATCAGGGATTCGTCGATGTCGAGTTTCGATACGAGGCCCTTTCCTTCTTCTATTGTGACACCCGCAGTCTCCGGGAAGACGTCTAGAAAGGTGAGTGGTTCGGTTTCGATGAAATCGCTCAAGACTTCGACCACATCTGAGATTGGAAAATTCTCGATGAACTTGGTCTTGGGCACTTCATTCAGCGTGAAGAAACTGGCTCGGACCGTGGCAATCACTTCGATGATCTCACCAGCTGACTGAGGCTTTCTACTCAGAATCGCTCGGGCTAGCCTGGAGCTGAAGTTGTCATAGTCCGTCCAGCCTTTTTCGAGTATGAAATTAAGCACTCGGTTGGTCAGTGCTATTTCCAGGCTTGGATTCCTCTTCTTCGGGAAACTTCCACTTATTCCTGACATAATCATCTATTCTCAACGTTCTAACCCAACGGGGTTTTCCGTAGATTTGACTTCCGGCCTTCGATGATTCGAGCTTCACGATTAGCCCTCTGCTTTCAAGCAGGTCGATTGTCTTCCAAACAGATGGCTGTGGCGCTTTAACTGCATCCTGAATCTCTTTGCGGCTCTTCAGACCGTCAACGGCAAGAAAGACTTTGATTCTGACTTCATGTCCTTCAAGGACGTCTGACACCAGTTTCTCATATTTTTCTCTGTTCAGATGCATGTCTGCTTCTTGTGAATGTTTGATGTCTTGAATGTCGTGACGAATCTTCACGATTTCCTTTGCGGTATCTACGGTCTCTGGCACTTGTATCACCTAGAACCTCTGCTCATGCACCTTGCTGCCGCCACGCTCCACCGTCCTCACTAAACCTTTGCGGCGAAGGGTGCTTACAACGGCGCTGACATACTCTGGGGTCTTCTGTATCTTAGTTGCGATATCCTGAGAGGTGGCTCCGTCGCACAAATCATAAATCTGGCTCTCGATTGAACCCTGCTTCAGTAGCTTCTTTTTCATTTCGTCCAGCTTGTCTTGATTTGTGAGCAGAAGCAGGCCCTTGATGTCCTCAATCAACGTCTTTATTTCATCTAGCTTTTCCTCTGGCATCATCTCACCTAGAATATCTGCTCATGGACCTGGTTTCCATCCTTCTCGACGGTTCGAATTAGTCCTTCCCTTCTCAAGATGCTGAGATACGAGAATACGTAATCGGTCGATTTTTGGAGGGCATCCGCTATGTCTTTCGTCGTCTTGGTGCCATCGCACAGGTCGTAGACCTGCAGCTTCATCGAACCTTCTTTGAGCCGTCCCTTCTTTGCCTGAGCAACCTTGTCCTGGTTTGTAATTGCGAGGATTGACCTAATCTCACCAAGGGTCCTGTCCATGCGTTTCAAGATGTCTTTCTCTGATTCTTCAGGCATTTGATTCTCCTCCTTGCGGTTTCTCTCCTGGGGCGCTCTCAGGATTCGCATCTTGCTGGCCCTCCAGAGTCGATTCGGTTCCTTGGATAAGCTCAACCCACTCTGGCGGAACGTAATCTATGATCCGCTTCGGCGGTTCGCCCCTGTTGTATTGGATCAGCCCCGCGGCCACTCCGACGGTTAGGAAGTAGGAGACAGCTGCCTGTGTCACCTTTGCTTCATCAGCAATGGTCTTGGGCATGTGCGTTCCGTCGGTAAGGACCCACATCTTCTTGCGGGCTACACTGTTGGTAATCTTTTCGATTTCCTTCTTCACTGCCTGTGAGTTTGACAGCAAGAGTATCTTTGATATTGTTTTCAACTCCCTCAATGTTGCATCTGAATCAGCCATTGGACTTCACTTCCTCTCCCGCCAACGTTTCCTGTCCGACGACGTTAGACTTCGAGACTTGCTTGGATTGGGGCACATCTATTCCAAAATCTTCCAAATCAAACGATTTCTTGTATCTGTCTCCCCTTCCGACCTTCATAGCCTCGACAATTCCGAGTTTGGACCACTGCTTCCAGTAGTTCCTAACGGTAAAGTCACTTACGCCGCTCTGATTGGCAATTTCGACGCTGCCGTTCCTGCCGTCGCTCAAGTAATAGACTAGTTTCTTCTGGTCGGTGTCGAGCGAAGATGTAAGAACCGTCTTGACTTCCTTCGCTCCCGAGAAACGTATCCACTTGAGAATCTCGGACAACAATTCTTCGACTCTGCTCGATGCGGTTTCAGACACTCAGCTTCCCTCCTGAACCTTCTGCGACGTCTCCGCGTCTAGTGTTTGTACGCCAGTCTGAGGTGACGCACCCTTTGCGCGTTTCTTCAGAACTGAGAGATCTATTCCCAACTCGGCCAGTGAGAAAAGGGCCCTGTGTGATGAATGGTATTCATCAGGAGGCATAGCTAACCTGGCTTCAACGAACTCATCGGCCCAATTGGAAACAGTCTTCTGTGGCACGCCGGTCAAATCCGAAATCTTCTGTTGTGATATCTTTCCATCCATCTTGCTGTAGACCAAGGCCTTCTCCTGCGTCTCCATGACTTTCGCGGCAGTAGGTCTAGCCGAAGCCGATGCCGCTATCCTCAGATAAGAGCGGATGTCGTTCAGGATCTTGTCTGTGTTACTCACCTTGTCCACCTTCCTTGACGTCCTCTTCAGCCGGTGCTAGTTGTGGCAATGCTGGAACTGTAAGGCCTACTTCTTCTAACGAGCAGATTCTCTGATACCTTCTCTCTTCGTTCTGGACCGCCATTACTATTCCTACCTTGCCCCATTTCTTCCAGTAATTCAGGACAGTCGTCTTGCTTGCTACTCCAGCTAGTCTAGCTACCTCCCGCGTCCCCCGTACGCCGTCACAAAGCTCGTAGATTAGCATCTCAGTGTCGGTCTTGAGGTTCGCCTGCAGAATGGTCTTGAGTTGCTTCATTCCTGAAAACTTCGTCCACTTCAGAAATTCGTGAAGCGTCGACGCAATTTCTTTCGGTGTTTGTTCGCTCATTTGATTCACCCTAATCCAAGAGTCCAGAGTTGACGTAAAATACCTCACGACCTTTTCGAGAAGTAATCAACAACCCCATTTCCTTCAAGTCGGCAATCTTCTTCTTGACAGTAATGTCGGCAACGCCCAGTTCTTCCGAAAGTTTCTTGGACATGTCCGAGTAGCTCATTGATCCGTCAGAGACATCCAGTATCCTCACGTAGACCTTGTCGCGTTCAAGCCTCCTCCTATAGTCCTCTAGCGATGCTCTGTTGCTCAGCTTTAGAAGTACAATCAGTTGGTCCAGTTTGCGAGCGATGTCTGCTAGTTGGCTATTGCCCTGCGACATTTTGGATCCTCCATTCTGACGGAACGTAATCAAAGGTGCGTCTTGGATAGCCGCGTCTTTCCAGGGATACAAGTCCCGAATCGAGGAGCTCCTTCACCAAAAGCTGGGCCGACCGCTGCGACACCCCGGCTTTCTGAGCTATTTCTTCGGTTCCTGAGAGACCGTCCATTATGACGTAAATCTTGCGTCTCTCTTGAGTGGTCAGCGACTGCTCAAGCGCCTTCTTGAGCTCGTCTCTTACCATTATCTCTAGCAAGTGTCTCACCCTGACCAGTTCTCTATGGACTTCCTCAAGAAGTTTTTGTTCCTCCGACATCAATATCCTATACGAAGGATAGGTATTTATGCTTTCTTCGCCTTTTCAGATATGCTCAATTAACCCAAAAAAGCGACCAAGACTGTGTGAGCTTCACTCGAGAGCCACCAGCACTAGAGACACGAATCGTTGAAAGCTGCCCTAACGCCTCATGCTCGCTACCGTCTCCCTTCCCTCATGCTTACACATGTAGCATCCCTGACTGGACCAGAACCAGAAGTTGTGCCTCTTGCACTGGCCAATTCATCTTCTCTCCATCGCAATCCTGCTAACAGCATCCCTGTACTTAGACGGGACTAGAGCAAGAATGGGTTTAGAACCAACATGGAAGTGAGCAATCTGAGCCGTATCGCCCATTTTCTGCTGTTTTCCAGACTCAGGAGCAATCTGTGATGGTAGTAGCTTCTAGGAGCAGGTCGAGACCCGACAGACTGGTGGATGAGATGTACTTCCTCTGGCTTTACGCTCTTCGCGAGTACTTTAGGACTAGGCTGGAGGCAACGAATGCCCCGACAGGGTTCATCGAGAGGATGATGGGCCACAAGCCGTACTTGGATCAGTCCTATCTGAAACCCTCCGAGAAAGAACTGGCCAATCGCTGTAGGGATGGCCTCTCCGAACTCGCACTCTTGGTGGTTGGGGCGAACAGGGCCTGAGCACGCGCACTCGAACAGGAAACGGAGACGAAGAGGCTTACGAATTCCAGCGGGAAATCGACAGTGAGACGAGGATTGAATGCTTGGATTTCTCTCTGAAGTGCACTCGCCCAGATGCCATCTTCATCGATATATTGAGGAGGGACGAGAAAGGGTGGAGAAGGATCGGCAAGGCCACGATTGTGGTCAAAGAGGGCCTGAAGACCGCCGAGTGGATGGATATTGTCATAGGACAGGAAAGATCCTCTGTATTATCTGATTTCATCTTCCCAACGGCGGATGCTAGCACTGAACCATCAGATCTGAAATTCAGGAACAAAGGTATCGGGAGCAAAGTTGTCCGGTTCATGCTCGAGTATCTGAAGGAAAGGGGGATAGAAGAAGTGCATGGAGACATATCCAAATTCGACGATGTCACAAAAGCAACGGACTTCTGGAAGAAGAATGGTTTTGAGGTAACCCCTTATGAAACACTCAGACAGGGAGTCTTTGTGGCAGGGATCTTCAAGAGGCTTACATAGCTTGAACTGTGTAGACGCCACAGTGAACAACTTCCGCGGTTCCTCATAGTCCTCTCCTCACCTACTTGCGCGTGCCACCATTTCTCATGCATACATAATAGGATCGGCTTGCTAAGTATCCTCGTTGACTGACATAGTCGTCGAAGGTGTTCTTGACGGAAGGAAGGAACTGGCTAGATCAGAGCTGGTTGACCTTATGGAAATGTTTTCCATGAAAGGAAAGGAGAACCCAATCAAGTCAATAATCGTTGCCAAGGACTTCAACCTGACAGTTGGAGCATTGTTGGAGGCGTCTTGTGGAGGGGCCGACTACGACTCCCGACATGATTACGGTATTGCCGTGGCAAAGGTGATTCCTCAAGTCGAGAACAACCAACTTCTCTTCGTACTAGTATTGAGCGGAGAGGCGTTCGGGGAATGGTCTGAAAGCTCTCATCTTGACAGGACGGCATTGATTGCCCACGAGTTCATCCATATGTACGACGGGAGGTACCTATGGAAGTTGAGGGGCGTGGACTCATTAGGGAAGCCGCCACACAATAGACAAGGAATTCTCGAGGGTCTTGCTTGGATCACATGGGAAGAATATCATGCGGAGCGCGTCGTCTATGAGTGTATCAAGAAGATTGCGGAAGACCAGAAGCACAGGAATTCGATCCACCTGACATTCTCTCGTTCCATGGGTCAGGCAGAAGATCTTGAGAAGCTCGTGAGTTCTTTTCGGACCTACCTGAGGCAGAATGTGGGAATGTTCCGGCTTCGAAAACTCTCAATTGATGAGACCTTCAGAGGTATCTTGTCCAAGGTCGAAGGCATCCTCATCCTTAGTGCTTATGTCAGCGCCATAGTTGACATCCACCCTCCAGCAAAGGAGAAGATGACCCAGATAGAACAATCAAAGGAATGGACCGATTTCTTCGGCGAGAGTTGGTCCGCGATTCTACAGAGTATGAGACAAATGTATGATATGGGAAGCGACTATGACCTTAGACCACTAGAAAACATCTCGGATATGGTGGAGGGGATTTTGGGGAAATGTGGTTTGGAGATCTCGGACGGAAGAGAAGGGCTCTATGTGAACGTGCTGGATACCTGAGGCAAAGTCAGGAATCGGGCAAGGAAAAGGAAATAGAAGAGGAGCAAGCTCGCTCCTATTTCACACATGTGGCATCTAGTTTCTTTCAGCCGTCTCTCAGCCTCTACGTACCGAGGCCGCTTCCGAGCGAGACGATGTTCTTGCTGATGCCGATTCAGTTGAAGGCAAAGATCAACGAGCTTGAGGAAAGGACGAGGGAGCAGTTAGCGCGAGAAGCGATTGGTTCTAGATTGAAAGCGATAAGGGAAGTGCATGAGCGTGGCCGTTTTGCCCTATTAGACCAGTATGCGCGCGCGAACCGAGAATTACACGACTGGATTCCGTTCCTTGCTTAGTCTTGACCAAGAGTGGCCCGCCGATGTCGACTCTCAAAGCTAGGATAAGTATGTTGATCGTGGGAAACGGCGTCTCCGCCCTGAACACTTTCGATAGGTCGGGTCCAAACGCTTAAGATTCCTCAAGGCGAGATAGAGGGCAGGAGGACAAGTACAATGCCCACGCGTGGAAAAAGGGAGAGTGAGCTCTACCCTCTATTGGCGAAGTGGCTCGAGAGAAACCACAAGTGCTTCGTGACTGCCCAGAACAAGGGGCTGAAGTTCAGTAGGATGGACGTAGTGGGGATACGTGATATTGGAGGTGATTTGTCTGGTGATATCGAGACGGTCGTAGTCGAAGTGAAGAAAGGAAATACGCCGTTCGCCACAGCATGTGGACAGACAGCCGGATACGCCGTGTACGCAAACAGAGTTTATCTGGCAGACCTCAGAGACAAGCGTTTCGGAGTCGATGAGATAGATATCGCAAGTCAACTTGAAATAGGATTGATTCAGATAAAGGGTCGAGCCTGCATAGAAGTCTTGTCAAGTCCATTCCATGAACCAATCGGGCGGCTCAACCTTGCGCTGCTAGAAAGGCTTGCACTCGGAAGATGCCAGATGTGTGGTTGTTTCTTCAGGATCGGGGGGATGAACCCCAATCAACGATGGTCTTCACTCGCCCGTGAGGATCTGAAAAAGGCCATTGATAGCGGAAAGGGATTCATGTTCTGGAACGGAGAGATTGCGCAGCGCAAGGACAAGGTGGGTATCAGAAAGGTCGACGAAGGCACCACCTTCGAAAGGCGGTTCATTTGCCCCGATTGTATAGAGTACTTCTTCACGCCGTTCACCGATCGGGACTAGCCCACACATGCGGGGTCTAGGCGTGGAAAGAGGGGGGAGCATACAACAAGATCGCTCTTGCCGTCGACACTGACCACAACATGGATAACTGATGGCGGACCTATTGTTTGTCGAAGATCTTTGCGTTAGTCACGCGCGCGAAGACAACTCGTGGATAGAGAGTACTACGGGCGGCCCCATGCGAGCAGATGCTACAGGGGACCGAAGTCCATCAACATTCCAGCGGAATCGACATGGGGATCGGGCTCGCAACTGTCATTCTTTCTGCCGCTGAGAATGGAAAGCCGTTGGACATAGCTGTGCATGACGAAGGGAAGAAAGAAGGCAAGACCTATCTGACTGTGACCTCCGCGAAATAGGGCTAGGCGGATTGGTTGGGCGAGTCTTCATCGGCACGGAGCGCGCGTTGTACAAATAGCAGTCAAACATGGCCAAACCTTCAGTGTTCCATATGACACGGTCTTGGCATTGTACATTTGGCCAGCTACTCCGAGCTGATTTGTTGAGATAGGCTCCTCATTAGGACTTCCAGTGAGTGCCACATCATGTCCATTCTTGTGTTGATGAACTCCTCATACTTCTCAGGCTTCCACAGGCTCTTGTCCGTAGGTATGAAGTGCTCTCTTAGGGCATCAGGGAGCATTGTGGACAAGTAATCCTCGGGTAATTCATCTCCGATCTCCTCGTTCTTCCCCTTGTCAATGAATGTTAGGTTGCCAAGGTGGTTTCTCTTATCCTCGTCCAACATTTCTTTCACCGTGTTGTTATCTTTGGGTAGTATATGGTGTCTCACGAGTTGAGTGCTGTGTGCCAGGGGATTTCCAGCCCAATCCGTCGCCCCATTCTTATGAAGTAGGAAGTACAGGACGAAGAGGAACCTCTTTCCAGCGTTCCCTCTCAGAATGTTGAAGTCAATGTTCTTGAAGTCTTTCTCTTGGATCTCGGTCCGCAGGTTGTTGTGCTTCATAGATTCTAGAAGTCCGTCTATTGGAAGTTGCCCCCTTCCGCTGACTATCTTGAGGTCGTTCTCGAGCCGTGTGTCAGCACTCGACGAGTACAAACCGTAGAAAGAGGAGAGTATGAGCCACCTGAGCATATTATCTATCTCTCCCTTCTTCACCTGATCTGGAGAGGTGCTCTCTCTTTCCAGAAGGTATTTGGCAAGGACAACTAAGCAAGTCTGGGATGGAAGAGTCTCTGCAGATGAAACCCCTAGCTCCCTTCCTAATATCTCCATTATGGTCTCAAGCGCATTGCCGGTTGCAGAGACACTAAGTAGGATTTCGTCCTTGGTGTGCTTCTCCGTGATTCTGCTGACGTTTCTCTTGAACGACTCAATTCTCGATACCTGGTTCTGTGTCAAACCAAGGTTGGAGAAAGCCAACCTAATGATGGGCTCAAGGTCGATTTCATATCTAGACTTCAACTGTTCGTATAGGCCAACTATCTCCTGTTTCCCAGGAGAAGCACTAGCGAAGAAGGACAGGAAGATCTCCAGGTTGCCCAGCCTCACCCCCGCACGGTTTATGCGAGTGAAGATCTCTGCCATGTCACTGTACACTTTGTCTTGATTTCTCTCGTCCTTGCTTACCCTCACTGTGAAGAAACCTAGCGGCCTCGCGAGGAATTCCTTGTTAACCTCCGCCAACGTTCTCTGGATTCTAGGGACAGACTGTTCGGTAGGTTCTTTATGCAAGGTCCACCGTATCAGTCTGGAGAAATCATAGCCAAACTCCGTCTTTCCCTTTTTGCGAAGCGTCCTATCATCGGGGTTGAAGTGGATGGGTTTACGCGAGATCTCTTTTCCATCTCTCTTGATCTTCCAACCGTCACGTATCAGAAGCAGTGAGGTTAGACGCTGTTGCCCATCCAGGACGTACTTCCGCGTTTGATCGCTGGGAGCTACCATGTCCTCAACGTCTATTAGAGGGACACTGGGGATCGGTATGTTGGTCTCCATCACCGTTATGACACCTATTGGATATCCTCTGAGCAGTGAATCTATGAGTTCCTTGATTTGGTCCTCGTCCCAGACGAAGTCCCGTTGAACGGAAGGAAGACAGTAGGTTCCTAGATCCTCCACAGTCAAAAACTCGTTCACGGATTTTCTGGGCAGGTCGATGTCATACAATGATAGATCCTTTGCCCTATGTCCTGTCTGCTAATAAGACTTCTACTGACTGTGCGTTTGTCGTACATGCTTGCGCGCGCTTGGTTCTGCGGACTGCTCTTCATTCTGTCCATTGTGCGTACTCACTGCGTCGATTGGGCGTCTTGGCTCCATCATATCAGGATCGGTTACGTGTGATAGTCTAGGCGCACTCTTATGGCATTCGCATTGAATCATACTTTTCCACTATATTGTCAGGCACCAAACAGGAGAATTTTCCGGTGTCGGAATGATAGGAGTCAAAATGATAGGAGAAGCTCGGCGGGGGGGCGCTACCCTCAGATGGTTTGGCCCTGATCTTGGTGCCATCGGCCGACACAACAACCCAAGTCTTGCCAGCAAAGACGAATTTGCTCCCTTTGGTGGGCTCCACATAGGCTTTGCCGATCTCCTTCCCCGATGAGTAGTCGACTATCGCGGTTTCTCTCAGATTGGCGATGTTGGAATGCACCTCTCCTTTCTCGGCCAAGTCCATCAGTTCCTGGCTTGGGCAGTAGACCCCCGGCCTGGCTTCGAGCACAAGTTGCCTACTCCTGAGATTGCTTAGCATGGCGTCTATCTCACTGGTTGGCATTCCGAGAGGTGAGAGCAACCGTAGCATCTCCTCTTTCGGGACTTGCCTCTTCTCAAACAGTATGGATAGGATCTGCTGGACCAGTGCTGATGGTGATAGAACATACGGCAGGCTCTCCAGGTTGCCCTCTCGCGCTGCTTCATACATACTCACGAACAGATTATGCTCGTTTTTGTCCCTATAGAGGCCGAACGATTGGATCCTCTCGGTCCTTCGATTCCCCCTGCCCAGTCTCTGTACGAGATGAGAGACCGATGGCGGGGCACCGACCAAGACTATTGCATCAATGTCGCCGATGTCTATTCCGATCTCAAGCGTGGGCGACGCCACACAACAGGCTCGTTTCATGACTCGCATGGCATGCTCGGCCTCCAATCTGGTATTCTTACTCAAGCTGGCGTGATGGGTGAGAACCTCCATTGATCCAAGGTGGTGCTTCAACCCGGCTGACACCAGCTCCACGTTTTTCCTTGAGTCACAGAAGGCCAGCGGCTTTCTAACCTTTTTGCTCCTGAGCATGGCAGAAAGATGCCTCAAACCCTCTTCCGAGTCAGAGTAGTCAATGAGCTCATAGTCGATCTCCCGTTTTCCAGGCACACTGACGATCTTGAACGGCGTGAAGTATCTAGATGCTACACCCGTTGGATCCACCAAAGTGGCAGACAGCGCATAGTATCTCAGATCCGGGTTGCCCTCTCTCAATCTTTCGAGTAGAATTCTGGTCTGGTCTCCTCTGAATGTGTTGTCGATCAAGTGCAGTTCGTCCAACACCACGTATCTGATGTTCTGTAGAGCTTTGTGTTGCCTGCACATCAGCGAATCGAATGATTCAGGTGTGGTGATAAGGAGGTTGCTAGTAGGATCGAATGCTGGGCTGTCGCTCGTCTTTAGGGCCATCGAAAGGCCTACATCACGAAGTGGAGCCCACAGTCTCTCCTTGAGATCATTGGCCAGAGCCCGAGTGGGTGTGATGTAGAGGACCACTAGCCCCAAGAGGCGCTGCTTCAAATCCAGTATTCTTTCGCACATGGGAGCTACGATGGCTTCTGTCTTGCCACTAGCGGTCGGAGAGCACACAACCACATTGTCACCTTCTAGGATGCGAGGTATGGTCTCTATCTGTACAGGGAGTAACTTCCCGAACCTGAAAAAGAAAGGCAACCAAGTCCTGGTGAGCAGTCTTCTAATCTCTCTGGTTTGTCTTGTGCTCGGATTCATCTGTCTGGCAACCGTTCCGCCGGATAGAACCGCACGAAATCAAGAAGCTCCACAACGGCCTTCACAGCTGTACGGTAACTAGCCTGATGACTAGATCGCAAGTGCATCAAGCGTGCCCGGATCTCGCTTCTCACTTTCTCACTGACCGTGATCTGATAGGCATCGGCATAGGATGAACTCACGCCCTCGGTCATCGGTTCCTCAATATCGCGTGGTAACTCGCCGAGTTCCACTGTCGTGGGTTGGCCGCCGATACTCTCAGTCGATGGCATGGTTGTGAAAGCGAAGGCAATCTTCAGGTTCGCCGGGAGGCTTGGGGCGTACCTGATTTCCGGGCAGAACCTGTGATATGATAGCCCCGTGCTCTTGCCCAACGGAGTAAGATCCCGGATGATCTCGATGTCTTCGTTCATCAGTCGCAGATCATTGAAGGCGAGGAAATGCAGGCCCCTGCAGAAATTGTCCGACCTAAGCCGCTGGTTGTCCGTCAGCCAACTAGCATCGATGTTCTCGGCCTCGTCGAGTATCAAGAGCAGGCCTTTGAATCCCATCATCTCTGACGTGGTGCACAACCCATTCAGTATGTTGCAGTAGATGTTTGCGGCCGTGCCATCGTCGTACATTCCCGGTCTGAACAGGGTCGAGGGTGTCCGACCACGGAACCATTGGAGACAATACCAGGCCTCTGGAGGATAGGCTCTCTTTCGATAGTCGAAAGGGCCGATCATGGCCATCACCCTCCTTATGGAAGGGTATTCATGCAGTTTCTTTTTGACCTGAGGATTATCCGCAGCCATGTGAAGAAGCGACCTAATATCCCCGGTTGATCGCTTTCCGTTGCGTGCCTGAAATCTCAGCGAGTTGATAACCTGAGAATAGACGCTCTTCGGCTTGTGAAATGAGGCCTCCAGTGCGTCGATGTTCGCTGTACAAACGACGTAACCTGACCTCAGCCCCTTCTGCCGCAGCACCCTCAACATGTGGGTTTTCCCTGCTCCGTACTGGCCAATGAAATACAATACCCCGCCTTGAGTCTTCAGCCAACTATCCATCTCCTCGAGTTCCTTTTCTCTACCATATGTGAATTCCTCAATGTATCGAGCGGGCACTATTCCTAGCCGTACCGCTTCGATGATCCTTCGTGATGAAATGGGTTCCGTACCGCGGACTCTTGGCTTGACCGAGAGTGTACTGGCAGGCCTTTGTTCCTGTGTTTCCGAAAGAAAGGTCAGGTCGGTTCTTCTTACCCACATTGTGAAGCCTCGTTCGAACTCCACTTCACATTCGGTATGGAACCGCCTCTCTCTGATGACTCTTCCTCTGCCCCAGACCCGGTGGAGGACGTCGTCGTTCATTGTGCCTGTCCCGAGACAATTCTCTTGGCCATCCCAGGGTCTACTCGCGAGCCTTGTTCAAGTCGCAGCATGTTGAGTGCATCTGTCATCCTCAGAACGAACAACCTCCTGAAAGCGCCTTCTGACTTGTGTTCGTAACACACTTTCGCCATGTTGTGGACGGCTTCGCTGACTCTATCGTCCCCGAGTGTTGAGTCGTACGCAACCTGATACACGTGGGCGAGCTTTGAGCCCACTTCCTCCAGCATTTGCACGTCAGAGACCGGAAGGTCGTCTAGTCTTATCTTGGTACCAGTTGGATTCCTGAAGTGAAACACGCTGTCCAGCCTAGTCTTGAGAGCCTCGTAGACTACACCTTTGCTGTCCAGGAAACCCTCATCGGGTAGGCTGTAGAATATGAGGACGTTACGGAATCGTCCACTGCATTCGTCGATCAGCTGCCTTAGATTACTCAACAGGATCTCTTTCTGCTTCGAGCTGAAACTGGGAAGAGTTTCGGTCTCATCAAACAGCACAATCAACCCTGAGTAGCCTATTTCCTTGACCCATTTGGCGACTGACCTGATGAGGGCAAAAGCATTTACTTTGTTCACTTTCTGTAGGATCCCATACTTGCCGTATACCTTCTTGTCCTGCAGTTCGCCATTCAACCACGCCACTATCTGTTCGAAGTTCTCCTCGTTTTCTGCAGCGAGACTCCGAAACGCCTGCCTCACTGCTTGGGTGAAGCTCAGGCTTTCGAAGGTGGGAAGGGATTTCAGGTAGGAGTCAAGTGCTTCCTCCTTTTTCGGCCCCAGTACGTCGAACTCTCTGTTTTTCGTGAGGTACCACTGACAGATCAGATTGTCAATTCCCTTTTCTGGTTCCGCGATTCCTTCGGGAGGAGCAGCTATCTGCTTCACTAATTCCGAATAGACCTTAGCTGGATCTGAGAAGGGAGTCTGGACCGGAGACAAGGCCACGTAGGAAGTGACATAATTGTCCTTCCACGCCATGTCCTGTACGCAGTAGAGGAAGTGCGTCTTTCCTTGCCCATATCCTCCTATCACCATTTTGAAGGAGGCGCCTCCTGCAGCTATGAACGTCTTGAGGTACTCTGATTGGATTGCCTTGAGGTATTCGTCGAGTCCAGCCGTGTAGTACTCGATCCCATGAATGGGAGGTACTCCCCTAGCGACACTCTGGATTATGTTAATTGCCACCTCCTTGCTTACATCCATCATTCCTTTACCTCCTCGAATGAAAGATACGCATACACATGCCCTTCTCCCGACTCGTTGGTCGGTACCCAGAGATGATTGGCTCTGTTTCTCGTCAACGACATCGGAGCAATCTCAAGTCGCACCAGCTTGTCTTGGTACCTCCCGCGCGCTAGCTTGTAGAGATGATAGCTGAACTGAGCTCGTCCGTAACCAGCAAACTTGTCTTTTGTGGGGTCCGACTTGAAGGAAGGGCTTTGAACAAGCATTGCCATCTCCGCCAAAATAGAGACAATAGGGATCTTCCCGCTCTTCTTGGAGATGGCTTTCGCTCTTTCGTAAGCAGAGTCCAACAGTTCCCTGAACTTCTCCTCAGTAAGCTCCGGAGCTTCAGCGATTCTGATGAAGGTGTTGATGCGCTTCACGATCTCGACCGCACTCAACTTGGTCGTTCCTAGAAGCTCTTTCTTAGGGCCGTACCACACCTCGGCTTTCCCACCAGTGAAATCGAAGTCCAAGGCGAAAAGCCCCGCGGTTAGAAGAGGATACGATCCTCTCAGCACGATACCCCTGTCTCTGAGCATTTGCTCTAGAGAAGCGAAGAGTCTTGATGAGAATTCGTTCCTTCTCCGGTTGATCTCGGCCTTAGTTTGAGAGAGCCACGCATTCATGCTTTTCTCGACTACAGTTGCCTGGTACTCGCGAATCTGTTGTTCTATGATTAGCAGCTTCTTTCCCAGTGCTTCTGGATCCGAATCCACTTCCATCATCTTGTCAAATGCAGCAACAGTTGCCCTTATCTTCCTCAATCTGCTAATCAGATCTGAAAGGTCGAGTGTGGAGTGAGCGCCCTCGGGCACGGACATCTTGTGTGGATCTAGTGTGAGCGCTTAAAACACTTCAGCTGTGCAGTGCATTGGCGCGCGCAGAACACATGGTCTCCGAAATTCCTCAGCTCGCTTGAGGGGATGTCCTGTGAGAGAGAGCGTATTTGTATGCGTATTACTCGCGGACAACTCCCGAAGGCAGTTGCCAGCACACGTGCACCAGTCAAATGATCTCGCGCGCGGCTTCTGGGTCGTAGACCATGACTGCACGTCGATTCCCTGACGACTGCCAGTTCTTTCTGACTACGTGTCCTTTCGTTCAGGTGCACGGATTACTGCTTTGGGCCAAGTGGTTCATCATATTCTGCACTTGCTTCTCCAAAGTGAGTCTAGAAGTCCTCCAATCGCGGTTTCTCAACGTTGACATGCAGAGTCTGGAAGAATTCTGCTTTCTCAGTGTGTATAGGGATGACTTTCTTGGGTTTGATCGTTTCAATGATGCTTCGTATCTCTTGGCCACTCGCACACGCCCGAGGCATTTATAGTCATGCTGTAGATGTCCTAGCGGTTACTATTGGCAACATCGGTGGTTGACCAAGCGCCGCCTGGTTTCTCTGATAGGGCAAAGAAGTACCTCGATGACGTAAAAAAGGCAGGGTCAGAAGCCAGTAGAGCCTATCTCTTCCTAGAGTTCGTTCGTGATACCTTCAGGGTAGTAGATACCGACTACCTGAGCAACCTGTACCCTGAGCTTGAAAAATACATCAGACATGCATCAAAGTCTCTGGCTGTCAAGGGAAGGCCAGATGCTTTCCTTGGCAATCTCATAATTGAATTCAAAGAGACGTTGGATGCCATTGGTCTGGAGGAAGTACAATCGCAACTCAAGACGTATGTCTCTATACTGTGGTCAAACCAAGTTGCCCAGAGAGTCTCATACCTAACTGTGGCGACCGATGGCGAACGTTTTGTAGCATACAGACCCCGGACGGTCGTGGTCGAAGGGGGACAGATCACTCCTGATGATGTGGTTCTAGATGAGATAGACACAGTCGACCTAAGGCAAACCAAGTCAGGCGATGCCTTCGTTTGGCTAGATCGGTACGTGTTGTACAAGACACTCAGGTCTCCAACAGCGGAGGATTTTTCGAAGGAATTCGGTCTCAACATGCCAGCCTTCAGGGAAGTCTCTGGGATGTTGACAGACGAGTGGAAGCGCATCAGAGATACGACGCTCTATGATCAATGGGCCTCATTCCTCAGAATAGTATACGGTTCTAGTGTTGACAGCGAAGAGCTGTTCATCAGGCATACGTACCTTGCGACCATAGCGAAACTCTTGGCGTATTCTGCGTTCTCCGGTGGGGCACTTCCTGTCTCAGATGAGCAGATCGCAGAGATCTTGGAGGGAAGAATATTCAGTGAGAAGTGGGGGGTCAACAACTTCCTCGAAGAAGACTTCTTCTCTTGGATTTCACGAGGGCGCTCAGGTCTCTCGTCAGCACGAATGATGCTGGGAAGACTCGCATCCTATGATCTTTCGGTCGTGGATGAAGATATCCTGAAGACCCTGTATCAGGATTTGGTAGACCCACAGGCGCGGCATGAGATTGGTGAGTACTACACCCCTGACTGGTTGGCAGAGTATATGGTGGAGGAGGCGGTTGCCAAGCCGACTGAATCCGTATTGGATCCTGCGTGTGGGTCCGGCACTTTTCTTGCCGCTGCAATCAGAAAGAAGAAGGCCGAACTCGGCAAAGGATTCACCAAAGACAAACTTCTGAACCATATTCTCGCAACAGTACGAGGTGTAGATGTCCACCCGCTCGCCGTCATTCTTGCTCGTACAACATACCTAATCTCGCTGGGCACTGACCTCCTGAGCGTCCGCAAGGGATCCATAGCAGTCCCGGTGTACATGGCTGATTCGATTCGCCTCCCGGATGAAGAAGTGGAGATGTACGGGCAAGTGGAGACATATCGCAAGGAAGCAGATGGCTTGTTCCTCAGAATACCGAAAAGAGTCTCTGAGGATCCTGCCCTGGCTGATGCGTCCGTTGAGGCGGTAAAGATCTACGCGAACGCTATCGCGAAGGGAGAGAAGCCCGACGAAGGGGCGTTTCTAAATCTACTACTTCATAGGATACCAGCATTTGCGAAGGATAGCAGTTCGAAGGCTATCGCCAGCGTTCTTTACCAGACTAGCCAGGCGATGGCTCAGCTGATAGATCGAAAAAGAGACACTGTCTGGGCTTTCGTTCTCAAGAACATCTACAAGCCCCTGTTTCTGCGAAAGCAGAAGTCTGATGTGATTATCGGCAATCCGCCTTGGATCTCGTATCGCTATGTTGAGAGCACAGACTACCAAGCCTTTCTCAAGCGTCTGATCCTCCAAGACTACCGGCTTCTCCCGTCATCACGCGCCGAGTTGATTACACAGCTTGACTTGGCCACACTGTTTTTCCTGCGGTGTGCCGACCTCTACATGAAGGAGAGCGGTACGATTATGTTTGTGATGCCACGTGCTGTCTTTGTAGGTGATCAGCACAACGCGTTCAGGTCGGGGCCATCAAGGCCGGAACTCCGGATCTCTAGATTGATTGACCTAGAAGATGTAGAGCCTCTATTTAGGGTGCCTGCTTGCGTGGTCTCAGCGCATCGGGGGAAGACCACTTTTCCTGTGCCGGGGGTGAAGGTCGAGGGAAGATTGCCGGTCAAGAATTCGCGACTCAGATTGGCCGAGAAACACCTGAAGTTCATTGAGCAGAAATTCCATTTGTACAAGATCGGGGCAAGATCGTTTGTTGAGAGCGAGGAGTTCGAGACAGTTCTCAGAGCAATCGAATCTGGACGGAGGAGTCCCTATTACGAGAACTTCACGCAAGGTGCCACGATCGTCCCGAGGCAGATTTGGTTCGTTGAACCAGTGGTTCACCCGAGAATGGGGATAGACCCCGGCGCCCCTCAGCTGAAAACGTCAGCCCGTGCTATCGAGAAAGCTAAGGAGAAGTACAAAGATGTGAGAGTTGAAGGGAGCGTAGAGAGGCGCTTCCTGTATCTGGTCGCGACTGGATCCGAGCTTGTGCCCTTCGGCCACTTGGAGCTACCGTTGTGTGTACTCCCAATTGAGCCCGCCGGAAACAGGTTCGGGATATTGCGCTCAGCAGACGCCGAGAGTAGAGGGTTCTTGCACTTGAAAGAGTGGCTTCGAAGAGCCGAGTCAATCTGGAGCGAGAAGAGAGGTGAGAAAGCGAGGAAGATGGATCTGTACGCTTGGCTGGACTATGCTGGTAAACTCACCAAGCAGAACCCAAAGTCTAGGCTTAAGGTTCTGTACAACACCTCGGGAACATACCTCGTTTCTTGTATCGCCGACAACAGACCTAAGCAAGTTTCGATCAATGGAACGACCGTCCAAGCATCAGGTGTCGTAGCTGACGCAAAGACATACTTCTATGACACTGACAATGAAGAGGAAGCACTGTATTTGTGCGGGTTCCTCAATGCGCCAACAATTGACAAATTGATCAAACCAATGCAAAGCAGAGGGTTGTTTGGTGAGAGGGATATTCACAAGAAGGTACTGGAACTACCTATCCCGAAGTTCAACCCTAGAAACGAGTCTCACAGGAATTTGGTCGAGCTTGCTAGGAGATGCCGAGCCAAAATCGCGACGGAGTTGCCTGAACTCTCTCACGGCTACACAGGAATTGGCAAGATCAGGCAATTGGTGAAGGAAGAACTTGAGCCCTGGGTTGCCCAGATAGACCGCTTGGTGAAGCGAATACTACTCGAGCGCGGAGTGAGCACCAAGAACTTGGCGGATTACGTCTAGTCGAACACCATATACTGTCTCCCGGCTAGAGTACAGTGAGTTCTAGGCGAAGGCGAGTTTCTTGTTTGAGTCGTTCAAGATGGGATCTTCATGATTGCCTTGCCATTGGAGAGTGAAGCGACAAACTCCCATCCCTTGGCTACATGGTCCTCAACCTCATCAAGGTCAATAACCTTCTGCTTGGTGCCGTTGTTCGCCATCTTTCCTAGAAGTCGCTCCCTGACCAAGCCTTGGAACTCCTCGTCGCTCTTGCTCATCGCGTCCATCTTCTCTATCTCATCCTGCTTGAATCCTGCGACTAGCAAGAGCTGCTTCCTGAATTCCTCCCTGACTTTCTCTTCCCTTGATCCCTCCGCCTCAACGGTCTGGAGGAACTCCTGTGATCTCCTGTAGGCTTCCCTCATGTCCTCCACGACCTGCTCCGGAAGTCTTTGTTTGTTCGTTGTGTACCTGTTCTCTATGTCCCCCTTATGCCCCATCCAGCAGACATTCAGAGTGTTCCAGCAATGGAGACCACTTCTCTGCCTTGCTCATCTGCGGACCGATGCATCCAAGATTGGTGAGACTACTCATAATGAGTCATCAAAGGCATATGAACTCATCACGCCACCGTCAATCTATGGGGAAGAAGACAAGGCACGAGAAGAAGGTCAAAGAGGAGAAAAAAACAGAGAAGATCACTCACAAGGGTGACGAGAGCGGTCACTAGTCTGTGATTTCACTTACCTGATATTCGGCCAAAGCGTTAGATGGGCCATGTGCAGGGGACACGATGTTACGGCTCTCTCATATTAGTGTCGAATTGCGGGATGACGCCCCAGCACTTCTCTCAAGGGGGGATCACGGGAGGGAAATGAGCCCTCTCGAGCTCAAGCGCAAAAGTCTTAACTTCTTAGTTGGGGTTATTGGCAGAGCCTATGGTGAAGCTAAAGTCCCACTTGGAACTCATGGGAGAATTCTTGGGAAGCAAGTGGGTCATCTTTTTCTTTACGATATTCATAGCCTTGGCTACTAGCGTTCCCTCGAGTCTACTTCAGCCACTTTCGGGTGTGATTCCTCCTGATCTTGCGCCATGGGTGTTTACAATGGTGATCGTGACAATCTGGCTCGTCGTGGCGTTCGTTCATGCACATGACAGGAGACAGGAACAGTTACTCGGAAGCATACCTGGCAAGATTCGCTACCTTCGCCTAGTAAAGGAACTTCACATTACCGAACTGGACGGAGACAGTGCGAATGCTACTCTAACATATACTTACGTGGGCCGTAATTGCAGTGATGTGCATATCCCCGCACTCTGGCATGAGATGAATATGTATGACAGTAGCAAGGCCCCGCCGGTCGAGGTCCAAGGGAAGATAGGCGATGAGAGTGTAAGAGTCAAGGTCAAGAGTTGGGAGATAAGAGAGGCGGCGTCGCAACCAGATGATCGCGCTCATGAGCAACGAAAGACGAAGTACCGAAGTAGGTTCTTCTTCCAGTTCGGGAAGCCTGTTGGACCTAGGTCTCTTCTTCCCCTTCATTCGTTCACGTATCCTGTAGAAGGATATTGGACTGGAGTAAACGGAAACATAGACGTGACTTCCCATTGGATCCAGGTGGTCACAGATGAGTTGATGTTCATCGTGAAAGTTGGTCAGTCTCTCCAGATAGCTGTCCCAGACTTCTCTGTTGTTGATTTCCATGAGTTCTCTGATGACGAGGAGATGAAGAGAATACGAATGAAATCTCCTCCCACTTGTGTCTCCCCACAAGTTCTTGAGTGGTCAATTAAGAACCCTACTCTGAACGACCGTTATGGGCTATCTTTCTCAGTTGTCCAAGTGCCTCAGCCAGCTAATCAGGAAACACCTTAACCAGTGCTCTCGTCTCCCATTCTCTGATTTGGATCCTTACTCTACTTTTAAGGATTACCTTACGCCGACTATTCTCTCGAATGTACTAGATCTAGCGCTTATGTCCGCTTTCGTCTCCTTTGGTGAAGAATTGACGTGCTCTCCGTCGACCCTTCCCATGGGCAAATGTAGTTCCTATCACATGTGCCCCCAAATGAGCGCCCCAAGCTGCATGCGAGCGGCGACTACGAGTTCTTCTTCGCCTCTTCCTTTCTGGCATCTCAGTTTGTAGTTGTTGCTCGACTGAACTTATAAGGCATACACAGTCATGGTGAACCGCATCTCGTTCGCGAATCAGAAGGAGCCACACAGCGTACGCAATGAAAGGTCACCATATTGACGAAGATACGCAGAACAACGAGTGGAGAAGAAATAGAGAGCCAATTGGCCATATCAAGATGGTTTCTACCCGCAGAAAAAGCCCATTAGTCTGTGCAACAACCCTTCACGGGCCTCGCTAGTGGACATGACGCAGCTTCGAGAGTCAGAGAGACAACCTCGAAGATAGTTGACACCTGTGAGATACCCACGAAAGGCTCACCAAAGAGTCGCAGATGATGAAGAAGACAAGGGCCGGGGTCAAAGCAACTCCTAAGGGACGAACATGCTGATTGGTGATATTGAAATCATTCTCGGGAAGAATATGCAGATTCTGTAGACCATCTGAGTGCGATGGTTCATGCTTTCCCTCCTGTGAGAATAGTTTTCACATCCTGAACCGAGTCGATTGCTTTGGCTGGAAGCGATAGCGGCGGAATCGCCGTCGTGAGTATCGACTTAACCAGTCGCCTCGTGGCCTTCTTCACTTTCTTCGTTCTATGCGCTCTCTTGCCCCTTAGATGGCTTCTGTAGGATACATTCCTCTTGAAACGACCTTTTCTGTCCCTGATGACCCAACGGGGGCCTAGGTTCCCACCCGGGTTGACTCTTAGTTTCTTCTTCACCTTCTCTTTCTTCTCCTTGTACTACTCTTAGGTCTTCCTCTGACTATTCCAACGCCGTAAGAGCCTACCCCGAAACCCCAGCCTCTTCCCCTTTTCCGTGGCATAGGTCTTGTAATCGAGCGCTATATATAACAGTTTGTTTCTCATTGTTGTATAGGCTTGATAGCCAACCTGTGGTACTATCTTCTCATGAAACAGGGTGTTGGATATCAACACATCGAGCGTCACGATTGTTGAGCGCCGGACGCGAGCAACTCTTTCTTCTTGACTATGAACACACCCAGAGACTCTTCTACTGGCTTGTGACTTGAGCGCGTTGATCGATACCCAAGGGCGCGTCTCTGGATACTGAGTGCGTTCTTGTCAAAAAGGTTAAAGCCCTTCACGGAAACCATATGCTATGGCTGTGATCGAAACCAAAAACCACATCAAGAACAGGCTATCACTAGCCCTGTCCGTGGAGAAGGGAAGTATTGTCGACTTTGAGACTACGGGCTTACTGCACCAAAATGAACACGAGATTGTTGGGTTTGGCCACATCACTTCTAGCAGACTTGTCTTGCTTGGGAGGAAAGCGAGGGAAAAGGGCAGGTTCTACTCTGAAGTTCGAAGGATCATGAGGGAATTGCCTATGCCTTACTATGCATACAACGCCGCGTTCGACAGGGGAATTATGGAGATTGAGCTGGGTATCCATGTGAATCCCAAGAGATTCATTTGTCTGCAAGATCCTTGGAGGTCAAAGGCTGAGAAGAGGCGCATGAAGTGGCCCAAGTTGGATGAGTTGATCTCCGAACCGGCTGAGTATTTCAATGAACCTAGGGTGAGGGGAGAAGATGTTCCTAGACTCTGGAAAGAATTCCTAAGGGAAGGGACCGATAGCCCAATAAGAAAGATTATGCAGCACAACCTGAGTGACCTGCTAAGAGAGGCAGTCCTTCTGCTGCTCCATCCCAGGCTATATCGCCTTTGATGAAGCAAAGGAGCAACACAGCGAAGTTCCTGACATTCATTTTCGTCATTCTTCTAGGTTAGCCATGGAGGGCAACGAAAGACGACGAGGAAGAGGAAAGACCCCAAGATACAGCGCGCAATAGCATTGCCATGACAAGGAGAGGATCACCCACAAATAGGGTGCGTTCGACGTTTGGTTGTCGATATTCAACAGCGTGAGACGAGCACTCCTCAATGTCAGTCTCCATCGAAAGTGTATGGTGCTCTAGGTCGCATAAAACTGACTGCCTATTGAGGCGGATGTCACAACTCATTCTCACTGGATAGCGTGCTTGAGCCCACGACCATTACTCTCGCAGAATTGTAGGAATTTCACATAGCGCTTTCCGTCGCGCGCTAGAGTTGCACTCGAGGATCATCTCGATGCATGGGGCCGCACTTCATTCCCAATGACCTCAAAAACTGTAACACCGTATCTCACACAGGCCAGTAGTATCTCATCCTCAACCATGCCGCACACAATGCCAGGTCTTACGATCTTTTCAGCGTGTTCCTCCGAGTACAGTGTTGCATATGTCAGTGCTTCACCAAATGCTTCGTAGTTGAGCTTAGGCTTCCCCTCGAGAATCCAGACTTCGGGATCAGTCTCGTACAACAAGTCTATGGATTTCCTCCAGTCGAATGTCGCTCCCTCCACTTCGAAAATACGCCTTCCTATCTTCACTTCTCGAGCCATTCTTCCTTTCAGCACGCCGGAGTTGACGAAGGTATCCAATATTCTCAATTCTGGGTTCTCTCTCTCGACTTCCGGGCAGAGTTCCCCAAGGAGAGAGGGACCCTTATCCAAGACGGCTCTGAGGAATCCCAAAGCTGGTATCTTGTCGTAGTTCCCGAAAGGTGTACTGTAATTCGCGAACCATTCAACTTGTCCATTTCGTGTGATGGCAACTGTACCGGCAACGTAGTAGTTGCCACTCTTGCTCCTCAGCAATTTCCTCAAAGGTTCTCCTGTTCTCTGTCTTAGGGCGTTTTTCCGCGGAACAAAGTCCCTCCTATAGATCTCCCTTTGATGCGCTTGGTCTGCAGCATAGTTCCCTGACTGCTCGTCCTTCCGATGTGACAACTGGACTATCTCATGTGGGATGTTGTGCCTAGCCTTAACCTCCGCCAAAAGAGAGACGATGCTGTTGTGCACTTCCATGCTGTAGTACGGTTCGTAGTACCGAAGCTGAAACATGCAGATCATCCTATGGCTTGGTATATTTGCTCTTGTGGTTTCTCACGCGATTGCTCACATTCAACAGTTACTTGGCTTCTTCCTGTTTCTAGGTGCGAACCGAAACTCTGTTACCCAAAAACGATGTCCTCTGTCACAGGTGATGGGCACGGCCCCGCCTTTCATCCGCTTCTTGAGTTGGTCAAACGAAAAGTACCGTTTGGGCGCGATGTTCACCCAGTACTCATCGCGTGGTAACCTTCCATTTTGGCATTCGTGACACACGGCATAGACCCCTTCAACCTTGCCGGGAAAGAAAACCCATGCGATCTGCACCTTCTCACTCATCCTGTAAGTCTCTTCCCGCCTGACTATTTAGTCTTCTGGCATATGCGTTCGGAGCCCCAAGTAGAGGCGAAAGAGAACCACAGCTGACGCTCGTCGAAGTCGACAGCCCACCCGCCTTTTATAGTTGAAGTGAGCTTGTGGTAGATCTGGAGAAGGTACAATCATCTAGTTGGCCGAGAAGAGCAATGCAGAGCGGACGAGGGGGAACTGTGGCACAGATTGTTCCCTTTGCGACTACTTCCACGAGCCTTGTTCAGGGTGTTTCACAACTAAAGCCTGTCTGGTCGACTACTGCATTAAGGGGATGTCATACACCGGGATAACCCGCCCGCACGCTTTCTGCCTGCTAAGATCCTACTGCCCTACAGGTGGTGGAGGGAGACCCACACCAGAGCATATCCCACCGATCCGCTCGAAATCCAAAGCAACTGTGAGTCTGCCTGGGTTCATACCGATTGTAAGCATCGCAGATCGAAGGTCTTGGTTCTGGAAGGATATCCAGCTACCTATGATCATCGTCAGACTAGCGGAACTAGTCACGAAGCCTAACCTGCTATCTGATGTGTCTAGAGAGGGGCTCCATGACCATCTGGGATTCGATGGCAAAATAGTCCTTTCGACGATAATGCCTGATGAGCTGATCGATGAGCTTCAGCCGAAGGACTACCTGAGGTTCGTAAGAGACCTTAAGCCGGATGCAACCATGGTTCCGGACAACTACACCTACATGGATGACCCTCTGTACCTGTCATGGTCACAGACAATTCGGCTTGTCAGAAACGCTCTCTCATTTCTGGAACTCGACATTCCGGCAATTGGTCTAATCAAGGGGGCAACTCCAGAGCAAGTTGACTGGTCGACAAAACAACTCGTGGAAATGGGTTATGTAACCTTTGCCCTGCCAGCAAGGGAACTCTCGCGGTCCGACCTTCTGGAAAACATCCTAGCGCCGGCACTCCTCGTCTTTGAGGAATACAAACTGGACACCAACCTGCTGAT
>Ga0315282_10003937_pt1 | contig 26293 bp, 23 predicted proteins | sample YL17G07_20_MG_FD_203693 | JGI IMG/M metagenome (GOLD analysis project Ga0315282, IMG submission 203693) | Sediment microbial communities from Yellowstone Lake, YNP, Wyoming, USA - YL17G07_20 | ecosystem: Environmental > Aquatic > Freshwater > Lake > Sediment | place: USA: Wyoming | collected... | reverse complement strand
ACGAATCGACGGCGGGTTCGTCCGGCAGCCGCACTTCCCACAGGATGAGTTGCTTGGTGGCGTCTTTCTTGTGGTACATCGTTCGCCCGTCGAAGACGAACGTCTCCTGCGGCTTATCCGTGAATTCAAACCGCAGCAGGTTCGGCGCCTGGTACAGGAGTTCTCCCTTGCGCTTCTGAACGTCTTCGTAAAGGGTCTGGTTGAGTTCGTAATCGAATTTGGAGCGGATGGTCTTGAACTCCTTGCCGGCGGCGTCCATCTTGTCGAGCACTTCGATGACGTCGGCGGGCGGGGGTGTCTCGGGCGCCGCGGGCGTCTGGGCCGAGGACTTCGGCTCTTCGGCCTTCGCGGGCGGCGCAGCGGCTGGTTCTCCCGCCGCGGCGACTGAGCAGGCCAGCGCCATCACAGCCGCCGCCAGCAACAAGCGCACTGCGCGGCGGGCAGGACTGACCGCCGCGCCAGGGCACAGGATTGGTCCTGAAGCATGCCCGCGTAATAGCGGCGCGGGCATGCCTCCCGGCAATGCACCGGCCCGACGCGATTTCATTCCGACGTCTCCTCCGAGGCCTGCTGGGCGTGCCAGCGCGCGTGCATCTTCCGCACCAGCGGCGGCAGGCCGCGCCACATGCCCAGCACGACCGTCGCCCCCGCGATGCCCAGCACCCACTGCCATGTCAGGTTGAACTCCCGCGCCATCACCGCGAACATCAGGTACCTGGGCCATCGACCCACGAGCGAACCCAGCGCGAACTTCAGCCGGCTGTACCCTTCGCTGATGGCCAGCAGCCGCACGAAGTCGATCGGGATCGGCAGGAACGACCCGGCCGCCAGCGTTCCGAACGGGGCCCTATTGTACCAGCCGGCTACCCGCAGATACCAGCGGGTGCGGCGGATGCGGTCCACGCCCTCGTACTTGTACAGGAACGTCAGCAGATAGTAATCGTGCATATTGCCGATGGCAGTGCCGAGCGCCCCGACGGTCGCCACGACCAGCGGGTGGAGTCCGAACCCCCCGCCCGCCTCCGGCGCCGCCGCCAGGATCGCCAGCCACGCCGTCGGCAGCGGCAGGAACGTGCACGCCACGCTCAGGTACACGAACAGGAAGACGACGTGGGCGGTGGTGCTCCCCTTGCCGCTGATGAGATAGACGGCCACGAGCACCGCGAGCATCGCGGAGAACGGGAGGAACCAGGCCCAGAGGCTGAGCGGCTCTCGCGCGATGGGCCGCAGGTCTTGCGGATCGCCGGGGGCAGGATCAGGCCGTGAGGAGTTGGCCATCGCGCATCCTCACAAGGCGGTCGCCGCGGCCCGCCACCTGCTCGTTGTGCGTGATGAGGACGATTGTCTGGCCCCTCTCGCGGCGGAGGTGGCAGACGAGGTCCATGACGCGCTGCGAGGTCTCCGAATCCAGGTTTCCGGTCGGCTCGTCCGCCAGGAGCACTGTCGGCTGCGTCACGAGTGCCCGGGCGATGGCGACGCGCTGCTGCTCGCCGAGGCTGAGTGCGCTGGGCCTTCGGCGGCGTTTGTCTTCCAGGCCGACGGCCGCCAGCATCTCGCGCGGCGCCGCTGCGACCGGCCGGCGGCGCAGTTTCAGGGCCAGCGCCACGTTCTCCTCGGCCGACAGGGTCGGCAGCAGGTTGAACCGCTGGAACACGAACCCGATATGCTGCCGCCTGAGGCGAGTTCGCGCCGCGTCGCCGAGGCCCCCGGTGTCGAGGCCCGCCACCAGCACGCTCCCTTCAGTCGGCGTGTCGAGGAGGCCCATGAGGCACAAGAGGGTGCTCTTGCCGCAGCCGCTGGGGCCCATGATGGAGACGAACTCGCCGCGCCCTACCGCGATGTCGACGCCGCGCAGGGCCGCCGTGGCGACGCCGTCCGAGCGATAGATCTTCGTCAGGCGACGGGTTTCGAGGATCGTTTCCATAGTTCAAACCGCGCGCCCCGACGAGCGGGGCGGCCCGATGATCGTCGACACCTTACTCATAACGCAGACTCTCGACCGGGTCCTGGCGGGCCGCCCGAAGCGCCGGGTGCAGCGCACCCAGCAGCGTGCCGACGGCCGCCAGGATGGCCGCGTACACGTACCGGATGGCCGGGATGTCGATGGTCCAGAGCGGCTGCATGTGGAGGATCAGTGCCCGGCTGGCGACGGTCAACACAAAGCCGACTACGATGCCGGCCGCAAGGATGATCCCCGCCTCGGCCAAGACCAGCCCGAACACCTGGACCCTCGACGCGCCGATGCCTTTCAGAATGCCGATCTCGCGAGTCCGCTCGATGACCATCGTGAAGACCGTCAGCAGGACCACCAGGAAACACACGAAGCCCGCCACCACGACGACTGCCCCGATCACCAGGTGCATGTCGCCGAGCATGTTGGCGAGTTTCGCGTAGTACTCGTCGAGCGTGAACGCGCTGAGTTTGAGGTTGGCGACGGCCTCGCGCACGGGTTCAACGCTGGCGGGGTCGGCGGCCTTGACGTAGAAGAACGTGGCCCGGCGGTCCTCGTGCTGGAGGCACGCGTTCAGCGTGTCGATGGGCACGAAAAGGCGGCCGGCGACGCCCTCGCGGACGATGCCGACGATCGTGAACAGGCAATTCAGGCGGTCCACGGTCTCGCCGACCTTGAGGTCGGCTGCGCGGGCGAGGCGCGTGTCGATCACCATCTCGTTCCCGCCGGCCAGGGGGCGGCCCTCGACGAGGCGGTCGGGTCCGGCGAAGTAGGGCCAGTCGTCAGGCCGGATGCCGAAGGCGTTCTGGTCGCGCCCCGCCAGGTTGAAGGACCAGCACAGAACGGGTATGGCCGCCGTGACGCCGGGGATGCCGCGCAACTTCTGCTCAATCTTGTCGGCGGGCAGGCCGCCGCCCAGCAGCAGCGCCGGCCCCGACGCGGGCATGACCATGATGTGGGCGTCGACGTTGGTGGTCCGGTTGGCGATCTCGCGGAGCATGCTCGTCAGCCCGACGAGCACGAGGAACAGCGCCACGCCGACGCCGATGGCCAGGGCCGTGATGCCCGTCCGGATCTTGCGGGCCAGGATGTTCGCCAGTGGCAGCACCGGTCTTTACCTGCGCCCCGATGACCGGCGGCGGGGCTTTTTCTCGAACGGGGTGCCTTTCTTCGCGGCCGAGATGACCTGCATCACGGCCAGCGCCTGCTGTGTGGTGATGGGGAATCGTTTCCCTTCGCGGACCGCTGCGTAGAGTCCGTCCCAGATGTTCCATGGGCGCTGCGGATTTGCGGGGAAGGTCTCTTCGATCCACGGCAGGTTCTCGGGCGAGCCGAAGTTCTCGCCGGGGTCGCCAGGGTTGAGGGGGCGTGGCGGCAGTTTCGCCATCGGGTCGATGTACCGGACCGTGATGCTGCTGCCGACGGCCCGCAGCGAGCCGCGCGTGCCCCATACCAGGTACTCGGGTCCGCCGAGGGCCGCGCCGCCGGTAACCTCCAGGTCCACCACGCGTCCATTGGCGCCCTGGAGGACAATCTTGACATGGTCTTCGGCGTCGCCGATGGCCGCGATGCGCTTCAGGTCGCTCCACTGCCGCTTGACGGGCGATTCCAGGAGTTGCAGGGCGTGGTCGACGATGTGCGGCCCCCAGTTGAGGAGCAATCCGCCGCCGAAGCGCTTCAGCGTCTGCCAGTCGTCGCGGCGGGCGTACCAGCCCCGCACCAGTTTGACCTGGTAGACGTTGCCAAGGATGCCCGACGCGATGATCTCGCGGACGTGCAGGAAGACCTTCTCGCACCGGCAGTTGTGCCGGACGTAGAGTTTGCCTTTCGCCCGTGCGGCCGCGGCCTGGAGCCGCCGGGCCTGGGCGTAGGTCTCGCACATCGGCTTCTCGAGGAACACGTCCTTGCCCGCCTTGAGGGCCATGACGGTGTGGGCGAAGTGGTCGTTCGAGCGAGAGGCCACGTCGACCATCTCGACGTCGGGGTCGGCCACCAGGTCCTCAACCTTCTCGTAGACCTTGCAGGCGTAGGTCGCCGCCATCTTGTCGCGGCGGTCCCTGAGGAGGTCGCATGCGGCCGCAAACCTGAACTTGTCCTCCTTGCCCTTCAGTTCCGGGCAGTGCATGCCCCAGCCCGCCCGGCCGATGCCGATCAGCCCCAACCTGATGGGTCCTGCGTTGGCCATCTGAAGTTCCTTTCTTTGGTGTCAGTCCGTACGGCATGAATCGCGGCGATTATAGGGCACGTTCCGGACGGGAGCAAGCGTTGGTCTGTGGTTGGGGCTCCGCCGGCTTGTCCGGCCGCGGCAACGCTGCACCTCTCCGACTGCCGCAGAGGCGAACGGCCGCGCGAAGAGGACTCATCCCGAAATGGCTTGACGGGGCTGGCCACCTGCGGTTTGATGACGGGGGGCGGCCCTTGGTGGTAGGGCCGACCGGAGGGAGTCACCGTGACCGAGCAAGCGCAACTGGTGAAGCGTTACCTGCGGCTCCGCAGGATTGGGCGCCAGTGGAACAACAAGTTGTGTCGCCGCGTGTCCAAAGAGGCGATTGACCAGAGCAGCCGAAGATTGCACATCATGCAGGACGATGTCTTGGTCTTTGAGACGGAGGACGAGACGGCCATCCTGATGGACTACGCCCTATACGATTACCGTGGGAATGGGCGCACTCTCGTCGAGCGGTTTGTGGCGGAGTCTCTTCCGTCCTGCTCAGATCCCGACCAGCGCGACCTTCTGAAGGGTATGTCGGCCGCCAGATACTCCTTATATCAGATTCGGGAGGTGGTGGGCGGCCTCGGCGTGGGTGTTGCTGATCTTCTGAGGCATGGCAATCCGCCGTTCATCGTTGACATGGGGTTAGGCCAGACCGCCGAACCAGGATATGTTCTGGCGGGGAGGGTCTTGCCTTTTGACACGTTTGCGATGACCACCGGTGCCGGCCTGCCTGTGGATGCGGACACGCTTCAGACATTGGTCACACGCATCAAGTCCAGGATGGATTCGGACGGCTATCTAGATCACCTCTCTGCCGAACAGTGGTCCGATTTGACCGCCAAGATCATCTGCGAGTGCCTCTTGCGGCGGGCGTCTTCGCGGATTGCCTACACCGACGCAGAGACCTTCGTTGTGCAGCCGGAAATACCGCGGAGACCGCAGGAGGTTGGCAGGAATGAGCCGTGTCCCTGCGGCAGCGGGAAGAAGTTCAAGAAGTGCTGCGGCCGGCCGCAATAGGTCCCACGCTCATCCGCAGTGGCGTACTCACGACCCTCTCAGCGCTGTGGAGGCGCGCCATCCGGCATCTGGCTGGCACGGCTTGTCAGCGTGCGGCGGTATCAAGCAGACGCTGGACCTCGGCAAGGCTGCCGACTGACCAGGTGGCGTCCTTTGCCCATTCCTTGGGCTCGGATATGAGCGCGATCGTCCGGGCGCCCGTGCTGCGCCCGGCCTCGATGTCGAACCGGTAGTCGCCAACCACGATGGTTTCGTCCGGCAGCGCGCCGCAGAGAGCCATGAGGCGACGGACGCCGTCGGGGCTCGGCTTGGGCTTGTGCTCGTCGCGGGTGACGCTGGCATCGAAGACCAGGCCGTGGCGGCGGACGGCCAAGTCCACGCTGGCGCGGCTGTTGCGGGTCAGAATGGCCGCCTTGATCCCTCTGCGGCGAAGGTGTGCCAGGAGGTCCCGCGCGCCGGGTATGAGGCGGGACCGGGCGGCGGCCTCGGCTTCGTGGCGATCGAGGATCGCCCGGGCCCGCGCCTGGTCGGCATCGTCCAGGCACGCCATCGCTTCGAGGATGGGCGTGGCCGACGGCAGGCCGATCTCGGCGCGGACAGCCTCGAAGTCCAGCATCGGCTCCAAGAGCGTCCCGTCGAGATCGAAGACGACCAGTTTGAGCGCCATAGTGATGTCATAATGACGTGCGCCGCCAATGCCGTCAATGGGCCCGGCGCGGCCGGGTAAGACCGGCCGTGGCACTCGCCAGCGAACGCCCTCGATGGTGACGCTGGGTCGCCGCCCGCGTTGGTGGGCGCGTCGGGGCCTGAAACTTGCATTTCTGGCCAGTGCCGCTATAATCGCCCAATCCTGACGGTTCTGCTGCCGAGCGGAGGGACATTGAAGAAAACGCTGGGTGAACTGGCCGAACTGGTGGGCGGGCGGCTGGCGGGCGACCCTGGGCGCCAGGTGCAGGGGGCTGCCGGACTGGCCCAGGCAGAGGCCGATGAGGTGGCTTTTGTCGCGTCGGCCCGATACGGCGACGCCGCCGGCGCCACAAAGGCAGCCTGCCTGGTGGTTCCCCGCGACTGGCGCGGCGCGGCGCCGGGCCGGGCGATCCTTTACGTGGACGATCCGAACCGGGCCATGGTGGCGATAGCCGAGGCGCTGTGCCCGCCGCTGCCGGCTGTCCTCCCGGGCATCCATCCGCAGGCGTCGGTGGCCGGGTCGGCGGTTCTCGGCCAGGACGTACACGCGGGCGCATGTGCGGTGATAGGCGAGAAGGTCCGCATCGGCGACCGGACCCGCATCCGGGCAGGCGCCGTGGTCGCCGACGAGGCGATCATCGGGGCCGACTGCGATATCCATTCGGGCGTGGTCATCCGCGAACGCGTACGCCTGGGTAACCGGGTCATCATCCATGCCGGGTCGGTCATCGGCAGCGACGGGTTCGGATACCTGCCCGGGAAGGCCGGCCCCGAGAAGATCCCGCAACTGGGCACGGTCGAGATCGGCGACGACGTGGAACTGGGCGCGTGCGTGACGGTCGACCGGGCCCGCTTCGGCGCGACGCGTATCGGGCCGAAGGTGAAGGTCGATAACCTCGTCCAGATTGCCCATAATGTCGAGATTGGCGAGGCCACGGTCATCGTGGCCCAGGTGGCGATTGCCGGGAGCACCCGCATCGGACGCGGGTGCGTCATCGCGGGGCAGGCGGCCATTGACGGGCACCTGGTGATCGGCGACGGCGCCCGCATTGCCGCCAAGGCGGGCGTTACGAAGGACGTGCCGCCGGGTACGGACGTCAGCGGCTATCCCGCCCGCCGGCACCGCGAGGACTTGCGGCAGCAAGCGTCGGTGCGGCGGATCGAGGAAGTCCTCGACAGGCTCAAGGCGGTCGAGCGCCGTCTGGAGGCACTCCAGAAGAAAGACCACGCGTGAGTCGGCGCCAACGGACCATCTCGCTCGAGGCTGAGATCGAAGGGCACGGCCTCTTCACGGGCCAGACGGTCCACCTGCGCCTAAGGCCCGCCCCGCCGAATACGGGTCTGGTGCTTACGCGGGTGGACCTGGGGCCGGAAGCCAGGGTGTCGGCCACGATCCAGTCGGTCGCGAAGCGGTTTCAGCGGACCACGCTCGTCAACGGCGAGACCTGCATCGAGACGACCGAGCACCTGCTGGCGGCGCTGGCGGGCCTGGGGATCGACAACTTGTTTGCGGAACTCAACGGGCCGGAACTGCCCGCCGGCGACGGGTCGGCCGCCGATTACGTGCGGCTCCTCAGGCAGGCGGGCATCGTCGAGCAGGAGGTGGAGCGCCCGGTTCTGGCCATCGCGGAGCCGGTCACGGTTCAGGACGGCGATGCCGTCATCACGGCGCTGCCCGGGCCGGATGACGAGTTGGCCATCACGTACCATCTCGACTACGGCCCGGCGGGCGTCATCCCGCCGCAGGTCTACTCGCTGAAGGTCGACCCCGACTCGTTCGTCACGGAACTGGCCGCCACGCGGACCTTCATCCTCGACACGGAGGTGCCGGAACTGAGGCGCCGCGGCTACGGGCCGCAGGCCACCTACGACGATCTGCTGGTCATCGGCCCGGACGGCCCGATCAACAATACTTACCGCTGGCCCGACGAGCCCGCGCGGCACAAGATGCTCGACATCCTCGGCGACCTGTTCCTGCTGAATTGCGACCTGCGGGGGCGAGTCGTGGCCATGCGCAGCGGCCACGCCCTCAACCACCGTCTCGTGCGGCGGCTGCTGGAGCAGGCGGCCGGCATGGGGTCCTTGGTCGGCAGCGCCCTGCGGCAGGCGATGGACGTGACGCAGATCATGTCGGTCCTGCCGCACCGCTACCCCTTCCTCCTGGTGGATCGCGTCATTGCCCTCGAAGACAACGTGCGGGCGGTCGGCATCAAGAACGTGACGATCAACGAGCACTTCTTCCAGGGGCATTATCCGGGCACGCCCATCATGCCGGGGGTGCTGATCGTCGAGGCGATGGCCCAACTGTCGGGCGTGCTGCTCCTCAAGAGACTGGCCCGCGAGAACCAGGTGGCCGTGTTGCTGAGCATGGACAAGGTCAAGTTGCGCAAGGCCGTGCGCCCGGGCGACCAGTTGCGGCTGGAGGCCGAAGTAGTCCGCTCGAAGGCCCGCACCGCCGAGGTCATGACCCGGGCCTGGGTCGGCGACGAGTTGGCCGCCGAGGCCAGGATCCGTTTCATGCTCGTTGCGGCTGAACAGGAGTCGTGATACTTCCATGGCAATCAGTAAGTTGGCGGTGGTTCATCCGAAGGCCGAACTGGCCCCTGACGTCGAGGTCGGCCCTTTCTGCTACATCGGGCCCGACGTGATCATCGGGCCGGCCACGGTCCTCCATAACGGCGTGACCGTGGTTGGCCGGACGCGGATCGGCTCGCGCAACGTGCTTTACCCGCACGTGTGCGTCGGGACGCCGCCGCAGGACGTCACGTACCGGGGCGACCCCACCGAGGTCGTCCTCGGCGACGACAACGTCCTTCGCGAGTTAGTCACGATTCACCGCGGCACGACGAAGGAAGCCGGCGTGACGCAAGTCGGCAGCCGGTGCTACTTCATGGCGTGCAGCCACGTGGCGCACGACTGCTCGGTCGCCGACGAGGTGATCTTCGGCAACAACGTCCTTATCGGCGGGCACGTGTGCGTCGAGTGGCGCGTCAACATCAACGGCGGGGCCGCCGTGCACCCCTTCACGACTATCGGCCGCCTGGCTTACATCGGCGGCCTGACCCGGATTGTCCAGGACGTGCCGCCCTTCATGATCGTCGAGGGCCACCCGAGCCGCGTCCGCGGCGTCAACGCGGTCGGCATGAGGCGGGCCGGCATCTCCGAGGAAGTCCTCCTGGCGATGGGCAAGGCTTACCGGCGCATCTACCGCCGCGGCCGGCCGCAGGCCGAAGTCCTCGAAGAAATGGAAAAGGAGGACGGCTGGCCGGAGGAAGTCCGGTACCTGTGCGGGGCACTTCGCGCCACTGGCGCCGGTCGCCATGGCCGCTACCGCGAGTCTCTGCGTAAGCGCCCGCCGGCGTAGTGGAGCGTCAACATTGAGACTTTGAGTGCGGGTGCCATGCTTTCGCTTGCGAAAGCATGTTTTCGGACCTCGCACGACCATGCTTTCGCAGCGGCGCGAAAGCATGGCACCCACAAAAACAATGTTGACAGCCCAGTAGCCCTGGCTGCCTCGTTCAGGGGCGGTGAGCCGGTGCCGGCACGGCGACGTGGTAATCGCGGCGGTTCCGGCCGCGGCTGAACGGGCCCGACTCCGCAATTGAGGCCTTGGTCATGTCGAAACGCTTGAGAGTCGCCCTCATCGGCGCGGGTCACATGGGCAAGTTCCATGCCCAGGCGATCGCGGAGCGCCCGGACGCCGAACTGGCGGTCGTCTGCGACATCGACCGCGCCCGGGCGGCCCAGGTGGCGCGGGCCCACGGCGCGCGGGTCGAGACCGATGCCTCGCGTCTCGCGGGCGCGGTGGATGCCGCCGTCATCGCGGCCCCAACGTCGGCCCACCGCGACCTGGCGCTGGCGCTCCTCGCCAAGGGCGTGGCGCTGTTGATCGAGAAGCCGCTGGCTGCCGCCTCGGCCGAGGCCTCCCAGATCGTCCAGGCCGCGCGCCAGGCGGGCACGTTGGTACAGGTCGGGCACATTCTCCGCTTCGACCCCGTGACGCGGGCGGTGGGCGGACGCATAGGCAAGCCCGGCTACATGGAGGTTTCCTGGGTGTCGCCGTTCACGTTCCGCAGCATGGATGTGGGCGTGGTCATGGACATGCTGATTCACGGTCTGGACGTGGTGCTGCATTTCGCGGGCGAGACCCCCTCGCGCATCGACGCGATGGGCGGCGTGGTCGTGGGCCCGCACGAGGATTTCGTGAACGTCCGCCTTGAGTTCCCCGGCGGATGTGCCGCCACGCTCACCGCCAGCCGCATGAGCCGCTCGCGCCAGCGCCTGGTCCGCGTCTTTTCCGAGGGGGCGTACCTGAAGTTGGACTATGCGGCCCGGACGGTCGAGATGGTGCGGCCGAGGCCCGGCCTGGCGGAGATCGTACGCAGCGGCAAGCCGCCCGAATCGGGCATGGACGCCCTCATCACGGTCGAGAAGGTCCCCGTGCAGCCGCAACCCGATGCGCTGCGGGCACAGTTGGCGAGTTTCCTGGCGGCCGTACGCGGCGAAGCCCCCGTGGCGGTCACGGCTGAAGATGGTGCTCGCGCGGTTGACGTCGCGGCCGAGATTGTCAGGCAATGTGCCAGGCAGAGGCCCTCTGCTGTTTGATTGGTCATTCAAGTTGGTCTTCGAGGTTGCATCCTGGGCGGCGGTTTCCTAGAATACGCGGATGTAACCGGCGTTGCTTACAGAGGTCGCACATGAGCGCTTTGACAGAACATATCAGCGAAAGCGTCTTGCGGCGCGTGCGCGTGGCCTCGACCGAGGATGCCTCGGGCGTCGTTCACACCGAAGTCCGCGGCCCGCTCGGCGTGCGCCTGCTCGCGATGAAGACGTGGCGGACCCCCGAAAAGAAGATCGCCTGCGAGATGGCCGGGCCGCTCGCCGGCAAGTTCGGAAAGCAGGTCGAGGCGTTCCTTGCGGTCATCAACCGCCTGAAAATCATCGCCGAGGTCGGCGGCAAGAACGTCTACAACCTCTACAATCCGCCGATGCCGAGCCCGGCGGCCCTGCGGCCGTTCGAGCGCAAACTCCGCACGATGGTCGAGAAGATCGTCTTTCCCGCCACGAGCACGCTCTCGGTGACGCCGCGATGCCCGTGCCGCTGCGTTCACTGCTCGGCCGCCCGTTTCGTGACGCCCGACCGGCGCGAACTTGCGACCGACGAACTCAAGAGCGTCGTCGACCAGGCCCTCGACCTGGGCGTCTGCACGATGATCTTCACGGGCGGCGAACCGATGAGCCGTGCCGACCTGCCGGACCTTATCGCCCACGTCGATAAGAACCGCGCCCACACGATGATATTCACGAGCGGCGTGCTGCTGACCGACAAGAACGTCGAGCGGCTGGCGGACGCCGGCCTGGGCAGCCTCAACGTCTCCATCGACGCCGACACGGCCGCCGTTCACGACGAGTTGCGGCGGGTGCCGGGGGCGTTCCAGAAGGCGATGGACGGCGCCCGCCGGGCCCGCGCCGCCCGCATCCTGACGGGCGTCTCAACCTACGCCAGCCATGAGTCCGTGTCGTCGGGGGCGCTGGAGCATCTCCTTCAGATCGCCCGCGACGAGGGGTTCCACGAGGTCACCATCTTCGACTGCGTGCCGACGGGCAAATTCCTGACCCGGCCCGAAGTCATCATGGGCCGCAAGGACATCAAGCGCATCCGCGCCCTGGCCGACCGGTACAACGCCGACGGCCAGGCGATGGGCGTGACGGCACAGGCGAAGGCCAACGCGCACGACGGCGGCGGGTGCTTCGGAGGCTTCGCACAGTTCTACATGACCTGCTACGGCGACATCAACCCGTGCGACTTTAACCCCATTACCTTCGGCAACGTCCGCCAGGAGCCGCTTGAGATGATATGGCGTCGCCTGGCGACGCATCCCGAGTACGCGCCGCACCGGCATGCCTGCCGCATGCAGTCGCGCCGCTACCGGCAGAAGTACATCGACCCGATCTGCGACCAGGAGCGGCTGCCGGTGCACATCGAGCGGCTGCCGGGCGACGGCACGATCCTGCCGGAATCGGCGGTCGGGGCGCCCCGCCATGGCGTGCCGGTCGAGTCCGGCGAGGAGTCGGAGTAGGGCGCCCCTCCGGCGCGCCTGGCGGCGGACGGATGCCGCAGCGCTCCCTGAAAACCGTCGTTGATCGCGGTTGCTTCCGGTTGAGTCGCGGCTATACTTGAGCCTTCACGGGGTTGCCCGCCGGCTTTGTCCGGGGTCTTCGATGGGGTGCCTGCGGTTGGAGTGCTGGTCATGTTGAGGCGGATGAGCATTGCAAATGGCAAGGTCTGCGAGGTCGACTCGCCGGAGTGCCGCGTCCACGTTTACATCTCGCCGACCGAAGAGGAGAAGAAGTTCCTGACCGAGGAACTCAAACTCGACGCCCACACGCTCAACTCGGCCCTGGACCCCGACGAACTCGCCCGCCTTGAGTTCGAGCCCGAACACACGGCCCTGATCATCAAGCGCCCCAAGAACTACTGCTCCGAGGACAACTTCCTGTTCAAAGTGGCGTCGATCGGCCTGTTCATTTTCAAGGACCGGCTGACCATCGTTCTGGCGGACGAGGCGCCGCTGTTCGAGGGCCGCGAGTTCGCCAACGTCCGGTCGCTCCAGGACATTGTCCTGAGGATCATCTACCGCGCCATCTTCCATTTCGAGGGCCACCTGCGGGTTATCAGCGCCCTGTCGGACGAGTTGGAGAAGGAAATCAACAAGGCGATGGAGAACAAGCACCTCCTGAACCTCTTCACGCTCGAAAAGAGCCTCGTCTACTATCTCAACGCCATCGCGACCAACGGCCGCGTGATCGACAAACTCAAGGCCAACGCCGCACGCCTGGGCCTGACGCCGGAGCAGATGGAGTTTGTCGACGACATTCTCATCGAGAACAGCCAGTGCTACGAACTGGCCCAGATTTACTCGCAGGTCCTTTCGAGCCTGATGGACGCCCGCGTGTCGGTCGTCTCGAACAACCTGAACGTCCTCATGAAAACCCTGACGCTCGTGATGATCGGCATCATGCTGCCGACGCTGGTCATCAGCGCCTTCTCGATGAACGTCAAGTTGCCGCTCGAGCAGGAGATCGGGACGATCTCCTTCTGGATCATCATGGGCCTGGCGGCCGCGTCGACCGTCTCGGTCTGGCTGATGTGGCGGTACAAGAAGTGGTGATGGCCGCCTCAGGCGATTTCTCCTTCACACGCCCAGTCTGGCGCCCAAGTCCTTGAACCCGCGCCGCTCTTCCGCTACAGTTACCTGTTTGCATGTTCGAGGAGATCGCATGGCACCCGTACCATGGGCGGTGGGCCGCTTCGGGCCGTACGGCGGGCGTTACGTTCCCGAGACGCTGATGCCCGCGCTCGAGCAACTGGCCGCCGCGTACCTCGATGCCCGCGACGACTCGGAGTTCCGCGACGAACTCGAGTACCTGCTGCGCGAGTTCGCGGGCCGGCCCACGCCGCTGTACTTCGCTCGCCGCCTGACCGAGGCGTGGGGCGGAGCACGGGTCTACCTCAAGCGCGAGGACCTGACCCATACCGGCGCCCACAAGATCAACAACACCGTGGGCCAGGCGCTCCTGGCGGTCCGCATGGGAAAGAAGCGGCTCATCGCCGAGACCGGCGCCGGCCAGCACGGCGTGGCCACGGCGACCGCCGCCGCACTCATGGGACTGGAGTGCGATATCTACATGGGCACCGAGGACATGCGGCGGCAGCGCCTTAACGTCTTCCGCATGAGGGCCATGGGGGCGCGCGTCGTCGCCGTCGCGACGGGCCAGTGCACCCTCAAGGACGCCATCAACGACGCGATGCGCGACTGGATGGCCACGGTCGAGACGACCCACTACTGTTTCGGCACGACGGCCGGCCCGCACCCGTTCCCGACGATGGTCCGGGACTTCCAGTCGGTCATCGGCCACGAGGCCCGGCGCCAGGTCCAGGAGCAGGAGGGGTGCCTGCCCGAAGCGGTGGTGGCGTGCGTGGGGGGCGGGTCGAATGCGGCCGGCATCTTCACGGCGTTCATCGAGGACGAGGCGGTCCGGCTCGTCGGCGTCGAGGCCGCCGGCAAGGGCCTGGCGACCGGCCAGCATGCCGCCACACTCGCCGCCGGGCGGCCAGGCGTCCTGCACGGCTCGCTCTCGTACGTTCTCCAGGACGACGCCGGGCAGACGCTTCCGGTGCATTCCATCAGCGCGGGCCTCGATTACCCCGGCGTGGGGCCCGAGCATTCGTACTGGAAAGACACGGGCCGGGTCCGGTACGCCTCGGCCACCGACGCCGAGGCGATGGAGGCGTTCTGCGAACTTTCGCGGATGGAAGGGATCATCCCCGCGCTGGAATCGTCGCACGCCCTCGTGGAGGCGAAGAAGATCACGCCGGCGCTCGAAAAACGCCAAGTCGTCATCGTGAACCTCTCGGGCCGCGGCGACAAGGACGTGGAAGAGGTCGCGCGGCTCTTAGGCGACCAGATGCGGCCCGGAGGGACGACATGAACCGCGTCGACGCCGCCTTCCGCCGGCTCCGCCGCGAGGGTCGCAAGGCCTTCATGCCGTTCGTCTCCGCGGGCGACCCCAGCCTTGAGGCGACCGCCGCCGTCCTGCGTACGCTTCATGATCGCGGCGCAGCGGACCTCGTGGAACTCGGCGTGCCGTTCTCCGACCCCATCGCCGACGGGCCGACGATCCAGGCCAGTTACCAGCGTGCCTTGGCGGCCGGCGTTACGCCGCAGGGCGTCGTCGATATGGTCGGCCGCCTGCGGGCCGGCGGCCTGGGGCTGCCGATATGCCTGATGGTCTCTTACTCCCTGGTGTACAAGCCGGGGATGGAGGCGTTCGTCGAGCGTGCCGCCAGCGCAGGCATCGACGGGCTCATCGTGCCGGACCTTCCGGTCGACGAGTCGGCCCCGCTCGCCGAGGTGCTGGCGTCCAAGGACATGGCGCACATCCTCCTTGTGGCCCCGACCACGCCGCCGGCCCGCCGCAGGACGATCCTGGCCCGGGCCACCGGCTTCGTTTACTGCGTCAGCGTGACCGGCATTACAGGCCAGCGCGAGGCGCTGCCGGAAGGTCTTGAGGAGTACGTCCGCGCGGTGAAGAAGGCGGCCAAGGTGCCGGTCTGCGTCGGCTTCGGTCTTTCGCGCCCGGAGCACGTGGCCGCGGTGGCCCAGTTGGCCGACGGCGCGATCGTCGGAAGCGCCATCGTCCACTGCATCGCCGACCATGCCCGGGAACCGCCCGAGAGAATCGCCCAGGCGGTGGCGGACCTGTGCCGGGAATTCTCGGCGCCGCTGCGGCGGTGACGTCTGGCCGCCCGCCATGGCGGGCGCGTGTTTGCCGATTCGCGCTGGTGCCGGCCCCGGGACGCGGCTCGCCGGGCGGGGCGGCTAAACGGCCTTATCGTCGGGCTTGTTCCCGGGCGTCTCGCCGCGGCGCAACTGCTCGAAGTGCTCGAGCCGCGCCTTGAGTTTCGCCTCGTGGCCGTGATCGGTCGGCTCGTAGTAGGTCTTGTCGACGCCCAGATAGTCCTGCGGGGCCACGCCTTCCGGATACTCATGCGCATACTTGTATCCCTTGCCGTGCCCCAGTCGCTCGGCCCCGCGGTAACTGGCGTCGCGCAGGTGCTTTGGCACGGGGACCGTCCGGTTCTCGCGCACGTCTTCCATCGCCTTGTCGATGGCCAGGTACGCGGCGTTCGATTTCGGTGCGCATGCGATGTACGTCACCGCCTCGGCCAGAGGGATGCGGGCCTCGGGCATGCCGACGAACTCCGTGGCGTGCATGGCGGCCACGGCCAGCATCAGGGCCACAGGGTCGGCGTTGCCGACGTCCTCGGCGGCGCAGATGACCGCCCGCCGCGCGATGAACCGCGGGTCCTCGCCCGCCTCCAGCATCCGGGCCATCCAGTAGATGGCCGCATCGGGGTCGCTGCCGCGCATCGACTTGATGAACGCGCTGGCGGCATCGTAGTGCTCGTCGCCCGTGCCGTCGTACACGATGGCCTTCTGCTGGATCGACTCCTCGGCCACCGCCAGGTCCACGGCGATCTCGCCCGCCTCCTCCGGCGGCGCCAAGGGGCTGGCGACCTGGCTCAGGACGGCGATCTCCAGGGCCGCCAGCGCCCGCCGGGCGTCGCCGTCGCTCGTCTTGGCCCAGTGGGCCAGCGCCTCGTCGGTCACCCTGAGCCGATACCGGCCCATGCCGCGCTCCTTGTCGGCCACCGCGCGGCGGACGATCGCACGGACCTCGTCGTCGCTGAGCGGCTCAAACCGGAAGATCTGGCTCCGCGAAACCAGCGGGGCGTTGAGGGCGAAGAACGGGTTCTCGGTCGTCGCCCCGATGAGGATGATGACGCCGTCCTCGACGTCCGGCAGCAGCACGTCCTGCTGGGCCCGGTTGAACCGGTGGACCTCGTCGAGAAATAGGACGCTGCGCTGCTTCGTGGTAAGCAGGCGGTCGCGGGCCTGCTCCAGCACCTCGCGGACTTCCTTGACGCCGACCATGGCGGCGTTCATGTGCTCGAACGCGGCGCTCAGGCGCCCCGCGATGACCTCGGCCAGGCTGGTCTTGCCCGTGCCGGGCGGGCCGTAGAAGATAGCGCTTTGGAGCCGGTCGGCGTCGATCATGCGCCGCAGGAGTTTGCCGGGACCGAAGAAGTGCTGCTGGCCGACGAACTCCTCGGGCGTCCGCGGCCGCATCCGCACCGCCAGGGGCGCCTGCTCGCGGATCTGCCGCTTCTCGCTTTCGTTGAAAAGGCCCATAGGAGGGGTATTATAGCATGATGGTGGCCAGTATCACGTTGAACATCGGCGGCCGCAGGAGCATGTTTCCAGCAAGTGCCCCCGAAGGGGGCGAGAGATAATAGCCCACGGCGTCAGCCGTGGGTAGGGCAGCACGATCACGTACCCCAGCCCCGGAGGGGCGGTAGACCATGTCACACTCCCATGCCTGCCTGTTGATCCACGCAGTATTCAGCACCAAGGATCGCGCGCCGCTCTTGGCCGGCGAATGCCGTCAGAGGCTCCTTCCTTACCTCGGCGGCATCGCCCGCCAACTCGATGCCAAAGCCCTGACGGTCGGCGGCACGGCCGACCATGTGCACGTGCTCCTGTCGCTGCCGCCCGCCCTGTGCGTGGCCGACGCCTTGCGGGACCTGAAAGCCAATTCCTCCCGCTGGATCCATGAAACGTGGCCTCGACTCCGCGATTTCGCCTGGCAGGCGGGTTATGGGGCGTTCAGCGTCAGCCAGTCGAACTGCGAGGCCGTCACCCGGTACATCGGTGAGCAGGATGCGCACCACCGGCGATTGACCTTTCAGCAGGAATTCATCGCGCTTCTTAAGAAACATGGAATTGCGTATGATGAGCGATATATCTGGGCCTGACGGCAGGGCCCCTCTGTCGCCCCCTTCGGGGGCTGGGGTGGGATGGGGCTTCCTTGGTTCCCACGGCTGACGCCGTGGGCTATTGTCTGTCGCCCCTTCGGGGCGGGGCAATCAGTTCGCGCGGCCGCATCCGGACCACCGCATCGGTACCGCCAGGGGCGCCTGCTCGCGTATCTGCCGCTTCTCGCTTTCGTTGAAAAGGCCCATAGGAGGGGTATTATATCACGGTGTCGGCCAGTATCACATTGAACCTCGGCGGCCGCAGGAGCGTGTTTCCAGCAAGTGCCCCCGAAGGGGGCCTGAGATAATAGCCCACGGCGTCAGCCGTGGGTAGGAGAACACGATCACGTACCCCAGCCCCGGAGGGGCGGCAGACCATGTCTCTTCAATCCGCAGGCGGTCGTCGAGTCACCGGGAGCCTTCCCCTGCCGGTCGCGCCGGCGTTTAAGCGGCAGTTCCTGGACTTCGAGCGCGGCATCCGGATGGGGAACCTGGAGCCGCATGAACGCATTACGCAGATCGTCAAGTACCACCTCGTCCAGCGGCACGGGCAGGACTTCATCATCGACAAGTGGGGCAGGGGCGTTTACTGGCAGTGGATCTGCTGGATCGTCCGGGCGAACCGCGACTCCAAGCCCATCTCGGGGGGCCTGAGTTTCAGTTGCGCGAAGTTCTTCATCAGCCTCGACCGCGATACCCGCGAGTTGCAGTCCGGGCTCCAGATTGAGCGGGCCACCGCCCGCCGGGCCCGCGGGCCGGTCGACGACGTGTGCGTGGCCGACGACTGGGATTACTGGCGCCTTGTAAAAGGACTGCGCAAGGGCACGCCGCTGGCGGCGGAACTGGAGCGGCTCGTCGGCCGCGAGGGGTTCACGGCCTATGTGGGCGGCACGCACGCCGGGCAAGAGGCATTCCGGGGACGCCGGTGGGGCGGCGTGGCGGCCATCCGCCGGGCCTGCCAGGCGATACCCGATGACTCGTGGGGATGGTTCCAGGTTTACTATCCCACGGCGGAAAAGGAACTCGACGAGATGTCCGGCGAGGAGATCGTGGCGACGGTCCTGGCCGTCTTCGGCGAAGTCACGCCGCTCGCGAACCTGGCGATGCAGGAGCCGTATCTCAAAGGACGTGCCTGAGTGGAAGAGGAAGCGCGGCGGACTGGCGGAACCGCCGCGCACTGGCGAGTCGCACCGTCTGTCTTATAAACGTGAACTGCACTAGACTTTCAGATACTCTCGCAGCGCCTGTGCCAACGTCTGGAAGATCCAGCGGCGTTTTTCGTCGTCGCACTCCAGGAGCGTGACGCGGAATCCGTCGCGCTTGCAGCAGAATCCGCTCAGCGGCACCACGCAGATGCCGGTCGCTCCGAGCAGGTAATAGACGAACCGCGCATCCGGGGCCGCGCCCTTGACGATGTCTTCGACCATCTCGCGGACCTTGGGATTCTCGATGCGTAGGGTCTGGCCCTCTTTCAAGACGCCGTCCTCGAACATGATGGTCATGTAGAACGCCCCGGACGGGCAATTCACCCGGACGCCGGGGATGCCCTTAAGGATGGCGTAGGCTTCCTTGGCCCGCGCCTCGAAAATGGCGGCGCGCTTCTTGAGGTGGGCCGGGTACCGCGCGTCGCCCATGATGCGTGGTATGCACATTTGCGGGGCGGTCGTCGAGCAGACCTCCAGGCGCTTCGAGGCCAGGAGCGAGTTGACGTAGGTTCCGAACATCGCGTCTTTGCCGCGGTTCAGGACCTCGATCCAGCCGCAGCGCGACCCGGGCCACGGAATCTCTTTCGAGATGCCGCGCATGACGATGCCGCAAACGTCGCCGATGACCTGCGACAGGTGCAGCGTCTGGTTGCCGTTGTAGACGATGTGGGCGTAGATTTCGTCGGCGATGAGGAAGCAGCCGAACTCGCGCGCAATCGCGACGATCTGGTCGAGGATCTCTCGCGGATAGACGGCCCCCGTGGGGTTGTCCGGGTTGATCAAGAGGATCGCCGTGATCGAATCGTTGTACTTGACCTTCAGGCGCAGGTCCTCGACGTCGGGCATCCAGTTGTTGTACGGGTCGAGTTCGTAGGTCAGGTGCTCGTAGCCGCTGTGTGCGGCCTCGGCCGACGAGTGGGTGCTGTAGGCGGGCGTCGGCCCGATGACGCGGGCCTCGCGGCGCAGGAACCCGTAGACCTTGGCGACGGCATCGCCGATGCCGTTGAAGAAGATGATGTCGTCGGGTGTGACCTTGGCGCCGCCGCGGCGGTTGACTTCGTCGGCGAGGAACTTGCGGGACGCCGGCACGCCGGCCGTGTCGCAGTAGCCCCACGAGGCGTCCTGGTCGATCACCTCGTGCATGATCTGGCGGATCCAGGGGGCGATCGCCTCGCCTTTCTGAACCGGATCGCCGATATTCTCCCACGTGATTTCGAGGCCCAGGTCGCGGAACTTGTAGCCGACCTGGACGATCTCGCGGATGGCGTAGGTCAGCGACCCCGCGCCGCCGTGTACAATGTTTCGCCTCATCTCGCCAGCCCTTCCACCCCAGGTCCTGGAGCGACGCAGAAGTATACAGGCTTATCGGCCGAAATCCATCCCCCGGTCCGACTTTTCCCGGGGATCTCTTGGACGGTTGCGCCAAGGTTTTCTGGCGAACCCCAGCCTTCGAGGGTGGCATGCCCAGCGCATCCTTCGCTGGGCATGCTGCTACCTCTCGCGAAGAACATGCCCACGCAACAGCGGCGTGGGCATGCCACCCTCGCCAGAAAACCCTGGCGCACCCTGTTGGACCTTGGGCCAGGGCCTGTGGCTTGGGGGAAGCGTCGGTTGGAGGGGCGGCCCGCACGCCTCAAGGCCAAGCGAGAACCGCGAGGGCGGGTCCGATTACTCCGAGAGACCGCGCACCAGGTTCGTCATCGGAGTTCAGTTACTTGCCGCGCCGCGGCCTGGCAGGGATGTCGCACGGCGCATTTCCGCCCCCCGCGGTTCGCCGGGCTGCGCCATCACCTCGACCGCGGGTCGAAGGCATCGCGGAGGCCGTCGCCGACGAAGTTCAGGCCCAGAAGCGTCGCCCCCAGCATCGTGCACGGCATCGCCAAGAGCCACCAGTAGGTGCGCACCGGGTTCAGCGCTTCGATGGCGTCGCTCGCCAGCGTGCCCCACGAGGCCAGCGGCGGCGGAACGCCCAACCCCAGGAATGAGAGGAACGATTCCTGAAGGATGGCCAGCGGCACTGTCAGCGTGGCGCAGACGAGGATCGTGCCCATCAGGTTCGGCAGCATCTCCTTGAGGATGATCCGGGCCGATCCCGATCCCAGCGCCCGCGCCGCCAGGACGAACTCAGCCTCCTTCAGTGCCAGCACCTGGCCCCGGACCACCCGCGCCATCGTCAGCCACGACACGCCGCCGATTGCCATGAACAAGACCACCATGCGAACCCATTCGGAAGGAACCTCCACCTGCCAGCCGCCAAGGTTCCATTGCAGCGGGTCGCTGGGTATCACGACCAGCAGCAGGATAACCAGGAGGATGTACGGCAGGCCGTAGAGGACGTCGACGATCCGCATCATCACGGTGTCGGTGCCGCGACCGGTGTAACCGGCGATGATGCCCCAGAAGGTGCCGATCAGGATGCTGACGACCGCGGCCGACAGGCCGGCGCCAAGCGAGACGCATCCGCCGATGAGCGTGCGGGCGAGCACGTCGCGGCCCAGCGTGTCGGTGCCGAACGGGTGCGCGAAACTCGGCGGTTGCGGATGGACGCCCGGCAGCGGCGTGCGATACGGTTCAGGCAGGCCCCGGGATGCGGCCCACTGGTTCCAGAAAACGCCCGCGATGCTGGCGCTGACGACGATCAGCAGGAGCGCCAGGCCCACCATGGCCAGGCGGTTGCGGCGAAATCGCCGCATCGCCAGGGCCAAGGGCGACTTCGCCGGACGCAGGGCCGTCACGGGGCACGCCTGCGGCTGGTTGCGAGCGGGCTCATTCATAGCGAATCCTCGGATCGAGCCACGCGTACCCCACGTCCACCGCCAGGTTGAACACCACCAGGAGGCTGGCGTACAGAAGCACCGTCGCCAGGATGAGCGGATGATCGCGGTGCAGGGCCGAGTCGACAAAGTGCGTGCCGACGCCGGGAATGGCGAAGACCTTCTCGACCACGAACGAGCCGGTGAAGATTGCGGCCGCCGCCGGGCCGAGGTATCCCAGCACGGGCAGCCAGGCGTTTCGCAGGGCGTGGTCCAGCAGGACGCGGCGCTCGGCCAGTCCCTTGGCGCGGGCCGTCCGGATGAAATCGGCCGAAAGGACCTCGAGCATGCCGGTCCGAACCAGCCGCGCGATGTAAGCGGAGGGCAGAGCGGCCAGCGCCGCCGCCGGCAGCACGATCTGGCTTGGGCTTCCCCATCCGCCGACGGGCAGCCATCGCAGGGCGAGGGCGAACACGGCCATCAGCAAACTGGCGATGACAAACGAAGGCTGGCTGATGCCGACCATCGCTCCGGCCATGCACAGGTAGTCGGCCGCCGACCTTGGCCTTGCGGCACTGATTACTCCGGCCGCCGTCCCGACCACGACCGCCAGGCCCAGGGCGCAGATGCCGAGGCTCAGGCTGACCGGCAGCGCCGGAGCCAGAATGTCGTGGATCACGTTGCGGTTGGGATAACGGATCGAGCAGTGCCCGCGCAGCGTCAAGAGGTCCCGCCCGTACAGGACGTACTGCTCCAGGATGGGCCGGTCCAGGTAGAACTCGGCTTTCAGGGCTTCGAGGACCTCCGGCGTCATCTCCTTTTCCTGTACGAACGGGCTTCCCGGTGCCGCGTGCATCAACATGAATGCCATGGTGTAAATGGCCAGCAGCGTGGGAATGAAGTAGAGCAGACGCCGAAGGATATACGCAGCCATGCCGGCAGACCTCGACAACGCTGTGCAACGGTGAGGATAGTGCCTGCCGCCAGGAATGCAAGTGTGTAGGGTACTTGTCTCGGCCGGCAGGGCGAATCCCTTCGGCGGCGCTTCCCGCCGGTGGTATAATCGCGCACTGGGTGCATGAGTTAGGGCGCGTGCGGCATCAGGCCGGAGGCGGACAATGGCCAGCAGTGGGCCGAGACTGCTCATGGGCGTCGACGTTGGCGGCACCAAGTCCCTGGCAGTCCTCGCGGAACCTTCGGGTAACATTGTGGCGCGGAAGCGCGAGAAGACACCGCGGAAGGGATCAGCCGAGGACGTTCTCGAGGCCATCCTCGGCCTCATGGAGAACCTCCTGGCCCAGGAGCGCCTGAGCGCGAAAAACCTCAAGGCCGTGGGGCTGGCTGTGCCGGGGGTGGTCGATACGGCCGAGGGCCGCGTGGTCGTCACGCCAAACATGAACCTCTCGGGGCTGGTGGTGGTGCCCCGTGTGCAGGAACGCCTCGGCGTGCCCGTCGCGCTGGGCAATGACGTGAACCTGGGAACGCTGGGTGAGTTTTGGCTCGGGGCCGCCAGGCGCGCACAGAGCGTCGTGGGCATCTTCGTGGGGACGGGCATCGGCGGCGGCATTATCATCGGCGGCGAACTCCTCGAAGGTTACCGCATGGCCGCCGGCGAGATTGGCCATATCGTCATGCAGGTCGGCGGGCCGTTGTGCGGCTGCGGCAACCGCGGATGCCTCGAAGCCTTGGCCAGCCGCACGGCCATCGAACGCGACATCCGCGAGGCCGTTGCGGCCGGCGAGAAAACGGTTCTCACCGACCTGGCCAAGGGCGACCTCTCGGTCATTCGCAGCGGCATGCTGCGCAAGGCACTCGCCAAGGAGGACCGCCTGACCACCAAGGTGATGCGCAGCGCGGCGGAACTTCTCGGCTATGCCTGCCTGACGGTGCGGCACGTGCTGGACCCGGAGGTGATCGTCCTCGGCGGCGGCGTGATCGAAGCGTGCGGTGATTTTGTGGTGCCGATTGTCGCCGAGGTGGTGGCCTGCGACAAGTTGCCCGGTGCCCGGCACGGCGGGCAGGTGGTTCCATCCGCGCTCGGCGATGACGCCGTCGCCCTCGGCGCGGTCGCCTTGGCTGAACAGAAAGCCGGCGGACATCCCTTCGCAGCCAACAGATAGCGGAACTTGCCTCACCGCTGACCGGCCATTGGGCTCCAGCGACGTTTTGGCTTGCCTTCAGGGCCGCAGACCCCTACATTTACACGCTCTATTGCGCCGCCGACTGGTAGGCGGCGCTTGTCACAGGAGGTGGCGGGACGTGATGCGGAAGCACGCGACATGGGTGGCCGCAGCGGCCTCGGCGCTCGGCGCGGCCGCCGTTCTGGCGGCAGCGGCAGGGTGTGCCACAACCGATTGGCGCACCCCCGACGGGCACATCAGAACGGGCAAGATCGATTTCCAGCACGAGGCGACGACCGGAAGAACCTACCACCTCTATATCCCGACGAACTACAACCCCAAGCGGCGATATCCCCTGGTGGTCACGGCCCAGGGGACGTTCCCGTTTGACGAGGCGGCGCACCAGCGGGACCGCTGGGTCGACGTGGCCGAGAAGTACGGCCTTATCATCTGCTCGGCGGACTTCGACGCGGCGACCGGGTGGCTCAGCGTCCCGGCGGATCGCCCCGCGCCGGAACTGGTGCGCGACGACAAGGCCACCGTGGCGATCATCCGGGAGGTCCGGTCGCGATACAACATCAACCCCGACGGCATCATGATCACAGGCTGGTCGGGAGGCGGGTTCCCGGCCCATTTCATCGGGCTGCATCATCCCGAGATTTTTCGATGCATCGTCGGCCGCGCGGCCAATTTCAGCGAGCGCCTGGTCACGGACGACGTGGCGCTGAGGGCGCGCCACATGCATGTCTACGTCTTCTTCGGCGAGAGCGACGTCCCCGGCTTTGCGGGGATGAACCGGGAGGCCAATTTCTGGTACACGATGCGGGGCTTCCGCAACTTCGTCATCCAGACGCAGCCCGGCGGACACGACCCCAACCAGGTCGAGGCGGCGCGGTACTTCCTGAATATCGTCAATCACTGGCCGGCGGTCCGTATCGACGCCAGCACCCTGGAGGGCCCGGCCCCGCTGACGGTCACGCTGCGGGCGCTCGTGCGGGACCTCGACTCGCCCGATGGCCGCGTGGATTCCGTGCTCTGGAACCTCGGCGACAACAAGATCTCGCCTGAACCGGAGGTCACGCATGTCTACGAGAAGCCGGGCCTGTACAACGTCTTCCTGATGGTCAAGGACCTGGATGGCCACCAGGAGTTCAAGCAGACGTGGATCAAGGTGGACTGATTTTCGGGCCGAGCCGCCCGCAGGGCAGTGCGCCAATCAAGGCTGGGCGCGTCAACGCAGGGGCACGGCATGCCGTGACCCTCGAGCGGCGACCGTGAAGGCTTCCCCCAAGACGGACGCCCCACCCCGGACGGTCGTTTTCGCTTGCTTTGGGCCGATTTCAGGCTAGACTTCTTTTCTTCCCCGCGGCGGACATGATAAGTGGCGGGCGTCCGTGGGCCGTTCAAGGCAAAGGAGCAACAGAGTGGCAGAAGGTGCTCGGTCAAAGAAACCGTCGGCCCGCCGCAAGTGCAAGCCCGGCTACGTGCTTCCGGAAGGCCATACCCTGTTCACGAGCGAGTCGGTTACGGTAGGCCATCCCGACAAGATGTGCGACCAGATTTCCGATGCGATCCTTGACGCCATGATCGCCCAGGATCCCCGCAGCCGTGTCGCCTGCGAGTGCCTGGTCACGACCGGCCTGTGCCTGGTGGCGGGCGAGGTGACGACCAAGGCCCAGGTCAAAGTTCAGGACGTGGTCCGCAAGACGATCCGCGACATCGGCTACACGGATGCCTCGATGGGCTTCGACTGGGAGCACTGCTCGGTGCTGACTGCGCTGCACCCCCAGAGCCTTGACATCGCCCGCGGGGTCGATCCCGCGAAGAACAAGGGCCAGGGGGCCGGCGACCAGGGCATCATGTTCGGCTATGCCTGCCGCGAGACGCCGCAGTTGATGCCCATGCCGATCCAACTGGCCCACCAGTTGTGCATCCGCCTGAAGAAGGTGCGGGAGGCTAAGGACCTACCGTGGCTGCGGCCGGATGGCAAGAGCCAGGTCACGGTCCAGTATGACGAGAAGGGCAAGCCCTGCCGCGTCCACACCGTGGTGGTCTCGGCCCAGCACGCAGACCAACTGGACGGCCGGAGCATCTCGAACGAGGAAATCCGCCAGGGCATCATTGACCACGTGATCCGCCGGGTCATTCCGGACAAGTACCTCGACGGCGACACCATCTACCACATCAATCCGACCGGGCGGTTCGTTGTCGGCGGGCCCCACGGCGACTCGGGCCTGACGGGCCGAAAGATCATCGTGGATACATATGGCGGTAAAGGCAGTCACGGCGGCGGCGCGTTCAGCGGCAAGGATCCCTCGAAAGTCGATCGCAGCGCGGCCTATATGTGCCGCCACATCGCCAAGAACGTGGTCGCGGCGGAACTGGCCGAGGAGTGCGAGGTGCAGGTCTCGTACGCCATCGGCGTCGCCGAACCGCTGAGCGTCAGCGTCAGCACCAACGGCACCGGCAAGATCTCCGACGTGGGCCTGGCCCGGATCATCCGCAACACGTTCCCGCTGAAGCCGCGTAAGATGATCGAGTACCTTGACCTCCTGCGGCCGATCTACCGCAAGACGGCCCAGGGCGGGCACTTCGGCCGGGAACTGCCGGAGTTCACGTGGGAGGAACGCCGCAAGGTCGATGAACTGAAGCAGGCCGCAAGGTCTTGTAAGTAACGCATCGGCAGGGGCTTATGCAAGGGGCTCTCGCGCGGCGGCAGGCCGCTCGCGTTGCGCAAAGTTGCCGGAAAAAAGCGCCCGCCCCGGTTCAGGCGGCCGAGGCGGGCAGGCCCAGAATGGAAAGGAGGCATCAACCTTATCGGCCGGTTCGCCCATTCGCTTGACCCATCTTCGACAGTTGGTGAAGGCCAAATGGCCCTGGCGCCATCGAGAACGCGGTTTTGAGGGTGTTTTCTGAATCGTGTAGTGCCACAAAATGATCCGCTGTGACGGATTTTCATTGATTT
>Ga0315282_10003936_pt1 | contig 26295 bp, 23 predicted proteins | sample YL17G07_20_MG_FD_203693 | JGI IMG/M metagenome (GOLD analysis project Ga0315282, IMG submission 203693) | Sediment microbial communities from Yellowstone Lake, YNP, Wyoming, USA - YL17G07_20 | ecosystem: Environmental > Aquatic > Freshwater > Lake > Sediment | place: USA: Wyoming | collected... | reverse complement strand
CCAGTAGAGTACTGCTTGGGTTTGGTTGGTTGCTGTGTAGTTGAAGACGAAGTAGTGGCTGATTATGGGTGGGTTTTGTTTGTATTTCTAGGTTTTCTGCGATTTCTAGGTCTTCGATGAAGAGTTTTGGGAGGTTTTGTTGTAGGTATTCTAGGTCTACTTTGGTGAAGGTTGTTCCTAATGTTTTTTCGAATAGTTTTGAGAGGGATAAGCCTGGTGGGATGATGAGGGCGGCTCCTGGGTTTTTTAGGAAAGTTTTGTTTTCTTGTTGTTGTATTTCTTCTGGTGTTGGTAGTTTTGTGTTTTTGTTTTTGGGTATGTAGATTTTGGTTGTTTCGAAGTCTTTGAGGTATTTTAGTGGTAGGTAAATGGGTTTGCCTTGGTATTTGAGTTCGGTTAGTATCTGGTTTAGGTTTGTTAGTGATGGTATTATTGAGGGGTCTAGCAGGGTTTGTTTTACGTATTTTTCGGTGGTTATGTAGAGGGTTAGTGATCCCCAGAAGATAAGGCCCAGGCCTATGAAGGCTAGAATTGAGGATGCGTAGACGATGGAGATGGCAAGGGCGATTAAGCCTAATGCTAATATAAAAAAGCTGACTAATCTTATTGACATTCCAATCTATGCCTTCCTTTAGCTGTGTATTTTTCAAGTTTTTGTTTCGGTTATGTGTTTTGTTTGTTTAATTAATGTGTAGCGCTTCGATTTGAGGTTCGCGGTCGTACCTGAAGGTTAGGTTGATTTTTGGATTTGTTTGGTTGGTCCTTTTTCTTTGAGATGAGGATGACCATTGTGGAGAACAGTAAGATTAGCAAAAGCATTGTTGTTGTGAATTCTGGGATTACTATATAGATGAAGTATTGTCCTGAGTTGTTTTCTACGGATTTGTTATTTGCCTTGTCAAAGGCTGTTATCTCATATTTCACTTGTGTTCCAACGGGTTGTTCTGTAATGACGGCTTCATAAAGGCCTGCGGTTGTACTATAGTTCATTGGAATGTCGATCCATGAGGTGCCGTAGTCAGTTGTGTAAGAAAGGGTTACATTCTCTATACCGCTTTTTGCGTCGGTGACGTTGACTGCAACTTTCACTTTTTGGTTTGGTAGTACTTCGCCCGTGGGCGTGCGGAAGGGGGTGCCGATTATTGGCGGGTCTTTATCCTCAGACGTCTCGTCTATTCCTATGAGGTACATGGGGTAAATGTTTGGAAGAGGCGTATCTGATAGGTCTGTTCGAAGTGTGTCATAGTTGTATGTGTGGAAGGGACTCGAAATACTGATGTTCCATAGGGTGGCGGATAAGTATAGGTTTTGAAGGCAGCATCCATATCCGACGTTGATGAATCTTCCTCCGCTGTCAGAATCCGAGGCGTTATGGGTTCCGACCTGACTGTTCCAGCAGAAAAGGAGAAGCGCTGGAGCTTTTTCCAAGTATTCTGGCGCGTTAGCATGCTTGATTATATCTGATCTTTTGTCAATGGAACTTGTTTGATGTAGTGAGTGTGATTCCGCGGTGTAGTTGTAGACTCCTGTTTCGTTGCAAACATATATTTGGAATGGATATTCATCGCATGCGCTTGGTACGGTTCTATGCCCTGTTCCGAGAAGGGAATACCCGTAGGTTGCCCAAAGCATGTTAGATAATTTTTGTGGGGAGACACTGATGTTTTCCCATGCGGTTGATAATTGCTGTGATTTTTGAAACAGCTCCATCACGTCCATAGCGGATTCTAGAGGAGTTGGCAGATTTCCTGTGGTCGCTTGTAAGTCGCCGGTTGGATAACTTTGGTCGGCTGCCAAATGTCCTATTGGAAAGAGAAGAATGGGTTTTAGGTTTTCGGCTAGTCCCAAATGCTCTTGGATGTTTGTTGCTACTTCTTCATCATAAATTCGATCTCCGACGCATACACCGCCCAAATTGTGTCGAATGGCGAGGATGTACAAGTTTTGGACAATTATTCCGCCTTTTCTGTTGGCATCTAATGGACTGGGCTCTATTTCGTCATTATAAATGAGGGTTATTATGTATGGTGCGTTGGCGACGTCTGTCTGTCCGATGTCCACGCCCAGTTGATAGCGGAGGTCTCCAGAGGTTTTCAAAACAAGTTGGTTGTGTTCTTTGTCGTATTGGTAGGTTCCTGTGGAATTTGATATGTACAGTTCCATTCCCTCTAGGTCGAATGCTGAGGCAAAGGAGTTTTTGCAGATTGTTTTCATGATTTCGTCTTCTATGGGTGCGTCGCTCCAGTTTCGAATTGACATTCTTTGGCTTAGGATGTATTCAAGGCTGGTTTTTGCTATGCTTGTTTCTGATGGGTGAGTTAGGATCGAGAAGGCAAAAGCGGAAATTGCAAATATTGCGAGTAATACTCTTTTCTTCGTGGTTTCTTCCTCTTTTGACGTTGTTGTTATGTTATGATTTGTGAGGTTGGTTTCTTCGCTAAGAATGATGGAGAGAACTTACGAAAAAGTTGATAGTTAAGAAACTATGCGTCGTCTCGGTAAGCGGAGATTTTTCCTTTTTGATAATGCGGTTACAATCGAAATTAAAACCATGAGTACAGACAGAATTGTGATTGAAGAGAATTCGGGTATTATGATTACCTCTTTTGTTGAATGCAGGTAGATGAAGTATAAGTAGCTGTGTGTAGCGTTGGAACGTGGCAACAGTGTGTAAGTAGTATTAACTCCGTCAACGTAGACTGTGAAAGTACCATCCATTAGGACTGTTGGAATGCGAATTCTGCAAAAGCCTGCTGTTTCATTTTCGCCAGTGACGTTGAAAATTATTGCTTTCGTTGACCCGTTGTAAGCATCATTGAAGTTGAAGTTCGAGATGGTAGAGTTGCATATGGTTGTGACATGGTGAAGCTGTCCTTCCCATGCAATGGTGAAGTCGGAGAATGTTCCCATTAAGGAGTAGTTGTCTGTGTTGTTTGCATCAATCGTGTATGCGCTGTCTCCGATGCCATCGTGGTCAGCATCTACTCCAACATAATTACTCCAGTAGTTTCCCTCGAAATCATTAGCCCATATGCTTGCTGAATTGATAATTTCTGTCTGATGGGTGTTGTTGATGAGGTTGTTGTGGAAAATTGTATTGCTATCAGAAGAGTGTAAGTAAATTCCACCCCAGTTATCGATTAGCGTGTTTCCGACAACTGTAAAATTAGTGCAATAACGAAGCCAGACTCCGTATTCGTTGTTTTTTGCGATGTTGCTGGCAACAATAGTGTCGTTTGCATTTTCTAGGCCCATTCCGCAATTCGTATTTGAATTAATGTAGTTGTTCGTGATGCTGTTGCTAGAAGAATCTATGATTCCCATTCCGACTGAGTTATTGTAGATGTTGTTGCCGGCGATGAGGTTGTTGTTGCTGTAGTAGTCAGCCCATATTCCGTGAGTGTTTTGTGTTAGCGTGTTATAACTTATGTTGCACCACCTTGAATTTAACAAATGGATTCCCGCTTCTCCCCAGTTAGGACCACTTTTTTGCATGGTAAAACCGCAAATGGTGACACTGTCGGCATTGATTGTCACAACGTGACCAGTGCCGTTGCCATCTATTATTGTGTTGCCGTTTTCTCCGAGAAGAGTCAAAGATTTATTTATTATCACATGCTCATAGTATATCCCTGAATCAACGATGATGGTATCTCCTGCACTGGCATTGCCTACAGCCCACTGTATTTGGGCATAGTCGCTTGGAACATAGATTATACGTGAAGACGCCTTTACGGACATCCAAAACATTACGGCGAATACAGAAAATAACAGTAACAAGGCTAAGAAAATCAATTGAATCTTCTTGACTCTATATCGAACCATAATAGACTCACTTTTTGGTTTTAATAGTGAATATGACTTTTAAAGTTTATTGTTTTTCAAATCGTATTACAATTAAAAACTATGTTTTTGATGAGTGAAATCTGTTTATAGACACTTTCCGTGTTTTTGAATTCACATTTCCCCACATTCTGGCCTGTTCCACTTTTGCTTAAGCATATGCTTTCTTTTTCTTATTGCTTGGCTTTTTTTAAAGCATATTCCGAATGAAAGGCGAGTTTGGCTTGTCTCTGGATATGAGCGTACCCGTCGCTTATGTCAAATATCCTTTGATTGTTTGTTTTAGTTTATTAGCAACTGGTCTAGGTTGTTTTCCGATATGTAGAAGGAGTTTCAACATTCTATGTTTTGAATAGTCTCTCATAATTTTGGTTGCAGACTTCTGAAGTTGGCTACCGTTTAACCATTTTGTTCTCATTACAACTGTATGCGATGTGTAATTTGACCAGTCATGTGTCAGAATTAGATTGGCCTCTTTCGCCATTTTATAAAGTTTTGTTCCAGGATAAGGAGTTAGAAAGTTCCAATTTACGCTGTCAGGATCTATTTCCAAAATGAATCTGCACGTTTTTGCCAAAGTCTCTAGGCTTTCATCTGGCCATCCCAATATTATGTGAGCCGTTGCATGCAAATCCAATTCCTTTGTTAATCGAAAAGCTTTTCTGATTGTATCTAAATCTGTGTGAGGCTTTCCCCATTTAATTAATTCCGGGTCGCCAGTTTCAACTCCGTAGTGAATTTGCTTACAGCCAGCTTTTTTCATTATTCTGAGCAAATCATGTGATACGTGGTCTACTCTGGCTTCGCAAAACCACGCTATATCGAGTTTTCTGTGGAGGATCTCTTCACAGATTTTTATTGCATGTTTTGTGTTCATTGAAAATGATTGGTCTCTAAATAAGAACCCTCTGACACCACGGGTATGCAGATACTCTATCTCATCAGCAATATCTTTGGGAGATCGGCAAGTCCAATTTGTGCCAAATCCCAATGGATATGGGCAGTAGATGCATGGATATGGGCATCCTTTGCTTCCTAGAATCGTAATATAACTGTATTGATTACCGTCTAAATCCTCAAAACTCTCGTACCCATCGAGTTCGAGATATTCGTAATTAGGAGGAGGTACGCTTTTTAGGCCCGTGTCTGGAGGTTCAGCACTATTGATTATCATTCTATTTCTAACATATGAAATTCCCGGAACCTTTCTAAGATTTTGTTTTTGCTCCAAAGCCTTGACGAAACTTGTGAGGTTAGAAACGTAGGGATAGCTACCCCTTAACACCGCATCAATTTTGCTATTTAGTAGAATGTGGCTTTGCAAAAATCGACACGAAGTGCCCACTCCGACTATAGTAATATTACGAATAGATTCCTTTATTGAGTCTAGCAGTTCGAGGTCGCTTTTAAGCGAGGGGAGCCCTATCAAGGAGAAAATCACATCAGGATCTCGTTTTTTGACTTCTGCCAGTACCTGAAACTTATTCAACCTCAACCTTTGACAATCCAAGATGCTGTAGTTATAATCTTCTTCTGATAAGACCGCGGCAGCATAAGGTAAAAATGGATAGAAAAAGGGTTCGCCGCTGTGCCCATACTCTGCCCGTCGCCTAACTGGAAATGCAGTGCCAAATCCACCAGCCCAATCCCTGCAGACGTCAAAGTGTGGAGGGCTAGGTGGATTGAGAATCGCTATGTTAAATCTTTTGCTCAAGAGATATCTCCTTCCAATAGAACAGCAAATTTAATCATTATTTAGTCAAAATTTCAATGTAGTAGATACTTTACTAGAGTGTTTTCAGATCAAAAAGACCCTTTCCCTTGCGCAGGTCTTCCATAATTGTAGGCGTTCGAGAATTGCATAAACGTACATGAACGGTAACAATTTAAAGTCATCTGAAGTCTTAAATGTCTTAAAAAACAAGCTTACCAAAATTAATGGAGGAAAAAGCGTTTTGGCCAAGTTAAACGGGTTAACAATACGCCAAAGCATCTTTTTTCTTTCCCTAAACTTTTTAAAAAGATAGACCCTGTTTTTAATGTAACCTGCGCTTCGGATAAGATCTTTAGGAGTTAGAGTTTGTTGTTGAACATATACAATCATGTTGGGATTAAAACATATTTTGCCATGTTTCAGTATTCGTAGGGCGAGATCCCTATCCTCATGATAATCATACTTTTCGTCAAAACCGCCAACACTTTGAATAACAGTAGATTTGTAAGCCGCGTTGCCTGTCGTAAAACGGCCTCCATGCTCATTTTTGCAAACATGATCCGAAAAGGTTGGCTTATAATCCTTAGAAACGTAATAGATCCTGCCTTCCACGCCAACGTATTTTTGATTTTCTAAAGATTTTAGACCCTGCGCAATCCAGTTTTTACTTATAACGCAATCGGCGTCGGTAAAGAAAATGTATTCTCCCCGCGCGAATTTTAGACCGATGTTTCTGCTTTTGGCAATTCCTAGATTTTTTTGATTCCTAAAATATCTAATTCTCTCATCACTGAATTTTTCAATTACATGTGGTGTGTAATCACTACACCCATCATTGATTATAATAAGCTCAAAATCCTTAAACGTTTGATCCAAGAGCGAACTAATACAATTACCAATATACTTTTCGGCATCTTTAACACATAGTATTACGCTAACATCAGTTTTCATTTCGTTGCACTCCGACTATATTTGTGATTGTGTATTTGTGTAGTTCAAATAGCCAATAATGTTTATTAACACTTAAGACTTAGTACTTGTGATAAAGATGAACGTGGCTGTGCAAAAACTCTTCACCGGAGCAATGATCGCAATCGCACTGGCAGCGATGCTCCTAACACATACGACCGCCGGACTGCTCAGCACAACCCAAACCGTTCCCTCAAACGGAACCATAACCGCGCGCGTGCTATCGTTGACGCTTGGTTCTTCGTCAAATCCTGCAAAAACTGCTAGGTCGATTCTGATCTCTGGACAGATTGCTACGGTGGGAAACGGCAACTATTCCAACTTGTCGATTGATATTCAATACAGTCAAGACCAGTCGACTTGGCATAACATCTCAACAGTGACGACCAATTCGAGTGGAACATTCGAAACAGTATTCGCTTTCCCATCAAGTGGCATCTATTTTGTAAGGGCCACTTGCGGTGATCAAGTGAACTCCTACAGTCAACTTGTAGTAGACCGTTTTGTGAACCTCAATGGGTCGGAAGATTCAGTGGACATACAAACGGCAATTGATTCCCTGCCATCAACAGGGGGCATCGTGTATATCCGAAGCGGACTTTACGACCTGAACGGCAAGTCTTTAGTGCTGAGGAGCGACCTTACGCTGATTGGAGATGGAATAGACCGAACAATAGTGAGACTTTTCCCAACAATGCATACTGACGACTCAATGGGCGTAGCAGATGCTATTACCAGTGAAGCCGACATTACGAATCTACTTATAGAAAATTTCACTGTAATTCAAAATGTTGTGCCGATGAATCATCATGGTGGCATAGACCTCCGTGGAAATATGAATAATAACATCATCGTGAGGAACGTGAAGGTCACTGATGTTTCTGGTCCAGGAATTTGCATTAATAATAACTATGACAATCTCCTCGTTGAAAATTGCATTGTAGAAAGGGTGTGGACTGGCATCGTGTTTGGAAGTGGTGATAACGCGATAGTCCGAGGAAACGTAGTAATAGACACGACGGGAGACGGAATTTATCCTGAAGGTTCTTCCAGTAACGTGATAATCGAAAATAACTATCTCGAAAACATTGGTGACACTGCCATAGATATCACCCCATGGACAGGAGGAACAGCCCATGAACATGTAATAGTCAGAAATAATACGATTAAGAATGGATCTATCAGAGTGACGAACTCGTTTGACGTCCAGATAGTTGGGAATAGCATTTATTATGGAGAAATAGCAGTTGACAGTGGTCAAGGAACACCTGTCGCTGTGGAAATTATTGGAAACCTGATAGTTTCCACAGGCAATGCAGCGATAGCATTTTATGGTGCTGCAAACTCTTCAGCTGAAAACAACATTATCAGAATGGAACCACCATCTTCAGGTGTAATACAATCAGGAATTATTGCAGCAATATGGACGTCAGGATTGATCGAAGGAAACACTATTTCAGGAGGAGACTACAGCATTGACTTTGGTGGTTGGAAGTTAGGCTGGGAATGCAACATAACGATACGCAACAACAAACTTTTCGACTTTAAGCAATATGGCATATACGATGATGGTCTAAACCAAAACTATGTAAACGTTGCTAAGAATGAAATCTACTCGATGCAACCAACCGCTCTCTGGGGAGTTCTTACTGGCAATCCTGGCAGCACTTGGACAATAGAGAACAATGCATTAAAGGTAAACCAGCTCGTCGGAAACCAAGCAATAAACGCTCCAACCAGCACCCTGACAGGCAACTACGAGTATGTTCCAGTTCCTTGACTGTTACGTCAACTCCAATTCTGGGAGTTCCAGCCATTATTAACGGTCAGAACTACACAACACCCACAATCCTCTCGCTTGCCCAAGGAACCTGCAATGTCACTGTTGCTTCTGAGTTTCAGCTAGGCGCAGACAAGTATTACTTTACCCAATGGGAAAACGGGTCAACAAATCCGTCCAGAACCATAAGTAGTAACACTATTCAACACTTGGGGAATTTCGGAATCTATGACGACAACCGGCACCAAGAGACTGTGTATGTTGAAGATAACACGTTTATATCTAGCAATGCAAATGCAACGGCGATTTTCGTGGAAGACCCAGCAAACCATTGGATAATAGATGGAAACATTTTTATCATCCATTAAACTGCCAGACAAGCTTTTTGCGGGGGCGGTTTATTTTCTAGCCACCCAGAGACACATATCGGGTTTACATAAGTATCTATACATATAGAAAAATGGGTTAAGAAGCCATGTTCTAGTTAGATGATAATTGATTTGAATGAAAAACTCAAAGTTTTCAATCTCGAATACGTTTTTTATTTTCTTGTGGTCAATATGATGCTTTTCAGAATCCCAATAGTCAGATTGTTCATAATCATGATAATCTATATGAGGAAGGGGAGTCTTGTTAGTCTTGAAATATAGTTTATTAAGCAAATAACTAGATTTAGAATAAATTAGTTTTATAGCGTGTTCTTTGATATTTGATTTATCCAAAAGAAAGGAGTCTTCATGATCTAAATACATAACTCCGCCCTTTTTTAGGTAAGCTGAAAGTCTTTGGATCACATACGCATAATCTGGTAAATGATGCAGTATTGAATAGCAAGTTACCAAGTCGAATCCATCATTATCAAAACTTACGTCTTCTATCGGCGAGTTGATAATTCTCAATTTCTCATGATTCAGGTAGGGTTTATACTTGTTTTTCAAGATCTGACACATTTCTGCTGAGATATCTATTGCAGTCACTTCGTAACCCATACCTAAGAGTTTACCTGTGATGTTTCCAGTTCCAGCCCCGAAATCAAGAGCTCTTTTTTGATTAGCAGTGATAAGTCGCCCAATACTCTTCAGCATCGAGTCTATTCGGTGTTGCTCATATTTGCTGTATATTTCTGCATGAATCAACTCGTAGTATCTTGCCTCGATTTGATGAACTTCGATGTTCGCGTTATGGATTGCCGCTGTAAGATTTTCAATTTTAGACAAGCATTTTCAGCTCCAAATTTCAATTTTGTATGCCCTTCGAATAAAAAAACATTAAACGGGCTTCGAAAAATCTGTGGAATCCATGAACGTTAAACAGTGCATAAGTAGTATATCCAGCAATCCGTTGCGTTCTGCAATTCAGAAGGATTCTTAATTTCTTTTCCGAGTAAATCATAGCTTCTGATACGTTTGAAATTCAAGTTAGTCAACTGGTCAATTTGCTCTTTAGGTGTAATGTAATACATTTTTAGTTTAGAAATTGGCTCCGCGCGGATGCCAACATCATTAATGATCATATATTGTTGTTTGTTCTGACTCTTTCTTCTCAGTATTTTCCAAATCTTCCTATTAAAAAGCCGCGTTAGGAAAAGTCGACGGATTTCTTTTAAGAGTTTGACAGGTTTTCTTGATAATTTAAATATGCAGAATTTCCATGCATAGTTTAGGTTATGTGAGGAAAAGCAAACGTATCCTCCATCTTTGGTGACGCGACGTATTTCACGCAAAGTTTTTAACCTATCGTCATGATTCATATAGTCTATACCGTTAAAGCTGAATAGAACAAAGTCAAAGTAGTTGTCCCGAAAAGGTTTAAGTCTCTTGCATCGGCAACCACAAACGAGATTTTCTTTGGATAATTTCTGAATCTTGGCGACACGCCCTTATCATGTTCTTAGAATAGTCCACGCCCACATACTCCTTAGCTAAAGAAGCGAAATGATGCGTGGTTCGTCCAGCACCAACGCCAATGTCGAGCATTTTCATTTTTTGCAGTTTTGCTCTCAGCTCGTTCAGCACTGCTTCTTCAGGCTTTTGCAAATGGCATTCCACATAATACTCCCTGACTACATCTTCCGACTCCCAAGGGTTTTCATTCATTGTGAAACCTAAAAACCAAAATATCTTAGCTATGATCGTGCGCACGAAGTTCCCTACCGATCTTATATTGCAATTATCTCTTAAGCTTTATTTCAGCACTTTGATTATGGAATTTTCCTTCCTATTCGCTTTCGTCGGAAACTTTTCACAGGGTTCTTAGAAGTTGGTCGTTTTATGCAGGATAGTCTTTTACATGTGGAAGCGCGCGTCATCACGTCGGTTTGTATTCCATTGAATTAAGCCCGACCGCGATACGTTGAATTGATGTTTTAGCTCCGCCTTTTATGGGATTGTAGGTGGTGTACGCAGGAGTACTTTCATCAAACGCATGTCTTCTTTATCCTTGGAGTTCTACCAGACCTTGCTCGGCGCCTCAGCCCAAGTCTCTGGGGCTGGACAATTCTAACAATGCTATCGTCCACAATGCGAAAGTCAGATTCCATTTTAGGTGCTTTCACGCTTCCTACGATCTATGGATAAGACAGGCCATTTCTCTTCGCTAATCAACTGTTATTTGTTCAGTGCGTGAGCTAGAATTCTCGGAGCGTTCTTCACGAAATATTTGAGCCGACTCGCTTGCTGCCAGTATTCATTATACAGCCGATATTCAACGTTTTCAAGAAAACCTCTCCGGGTGATGATTGCTTCATGATTCCATCTGGTCGTGGTGTTCCATCGGTCTTTGTACTCTTCTGCTCCCCTCATGAAATCGAACTCGGTTAGTTCTTCTTGAATACTTTTTTCTATTGCTTTCGACATCAGAAGGTTCCCGATGCTGTATCGTGAATATCTCGGATCGAAACCTGAAAGATAGCCGTAGAACTTGTTTTGGTATCTGAACCCGTACAGTGCTGCTACAGATTTGCCCGAAAGCCTGAGTAAATATAGTCTCAACCAGCCTTTCTGAGAAAAGGATCTTGCTATCTCGAAATGAAAATTGCGGAATGTCTGGACAGAGAAGACGCCAGAAAATCCTTTTGATTCCCATCTTCTTTGGTGAAGCTCAAAGAATTCATTCATTCCTTTGACGTAGGATTGGGGCCCAGAATAATCAGCAAAATTCACTTCGAATTCATTTTCCAATCGTTTAAGGTTCCTTTGGAGGTCACGTCTCCTGTTGTAGCTCAGACTTTGCAGAAAGGCATCGTGTGACCTCGGAAGTGAGACATAGGGGCACTTATGGACAGGTTTCAGAGTCCTTGAGGTTTCTGCTAGGAATCGCAGTGATTTGGAGCTTTCTGGAATTTCGGAAAGGTCTATATGGTTCCATTTTGCGAGGAGACGATTAAGGTGGTTGATAAAATATGTTATACATTCCTCTTCTTCGTCGGCCAAGACAAAATCGTTGTAGTCCGAATCTGGAGTTCCTATAAATTCTATCTTTCCCATTCGCGCACCAAACATTTCGTAAACGGAATACATCAGCGGTGCTATTCCAACGATTTGGTTGTCTTCTTCGGCCAGAAGAAGCACAAGCTTCTTGTCAATTCCGAAATGTTTCCACCAACATGTAAGCCACTCCCATGTTGAAAAAACGCTGTGTTCGCATCTGCTTAGAACGTCATTCCATTCCTCTCTCAGAGCAAGAAAACTAGAAAGGTTGTCAATCTCTACTACTTTCAATTTTGCACACATCCTTCTGATTCGCAACGGCAAGGAAGTTAGTGTTATACAAGGTACATGCGTTTAATAGATGCAACCCTATGTGCTTAAGTTTGGTCTTAGTACGTAAGCGACGAGCGCTAAGGGAAACCATCAATGGTGCAGCAGCATAAATGTTTCCGTCATTCTCAGCAACAACGCAAAGAAACTTCCGATTAAATCCATGGTGTTTCCACCAATTTGCCAACCACTCCCAAAATAGAAAAACATGATTGTCCAAACTTCGTTCAATCGCTCTATTCCAAATGTACTTGGAAAACAAAAACTGCTTATAGCTCAGTTCATTAACGCTCAACACAAGTCTAATCTCCAAAATCGTTCACAGTAACCAGCGGCGTCGACTCTCATGTCTTTGGACATAAATAACCGTCTTGCATGATACAAAACTCTCAGCTTTGCTTCGTTTATAGGCTGAGAACGGTATATATCAATGAGATTTTGCTTCAACGGCATTTCAATTGTGATATCAACAAATAGAGGAGCATTACTCCCCGTTCTTTTCCAAGCCAAAGAACTAATAAAATCCAATTTGTAGGCGGAAGCATACGGCAAATCTTCATAAAAAAATACTTCTGCTGGAATATTCCTGTTCTTTTTAAGTATTTGCAAAAATGCTTTCAGAACAATCAGATGGTCTACGTGATCACCGACCGCCAAAGGGCATAAAATAGAAGTATAGGAGCCAGAAAAAACGCACTTTTCGATAGCCCTGAAGACAGCGTTGTAGATAGGTTCTTTATCAATATTATCCGCATTGGTAAAACAAGGTTCGATATATCCTCTCAATGACGAATCTTTGAAAGGCAATATATTTTGAATCGCAGAAATACGGTAACAGAATCTCCGATCCTCTTTTTGGCGTTCTTTAGAAGCATACTCAGCAATTATCACTCTTAAAAGGTTCAGGTTTAAGACCTTGTTGGCTTTCGAAAAAAGTTTCAATAGCTTTAAATTGGGTGCATTCTGACCTTTCGAAAAGACAGTAAGAATCACAACCACTTTAGACGTTCTCTTTAATAACAGTCCTCCGGTTGAAAAACACGCATCGTCGAAGTGTGGACAAATTACTAAAGTCCTTCCAGAAAAGTGAGGCAGGTCCATTATTCACACCCAAGTGATCATCCGAGCTTTGCCCAAATGCTATTCTTTATTGTCCGAAACTTCTTGACTCTATACAACTCGGAAGTTTGCCCAACAAGCTGCAAAGATCCATGGATTATGCACACAGACTTTTGTAAAAAGAGACGTATCTTTCTGCAATGCTATCCCAACTATAGTTCATAACTGTTTTCGAGGCTTTTTGGGATATCTTTTTTCTCAAATCGGAATCAGCACACAATCTGAGGATTGCGGTTGATAGAGAAACAGCATCCTCTGATTTGAAGAGTACAGCGTTCTCGCCATCTTGCAGAATCTCTCGAAATCTTTCAATGTCAGAGGCCACAATCGGGGTTCCAGAAGCCATTGCTTCAAGCATAGTTACTGAGAAGCCTTCATGTCTAGATGGGAAAACGCAAAGTGCTGCAGACTTATAATAATATGGAATTATCGAGTGAGGAACAGCCCCATGAAAAATCACCTGCTCTTCGAGTCCGTTTCTTTTCGCGACAAGTCTATAATTATTTTCATAATGTTCATGTTCGCCTCCCACAAGATGAAGTTTGACTTCTGGGAGTACAGATTTCAGCCTAACCATGGCTTGCAACAAGACATCAACGCCTTTTACCCACCAGAGATGGCCAACAAACAGAATAGCAGGATCGCCACTCAACACAATTCTTCGGTTTTGCACGCCAAACATGTCCAAGTCGACGCCATTTGGTATAACTGCAATCTTGTCGCTGTTGGCACCGTACCACGCAATAACCTTGGAGCGCATATATTCAGAATTTACGATTATCCTATCGACTTTCTTGCAAGCTCTTGCAACATCCAATGTCTTGAGGGTAGCTAACTTGTTTTGCGATGGCTCACTTTCTAAAGGAGTGATTCCGTGAATATTCAAGACGGAACATGAACCTCTGGTTTTTGCATATTTTAACAGGAGATAATTGCCATCTACCCATCTAGAAGTACGACGATATTGAATAATACTAGGGGCGACATTGAAGTGAATTATATTAAATTTCCTTTTCAAGAAGTCACTGTAAACATGCAGAAGATTGACTGGGTAACTATAACTAATACCCCCCGGAAAATAAGTCAAATTGACCTTCTTTTCTAAGGCTTTTGTTAAATAGTATGCGACATTGCTAGCACCGCCAGTAATAGGCCCCGGTTGCCTATAGAATAATACGTTCATCTATTCCATCTTCTGATGATTATGGCCTAGCACACGATTAGATTGACGCGCGGATATGTGTTCCTAAATTCATCTTTTTTGAGTGTAATAGGGCTGGATGGCGTATTTCGCAACACTTTTTGTGGCTCAAGTCATCGTCATTAACAATCGATCGATCGATTTTGGCAACTGATATTGTTAACTCATTGGGCACATCGCAGATCCCGCCTACAATGCGCCAACGTTTATATGCAAGGCTTTTGCCCGACGACCAAAACCCATCTTCCCTCACTCGAGAGTTGTTCCAAACCTTCGATCAAATATAGGACAATCTTGGGAAGAAAAGAAACTAATGGGTGGTGAGTAAACAGGACAATGCATCTTGTATGTACACACTTAAATGCTACACTAGTGAGCATGGATCTCAAGTCTTTAGCATCGTAAGGATATGTTTCTGGATCTGCTTCAAGCAACTTCACCTTAACGCCAAATCTGGTGATGAACGTACCCTTTGATATAGTGCTTACTAACACTTTTCCTCGCATTTTCACAGCCGAATACGCTGACCTTAGGAAGGAAAACTTGTTATCAAAAAGGTAAAAAGCTCTGCTGCAAAGAATAGCGTCGAATGCTCCATCCCGGAATGGAAGATTTTCAGCATCACCACGAATTAGCGCAACACTTCTTTCTTTTGTTCTAGCAATTCTCAGCATCGCAACTGACACATCCAAACCCACAACTTCAGCACCTATTTCAGTGCAGAGATATTTGAAGTGCCGCCCAGTACCGCAGGCAACAATCAATATCTTGCTTCCCCTACGTAGGTATTGACTGTACAATTTTCTTTCTCGTCCAGCAAAGCGACCCTTTTCGAAGATGGCACGAGTACGATCATAGGTGTTGGCTTCAGCAGCATATGTCGCGATTATTTTTCTTTTCGTCAAATGTGCATCACCTTTTTTGGACTACATGCGTTGTTTTCATTATCTATATAATTCATGATAATGCTAATTCTCTCCTTTATTGAGCGTTATCATAGTTCATGAATGAAACTTTTTTGGATGTAGGTAGAGCGCGCGCGCTGTTTACATGCGTTGTAAAAAAAGATGAAATCTTGAGGCGCGACTCCTGTTTTCTCCGTTGAACCAAGTTTTCGCTTTCATAATTTTGCCGAATTTCTTCATTAACCCTAGGTTTGCTCGTCTCTGTAATATTCCACTACACTTTGCGTCAACGAATAAAAATTTTGTTTTTGAACTTTCGTTTCAAAACAAAAAGAGTCCCAATTAATCTACTTGTGTATGCTTCATGGTTAACTAATACAGGACGCATATTAGACCCTATCTCAGCCAATTCTTCCTTTTCAATTATTAACAAGTTCGGGCCTGCACAACATACCACACGATTTTTCCCATCAGCTATCTTCATGTAGAGATTAAATCGTTTGTCGAAGCCAGCCATGTGCAGTGGATACCACTTTTTCAGATCTTCAGAAAGCACTAAGGCTTGTGGCGTCCCAAGTGCAGCAAGCCATAGACCAGTGTCCAATCTTTTTAAGTCGCACATTTGCGCGAGTTTTGCATCTTTTCCGACCCATTTAAGAAACGTAAATTCCCAATAATCTTCGAAGGGATCGTAGATGCCTACTCCACCGCTAGTCAACCCAGAATCCATGCCAAACACGATTTTGTCTCTCAGCGGTACAATTGGAAGGAATTGCCATGCACCTCTAAAAAGAGGTTGCCACTTCAAACCTCCGTCATCAGAACAAATCACTCTGATATAGTTGCCATCGCCAAGAGTAGCTATCAATTGGTCTCTGTAGGGATCGTAAACAAGTTGATGGAAGTGTTTAGAATGTCGATCTATTTCAAGATTAGAAACAACTTCCTTCCAGCTCAATAAGTCTCCTGAAGCATAAATTGATGTAGGGGCTAGGCCGCATTCTTGAACCATAACTGTCTCATGAAACTTGCAAGCATGCCAAAAAACATTTTCTGCTCTATGCGCCTTTAGTACCATTTTGTACTTATTGTCCCTGAACAGAACGAGATTATTGTCAACAGACAACAAAATTTCATTGTTATCCGCCAATAATATGTGACCTGCAGTTCCTGTGAAAGCAACCAATTCTTTCATCTCCGAAAAATCTTCAGAAAAAGTCGTAAGAGCAAGCTTAGCTCCGTTCTTCAGTAGAGCAAACACCGCTCCTGCTTCTACTGCGCTCAGCGCATTAACATTCAACAATTTCATATATCATCCACCGAACATTTTTTGCCAGATCCCTAAATATCGCTCATGGAGTTCTAAGCACTATGTGCAGACCACTGTTATACAGAATGTTCATGTATTCGTCAAGAGCGGTCGTATTTTGAACCTCATCCAGTTTAACTATGAAAGTTGCGTTTATACTGGCGAATGTTGCTGGACTGTCTGCATAGATTGGGACAAAGGGGTTAAATGTTCCATCTTTAATCGTAGCAAGAACATTGCGAATGATTTGAAAAGTTCCGGGCGTGCTAAAAGGAATATTAGCCATCGCTGCCACCCCATCTACAGGTATGTCATAGTCGGTGTAAATCGTGATGTTGTTAGGTAGGTGTTTGACTATTGTGTTTGCTTCAACGTAACCGGTATAAGTATCTCGTATCGCACCGAACGTTGGATTCTCAAATGGCGCCCAGTCAGGGCAGCCTGATCCGATGTACACACTTGCTCCCAACAGAAATATCATGCAGACAACTGCCAGTTTTTGCCTGGAGCCAATTAATTGTGAGCTGACGACGGCCGAAGACACAGCAAGAAGCAGATATGCAGTATTGTCAACGTATCGTTCCACGGAGGCGCTCGGTGCATGTATGATGCTTATAAAGCCAACAACTATCAAAAGCAGACCTATCATGCCAGCAGCAAACGGGAGTATGCTCAATGTTTCTCTGCTCGTGTCGCGACTATTCTTGCGACCCCTGAGCAGTTTATGAAGAGTTGCTACAACATACGCAGCTGAAATGCCAGCAGGCACAGCCCAAGCATAAGAAAAAACTTCAAAACCGCTTGTAAGATATCTGGGAGTATAAATTGATGGGCCTAGAGAAGCCGGAATACTGCTTAACAGTGCTTTCAAGGGCATAATTATCGAAGTAAATATGACGTAATTAAGAGACCAATATGCAAATGTCATGACGCAAACTATCGCAAGCAAATTGCGCGCCATTTTTGATTGGGGATAAGCTTGCCTAGTTACACCAGTAAGATGAATAATAACCAACCCTCCACAAAGTATGATTAAAACAATGATTCCGGTTGGATGAAAAAGCAACGCCGAAAAAGCGACCAGCACAAGAGCTGCTAACGTAGGTCGGCGAGGGATAGACACGTATTCTATCAACAAGAGAATGAGTACGGATCCGAGCACCAGACTTACGGTTGAAGGAAGTGCCTGAATCAAGGACAATCGTGGTGTTGAAAGAAAAACAAAAACGCCTACCACAGAGGCTATTTGACTCCGTGCAAGCTTTAACAGAATGAAATAGATCATTAGAACCATAACCAAACTCATAGCCCCTGTAAGAATTGCGAAAGAAAGAAAAACATTACCAGTAATCAAAGTAACTACGGTATTAAGTACGCTGAACAACGGAATTGAAGAGTAGTATGAACCACTGTACACAGCTGCACTCGAAAAATTACCCTGTTCGGATATTAGTTTTGTCGCAACAATATCTCTCCATTGATCTGACCCAAATATTATGAATCTGTTTTCGACTGTTGGAAGCAGAGATTGAGTGAGACTTAACATAACCACAGTAATAAGCACCGTGCGCGTTGCAAGAACCTTTTTTTCAGGCGGACTTGCAAGCACTAGAAAGATTGATGTTAAGAAAAGAAGGGCAAAAACAGCATAGTAAAGGAATGGCCTTAAACCAAACCAAATCGAGTAGCTAGTAACAATTACGAAAAGAAGAATAAGGGAGTAATGAATTCGATATAATACCTCTAAAAAGACGGAAGAATGTAATACCGGAAGTCCTTCGATTTTATTCTCTTCAAAGTTCTTCTTGGACTTAAATATCAAATATAGTGTAAGGGCAAAAATCGAGACAGAAAATACTACCAGGAGTTCTTGAAAATTAACCGTCCTAACTACCTCCATGTGAGAGATTAATTAATGTATGTGAATTGTTCTTAAAAACGAAACATTTTTACTAAATTTCAAACATAAGAAAGAGCTATCATATTCTTGTTTCCACAAGTTCATTACAAATGCCAACAAAGCTGTTTAAAGTTGCTTCATTACTAAACCTTTTCAGAAAAGTTTCCCTGCTCTGAGCCGCAAAGTCATTAACAACTTCCCTGCTTAGCCCATTTACATGTTCTATTTCTTCAGCTAACTTCGTACTATTTCCTAGTTCAAAAAAGAACACTCCTTTGCAGCATCCTGCTAGTTCACGAAGGCCGTCCACATCAGAGGCTATCAGAAGTCTACCTTTAAGAATGGTCTCAACCACCGAATACGGTGAGGGCTCATGAGAAATTGATGGAAAAAGTACAGCTCGAATCTTCCTAAAGAGGTCATTGAGAAGAACAGCATTAAGTTTACTGTAAAAAAAGATTTCTGCATGATCCAACGATTCTGGTTCCTTAAGGGGTGGGTCAAATTTTGCTGCATGGAGCTTAACATGAATGTTACTAGTAATTTCGGTGAGGGCACGATGTAAAACGTTAAAACCCTTTATTGGATTCGAACCGCCCAAAAACCCATAATCATCCCCTTGGATTTTTGTGAAACAACACCCAGGTAGCGGGTTATAAATTACTCGAATTTTGTTGCGCAATGTGGGGATTTTACTGATTATGATATTTCTTTGCGCATTGGATACGCATACTATTCCATCGCTTAATGTGATTAGTCTACGTAATTGAAGACCCAACGTCGAATTTAACAGAGTTGAAGCTAAAGAGCTTTTCAAGCTTCGACCGAAATTCCGTTCAAAAGTATAAATACATTTTTGAGAACAATGGCCTGATTGGCAAACTGCGGCCCTTGAGAGGTCATACATGCTGGCTAAAGGGCATATCAAAATATAATCATGCAGGTGCACCAACACGGGTTTTCCATATGCCTTGGCAACGGGTATAGCGGAGAACCAGCATCTTGGAATATAAACCACGTCTGCCCAAGCGAACAATTTTCTAAAAAAGTTTGAGAACACCACGTTAAAGTTAAACATTATTTGGTACTTCGCAGTACTACTTCCTTTCAGCAAAGGAAGCCTATAAATGACCAGTTTCTGATTCTTAGAAAAGCTGGGCTCCGACGAAAACTTGTTTGTAACCACTATTACATTGACCTCATTTTCACTTAGCAGTTTCGCGTACTCATAAGTGGCCAATTCAGCACCGCCACCATGTGGGAATAACAGTTCGCTTAAAAAAAGAATATTCATTGTTCTCACTTTAGCATGCGTGCGCATTCAACAACATCTATTGAGCCTTTAGTAACTATCTCTGTTGAAATGGTTAATCAAAGCTCTAAATTGCTTTCGTGAGAAGCTGTTAGATAGGCTACTAGCTAGGCTAGACCGTGCGTACTTATCTTCGAAAATCTTGTTCATCAAACTCAAAACAACAAATGACTTAGGAAACTTTAAGGGAAATTCAAAATCCCCATAAACCAGCAACTTCGCCAAAGCATGATGACCAAGAACATTTAAAGTAGCGTCGATCCCTGGCAAATTAGCTCCAAAAGCTTCACCTGCAACTCTTCGCGTCCATGCCAACAAAGCACTAACAGCAACCACGCTATTCGTACTCTTTGCTAGTGCGCATAATTCTTCCGAATTTTCTTTCGTAACAGATAGCACCGCGCTGTAGAAATCCGCCAGCGTATACATGTGCTCCTTATAGAAAGAATGGCAAGCAATTGCAACCACTTCGGAAAAACCAGCCAACGTCTTTACACTAAAGCCATTAATCTTCCTGTCAATTGAATTTGATAAGATCATATTCTTGTTTAAATAAGGCAAACCTGAAACAGATATTTCCAATTGCAGGTCCACGTTCACTCCAAAATCTTGGCGAAACATCGTGGCACTAAACAGGTCGTGGCCTAAGAGCACAAAATTTCGTTCCTTCAATACCTTAACTGCTCTTGAGAAATCTCTTGGAGTTTCTATAATGACATCTACATCTGCACCAGCATAAGGAAAAGGCTTCAAAGTTTTCATTATAGCATAGGAAATCTTGTTCTCCCAAAAAATCTCCCCCAAGAAAACGGCCAGTTCAAGAATTTTCTTCCGTTTATTTCTTAAAATGCATAACTCGGCATCCGAAGAGTCTATCCGATTGAATTTTGCCAAAGTCTCTAGGTAAAACAAGTCTACTTTGTTCACCGAAGCCTTGTGTAAGCACTCAGGCATCACATCAACGAAGGGATTACCTTCAACAAGCGAGGGGATTCCCAGCGTTCTAAGAACCTGAAAAGTCGACCCAATCACATTGCATCACCTGTTGCTGCTGCGTAAATTATAAATGTCAATTGCTAATGGAAAGATAATTTTGGATTCGGCTAAAGGTTTTTTCAACAGAGCTATTTGAAGTGTCTATAACCAAAGCACAATAGGAACGGGCGAATGCCGCATACAATTTCCTCTGAAAATCAATAAATGAATAAGGTTCCAAATTCGGAGAAGGCGGCTCGGAATTTTGGAAAAATCTCCTCTTAGTAGAACGCGGCAGGCTATAGAATTTCGCGCGTCTTTTGTATATTGTTACAAAGTCAGCGTCCAAGAATATGAACGCCGTTTCATTTGGGATAAAACGCAAAAGTATTCTGGACAACATGCTTCTTGAAAATGCAGAATCGTCCAGAAAAAAAGCAATCGTAGTAATCGTGTCAAAAACGTACCGTTCCGCTATCAAGGCATAGCCTCTCAATAAATACAGTTTGCCACGCGCAATCAATGGCAGAACACTTAAAAACTCTACAATAGACCAAAACTCTTTGAGGAAATTGCTTCTCTGGATAGCTGGAATCTTAACTTGAACCCCGAATGCATTTACAATACAACGGTAAAAACCAATCAGAACTAAGAACTTCCAAAGCAAATAGGCGAAAGTATGTGGAGATCGTAACCAAAACTTTCTGACTTTAATCCCTCGACTTAAGTAATAATCCACTAAAAGGTTTACTTGAGTAGACTTACCTGAACCATCAGGACCGAAGAAGTGAACAAAACGTGCAGGCAACAATACACCTCCTGAAAGATACAAAACTTTTAATGCCAAAGTGTGAACGTATGGTATTCAATGTGTCAGGTCCATCTTTTGAGCCGGTTAGAAAAAGCGGGCGTTAACAGACTATTTTGAGGGCAGTTTTAGTGTCAAAATGGATTGTTCAAGTAATCTAATATTATATCGGATGTCTCCTTTAGTGAGTGCTTTGAAGTGTTTATGACCAAGGCATTATTGACTCGCGCTAAGGAAGTATACAATGTCCTTTGAAAATCGATGAATTTTCGAGGCTCCAGCTCAGTTTTAATTGGTGTGCCGTGTTTTCCCAATTCTTTTTTAAACTGTATTTCGTTGCTTAGAAAGAGTGCTCGCCTTTTGAATATTGTGTCATAGTCTGCATCAATGAGGATGAACTTTGTTTTCGCAGGGATCAAAGCAAGGAACATTCTTGAGATCGGACTTTGCAAGAAATTCGCATCATTAATAGAGAAAGCAACGAATGCTATCGTATCCAATACATATCTTTCTGCGATTAGTGTATAGCCACTTAATAAGTAAAATTGCGCACGCACAACTAATGGTAAGACGCTCACAAGTTCAATTAAAGACCAAAGGCGACCCAGCATATGATTTCGGTGAACAGCCGGGACTTTTATAAAATCCCCAGACGCGCTTGAGACGATTCGAAAAAAACCTATCTTCAGGGAGATCCTCCACAAAACATATGCAAGCGTATGAGGCGACCTAATCCAATATTTTCTTACTTTTATTCTTTTGCTCAGAAAATCGCTAACTAGTAGGTTTACTTGAGTTGACTTGCCGGCTCCATCCGGCCCAAAGAAATGTATGAGAATTGGAGGCAAAATAATCCCTTCTGGAATTAGTTTTCGCGCGTGGATAGTTGGATTAGTTAAGAGAAAGCGGATTCGTTTAACGCCTGGTTGTAGACAGCGAGCGTTCGATTTGCCACATCTGTCCACGACAGCATCTCAAATCTCTTTGGTTTATACTTGCTTGGATTCCTCAGCACGTTCTCGATTTGAATTGCTAACCCTTCTGCACGCGATGGAAAAGTTACACCTACAGAAAAGCCTCTTCTAGCATATTCACCAAGAACTGCTGCGGTTGAGGTTATCGTGGGCTTCTGAAGCGCAAAAGCATCCATTACTGCAAGCCCTGAAGATTCATAATTCGAAAGAAGAACAAATGCTGTGCATTGCGCGTACAATTCGAGTAACTTGTTCCTCGGAACATTTTGAAACATGTGAACTCTTCCGGTTAGTCCTAACTTTGAAATCAACTTTCTCAGACGGCACTCATATGGCCCTTTGCCCACTATGATCAATTGGACATCATCAAATTCCTTATCCTTATTAATGAATGCGAAACTCTGCAAAAGATAATGAAAACCCTTTGCCTTCTCCAGTCGCCCAACAGACAGGATGATTCGTCCTTCTTTAGTAGAATTTTTATGCGCATTCACGCTTAAATCATATCCATTGGGAATAACGATAAATTTGTTAGAGGGTAATCTGAGAATTCTCTCATAGATTCTTCGTTCATATTCTGAAACGCATATTATTCGGTTTGCTCTGGCTAAAAAGGTGTGCATAACGACTCTATCGTAAGGTATGCGCATTAAAGTTCTGAAATAAGAAGAGAATGCTCCAACATGTAATGTCGCTATAAATTTCCTAGAACGCTTTGCAAGAGCTCCAGCCAGCAGAGGGAACCCATTTAAGTCATGTCCATGTATTATATCACAGCTAGTTCTTGTGAGACCCCGGTACAGTTCGGTCGAAAAGAAATACGAGTCTCTCGGAGCAAAAGATTTGAAACGATAAATCATAACTCCATTAAGCATTTCGGTACTTGGAAGCTTTCCGCCGGGATCTGTCGTGTACACGTATACTTCATGGCCAAATTTCACCATTTTTTCACTTATATTTTGGACATGAGCTTCAAGTCCTCCAAAATAAGGATAATATCGGTTGCATGTATGCACTATCTTCATGCAAAATTTGCTCCTATTTGCTCCCTATTTGGCATTAAAACTCTGTAGACAAAGCGCACTCATCAAATTCGAAAAGGTTTTCTTGTTAGAACAGCTTTGCATAGAGACTTACCGTTTCTTCTGCCACACACTTCCAGTCAAATCTCTCTGCGAAACTCCTAGCCGAAGTTGATAGTCGCAACCGCATCGTTGGATTATCCAAAAGCTCTTTTAAGCAGTAGCTGAGAGCATGATAGTCACCAACTTGAAATAGCAAACCGTCAAAACCATCGCGCATCAGGCTGGGAAAACCTTGGATCTTTGAACTTATGATGGCGTCCCCGTATGACATAGCCTCCAAAAGAGATATAGGTCCAGATTCATAATCGGAAGTCAGTACAAAGACATCGGCTGCTTCGTAGTAAAGACTGAGCGTTTCTCTGGAAATCCATCCAGAAAAACTGATTATGCCTCCAAGACCTTGCTTTTCCGAGAGATTCATGATTTGAGATCGAATAGGACCATCACCAGCAATTACCACCGTGTAATTATTAATACCCTCGTCACGTAATAGCTTAATTGCATGAATTAGCGTATCAAGCCGTTTTCTGGCGATATGTCGCGCTGCCGTAAAGATCAAAGTTTTGTCTGCGTCTAGCCCTAACCGTTTTTTGGCAAGCCCCTTGTCATTGGGTCCAAATAAAACTGGAAGTTCCACACCATTCCTGACAACTCGAAGTTTTTCTTTGGATACTCCATAAATCTTGAGCAATTCAGTCTTAACCTGCTCGGAAGGAATGAGAACAAAACTGCTTGAAGACATGCACATTAACTCGAGATAGAAACCTAGTATACCATAAAATGCTACTCGCTTGAAATTAGGAAAACTCGGAGAGTGATGCAGGATAGAATTAATCTCGCCAAAGCTAGTATCATGAACCGTGGTCACTTTTCGCTTATGTTTAACGAATGCACCAACATATGGCTCTTCAACATGAACAACATCAAATCTCTCATTGCTAATCAAGTTATTTGCGACCTGAGTAATTCTCAGAATATCCACCGGAATTCTCAGATCCATAGTCGCAGACGAGTTCGATTTTTGAATGATGGAACTAGACGGTCTGATGAATGTAACTTCTGCGTTGGAATACTCTGGGTCACCAAAAGATAGAACCTTGCAAGATACACCAAGTTTTGTTAGGTTCTTGACTAGGTTGAAAGTGTGAACCGCAACTCCTCCTACTTCGAAAGGAGGATATTCTCTCGTCACGAAAAGAACCTTCAAATGCTGAACCCCTGATTCAACTTGAATGCACATATTTCGGAATGTTCCCTTTGAGCCCCTCCCTAAGCAGCCTGAAGGTCTCATTTGCTTGCTTTTCTTTAGAAACGCCCACAACTACATGAGTTGCGTTTGGAAGGCTTGCTATATATCCTATCGCTTCCGAAGGCATAAGGTATCCTGCTGCTAAAATGCTCATCGCAACTATTTCGGCTCCTGAAACGTGTTCTAACGCTTTTTCGCATTCAACTCTGGAAGGGTTCATTTGAAAGCCTATTTTGTTAAAAGGAGCTGCAATCGTTATTTCACCAAAATCTATGCCCCAACATTTAAATTTCTTAACGAGGTATGCAAAATTTCGCGTTTCAAAACCTGGTCGGATTTTGTATTCCAACAGAAAATCAACATAAGACTTGAAAAGCCAATCTAAATTAAAGGCAAGAGCCATGTCAGTTATTATCTCGTGAAGTAATACCGAGTCTAGATTTGCTTGTTTACCCGCTGACGATTTTATCCTAGAGATTTCATAAATCAGATAGGTCTTCATCAGAGCCACAGGATCCACTCGTATAACTCCCTTCAAACCCATCGCAATTGCTCTAACATTTCCTGAAACTGCTATTTGCTTCGCAAAATTTTTAGCTAATCCAAGGACGCCAATCTGAGTAACTAGTCTAACGTATTCATAAGCGTACGGTACAATAGCATAAAGTCTTAGGCGCTCACTTCCTCCAGTTTCACGAATCATTCGTAGTATTGAAAGAGTTGTCTCACTAACCGAGAACATGAAGCCGTTAGCCCCGTTCTCAAGGGAGGTCATAACTAACTTAGCAGCATATTCTGCATGGGTTATCGCATCACCTCTAACTCTAGCCCTCTCTTGAGAGAGATGGCTTATACCATGGAACGGGTTATCACCGACCAGCAACATCTTTTTCCTTTCGTTACTCATTTTAGCCAGGTCCATATTCTACTTGGTCAATAATGTAGTCAACTTTTGAAGCAGTGTAGAAACTGGGTTCCGCACTGCAACCTTCTAACACCGACTTAACGAAATACTGGTCCTCACGGGAAAATTCTGGTGCTCCGAGCAGAAAATCCACGTTATCGTTAAGGTCATGCCTATGCCAAGTAGATGATTTCCCATCATCCAGCTGTAACTCCAGCTTATCATCATTTACACTCATGATTCCTTTAGAACCCTTAATCAGCAACCCAAACTCAGGTAGGCGATAGTTTTCCATACACCACGATGTGTCAAACTCTCCGTCTAGGCCATTCGATCCCTTAACTCTGAAGTGTACAGAATCTTCAGAATCTCTCTCAGTCACTGATTCCGCCTTAGCTGAGTCGACCGTCAAGTCGCCAAAGAACCATAGTGCTAAGTCCACTACATGGGCGCCTAAATCCCTAAGAACACCGCCTCTAAATGCAGATGT
>Ga0315282_10003935_pt1 | contig 26296 bp, 22 predicted proteins | sample YL17G07_20_MG_FD_203693 | JGI IMG/M metagenome (GOLD analysis project Ga0315282, IMG submission 203693) | Sediment microbial communities from Yellowstone Lake, YNP, Wyoming, USA - YL17G07_20 | ecosystem: Environmental > Aquatic > Freshwater > Lake > Sediment | place: USA: Wyoming | collected... | reverse complement strand
ACAGGAAGATGTGCGTGTCGGCGCGATGTTCGAGATGGTGGAAGATGGGCCGCTCGGCCAGGGGGCTTTTCATGGTGCGAAAGGCCGACTCCGCGCGGGTCAGCAGCGAGTAGAGGCGCCAGGCCTCATCGGGCGGCAGGTCGTCGCGCGAGGTTTCCATGAGGTAACTGCCGTCGAGCATCTCGGCGGTTTTGCGCTTGGCCGCGTCGCACGTGCAGGTGACGAGGCGTTGCGGCTCATCGCAGGCGAGGGCGTAGTAGCGCGCGACGCGCTTGTAGCGCTCGAGCAGCCGCCCGATGCGTTGATGGATTTTCGCCGCCCCCAATCAAAACCCATTGACATTCCGCCACTTACCTTTCCCGCCCCACGAAAAAGCGGCCCAAAAAAGTCCTTCAGTGTTGAAGTTGGGCTAGACTACAACAAGAATCCCTCTGGCCGCGTACTCGCTATACACTTACGACGATTATTGCGCGCGAAGCAGCGCGGGGGTGACCGCCCAGTCCACCCGCCAGCTGAGCGCCTCGTATCGCTCCAGGCAAACGATCCCGCCCATTTGGAAATGAACCACCTCTTGCTCGGCGGTGTTGACGATCAGGCGGCTGGCGAGTCGCATCAGAAACGGCAGGTGGCCAACGATCATCAGGTCATCGGCTGTCGCATGGAGTACGTCGGCCACCGACACCGCATCGTCATTGGGATCGAGACCCGAGACGGCGACCACGCCGCCGCGCGGTCGAAGGCGGTCGCCCAGGATGGTCGCGGTCTGTTCGGCCCGCCATTTGCCGCTGTGGCGAATCTCGGCGACGGTGACGCCCGCCTTCCGGGCAAATTCCGCAACGAGGCGAACGTCTTCGGCGCCCCGCGCGGTCAGCGGTCGCTCGGGATCCTCTCCCTTGGATTTTGCCTCACCGTGTTGGACCAGATAGAGATACATGGAAAGCCCTCCCCGCACAACCTTGTGGAATAAATGGAATTTGCCACGGCTAATCCGTGGATGTCAAACTGCAAAGAAGCACTGGCGGCATCATAGCGGAGGTCAGAGGTTGGAGGTCGGAGGTCGGAGGCGGGAACAAAGCAAAGAGCATGGGGCGGGCAGTGGGCAGCGCCCGAATTCGGGAGCGGCACCTGGCGGGCGCGGCCATCGCTTTTTCACTGGTCAAAACGTGCCGGGGGGACTATAAGATTTTTTTGGGCACGGTTCTTCGGAGGAGGCAGGGCCGATTTCGTCTTGGAGGAAACACGCAATGCGCAAGGTGGTGACGCTAATCGCGGTGGCCGCAGTCCTGAGTGGGGTCTGCATTTCCGCCAGTGGTTGCGGAAAAGGAAAGGCCGCCGCGAAGCCGGGGGAGAACATTTCCAACGCGACGGCCGCAGGCGCGGACGCGCCGTTCGACGTCCGGAGTGTGCTGCAAGTGGAAGCCCCGGAAGTGGACCCCATCGTCAAGGAATTGGAGCCGTGGTTCGGCGGCATCGCCTTGCCCGACCCGGACCGGAAGGCGTTCCAGGAATTCTGCCGCTTCCTGGCGGTCCGATACCGCTGTGACCGCGCGATTCACGAGGGCCACATGTCCGAGGAAGAGGTGGTGGCCGTCACCCAGCCCTTCATTGATCAGCTGGCGACGCTCGGCAAGCCGATGGAGGAAGTCCTGATTCGACTGCTCAGTGGGCGGAAGAGGATGGAGGTCGAGAAACGGTCGGAGTCGTTGTGCCGTGAAGATCCCGAGGTGTTCGGTGCGATTGTTCTCTGGACGCAGAAAAGCCGGAACGCCATTCCTCTGTGCGAGGAGGAGGCCAAGAACACGAACCTGGAAAACCGGCGCGTGTTTGTGCGCGCACTGGGTCGCATCGGCGACCCGCAAGCGCTGCCCTTCCTGCGCGAGTTCGCGCTCACCGATCCGGACGTTGACACCAAGGACGAAGCGACCGCGGCGATCCAGGCCATCGAAGCCACGCAGAGGCCAAAACCGGCGCCGGAGCCCGCCCAACCGCCGGCCGAGAAGAAATAGTTCCCTTCAGCGCTTTGCTTCTTTTGCGCGGAGCTCGCCGTCCACGCGATCGAAAGCCTCGAGGAGCCCTTTCGGAACCGGGTCGTGGTTGGATTGAAAGCGGATTCGCGCTTCGAACAGGGCCTCGAGGGCTTCGTCAACCCGCCCCTTCTGTTCCAGGAGCAGACCGAGTTGAAAGTAGGCCTCGCCGCTGTCGGGATCAATTTCGATGGCTTGGCGCAACGAGCTTTCGGCCAGGCTCAGCGCGCCCTGTTGCCACACGACCTGGGCTTTCAGCAGATGGATCTCGGGATCGTCGGGCCGGAGACGCGCGGCACGGCTGAGACGACCCAGGGCCACCAGCGGGTGACTGCTCGCCGCGTCGAACCGGCTGAGTTCGATCAGCGAATCGGGCAGACGCGAATCCAACGAAAGGGCTCGCTCGAATTCGCGCCGCGCGAGGTCCTTCTGACCCACGGCGAGATAGGCCAGCCCGAGCCCTTCGTGGGTGGGCGCCAGCCGGGGATTGCGTTTCAGCGCTTCGTTGTATTCGCGAATGGCCGCCCCGACGTTGCCCTTGTCGGCCAGCGCCTGGCCCAACGCCGCGTGGGCGTCGGCAAAGTCCGGATCAAGTTGCACGGCGGTTTTGAATTGTTCGATCGCTTCGTCTTGCTTTGCGAGCTTCACCAGCACCAGTCCCTGGTTATAGTGGGCGCCCGGATGATCGGGTCGGCGTTCGATCGCGCGGCCAAAACAAGCGTGCGCACCTTCCAGATCGTTGCGGCGAAGGAGCAGCCCTCCGAGATTCATATTGGCGTCGAAGTACGAGGGCGAGATCAGCAAGCATCGCTGATAGGCGTGCAGGGCCTTATCGGCTTGCCCATGCGATTGATAGAAATAGCCCAGATTGAATCGCACGCGGGCATTGTCGGGATAGAAGGCCAGGTGGTGAAGCCAGAGCGATTCTCCCTCGTGCCAGGAGTTGATTTGAAGACTGGTCCGATAGCCGAGCGCGACGAGGGCGACGGCGACAGCCGCTCCACCCAATGCCCGAACGGTCGGTCGCCAGCCTTCGTCGCCGATCTGGTTGATTCGCGCGACGACGAGTCCCACGAGCAAGTAGAGACCGAGAAGGGGCAGATAGCTGTAACGGTCGGCGACGCTCTGTGCTCCGAACGTCAAAAACCCGGAAACCGGCGCGAGCGTGATCAGATAGAAGAGCCACGCTGCCGCGAAAGCGGGCCACCGCCGGCGCAAGAGCCATGCCGCCGCCGTGATCGCCAACAAGAGGAACAGGCTTGCCCAACTCGCCGCATTATGCACCCCGACGTGAAGCGGCACCGGATAGAGGACGGTCAGACCGGTCGGCACGACGGATTTCCAAAGGTAGAAAACGTAGCTATAGACGACCAGCCAGGGGCGAAGCAACCAGGGGATTTCGGCCGCCGAGCGAATCGAGCCGCCGCGCGCCTGCGCGGCAAGAGTCACGATCACCATCGCCACGGCCAACCCGAAGAAGGGGAGTTTCTCCAGCCAGGCGTCGCGTTCGTCGGACGGCATTCCGCGTCGCGGCCACGAGCGCAGTCGCCGCAGTGGATAGTAGTCCACCAGCACGAGCGCAAACGGCAACGTCACGGCCATGGATTTGGACAGGAGCGAGAGGAGGAAGGCGATCAACGAAGCGCGATACCAGGCGAGGCTGCGGCGCTCCGATTCGAGCTCGGCGTGGCACAGATAGAACGCAAAGGCCAGCAGATAGAAAAAGGCCGAGAGGACGTCTTTGCGCTGGGCCGCCCAAGCGACCGACTCGACGCGCAAGGGATGGAGAGCAAACAGGGCGGCGCCGATCAGCGCGGCCGTGCGGGCAAAGTCGTTGGTCGCAGAACTTCGGTCCGACCGGCCAAGTCTCACCAACCGGCAGGCGATGACGAACACCAGCACCGTGTTCAGCAGGTGGAGGAGCAGATCGCTGAGATGATAGCCGAACGGATTGAGCTCCCAGACCAACCGGTCGAAGGCGAGCGAGAGCAGCGTCAGCGGATGGTAGAACTCCGCGTAAGGGCGGGTGAGCATTACCGCGATGCTTCTCGGAGAAAACGAAGCGATCAGGGGGTTGGCCGTGACGTAGACGTCATCGTCGAGGCCGACGAATCCGTTGGTCAGCGCGGGCAGATAGACGGCGACGGTCACCGCGATGAGCGCCAGGAGCGCTCCCACGGTGCGTCGGTCGCCAGGCACCATTTGGGCAGCGTCGCTTTTCACCGTTGGATTACTCGCTCGTTTTTTTGCACCCCGCCCTCCTCATTTGTTTCCCATTCAGAGTTGATCCGTCGTTCGCCTTCCCGCGCGTCGCTTCATGACTTCGTCAAGGACAACCATGCCAAGGATCACCGCGCCAATCAAGGCATCTTCGAGATAAGTTGAAAACCCGCGAAGAATGATGAGATTGCGCAGGACGGTGAGAATGGTCGCGCCCACCACGATCCCGACGACGGTTCCCTCGCCGCCGCGCAGACTGCATCCGCCGAGAACCGCCGCCGCGATCCCGTAGAGTTCATAGCTCTTGCCGGCGTCGGAAGGCTGAACCGAGTTGGTGTCGAGCGCCAGGAGCACGCCCGCCACCCCGGCGAGCAGGCCCGAGATGGTGTAGGCAACGATCTTGAGCCCGTCCACGTTGATGCCCGAATAGCGGGCGGCCTCCTCGTTCTGGCCGAGCGCATAGAGATGCCGGCCCCACACCGTCAGGTGGAGAAAAATGCCGATCACCAGGGCCACTCCCAACATCAGGTAGAGAGCCAGGGGAACGTGCAGCCAGGTTCCAATGGCCAGCTGGCGCAAGGTCTCGTGCGCCGCGCCGAATCCTTGAGTCATGTCCTGAGTGATCGTCCGGGCAATGCTGCGATAGGCCAGCAGCGCGCACAGAGTCACGATGAACGGCTGGAGATTGAATTTGGCGATCAGGACGCCGTGGACGAGGCCCAGCGCGGCCGCCAGGAGCAAGACCAGCACCAGGGCCTGCCAAACCGGCATTTCCTTGCCCACGATCAGCAGCGGCAGGAAAACGCCGATCAGGCCGATGACCGACCCGACCGAAAGATCAATGCCCGCGGTGATCATGGCCAGCGCGCCGCCGATCCCGTAGATGGACAGAAGCGCCAGGCGTTTGGCGAGGTTCTGCAGATTGTATTCGCTGAGAAAGCGGGGATGGTTGTAACTGACGTAAGCAATCAGGGCCGCCAGCACGACCAGCATCACAAGGATCATGCGCGCCGACTGGAGACGATCGCGCCACGAGGATCTGGCTGCCAGCTGAGTCATGTTGCTACCCCTCTGAAAGGCAAGGATGAAGGATGAAGGATGAAGGATGAATAAAAGCGAAAGGCGGGTGCCTGAAAGCCAGGCCCCACTGTTGTGAGCTCAGCCCCACGCATCCGGCCCTCCAATATGTTTTGGACCCTTTCGTCTAGGCATCTAGCCATTTTGCGAAGATCTTCTCCCGTGGACGAAGGGGACGACATGGACGGGATGGACTTTTTCCGGTGCACGAGTGGATGTCCCCAATTCTCACCCGTTTTTGGTTGCGGCCAGAGGCCGCCTTAGTTTCATCCTTCCTCCTTCATCCTTCGCTTATTTGTCCTGTCGCGCGGGCGACGATGGCCTCCTCCGAGAGTTGGTCGTGTGCCAACTCGCCGGCGACGGTGCCTTCATGAATGACCACCACCCGGTCGCTGATGCCCAGAACCTCTTCCATCTCGCTGGTGATCATGAGGATGGCCACGCCGCTCTGGGTCAACGAACCCATCAGATCGTAGATTTCCTGCTTGGCGCCGATGTCAACGCCACGCGTGGGTTCGTCGAGGATCAGAACCTTTGGTTTCAGCGAAAGCCATTTGGCCAAAACGACTTTCTGCTGATTGCCGCCGCTGAGATAGCGCGCTCGCTGGGCCAGCGAAGGCGTCCGGATGTTCAGCCGCGCAACCATGCCCGCCACCGCCTGCCGCTCGCGCCGCCGATCCCACAACCCCCACCGATGGATGAGGCGCAGCTCGGCCAGCGAGATGTTTTCCCGGAGCGTCATGTCGAGGATCAGCCCCTGGAGCTGGCGATCCTCGGGAACGAGGGCGAACCCGCGGCGAATGGCGTCGAAGGGATTGCGCGGCCGGATCGGTCGGCCATCGAGCAGCACGGTGCCGGAAAGAATCGGGTCAATGCCAAACAGCGCGCGCGCGATTTCGGTGCGGCCCGCTCCGACCAGACCCGCCAGGCAGAGGATTTCGCCGCGCCGAACGCTCAGCGAGATCGGCTGGTTCGGCCGGCCTGCCAGAACGACGTCGCGCAGTTCGAGCACGACCTCGTCGCCGGGCGTGTGGTCGCGGCGATAATACTGCGCGATGTCGCGGCCCACCATCAGCTTGACCATACGAGCGTGGTCGGCTTCGGCCCGGTCCAACTCGCCGGCGTTCCGCCCGTCGCGAAGCACCACCACGTGGTCGGCCACTTCGCGTACCTCGCCCAGCCGGTGGGAAATGTAGACGATGCTCACGCCCTGGCCGCGCAATTCGTGAATGACGCGGAAGAGCGTGTCGGTTTCGCGCTGCGAGAGGCTGCTGGTCGGCTCGTCCATGACCAGGATTCGCGCATCGAGCGAAAGGGCCCGGGCAATCTCGACCATCTGCTGGGATCCGGTGGGGAGCAACCGAACCGGCGTGTGAGTGTCCACCGCAAGACCGACGCGGGAGGCCCCCTCGCGCGCCCGCCGGTGAAGGGTCGGGCGGTTGACCAGCGGCAGCCACGCCGCCCATCGCGGCTCGTGGCCCAGGAAGATGTTCTCCGCGACGTTGAGACCCGTGGCCAGGTTGCGCTCCTGGTGGATCAGGGCAATCCGGTGGGCGATGGCGTGATGGACCGAGCGAATATCTACGGGACGGTCTTCGATACGGATTTCGCCGGAGTCGGCCTGGTAGACGCCGCCGAGCACTTTCATCAGTGTGGATTTGCCCGCGCCGTTTTCGCCGATAACGGCGACGACCTCGCCGCGGGCCATGTGAAAGTTCACGTGATCGAGGGCCAGCACACCCGGAAAGCGCTTGGTAATGTCTCGCATCGCGAGAAAGGGCGGGCGCGAACTGGAGGCATCAACCACGACGGAGTATCTCGTGTTCGAGTTGTTGGGAGTTCGGACTTCTTAATCAGCGGTTTACTTCTTCACCAAACTATCGAGCCACTTCTCGAACTCGTCCACGTTGGCCTTTTTCACCACCGTGACGCCGGTGTCAACCGCGCGGTTGGGCGGAATGACCGACTTGTCCCCTCGCGCCAGCGCCGCCAGGATCTTCACCGACTGATAGCCGAACTCGTAGGGCTTCTGAACGACCGTGGCATAGATCGTTCCCTCGCGGATCGCCTGCAACGAGGGACGCTCTTCATCGAAACAGACGGCTTTGACCTTGCCGCCGAGATTCGACTCGCGGATGACGCTGCCGATAATCGGCCCGTTGTAGGACCACAGGCCGACCAGACACGCCACGTTGGGACGGCTGACCAGAACATCCTGGACGTTGGACTTGGCCCGCGAGCGATCGGTGTTGTCGGTGCGCGTGTCCACGACCTTGATCGGCCGGTCGGACCCGAGGACTTCCTGGATCAGTTTGCCCGCCTCGCGACCGGCGGAATAGTTGTTCGTTCCGACATAGAGAATGCGATTGCTCTTGGGCGCATCGCTGTCGTGGCAGATCAGAAGAACCTGGCCCGCGACCTCATTGAGGATCGAGGTCTGATTGTCGGGGTCCACGGGGCTGACGGCGATGCCATGGACGCCCTTGGTCACCAGGTCTTCGAGGATGGCTTTCTGTTCGGCGGCCGTTCCGCCGGCCGGGATGCGAAACTCGCCGATGACGTCGAACTCCTTCGCGGCCTTGTCAAACCCGGCGCGCGCGATGCTCCAGAACTCCGAGGCATTGTTGGTCACAAAGGCCACGCGCGGCTTTTCGCCCGGCTTGAGCGTGACCGGCGGCAGCGCGACCGCCACCACGGCCGCAGGCTTCGGGAGCGGTTTGCCGTCGAGTTCGTCGAGGATGCCCTGGCGGCGATCCACGGCGTTTTGCGCGCTGAGCGATCCGACGAACAGCACGACCTCGGCCACGTTGCCCGATGCAGTTTCGGCGGCTTGTGAGACATAGCTTGCGGCGGCAATGAGCAGCGCCGCCGCCAGCGCGGCCCAGACTGTTCCACGCACAATCCGTTTCGTTTTCATTTCGAGGCTCTCCTTTGGTGGCGTCTGCAAACGGCGAACAACCCGACAAAACCCCATAGCCCCGTGCCTACGAGACACGGCGTCGGACTGTCAAGGGAATTGAGGGGACAAGCGTTGGGCCGGGAATCCTTATTCCTCCAGCGGCATGGGGTTGCACAGGTTCTTGTCGAAATCGGCAACCCGGCCGCAGTTGAAGCAGATGAATTTCGGGCTCTTCGTCATTTCCTTGATCCGCTCGAACTTCTCATTGCTGGCCAACACGCACAGGTGGCCGGAGTGGAGCCCGGCACATTTCTTCTCGCTCATTCTTTCCCCCCTCACGCTGTGATGGTACTGTCAAAAGCCTCAGGACGGTTTCTCCCTGTCCCACTTCTCCATAACCTCGAGCACTTCCTCGTCGGTGAGATCGCTCCAGTAACGATAGACCTGGGCCACCGCGCGAAAAAAAGGCGGTGTCTTCAAGACGACCAGATCGTCAACCAAATCGAAAAACTCGCGCGCCGTGTCGGGACTGGTCACCGGCACGGCGACGACGATTCGGTCCGCCTTCTTGTTGCGGCAGGTCTGGATCGTCGCCCGCATGGTCGAACCCATCGCGATCCCGTCATCCACGAGGATCGCGGTTCGACCTGCGATCTCCGGCAGCGGCTTGCCCTTCCTCAGCACGGCCACCCGCCGCGCGGTCTCCTTCTCCTGCCCGGCGATGATCTGTTGGATTGCCTTCTCGGGCAGCCAGATTCGCGCCTCGGGATGGAGATAGGTGCTTCCATCCTCGGCGATCGCGCCAAAGCCGGACTCCGGATTGTCGGGAAAGGGGAGTTTTCGCGAAACGATCAGCGAGAAATCGGCCTTCAGGTGTTTGGCGACCTGATAGCCGACGATCACGCCGCCGCGCGGAATCGCCAACACCAGCGCGCTCTTGTTCCTGTATTTGTTCAGGGCGCGGCCCAGCTTCTCACCGGCGTCCCATCGGTCTTCGAAAGGAACGTCTTGCATCGGATCATTCCTTCACGAGCGGCACCCATTTTGCATACCCAGACAGGTGCTGCCAGTAAGCCCCGCACGCGATAAGAATCCAGATCAGAGCGGCAACGACCAGCACGATCACGCCGAGGGTTCGGAGAGCACGGTTGTTCCTGAGATAGAGAACGGGAAGAGAAAACAGACCCGCAACGCCCGTGAGGACAAACCCGACGCAGGTCAGTCGCGGCGTGAGGCTCATGCCCAAATCCCAAATCCGAATGCCGAGGATGATGGCGCACAGTCCGGCCAGGAAGGCGTAGATCGTCACCCCCAGCAAATCCCAGCCTCTGGCCAGCGCCAGCGCGGCCCCGGCAAACAGGATTCCGAAGAACACCGACAGCTCGCCATAAGCGATGTTGTAGCTGCCCGGAAGCGGCCAGACAAAGCTCATGTGGAAGCCGCCGATCAGGGCCACCAGGCCCGTCATGGCAAAGCCCGGGGCCCAGCGCCGCTGGTCCGCCTCCTCAAGGCCCACGGCGACATAACAGGCCAACATCAGCAGGCCGGCCGCCATGTTGATGAGCAACACCGGAATGTAGTCGTTGAAAAGGAATGGCATGGCTCCCCTCCCCCGAAGGTTTATGGGATGAAGACGGGTTTCAGCCCCGTCCGTCTTGCAGCAGAAAAGAGAAAATTGGCTGGGGAGGGAGGATTCGAACCCCCGACATTCTGATCCAGAGTCAGACGTGCTACCACTGCACCACTCCCCAGCATTGTGCGAGGCAGGATTGGCACGTGGCACGCAACGAAATTACATTTACGCGGGCGCGTGGGATGGCGTCAAGCACGAACTGGCAGTCGCGGGCACCTGACCAGGAGCTCCAGAAAGTCGCACCAAAAGCCGAAGGAGACGCCCAGCTCACAGAAAAACTTAAATCCGAGCCGGATGAAACAAAATCTCGTCTGTCGGGAAAATATGACGTTCTGCCCTTCTAGCGTGACTTTTGGGAGTTCCTGGCCACCGGACTCGTGGAACGGCGACGGGAGCAGTGTTCCTTCATCGGAACTCGCCGAACGGCCGGTCGAACGCCTTGAGCCATTCCCTCAGCCGACCCTGCATCTCTTTCACGACCTCGGCATATTTCGGGTCTTTGGCCAGGTTGACCTGTTCGGTGGGATCATTTTCGAGATCGTAGAGCTGGTCGGGATCATTGTAGCCGGGATGGCGCTTGGAGGCGATCTCCTGGAGATTGACGGGATTGTCCATGTGGTAGAAAGGCGCGACAAGCCGGCCGCTTTCGATCCCTTCCTGCATTCTCTTCGGGAATCGCCAGGCGATGTATTTCCATTTCCTGGTGGCGACGGCGCGCGTGTGGCCGATCTCGAAAAAGAGGGCGTCGCGCCACTTTTTTTCTTTGCCCGTGAGTAGCGGCAACATGCTGGCGCCGTCGAGGCGCATTCCCGCCGGGGGTTTCTCGCTGCAGATGTCGAGGATTGTTGGGACAAAATCAATGTTCTGAACCAGTTCGTCGCGGACCTGGCCGGGGGAAATATGCCCTTTCCAGCGCAAGAGCCAGGGAGTGCGCGCGCCGCCGTCGTAGCAGGTTCCCTTGCCCCCCATAGTTGCGTTGTCGCTGAAAAGAAAGACAGCCGTGTTGTCGGCCAGACCGAGGTCGTCGAGCCTCTTGAGCACGGCGCCAACGCCGTCGTCCAGCCAGGTCGCATGGGCGGTGTTTTCGGGGTAGCCGGCTTTTCGGAGCCGTTCCCTGATGCCGGTTCGCGGGGGCATGACTTTCAGGGGTTCGGGCAAAAGCCCGGCGGCTGTGATCCTCTCGTCCGCGCCAATGGATTTAAGCGGATTGGGGCCGTGATGCAGCGTCGGGGCCATCATCAAATAAAACGGCTTGTCTTTGTTCTGCTCGATGAAATCCAGCGCCCCCTTGGTGACCCATTCCATGTTGTGGACGTTGAGCATGTCGAGCTTGTGGTCCGCGAGGTTACCCCAATAGATGCTCGCGGCATAGTCGAAGCCGCATGGTTTGATCTGGGCGATCCGCCGGGCCTGGTTCTCGGCCAGGATGCGGGCGATGGCCGGGTCGCGCATGTCGGCTTCGGGCGGATAGGCGAGAAAGTCGCCCCAACCGCCCGTGTGCCATTTCCCGACGACACCGGTCACATAGCCGGCGTCGTGGAGGACTCTTCCGATATTCCCGTCGGGTTCCAGCCGGGTGTTGAACCCCACGGCGGATTGGGCGCCCGGCGGATTTCCCTTCATGAACTCCGGGCTGGTGCAACGGCTGGCGTAGCGGCCGGTGAGACAGCTGTAGCGGCTGGGCGTGCACACACTCGAGGCCGTGTAGCCGTGCGTGAAGCGGACGCCCTCGCGCGCCAGACCGTCCAGGTTCGGGGTCAAAACCTTGTTGCCCCAACAGCCAAGCGTGTCGAAGTTCTGATCGTCGGTGATGATGAAAAGAATGTTCGGACGGCGGGCGCGGGAGTCGGCAGCCGAGGCCCGGTGCGGCAAAAAGAGCAAGCGAGTACCGGCCAAAGCGGCGGTTCCCATGGCGCCGCGCTTGAAAAACTGTCGGCGGGTCAATCCTCTCCGGTTCTGATTTGACGCCATGGGAAGCCTCCTATGAGCGCGGTGTGCGGGTGGCGGGACAGGTTGCCAACCTGTCCTGCTTCCAGCGACGATGGCGGGGCAATTTCGCGCGAGCGATGCCCGGCGTCAAGCGATATCGAAGTCGCGCCACTTGTTCCCCGATTCCCCTTCACTTTTTGGTTGCAACTGCCGGCCTTCACGTGCACAAGGCGGCGAAGCTTAGGCTCGACATCAGTGTCAATCCATCATCGAGAGAGCGGCTGAAACGATTCGCAGTTGGCTTATCAGCCGTGGGTTGACTTATGCGGACCTCTTTCCAACGACTCGTCGTCAGAGCCACCGCTTTAACGATCGCGGTGGCCGGGCCGGTCGCGTTTTGCCGGCCCGATCCGCAGCCCGAGAATATCCTGGCCTCCTATCAGGACGAAACCCAATACGGTGGATTAACCATTTCCTATCCACAGAACGAAACGCTCTTCCCGCCGGAGATCGTGCCGCCGACATTCCGATGGCAGGACGCCAACGCCGGCTCCGACATCTGGCTCGTCACGATCAAATTCCGGGACGACAAAGGGCGAATGAATTTCCTGACTCACGCCCCGGAGTGGACGCCCTCGGCCGCCGATTGGGACGCCATCAAAAAGCGCTCGCGGGAACAAGAAGCGCAGGTCGCCATCCTCGGCGTCAACCGCTCCGCGCCCGCGAAAATCCTCTCGGGCAACCGCCTCACCATTCAAACCTCCAAAGACGAGGTCGGCGCGCCCATCTTCTACCGCGAGGTGAACCTGCCGTTCAGCGAGGCCGTCAAAGACCCGACGAAGATCCGCTGGCGCTGTGGCGCAATCTCATCGCCGCAGCAGCCTCCGGTGATCCTCGAGAAACTTCCCGTTTGCGGGAACTGTCATTCGTTCTCCGCCGATGCCAAAACGCTCGCCATGGACGTGGATTACGCCAACAGCAAAGGCTCTTACATCATTGTCCCGACCGCCCAAGAGATGACCCTCGCCACCAGCGACATCATTACCTGGGACAACTACAAGCGCGAGGACAAGGAACAGACCTTCGGCCTGCTTTCGCAGATCTCGCCCGACGGCAATTCTGTCGTGAGCACGGTCAAGGACCGGTCCGTCTTTGTCCCCAAGCCCGACCTGGCTTTCTCGCAGTTGTTTTTTCCGCTCAAAGGCATTTTGTGCGTCTATAACCGCACCACGAAGACGTTCCAGGCCCTGCCGGGCGCCGACGATCCGCAATTTGTCCAGAGCAATCCCTCGTGGAGCCCCGATGGAAAGTACATTGTTTTCGCACGCACCAAGGCCTACAAACTCCAAAGACTTCGCGGCGGAAATCAGATCCTGTTGAGCCCCGAGGAGTGCGACGAATTCCTCAAGGAGGGCAAAACCTTCCTGTACGACCTTTACAGAATTCCCTTCAACGGCGGGGAAGGCGGCAAGCCCGAGCCGCTCGCAGGGGCGTCCAACAACGGCATGAGCAACTTCTTCGCCCGCTACTCGCCCGATGGGAAATGGATCGTCTTCTGCAAGGCGAAGAGTTTCATGCTGCTTCAGCCCGACAGCGAACTCTACATCATGCCCGCCCAGGGAGGGACGCCCACGCGCCTGCGCTGCAACACCACCCGCATGAACTCGTGGCACAGTTGGTCGCCCAACAGCAAGTGGCTGGTCTTTTCCTCGAAAGCCTATTCGCCCTACACGCAACTGTTCCTCACGCACATTGATGAGCAGGGCCGCAGCACGCCACCCGTCCTACTGTCAAACTTCACGGCCCCCGACCGCGCGGCCAACATCCCGGAGTTTGTCAATCTGCCGCCGGCCGGCGCCATCAAAACGATCCACGAGAACTTCCTCGACGACAACTCCTACGTTCGAGCCGCCGATGCGTTCTACCGGGCCGGCGACGTAGACAACGCGATTCGGGAATACGAACACGCATTGAAACTCAATCCGAACAACTTTCGGGCGCACCAGCGACTCGGCTTCCTCCTTTACAATGCCAAGCAGCTGAGCAAGGAAGGTATATTTCACCTTTTGCAGGCCCTCACACTCGATCCCAGCGATCCGCTCACCCGCTACGACCTGGGACTCGCGATGGCGCACGAGGGGCAGTACGACGCGGCCATCACCCATCTTAGCGCGGCGCTGCAAATGATCCCGGAAGGGTTCGGTAGAGACTACAGTCCCTACGAGATGCGGTACAACCTGGGCGGGGCCTTGCTTATGACGGGCAAAACTGAGGAGGCCCTGGTCCACCTCACCGAAGCCGTGCGCCTGGAACCGAACAAGGCCGAGCCTCACTACGTGCTGGCCCTGGCGCTCGCGCGACAAGGCAAGATCGAGGAGACGGTCGAGCAATACGCCAAAGCCGTCAGCCTCCAACCCGAGGTGGACCAATCGTTTGTGTTGCACAACCTGATGGGGATCAACTATGCCAAAGCGGGCCGCTTCGGCGAAGCGATTCAGTCGGCCGAAAAGGCAATCAAACTCGCTCGTGCGACCGGACACGCAGCCGAGGCGCAGCCGATTCAGCAGCGGATCGAGTTCTACAAGCAAAACCTGAACCGGAAGAAATGATGCCGCATTCAAGAGCCGCGGAATGGAAAAAGGAGGGAGTTGGTTCGGCGTTCAACGCTCCATGAACTCCCAAGAGTAGCCCCACAAGGCGATCAGACGCCTGATTCAGAGAAGGACTTAATCCCGACCGGATCGAACGAAATGGGGCCAACGTGTGGAGTGCGGTCAGCTTGCTGCCGCTGTTTTAAGACAAGGTTCTGTCGGTAAGACCTCGTTCTAAGGGGGCCTGTGGCCGCAACCAAAGAGATCAGAAGCAAGAGGCCAGAGGCAAGAAAAAGATTTACGCAAACTGGCTAGATGCCTAGACGAAAGAATCTAAAACGGCGGTAGCAAGCTGACCGCACTCCACAGGTTGGTCCGATTCTTGTTTGTCGGCACAATATGACGTTCTGTCCCTCGCGTGCGTTTTTTGGGAGTTCCTGCTCAACCGTCAGATTCCCGTTTTTGGAGATTGAAATCCAAATGACCTAAGGTTAGAATACGAATTTGGGGTGTTCAAACAATTGGGATTCCAACTCCGAATGAAGGCGGGCCCCAGGAACGATGTCACTTGATGTTCGCGTGATTGAAAGCCCTGCTTCGGCGGAAGTATACATCACCGCAAGCCCTTCACCCGGCGCTCCGGCAGCCCGCCAGGCCGCTGAGGTCTTCGCCGACATACGAAACGCACTAACGGCAGCCCACGCCCGGATCCTCGAAGAGCGCGTGTTTGCAACCGAACGCTCGCTCGAAACGATCCGACCCATTCGAGCTCGCGCCTACGGCGAACTGGACGATGGCGTTCCTCCCACCCAGCTGGTCGTGCCCGCGGGCGGGATGGGCGAACTCGCCGGCGTGCAGGTGCATGCAGTTCGTTGCGATCGTGCGCCCGAGCCTTTGCGGCTGGGTGAATCGGTCTGTGGACGCAGGATCAAGCTCGGCCAAAGCAGCTATGTTGCCGTGTCCGGATTGTCGGCGCCCGAAGCCGGAATGGCCGCCGCCCAGGCGCGGAAAATGTTCGAAAAAGCCGAATCGGTTCTTCGCCAGGTCGGCGCCGATATGCACTCGGTGGCCCGCACCTGGGTCTGGCTCGACGACATTCTCTCCTGGTATGACGAGTTCAATGGCGTGCGCAACCGTTTCTTCGTGGAGCACGGACTGTTGAACGGCAGCACCAGGACCGGCCATCCACCGGCCAGCACGGGGATCGGGGTCAGTCTCGCGGGCCGGCCTCGCTGCGGTCTCGACCTGGTGGCGATCTGCGGTGAACCCGGTTGCGTGCGCCATTATTCCCGAGCAGGGCACCAGAATCCGCCGTACCAGTACGGGTCGGCTTTTTCACGGGCGTCAAAAGCCGCGACGCCGGCGGGCGGGACGGTGTTCGTTTCGGGCACCGCCGCGATTGACGACCGTGGGATCACTCAGCACGTGGGCGACGTCGCCGCGCAAATCGAGGCCACCATCGGCCACGTTCGTGCGGTCCTCCAGGAGATGAGCTGCACCGACGCGGACGTCGTCCAGGCCATCGCCTATTCGAAAACCGTGGAGGCTGAAAAGGCTTTCCGCGCGCGACAGAGAAACCTCTCCTGGCCCTGCCTGTCGGTCATCGCCGACGTTTGCCGCCACGAACTCCTGTTTGAAATCGAAGCCACCGCCTGCCCGGGGGCGCGCGCGATCGCCTCGATCGCCTGAGCGCCCTCCGGCATGCTCACGTTCGCAAAGGGTAACGTTGTCTTCGTTTTTCTCTCTTTCTTTCGCCCGCCCCATGTGATTGCATCTCCGCCCAGGAACCATGCTTGGAGGAAAAAGGCATGGATGCCGTAGTCTTGGATCGTATTCCATTTCAGATCGAGAGCCGCTCCCTTCTCCCGTCGTTGAGAATGAAGCAGGATGGCCCACAGGCCGAAGACGTCGAGGCCCTTCTCCGCGAAGCCCGCGCCATCGCCAGGCCCAAAGCGATCTATGGCGTGGCTCGCGTCGAGTCAATCCATGGCGATTCCGTCGTCATTGAGGGGGTCACGTTCAGCAGTCGCATTCTGCGCGTCAATCTGGAGCAGGCCCATCGTGTCTTCCCGTTCGTGGCAACCTGCGGCGTGGAGATCGAGGAGTGGTCGCGCTCCGTTGACGGCCTGTTGAAACGTTACTTTGCCGACACGATCAAAGAGGCGGCTCTCGGCTCGGCCATCGAAGCGCTCGGCAGGCATCTGGAAGAAACGTTTCGCCCCGGACCGACCGGAATGATGAATCCCGGCTCGCTGCCCGACTGGGCGACCTCGCAGCAGAAGAACCTGTTCGCGCTCTTCGGCGACGTGGTCGCGTCCATCGGCGTCCAGTTGACCGGCAGTTGCATCATGTCGCCGATCAAATCGGTTTCGGGAATGCTCTTCCCCACCGAGACGGGGTTCGAGAGTTGCCAGCTCTGCCCCATGAAGCAATGCCCCAAACGCCGCGCGCCGTATGACGAAAGCCTGTATGAGAAGAAGTATCGGGAATGACGTAGAAAGAAAACCTCGTGAGTCTGGTACCGGCATTCGGAAATACGATTTCATATTCTCGTTGAGATGTACTGGGGTTGTCTTTCGCCCCCACCGGCACAGGGCCGGCGGGGGCCAATCCTAACGGAACGAGCGCTCCTTATACCTTACTGAGCTGATGACTCGGGGGACTAGCGATTTCTGATTGCGGATCACAGATATCGAGCACGACCGTAATACGTGCATGCAACAGGACCAAACGTTCCTGGATATGACAGATGACATACCGTAGGACGTGGAGAAAATGAAAAGAACCACGCTGATGATCGTGGGTTTCGCGGCGATTTGGTCGGCGGCCTATGCTGGAGCGCCTGCGCAGAACAAGACGACGGCCCCCAGGCGCGAGGCTTCTCCCACGGGCCAACTCGTTTCTGCAACCACCGCAACCCATGAGAGTCTGCGAATCACCGACGGTCCTTACCTCCAGGCGCCCTCCGAAACCGGGATCACCATCGCCTGGAGAACCAACAACAAGTGCGTCTCCCGCGTGGAATACGGGACTGGCGGCGCTCTTCAATCCGCGGCGTTCAACAGTCACCACGGGTTGCGTGACGCCTATACCACTCTCCACGCCGTGTGCGTTTCGGGGCTGAAGCCGGGGACAAACTATCAATATCGCGTTATCTCCCGGGAAATTCTCGAATTCAAACCCTACAAGGTTACCTTTGGCGAGGAGGTCCGGAGCGCCGATTCTCAGTTCACAACTCTGGATCGCCGGAAGCCCGAGTGCACGTTCGTGGTTCTGAACGACCGGCATGAAAAGGTCGAACCACTGAATGCCTCGCTGGGCGCCGTCAGATGGGACTCCGTGGATTTGGTTTTCCTCAATGGAGATATGCTCAGCGATTCTGGAGACGAAAAGCAGGTATACACGGCCGTGGTGGATCCCTGCGTCAGCGCCTTCGCCAAAACGATTCCCTTCCTCTACGTTCGCGGCAATCACGAAACGCGGGGCAATATGGCCAGAGAGCTGCTCAATTATTTCCCCACGCCGAACGGGAAATTCTTTTATTCGTTCACCCAGGGACCCGTTCATTTCGTCGTGATGGACAGTGGCGAGGACAAACCGGATTCGAACCCCGCCTACAGCGGCCTGGTGGATTTCGACCGCTATCGCGACCTGGAAACGGACTGGCTGAAAAACGAAATTCAGAGCAAGGAGTTCCGCAAGGCCCCGTTCCGCGTGGCGTTCATCCACATGCCTCTCCTCGCGAGCGACTCAACGAACGACGAGAAACATGGCATCGAGGATATGCGGAAAAAGTGGGGCCCGCTTCTCAATCGGGGAAAGGTGGATCTGCTTGTCTCCGCCCACACTCACCGCTATGCGCGGATCGCCCCGGAGAAGGGCGCGCACGTTTATCCCATCGTCATCGGGGGCACGGACACGACAATCCGCGCCGCCGCCACCGCCAATGGGCTGCGGCTGACCGTGACCGACGCCGACGGCCGTGTGAGAGACGAGCTCACCGTTCCTCGCGCTCCCGGATTCTGGGGCAAGCTGTTTGGACGGAAATAGCCGGACGCGTTCATCCACAACGCAAAGATGGCTCTTGCGTGTGAAAACGGTCTTCCGTAAATGTTCGGGACTTATTTCCCGGCTGGTCGGGTGGCCGGGCGGTGATGATCATCCCATGCTCCAAGGAGGCTTCACGTGTTCGCCAAGAAGTCGCGCCGGGAATTCCTGCAACAGTCCATTTGGGGGAGCGCCGGACTGTGGCTGGCCACAAGCCGCGTGCTCGCCCAGGGCAAATCGCCGAACGAGAAACTGAACATTGCCGTCATCGGAGTGTCGGGGCGGGGCGGCGCCGATCTCAACGGGGTCAAGGACGAGGCCATCGTGGCCCTCTGCGATGCCGACGAGAAGCGCGCCGTCGAGCCGCGCCAGCGCTTCCCCCAGGCGAAGTTCTACACGGATTTCCGCAAGCTGTTCGACCAGAAGGATATCGAGGCGGTGGTGATCGGCACGCCCGACCATAACCATGCTCCGGCCACGATGATGGCGCTCAAGGCGGGGAAACACGTCTATTGCGAGAAGCCGCTGACGCACTCGGTCTATGAGGCGCGCACGGTGGCCGAAACGGCGAAGAAGATGAAAGTCGCCACGCAGATGGGCATTCAGATTCACGCCGAGGACAACTATCGCCGCGTGGTCGAAGTGATTCAGAAGGGCGGGATCGGCCCCGTCACCGAAGTGCACGTTTGGTGCGGCAAGTCCTGGGTCGGCCACGATCGCCCCAAGGACACGCCGCCCGTCCCTGCCGGCCTGAACTGGGACATCTGGCTGGGTCCCGCGCCCTATCGTCCCTATCATCCCGACTATGTTCCCGAGAAGTGGCGCGGCTGGTGGGATTTCGGCAGCGGCACGCTCGGCGACATGGCCTGTCACTACATGGATTTGCCGTTCTGGGCGTTGGATCTCCGCTATCCGACCACGATCGAAGCCGAAGGGCCGCCCGTTCATCCCGAGAGCGCTCCCACGTGGGAGATCATTCGCTACGAATTCCCCGAACGCAAAGGCCAGCCGGTCGTGAAGCTGACGTGGTATCACGGCGGCAAGCGACCTCACTATCTTGATGAAGAGGGAAAGATGCCCAAGTGGGGCGACGGCGTGCTCTTCGTCGGCAAGAAGGGGATGCTGATTGCCGACTACGGCCGTTACCAGCTTCTGCCCGAAAAGGATTTCGAGGGCTTCACTCCGCCCGCACCCTACATACCCCAATCCATCGGCCATCATGCCGAATGGGTCGAGGCGTGCAAGACCGGCGGTCCGACCACCTGCAATTTCGATTACTCCGGCCCGCTGACCGAGGCCGTCCTGCTGGGCAACGTGGCGTATCGCAGCGGCGAGAAGATCCAGTGGGACGCCAAGGAGTTCCGGATCACCAACTCCCGCGCGGCGGCGAAGTTCCTCAAGCGCGAATATCGCCAGGGATGGACGCTCTAGAATTTTGAATTTTGAGTTGCGGATAGCGGATTCCGGGACCACGGATGGCTGACGTTTGCATTCCGAATGGTTTGAAGTTCGGACTTTCGCGCGCGTTTCCCTGGAGGACAGCCGTGATGAGAATTGTCCGTTTCGTCGTGATGTTCGTCGTGTTGGTTCGCATCGCGCCTACGGCGGGCGAAACGACCGCCCTGCGACGGGTCGTCGTGCTCAGCTACAACATTCGTCACGGCCAGGGAATGGACCAGAAAATCAATCTTGAGCGCATCGCGGCGGTCATCCGGTCGGTATCGCCCGACGCCGTGGGGGTCCAGGAGGTGGATCGCAAGACGCGACGCTCGGGGGGCATTGATCAGGCCGAGGAATTGTCGCGGCTGACGGGCCTCAAGATGGTGTTCGGTCGAACCATGGACTTCGAGGGCGGGCAGTACGGCAATATGATCCTGACGCGCCTGCCCATCGCGCAGTCCGAGAATCACCCACTGTCGTACTCGCCCGGGCGCGAACCGCGGGCGGTGCTGGAAGTCAAACTGGCGGCGACCTCGTCGTCATCGAAACCGCCCTCGGGCCGCTTCTCCTTTCTCGCCACGCACTTCGACTACTCCCAGGATTCCACGGACCGTCTCGCGGCCGTCGAAGCGATCGAAAAACTCCTTGCGGCAAAGCCCGACCAGCCCGTGCTTCTGGCCGGCGATCTCAATTCCACGACCGGCAGCCCGGCCCTCAAGGCGCTGGGCAGGATCTGGCGGATTGCGGGCGCGGCACAACGCCTGCCCACCGTCCCGGTCGAAAAGCCGAACCGGCAAATTGACTTCATCCTCTTCCATCCCGCCGATCGTTGGAAAGTCGTCGAAGTCCGCGTGCTCGAGGAGGCGATGGCCTCCGATCATCGGCCGATCCTGGCGGTGCTGGAGCTGGCGCCGGCCCCTTCCTCACCCAAATGATCCCCATGGAACGCCGGCAGCCTCGCCGGTGCTTTAAAACGTAGTTAAAAGGAGAAGCCCCCGCCAAATAGGCAAGGATTAACCCCCAGCACAACGCTCCAGAGCACCGGCGAGGCCGCCGGCGTTCCAGGAATCCGTCAGAACTGGCCTTTGAACTTTTCGGCGTTGGCTTTGGTGATGGGAGGACAGGGGATCATGTATCTCTTGTCGAGCTTCTCGCCTTTCAGATGGCGGATCGCCAGGCGAATGGCGCTGCGGCCTTCCTCTTCGGGCCGCTGGAAACTGGTGCCGGTGATTTTTCCGGCCTTGATCGCCTGAATGGCTTCCTCGCTGCCGCCCATCCCCACAATCGCGGTATCCCTGCGCCCGGCCTGGATACAGGCATCGGCCGCCGCAATGGCCTGCGGATCGCCGTGGACATAGACACCCTTGAGCTCGGGATACTTCCCGAGCAGGACCTGCATCTCCTTGATCGCCTTGGCGCGATCGCCCTCGTGAGGAACCCGCGCGAGAATCTTCACCTCCGGGTACTTCTCGATCACATCGCGCAACGCCTTCGATCGCGCGAGCTCCGGCCCGGTGCCCAGATGCTGATGGAGTTCGACAATGCCGCCCTTGCCGCCGATCGCGTCCATCAGGATTTTGGCCGACGTCACGGCGCCGTCGTAACTGTCCGTCCCTGTGTAGCACACGTAGTCGCATCCCTCGCCGATCTCGCGATTGACGATAATGACCGGGATGTTTGCCTGGTTGAGCGCCTTGATGCCCTCGACCAGCGGCTCCTTCTTCATCGGCACGACACAGGCCACATCCACTTGTTTCGCGATCAGATCCTGAATCTGTTGAATCTGAAGGACGGGGTCCTCTTTCGCGTTCAGGATGGTGACGTCGGCGCCCAGCGTCTTGCCCTCGTCCATGGCACCCAGGCGCATGTTTTGCCAGTAGGGATCATCCAGCGTCATGCAAAAGCCGATCCGATAGAGCCGGCCGCCGGCCGGTTTTGGCGTGTCCGCCCCACTGCCCGGCTCGCTCCTTTGAGAGCAACTGACCAGCGACCCCGCGACAATCGCCACCCCCGCGAGAATGGCCGCCACCGATTGGCACCACGATTTTCTCGCCATCTCCTTATGCCCTTTCTTTCCCGGTGCGCCTGACCAGGACGTCTGTTGTGACCACAACCAGAATCACGACTCCACTCATGATGTTCCGATATTCTTCCGGAACGCCGAACTGGGTGAGGAGGTTTTCGATCACCAGGAGAAGCAGCAGGCCGTTCAACGTGCGGAACAGATTCCCGCTTCCTCCGCCCAGCGGCGTTCCACCCACAATTACGCTGGCAATCGCCTTCATTTCAAGCCCCTGGTAGCTGGCGGCCTGGGCGGTGTTGGACTGGGCCGAGTAAATCAGCGCCGTGATCGCACAGGTCAATCCACAGATAGTATAGGTCACCGCCTTCACGAACGAGGTGTTGATCCCTGCCAGCCAGGAGGCGTTTTCATTTCCACCCACGGCATAAAGATAGCGACCGAACCGCGTGAGGTGGAGCAGATAGAGACAGACGATGAAAACTCCCACGAAAATGAGAATCGGGATCGAAACCCCGTGCGCGCCGCCGAAGAGATTCGCCTGACCCCAATAGAGCAACCGCGACGATTCCCGGAGCGACAGCGGCACCTCGATGCTCTGGCCTCCGTAGGTCAGGATCAAAGCCAGGCCGCGAAAGACCAGCAGCGTGCTTAGCGTGACCACAAACGGATTGACCCCGAGATAGGACACCAGCACCCCGTTGACCGCGCCGAGCAGGACCCCGACCAATAGCGTTCCCCCCAGCGCCACCGGAAAGGCCATCCACCCACCGCGCTCCCCCACGCCGTTGAGCAGGAGAACGGCGACGACGCTGCACACGGCCGTCGTGGCCCCGACCGAGAGGTCAAAGCCGCCGGCGATCATGACCAGCGTCATTCCGCACGCGATGATTCCGAGGCACGCCGCATTGGTCAGGAGATTGTCTACCAGGTTTCTCCAGGTGAGAAAGGTCGGCGTCAGCATGGCCGAAATCGTGCAGAAGACCAGAATCAGAATGAAAACCGAGGCCGTCTGGATTTGCTGGAAGGAGATGTTCTTCCACGTGGAGCGCTGAACGCTGAATGACGAATTCCTGTCGGCCATCTCCCGTCTCTTTTCGCTCATCCCACCGCGTTGAGCACTCCGCGCGCCGCGCGATCATCCATAAGTTCCGTATTCTCGAATCGTGTCGAACATCGCCATGACATTTTCGAGCGGCGTTTCTTCGAGGATGGAATCGTGGCTGGCGCCGGCGACATACCCACCACCCGGCTTCAGGATATCGAGGACTTCACGCGTTTTCTGTCTCACGAATTCCGGCGCGCCATTGATCAACACGTGATGGGAATCTATGGCGCCGTTGAAAAGAATTTGTTTCCCAAAACGGGCTTTGAGCTGGGCCAGATCCATTCCGTAGCACGACGGTTGAACTGCATGCAGGCCGTCCAACCCCACTTCGATCATTGCCGGAATCAGAGGAGCATACCCGCCGCAGCAATGAAGCATCACCTTCAGGCCGTAGTCGTGTCCCAGGTCTATCAGTCGCTTAAGATGGGGCAGAACAAATCGTCGGAATAACCCTTCGCCGAGCAAGGGGCCCGTCTGGCTCCCAAGATCGTTGCCGATGAAAAAGATATCCATCACGTCGGCGGCGGCGTCAAAGATCCGTTGGCTCACGGCGACGTAATAGTCCACCAAGTGCTGCATGAGCGCATCCACCAGCTCCGGCTCATAAAACATTTTGAGAAAGAGGTTCTCCATGCCGAGCAGATCAATGGCGTCGTGCCAGAAGGGCGACCAATCGCCGCCGAGAATCGCGTATTGCCCGCCGTATTTCTCGGCATCGGCGCGAATGTTCGAGACGTCCCTGGACGCCGGATCGGGCCACGGATACGCGTACACCTGGTCGAGCATTGCGTCGGCCAGAGGGTGATTCATCGGCTGGCCATAGCCCATGCCCATGCGCTCGACGCCGAAAACGGTGCGGCTGGTTGCGCCTTCCGACAACGGAAACTCCGGGCCGACGTAACGGGCGAAGACGCGCCGGAAATCGTCGCCAAGCCGCACGCGCAACCCCTCGTCGTCGAGCTTCAGCGCGGCCTTGGCTTTCTCCCAAAACTCGACCGACGAGCCGCACCACGCGGGAACGCGGTCGGGCTCAACGTGGGCAAACGCGGCCAGGACTCTTTCGCGCGAAGTCATTCGAGATGAAACACCTCTGGGACGGTCATCCACCAGTCGCCCTCGGCGCGATCGGGCAATGGAATCTGGCAAGGCTTGCACAGTTCCCACCATTTCTGTGTCGTCGGATCGGCCGCCATCCGGTCCATGTCGGCCTTGTAGTCCTTCCCCGTGTATTCGAAATAGCTGAACAGGTAATATTTCCCGTCGTCCAACTTGGCCAGATAGATGGAATAGTTCCGGATGTTGCATTCCTTGATCATTTTCAGCACATCGGGCCAAACCGCCGCGTGGAGCTTCCTGTATTCCTCCAACTTTTCGGGACGCAAGCCGATGACCGAGCCATAACGCTGCGCCTTGTGCTGCGTCTGTGCACACCAGACGCCCACCAGGCAGAGGGCCAGGAATGATACCACCAGAACAGTCGCCACGATCCATTGCTTCTTCATCGCGATCTCTCCTTTTCGCTCGATCAGTTGCCTTTACATTTTCGACTGGGACAGGTTGGCAACCTGTCCTACCAAAGCGGTGGCCGACCACCGCACTCCCAGCTCAATCCCAATGGAACAGCTCCTCCATGTTGGCCCACCACTCGCCTTTGGCGCGCGTTTCCAGCGGTTGTTGGCACGGCTCGCAGAATTCCCACCATTTCTGGGTGGTCGGATCGGCGGCCATCTTGGCCATGTCGGCCGCGAAATCCGTGCCGTGATATTCGAAATAGCTGAACAGATAGCCATCCTTGTGATAGATCGAGTAGTTGTGGATGGTGCACTCCGTGATCATCTTGAGCACACTCGGCCAGACGTTGGCGTGCAAGCGCTTGTACTCCTCATACTGTTCCGGGCGAAGCTTGATCACCATGCCATATCGTTTCATGGTTTCCCTCCCTCTTCCTTATATGGGGACTGCGCGCAGCTTGCTGCCGCCCTGGCGTGCCCAACAAACATGGAAACGTTCACGGATTTCTCTCAATCCAAAATCTAAAACGCAAAATCTAAAATCCAAAATCGTAAATCCAGCTTACGCGCCCACTTCCTCGGTCATATCCCCCAGCTCCAGCGGATACCGGCCGTATTCCCGCACCAGTTGGATAAGATAGTCATAGCTCGCCGGCGCCACGTTGTCCGGCACCGAATGATCGGACTGAACAATATAGCCGCCGCCCCGCGCGGCGTTCAGCTTGCGGAGAACCTCGCGGCGGATTTGGCCGCGATTGTTGCTGGCCAGCACGCGCACATCAATGTTTCCGTTGAACGCCCACCCCCGGCCGTAGCGCCGCTTGAGACTCACCACGTCCAGACCGGCTTTGGCCTCCAGGGGATTGTAGGCATCCACGCCGGCCTCGATCATATCGTCAAACACGACGGAAGCATTGCCGCACCCATGATAGATCGCCTTCAGTCCCGCCGCGTGGATGGTATCGCAAATCCGCTTGAGTTGAGGCTTGTAGACCTGCCGCCAATAGGTCGGCGAAAAAAACATCCCGCGGCCATAGGCGATGTCGCCCCAAACATACAAGCCGCTGAGTTTGCCGCGCACGGCGGCGATCTCGGCCGCGACAATGCCGACCAGGAAATCTCCCAGCCGCTCAATGCACCGGGCCAGCCGCGCGGGATCCTCGCCCATCTTGAGCAGTACGTTCTCCGTTCCCATGATGCGCCAGATCATCTCGTGGGGTTCGCACACGCTGCCGAAGACGCAAAAATCGCCTGCGCAGCTGTTCACCCGGTCCACAAACGAAGGCAAGTCCAGGTTGAGCGCATCGCCCACGGCGTTGATCTGATCATCCAGCGCCGAAGCGTATCGCCGCGGGTCGGCTGGATCATCAAAAACGAGTGTTTCCATCTGCTCGAATGTTTTCGTCGCGAAGTCGCGATAAAACGGCATGGGACAGTCGCTTCGCAGCTCGATGGTGGCGCCGAAGCCCGTCTTGACGACCTTGCGTGCGGGCGTGTCCTCGATCACCCGGATGCCCGTGAGATGAGGATCCATGTTGGGATTGATGACGATCATATCCAAATCCCAATGGCGGTAAGGATTGAAGTCCTCGGGGACGTTCATCTCGCGCCGAACGCGCCGGATGAAGTTCGTCCAAAAGAACTCTCCGACGGGCACGCGGTCGGCCTCGCGATGCTCGAGCGCAGCCAGGACTCGCTCGGTCTTGATTCGAGCCGCTTCCATCGCCGTCACCGTTTTGTCTTTCCTATGACAGGTTGCCAACCTGTCCTACTCCAACAGGCTTAGCTGCTCCCTTA
>Ga0315282_10003934_pt1 | contig 26298 bp, 22 predicted proteins | sample YL17G07_20_MG_FD_203693 | JGI IMG/M metagenome (GOLD analysis project Ga0315282, IMG submission 203693) | Sediment microbial communities from Yellowstone Lake, YNP, Wyoming, USA - YL17G07_20 | ecosystem: Environmental > Aquatic > Freshwater > Lake > Sediment | place: USA: Wyoming | collected... | reverse complement strand
GGCGCCACTGCCATGCAGACGGCGGCCTACGTCGGCCTGCGAGTTCGCGGGCTCGCCGGCGGCGCGATCGCGTATGCGGGATTCGGGTTGCCGGCGTTCTGCGCGATGCTGGCGCTCTCGGCTCTCTTCGCCCGGTCGCACGACGTCGGGTTCGCGGTCTCGCTGTTTCGCGCGCTCCGCGTCGTGGTCGTCGCCATTGTCGCGAGCGCCGCACTGACGTTTGCCACGTCGTACATCAAGCGCCGCACCGACGCCCTCATCGCGGCGGCGGCAGCAGCGGCGTTCGCCGTTGCGGTGAACCCGCTGCTCACCATCTCGCTGGCCGGCCTCGCCGGATCCATTCAACGCGATCGGACGGGGGCGGGCGATGCGGTTCCGTCCCCGCCGAACGGCAACGCGTGGCGGCCTCTGGCGTTCGTGCTCGGCGGCGCCGCCATCGCCATGGCTGGGCTACTGGTCGTGAACCGCCAGCTGTTCACGCTCGCCGCTGCCATGCTCAGGATCGACGTGTTCGCTTTCGGTGGAGGATACGCATCGCTGCCGCTCATGCAGCACCAGTTCGTACAGGCGCTGGCGTGGCTCGACGGGGCGACCTTCACCGACGGCGTGGCGCTCGGACAAGTGACGCCCGGCCCGATCGTCATGACGGCCACCTTCATCGGATACGTCGTCACCGGCGCGGCTGGCGCCGTCGTCGCAACCGTCGCGATTCTCTTCCCGTCGTTCGTCGTGCTGGTGCTGGCGCTGCCCTGGTTCGACCGCCTGCAGATGTCCGCCCGGTTCCGCGGGGCGACCCACGGCGCGTTGGCTTCCTTCGTGGGCCTTCTCGGCGCGGTTGCCTGCCGCTTCGCATTCGCCGTCGACTGGACGATCGCGACATCGCTGATCGCCGGCGCCGCTTTCCTGTGCCTGCGTTTGCGCGTCCACACGATCTGGCTCGTGGCGGGCGCCGTCGTGTACGCATCGTTGAGGACATGAGGCACCGCACGGCGATGCCGGGATCGGATGTGGAGATCCAGATGGCGACGACAGGGAGGCCCCGGCCGACCCCGATTCTTCGACGCTTGCGCTGGGTGTTGTTCGTGGCTATCCTTTGGCTTGTTCCGGTGCGGGCCGGCCTGGCACAGGAGTCGACCCCGCCCGGTCAGCCGCCGGTCGTGACGGTGGGCCCCGACGGTCTCACGGTGCGGTCCGCCGACGGGGCGTCCAGCGTGCGGGTGAGGGGGTACCTTCAGACCGACGGACGCCTGTTCATTGTCGAGGAGGCGGTCAGCAACAACGACACGTTCCTGGTACGGCGCGCGCGCCCCGTTCTCGAGGGCACGCTCTACGGCAGGTTCGATTTCAAGTTGATGCCCGACTTCGGCCTGGGCCAGTCGGTTCTGTATGACGCCTATGTCGACATCCGGTTCATCCCTTCACTGAAACTGCGCGCGGGAAAATTCAAGCCTCCAATCGGTCTCGAGCGTCTTCAGTCGGGGGCCGACCTGCTGTTCGCGGAACGCGCCCTGCCGACCCAGCTGGTTCCGACCCGTGACGTCGGCTTCATGGTGAGCGGAGATGTATGGGCCTCTCGACTCGCCTACGCCGCTGCTCTCGTCAACGGCGTGCCGGACGGCACGAACGTGGATTTGTCGGATCACAAGGGCAAGGAGCTGGACGGCCGTCTCTTCGTGCGCCCGTTCGCGGCCAACGGCAAATCCACGCAGGATCTCGGCTTCGGACTGGCACTCAGCCGGGGCACGCTCACGGGGACGACTGCGTCCGACCTGCCGTCCTACAAGACCGAAGCGCAACAGAGCTGCTTCAAGTTCCGATCGGACGGGGGCGCGGCTTTCGCGGACGGCCGCCACTATCGTGTCTCGGCCCAGGGCTACTACTACCGGGGTCCCGTTGGCGTCCTGGCCGAACAGGTGTTCTCGTCGCAGCAGGTACGGCGAATCGGGATGACGGGCGAGCTCCGCGCGAACGCCTGGCAGATCGCTCCGTCCGTCGTCGTCACGGGCGAACGGGCATCCTACGTGGGCGTGACGCCCGCGCGTCCATTCGACGCGGGGCGCCGGCAGTGGGGCGCCCTTGCGGTGAAGGCGCGCTACAGCCAGCTCGTCGCCGGCGACGGCATCTTCCCGGTGTTTGCCAGCCCGGCGGATTCACCGCGCGCGATCCGGGAATGGGGCGCCGGCGCGAACTGGTACCTCAACCGGAACGTAAAGGTGATGGCCGACTACGAGGAGACGCGCCTGGAATACGCGAACGGTGCCCGCAAACGCGAGTGCGCGGTTCTCCTGCGACTGCAGTTCGCGATGTAGTCCGGGGTTCATTCAAGAGAAGAGGGGACCATGCAGATGCAGGTTCTCGTCCCGGGGCACGCGCGGGTCACGGCACGTGCACGACACCTGGCGTACCGCGCGCTGCGGTTCGAAGATGTGGAAGCAGGCCTGCAGCTGGCCGACCTGGGCGCGAGCGGCGTGCAACTGCTCGTCGATGCGTTTCCCACGCAGCGCCAGGCGGCGGCCACGATGCTCTACGGAGTGCTGAAGGAGATGGAAAGAGCGGAGGCGCTCGGCAGCCTGCGCGACCTGCGGATCGACGCCTCGTCGTTTCGCCCTCTCCTCGCCGATCAGCAGGCGATCGTCAGGACCACGGCCGTCACCGTCCTCGGTTGCACCGGTGACCTCCGTTGGGCTCTGACGCTCGGGCGCGTGCTCGGCGAAGACTCCGATCCGTTCGTTCGCGGCGCGGCGGTCGACGCCCTGGCACGGCTCGGCTCTCCGGATGTGCTCTCGGAGCTGGTGGCCATCGCCGAGGATGCTCGCGGGGCCGCCCGCTATGACGCGATCCGTGCGATCGGGCGCCTTGGCGCCGACGGCTGCTCGCATCTGGTCGCGGTGGCACTGGAACATCACGACGAGACGGCCAGGCGGGTCGCAGCCGAGGCGCTCGCACGGTTCGCCGACGCGGAACTGTGGCAGGCGCTTCTTGCGCGGTTTGTCGTGGCCGGCGCGGAGGTGCGAAGAACGCTGGTCGAAGGGTTCGGGCGCAGCCGGGCGGGACGGGCGGCAATCGCGCTCGTCCGTGCCCTCAACGGCGACAAATCGGCGATGGTGCGCGAAGCGGCCGCGGACGCGCTTCCGCTGCTGCGGGAGCCGCGGGTGATCGGCGCGCTGATGGACAGCGCCCTTTACGATTCGTACACCGAGTCCGGGCCGGCCGAGGGCCAAAGCGGTTCGCCGGCGGTTCGATACCCGGTTCGCGAGGCGGCCGCCGAGGCGCTGCTGATCCTCGGAGGGACGGAGGCAATTGAAGCGCTGAAGCATCTGCCCAGCCTCGTGTCCATGACGTCTGACGCGCCGGATGAATGCGCCGATCCCGGCGAACCGACGTGACAGGGACATCTGGACCCTGCGCGCGGCACCCGGCACCCCTGGAACTGCCCATTGCGCGCCGCGCGCCGGCGTGAGTAGCATGGGCAGCGTGAACGATCACCTCCTGCTCTGGCACATCTTCGTCCTGTTCACGCGCGTCGCGATCTTCTCCTGGGGCGGCGGTCCCGCCTCGCTTGCGCTCATGCAGCGCGAAACGACTGCGGCCGGCTGGGTGACGTCGGCGGAGTTCGCTGACGCGGTGGCGCTGGGCAATGCCTTGCCCGGGCCGATCGCCCCGCAAGTGTCGGCCTATGTCGGCTACAAACTGGCGGGTGTGCCCGGCGCGATCGCCGCCGCCGCCGGCACGGTGCTGCCCACAACGGTACTGATGCTGGCGTTGGTGGTGGCGTTCTTTGCCGTCAAGGACAGCCGGCCGATCCAGTCGATGCTGCGCGCCGTCCGGCCGGTGGTCATCGGGCTGCTGGTGTGGACCGCCTACGACATGGCGAACGCGGTCTTCGCGGCGAAGAAACTCGGCTGGGCCGCGGCGCTGTCGCGCAGTGTTGACGGCATTGCGATCGGCGCGGTGACGTTCGCGCTGCTCACGCTCACGTCGATCAACCCCGTATTCATCATTCTCGGCGCGGCGATTCTGGGACTGGTCGTGTACTGACGGCACCTCACACGTCGGTGTCGCGCCGGCCGCCAGTGCTCTTTGCGGGCTTCGCGAACTCGAGGAACTCGACCGGGGCGCCGTCGTGGACGATGAACGCGACGCGGACACCGGGCGACGGGCTGTTCGGTGCGATCAGGACCTGTTTGCCTGCGAGCTCCGCATCGAGATCATCGACTTCGAACGCGACGTGCGGAACTGTCTTGACGAGATCGGGCGTCGGGCAATCAGCGTCGAACCGCATCCACTCGATGCCGTACGGATTGGTGTCGTAATCGCAGACGTGGATCTTCAGGTGCGGGATGTGTCGCTCGCCCGGCCGGGGCTCGGCGGTCGGGATGCCGACGTGATGGTATCGGCGCATGCGCGCGGAATCATACACCGGGCGGATGGGAGGTGGTTGGTAGATGGTAGTCCGCAGACCGCCTGTCTCGTGGACAGGCCGACTACCGACTACCAACTACGGACTACCTTTACTTCATCGCCCCCGCGTCCAGCCACGAACTGACCGACAGGAACGGCTGCCCGGACTCCGCCCTGCTGGGCGCTTCCTGCGAGTAGCGGTAGTAGAACTTCGCCACCGAGCGCACTGGGGTATTCGCCGGCATCGGGAAGGAGAATTTCTCGATGCGCCGTTCGTTCGGCGCCAGCCGATCGTCGCGGACGACGCGCGCGCCCCGCAGCCAGACGGTCGCTTCGTCGGTCGCCGGCTGGTTGTTCTCGTCGACGACGGCGCGGCCGTAGGTGCGCGTCGCGGTCTGCGCCTTGCCTGTGCCGCTGTCCACCTGCACGACCATGACGATCGTTCGAAGCGGCGACCCGGTCGGCAGGCGATGGCCGGCGCCGCGGTTGGATACCTGCACGGCGACGTCGACGGTGTTGCCGCGGCGCGCGGAACTGATGACGGCCTGCAGCGCGCGGTTCAACTCGGTGATCGAGTGTCCGCCCGGCATCTCGTGCAGGTTCACCGACGAGCTGGCCACGCGCAGCACCTTCGGATCCACGACCTTTCCCGACGTGCTCCGCATGTGGCAGGTCTGGCAGGTGATCGATTTCGCCGGGTACGAGCTCGACTGCCATTCGCTGTAGGTGGACAGCACGTCGAGCCCTTTCTCGTTGGTGAACTGGTGGCACGGGTTGCACAGCATCGGTGAGGCAAAGGCGTCGGTGTAACGCGCGCCATGTACCGTGGGTTGTGCATCGCGCAGCGGGCCGCTCTTCGTTCGGCCGACATCGAGAACGAAGGGCATCTTCGGATCGGCGCTGACGCGGCGCACCGAGTGGCAGAAGTCGCAGGTCACGCCTTCCCAGCTGATCTTCCGCTCCCACTTCGTGTCCTGCCCGTGCAACAGCGCCGGGGCGTGGCAGCGAAGGCACAGGCTGTCGATGTCCGCCCGGTTCGATTCCTCCTTCAGCCTCGTGAACGCCGCCTGGAACCGCGGGTCGTCGGCCGCCTGTGCGTGCAGCGACGCCTTCCAGTAGCGATAGATGTCGCGGTGGCACCGGCCGCATTCCTCGGCCGACGTCAACGTGCCCCGGGCAAGCCCCGGCGCCGTTTGCCTCCGGCCCGCGGCAGTCCTGGCGGACCCTGCCTGGCCCGCCGAAGCCTTGGCGAAGGCGGCGCCCGCCGACGCGACCGCAGAGGCGAGGGGGCCGGTGCGAGCCTTGGCGAAGGCGGCACCACCGAGGCGTGCGACCGAGAACGCCGAGAGGAGCACCGCAGCGAGGACAACGAGCGGCGCGCGCCGTTTCAGCTTCATGTCGAACCTCTCAGAAGGTGACGACGGCACCCGTTCCCGGCGCCCTGTGCGCGGGTGGGCCGGCATCCGTCCACGGTGGCAGCAGGCGGATGAGCACGAGGAGGATCGCCAGCGGCAGCAGCACCAGCCCGATCGAGACCCACAAGCCTTCCAGCCCGTACATCTGCAGCTTGTAGACGGTCAGGCCACGCAGGCTCTTCGAGAACAGCTGGCCGCCGATGACGATGTTCCAGCGGGTGCAGAAGATCCCGACTTCCACCAGCATCGCGGCGACCACGAAGATGCGGCGGCGCATCGCGGCGGGCACCTTCACGATCGCGCGCCGCTCGAATGCAGGACTGGTCAGCGCCAGCGTGATCAGCGGGATGACCGTTCCCAGCAGGAGCTGCAGCACGACGAGGCTGATGAACAGGCGGCTGGTCACCAGCGCCGAGAGGATCTTGATCGACTCCTCGGCGGTGTACAGGCGGTGGATGAAGTCCAGCATTTCGAGCGAGAAGTCCACGGTCAGCGCGTAGAAGAGGAACGAGGCGAGCTTGCCCATGCACAACTCGTCGACCGGTTTGCGACGGATGACGCCCGAGATGACGTAGATGAGCAGCACCGCCGCGATGCCGGAAACGATCGCCGAGAACAGGAAGACCACCGGGATCAGCACGCTGCTCCACCAGGGGTTCGCCTTGACCGAGCCGAAGATGAAGCCGACGTACCCGTGCAGCAGGAACGCCGACGGGATGCCGATGATCGTGATGATGCGCCCCGCCGCGTTGTCGAATCGCAACGCACGCGGCGAGACGTCGGTCGCGCCGAGCGTCATCACGCGGTGGACGAAGCGCATGAATCCGCTCTCGCCTGCGGTCCACGTGATCAGGTCGTGGCGGTAATCGAACCAGATCTCGAGCAGCAGCACGACCATCAGGTACCAGGCGTAGACGAAGCCGAACATCGCCATCGCCGACCGGACGTTGGGCGTCAGGAAGATCTCGAACGATCGCTCGGGGTGTCCCAGGTGCGCCAGCAGCGGCAGTGGCGCGACCAGCAGGAAGGCCAGTGCCGTCAGCAGCGCGAGCCGGTAGGTCGGCTGCACCTCGCGCACGTTGAACACGCGTTCGAGGGAGGCGAGGATGAACGCGCCGGCGACGAGGCCGGTGATGTAGGGATAGAGCACGATGAGGAGGCCCCACTGCAGCTCTATCTCGTTGGGATACATGTAGCCGGTCACGCTACCTCACCTCCCCGTCGAGATTCGCGTAATAGACATGCGGTTCCGTGTTCAGGTGCGGCTTCAGCACCTGCAGCTTGCTGAACCGCATGTAGCGCGCCAGGGGGCTGTTGCGGTCCTTCAGTTCGCCGAAGATGCGCGCGCCCGAGGGGCACACCTCCACGCAGGCGGGCACCAGGCCCCTCGTGATGCGGTGATAGCAGAAGGTGCACTTGTCGGCCGTGCGCGTGCGCGTGTCGAGATAGCGCGCGCCGTACGGACACGCCTGGATGCAGTAGCGGCAGCCGATGCAGTAGTCCTTGTCCACCAGCACGACGCCGTCCGGCGTGGTGAAGGTCGCGCCGACCGGGCACACCTGCACGCACGGCGCGTTCGCGCAGTGGTTGCACAGCTTGGGGACGAAAAAGGTTCGCAGGATCTTGTGTTCGTCGACCGGCGCCTTCGTCTGGTGCTTCTCGTCGATCGCCTGCACGATGGTCTGGCCGTCGGTCGTCAGCACGTAGCGCTCGACCCAGGTGCGGACGGCGCCCGCCTCCACGTCGTTCTCGGCCCGGCACGCTTCCATGCAGCGCGCGCACCCGATGCACTTGGCGGGGTCGATCGCCATCCCGTACAGGTGGTCCGCGGCCTTGTAGTCGCCGCGCTGTTCCGCCTCGGTCGTCGCCACGCGGACCACCCAGGCGATGGCCGCCGCCGCGCCGCACCTCTGCAGGAACTCGCGGCGATCGAGACCCTCGTCGTCCATTACCGCACCTCCGGCGAGTGGGGGTAGTGACATTGCTGGCACAAAAAGCGCTGCCCGTGCTGGCTCATGTCGATTTTCGGGATTGCGATGTCCGGTGTCCGAAGTCCGGTGTCCGATGTCCTGACTCCGGACGCCGGACGCCGGACGCCGGACGCCTCCCCGGCCGTCTTGGCATGGCACTCGCCGCAGAACTCGCGCGTCGCCGGCTTGGTGGCCGGGCTCGTCCGCGGCGTTTCCCGGTGCTGATCCGGCACCTCGTGACACCGCGTGCACGGTACCGCCGCGTGGCGCGACGCCGCTTTCGTTCGGGCAATCTCGCCGTGGCAGGCGGCGCAGCTCGACGGCGCGCCCGATGGCGGCACCGGCGCGTGCGGCGCGTGGCAGGTGACGCAGCTCTGGCCGGGATTGTGCGAGGCCGGCTCGATCTGCGGGAAGCCGGTCGGGCGGGACGGATCGTAGCCGTGACAGCGCGGGCAGAATTCACGCTCGCGCGGCACGCGCGGTTTCACCTCGGTCGGATTCTCGACATGCGCGGCCGCCGGGCCGTGGCACGTTTCGCAGCCGACGAATTGATGTCGTCCGCGATCGTGCGCTTCGACCTCGTCCGAATGGCAGTCGGCGCACGCTTCGCGACCGGCATACCTGACGGGCCGGGCGGCGATCTGCGGGATCGCGGCCGCGCGGTAATGGCCGATCTGGCCGAACGTGGCCGGCACGAGAAAGTGCCGCGCGACGACCAGCGCGACGCCGAACAGCAGGAACATCACCAGCAGCCGCGTCACCTGTTGCGGCACGCGCGGGCGCTGGCCATCACCGTGGACATCCGAGGGTCGATCGCGCACACGTCTCCCTTCTTCAGGCGGTGCTGCAGGAACGCGGCATGCCGTGCCCCCACGGACCGCACAGTCGTCGACCCTCGCCCGCCTACGCTGGCTCTTGTATGCGCCAGCCAGCTACGGCGGGCCCCGCCGTAGCTGGCGATTCGCCCAGCGAGCGGAGGCGGGGTCGTGAGCCGCGGTTACATGCTCAGACGCTTGCCCGGAAAATGATCGACGACCGCTTATGACGCCACGTCGGAGAGCCGAGAAGATGGATGATCAGGTGGAACGGCGGGGCGGAAGGCAATTGCCGCGCCAGACCGGAAACTCGCGAAATTTCGAGGAAATTCGGCGGTTTGGTCGCGCCCACCGTGATCTCGGCACAACGTCAGCCGGATATCCGGCGGTGACCGGCGCCGGGCACCACGGGAGCATTCGTCTGGTAAGATCGACCAGTCGAGGGGAAAGCCGTGAGCGTCGATTTTCCGTCGCCAGTCTTCGTCGAGGTCTGCAGCAGCCGCGTGCTGGTTGGAGACGGTGCCATGGGCACCGAACTCCAGCGTGCCGGTCTGCCGCCCGGACAGGCGGGCGAGCTGTGGAATCTGGAGCAGCCCCGGCGCGTGGAGGCGATTCACAAGGCCTATGCCGAGGCCGGCGCGGATTTCGTCCTCACGAACACGTTCGGCGCCAATCCCTGGGTGCTCGGCCGTTACCGGCAGACCGACGCGCTCGAGTCCATCAATCGCACGGCCGCCGAACTGGCCCGACGGTCGGTTCCTCCCGGCGTCTTCGTGCTCGGCGACATCGGCCCCACGGGCGCCCTGCTGAAACCGCTTGGCGAGGCGACGCTCGAACAGTTCCACGACGCGTTTCTCCAGCAGGCGCACGCGCTGCTCGCTGGCAGTGCCGACGGGATCATCGTCGAGACGATGAGCGCGGTGGAGGAAGCGGTGGCAGCGGTCAGGGCGGCGCGCGAAGCCGCCGCGCCTTTCGTGGTCGCGTCGATGACGTTCGACAAGACGAAGGACGGAAGCTTCCGCACCATGATGGGCGTGCGTCCCGAGTATGCCGCCCGCGCGCTGGCGGGCGCCGGCGCTGACATCGTCGGGGCCAACTGCGGCACCAACATGACAACTGCCGATTTCGCTCAGCTGGCCGCGACGCTGCGATCGGCCGTCACCTGCCCCGTGATTGTCCAGCCCAATGCCGGCCGTCCCGAGCTGGCCGGTGGTCAGACGGTCTACCGGTTGTCGCCGGAAGACTTCGCCGCGGCCATGCGCGGCGTCGTCAAGGCCGGGGCGCGCCTCGTCGGCGGCTGCTGCGGCACGACGCCGGCGCACATCGCGGCGCTGCGCCAGATGCTCGACGGCATGCCGGAACCCGCCTGAACACAAGAGAGCGGTTTGCCATCTGCCCGTCCGGCGCGAAGGATTTCGCCGGGTCGCGTTTGCGCCGGGACTCGGCCTCGCTTCTGTGCTCCTCGGCGTTCTGCTTCTCTGGACGGGCGCACGGTGGATGACTGCGACGATGGCCGGACCGGCCGGCGACAGCGGATGGACTGCCCGATCGCGCGCGTGGGTTGCCGCCGACGGCTTCTTTCCGGCAGAGTTCGACCCGACCTCGCGGCGTTCATTCAGCTGGACCGGCCGCACCGCGCACCTCGTGCTGCCCCATCTCGATCGCTCGCAGGTGAATCGCCTGACGCTGAAGCTTCGCGCCGGGCGGTCGCCGGCGTCCGCACCGCTTCCAGTGCTGTGGTTGATGGTGGACCATGTAGTGCTGGTTACCACGCAGACATCGAACGAGCAACAGGCGGTGAGCGTGGATATTCCACGCCGCCGCGCGGCCGGTGCGATCGTGACGCTCATGGTCTCGAACACCTTCACGCCGGGAGTGCACGACACGCGCGCGCTCGGCGTCATCGTCGACGACGTCAGCCTGACGGCGGCGACGGGACACTTCCGGCCGAGCGGGTACGTGATGGCGCGCGCCGCCAGTGGAACACCGGCGGCACGGCATTGCTGTGCGCCGTCGCGTGGGTGTTCGCGCCGACACCCCTGATGGCGCTGAGCAACGCGAATCTCACGAACGCATTCGGCCAGGGGATCTTCGGCGTTGCCATGGGGGTGATCGCGTGGAGCGGCGCGAGAGAACGCACCTCCTGGAAGGCCATGATCGCGGCAACCGCGCTGCTGGTCGCCGCCGCCGCCGGGTTCCTGCTGATGCTGAGGCGCCGGGGACGCAAGATGTTCACGCTGGTTCTGGCTGCCCGGGTGCTGGCCTGGGCGGCGCTGACCGCCGTTGAACTTCTGTCGCCCATGGAAATGCGCCTCAACCTCGCCGCGGCGCCGGCGTTCGCATGCCTGGGTGCGTACGCGCTCGGCACGTTGGCGTCCCGGTCGTGGCTCGGCAAAGTCGTGGCGGAGCCGCCGCGCTCATGATCGCGTGGGACGGTGTGCGCGTGTGCCTCTTGTGCCTGGGCGTGGTTCCGCCTTTGTAGAGGTTCTGCGTGGTTGGGCTCTGTCGGGGGCCGAAGTTCGGTCGCGCCTGATTTGTGGCAACCGCCATGCACATACCCCGCCAGGATGAGCACTGGACGGGCCATCAATAGACCTCGGGTCGCCTGGTTGATGTGGGGGGGGCGATGTGTCGCTCGACACCGGGGCGATCTATACCGTCAACCAGCGCGTCGCGGTTGATGGCGGCGTTGCCGTCGGCCCCTCGGCGTTTGCAGGCGTGTCGATCATCATCGGCGCCGTCAGCGGACACGCGAGCGTGCGCGATCGGCTGCGCGACGCGCACCTGCGAGGCGATCGCTAGTGGAGCACCTCACAGCGGTACTGCAGTCGTACTTCAGCCGCTACGGTTACTGGACGATCGCCGTCGCGCTGCTGCTCGAGAACGCCGGCGTGCCGATGCCCGGTGAAACCGTGTTGCTGTTCGCGAGCTTCCTCGCCTACTCGGAGCATCGGCTGCGACTGCCTTACATCATCCTCGTCGGTACGCTGGCCGCCACGGCGGGCGACAACATCGGCTACACGGTGGGGCGACGGGGTGGCCGCTGGTTGCTCGACCGGTATCGCTCCCTGTTCCACGTCGAGAGCAGGACGATCGAGCGCGGCGAGCGGCTGTTCGATCGATACGGCCCGGCCGCCGTCTTCTTCGCGCGGTTCATCTTCGGCATGCGTGTGATAGCCGGTCCATTGGCCGGCGTCCTGCGCATGCCGTGGGCGAGGTTCGCGGCCTTCAACGCGCTCGGTGCGACCACCTGGGTCGTGACCGTCGCCCTGCTCGGTTATGCCTTCGGGAAGCACTGGGAGCAGCTGCTCCCGGTGTTCAGGCAGGTGAACATCCTGCTGGGGCTCGTGTTGATCCTGGTTGCGATCGGATTGTGGTGGAAGTACTGGAAGAAGGATGACTCCGGCCGAACGGGGTGAACGAGAGCCGTCTCACTCACAGGCGACGTGCCGGTGTAGGGGGCGCGCAACCCTCACCCGCTTGTCGGTCCAGGTTTACCGATTCGAAGATCCGGTTCGGACCGGCTCGCGCTCTCAGCCGACTGGCGGCTGGCAGTGGCGTGCCGGCATAGCCTGAATCCGACGAGCGGGGCATGGCGCGCGTCGCCCCCGCACCTGCACCATCGCGGTGCAAGTCACGCACCACGAGGGGATTGGTCGTCATGCAGCAGAAGAACCAGTTGTGCTTGGGAGGAACGCCGGCGCGTGTGTCAGCGACGTGGACTCGCGCAGGAAAAAGCCGCCGTACATAACGAAGCCCGCCGCCCGTACCCACCGAATGCCGGCCCCCATCGGCAGACGACAAGTTGCGAGCGGCGGACCCCGACGAACGCCCAATACTATCGCAATGGCAGTGCCAGCACCAATGCTTCTTTGCACACGCAGTTTTCCGCGGAAAATCGCGCAACGCGCCCCGAACGGTTGAGCTCCGGCTCGCGGAAGCCCGCCGCTCTGCCGGATTCTCGTCGCACGCGCCCGCCGGCCCGCCTTCGGCCGCTCCTGTCACACGCGAGCTACGGACCTTGGCGCGCAGCACCATGCACCGCACTTGCGCATTCAAGCACCGCACTCAGCACCGAGCACCGCACTGAGCACTCAGCACTTGGCACCGCACTGAGCACTCAGCACCCAGCACCCAGCACTACTCAGGGACCATCCACGAAAGCCAGCCTGCCTGGGCGAGCACGATCAGGCCCATGAGGATCGCCAGCGCCACACTGTGCCAGAAGACGAAGCGCAGCAGGCGCCCTTCCTGGCCCTGCTGATTGGTCGCCGCCGTTGCGACGACGATGTTCTGCGCGGCGATCATTTTGCCCATCACGCCGCCGGTGCTGTTGGCCGTGGCGATGAGCGCGGGATTGAGCTGAAGCTGGTGCGCGGTGATGATCTGCAGGCTCCCGAACAGCACATTCGAGCTCGTGTCCGATCCGGTGAGCGCGACGCCCAGCCATCCGAGCATCGCCGCGAAGAACGGGTACAGGCGTCCTGTGCGCGTGAAGGCAAGGCCGAGCGTTGCGTCGGTGCCGCCGTAGTGCGTGACGTCCCCCAGCGCGAGCATCAGCGCGATGGTCACCAGCGGCCAGCGCAGCTGAACGAGCGTCCGCCGCGCGACCAGCGCGACCTCGCGTGCGGGTACGCGCAGGAAGAGCGCGCTCACGAGCGCGGCAAGGAGGATCGCGGTTCCGGTCGCCGACAACCAGTTGAACGTGAACGTCGCCGCTTCCGCGTGCGCCGCGCGGTACGCGAAGTCGTGGATGAGAGCGCGATCCACCGGGCGCCGCTCGACCGGGTACTCCCGGTACACCGCGCGATGCAGCCTCGGCACGGCGACGACGGGGGAGAGCAGTGCGTTTGCCGCCGGCGCCTTGCCGGACTGGGAGTAGCGGACCAGGCCGGACGGCCCGCTGTTGAGCAGCGCCTTCATCGGCGCGATGCCCCACGCCATCACAAACAGACTGAGGAAAGCCCAGGGCATCCAGGCTCGAACAGTCGAATGTTTCCTGAATGGCGGGGACGCCCCTTGCGCCGTCGAAGCAGCGCGAGGAGAGACAACCACGCCGCGGCGCTGCGAAGGCGCCTGCACCTCACCGACCGCGACTGGCGTGAAAGACCGGCCGGCACTCGCAAACTCCCATAATTCGCGCGGTTGCCATTTCCGGCAGAGCAGCGTCATCGCGCCGAGCGACGCGATCGCGGAAATGATGTCGACCAGTTCCGGTCCGACGAAGTTGCTCCACGCCGCCTGCACGATCGCGAACGACCCGCCGGCGACCGCAACCGCCGGCCACACGCCGCGCAGGCCCCTCCAGCCGCTCATCGTGACGACCAGCCACGCGGGGATCAGCACCGAGATGAAGGGGAGCTGCCGCCCGGCAACCGCGCTCAGCACGTTGGGCGAAATGCCGGTAACCGCGCCCAGCGTGAGGATCGGCGTGCCGATGGCGCCGAAGGCCACCGGCGCCGTGTTGGCGATGAGCGAGAGGCCCGCGGCATGGAGCGGGGGAAACCCGAGTCCCATCAGCAATGCGGCCGAGATCGCGACCGGCGTCCCGAAACCGGAGGCGCCCTCGATGAAGGCGCCGAAGGAGAACGCGATGAGCAGTGCCTGGATGCGGCGATCGGGCGACAACCGCGCGACCGACTGCCTGATGGTTTCGAACGTGCCGGTGTGAACCGAAAGGTTGTAGAGGAAGATCGCGTTGACGATGATCCAGCCGATCGGGAACAGGCCGTAGGCCGCGCCCCGGCCGGCGGCGGCGAGAGCGGCCGCGGCGGGCATGCCGAAGATGCCGACCGCGACGGCGAGCGCCGCGGCGAGGCCGGCGAGCGCGGCGCGTTGGGCCGGCCACTGCGCCACCGCGAGCGTCGCGAGCAGCGTGACGATCGGCAGCGCCGCGACGAGCGTGCTGAAGAAGGCGTTCCCGAGCGGATCGTAGAATTGTACCCACTCCATGCGGGATTCCTGCCCCGCGGACTATAATCCACGCGCCGTCATGCGCGTATCCATTTTCATCACCTGCCTGGTCGACGAGTTCCATCCCGAAGTGGGGCAGGCGATGCTCGCCGTGCTCGACCGCCTCGGCATCGGCTACGACTTTCCGCGCGGGCAAACCTGCTGTGGCCAGCCGGCGTTCAATTCCGGGTGCCGCGCCGAGGCCACGCGCATCGCCCGGCACTTCGTGACCGCCTTCGCGGGTTCCGGGACGATCGTGGCGCCGTCGGGATCGTGCGCGGAAATGGTGAAGAAGCACGTGCCGTCGCTCTTTGCCGAGGGTTCGCACGAGCGCGAGGAGGCCGAGGCGGTGGCCGAACGCGTGCGCGAGTTCTCCGACTTCCTGGTGAACGTCGTGAAGGTGGTCGATGTCGGCGCCCGGTTCCCGCACCGCCTCACGTACCACGATTCCTGCCACCTGCTGCGCGGGCTCGGCATCCGGCGGGAACCGCGGGCGTTGCTGGCCGCCGTGCGCGAGGCGAGCGTCGTGGATCTGCCCTCATCGGACAGCTGCTGCGGGTTCGGCGGCACGTTCGCCGTGAAATACCCCGCGATTTCGGGCGAGATGGGCCGCGAGAAACTGCAACACGCGATGCAGACCGGCGCCGAGTACCTGGTGGCCTGCGATACCGGGTGCCTGATGCACCTGAGGGGCATGATCGCACGCCACGATCTGCCGTTGCGCGCGCTGCACCTGGTCGAGGTGCTCGCGCAGACGTAGAGCACATCGCACCGCGCACATCGCACGTCGCACATCGCACATGTCCATTGACGTCACTTCCCGCCCCGCACTCGATGACGACCGGCTCCGCGGCCTGCTGCGGGCCGTCACCACGCGCCTCATGGAGAAGCGGTCGGCCGCGATTGCCGGGGTCCCCGAATGGGAGCGGCTGCGCGATCAGGCGCGGGCGATCAAGCGGGAGGCTCTGGCCCACCTCGATCGACTTCTCATCGAGTTCGAGCGTCGCGTCACCGAGAACGGCGGCACCGTGCACTGGGCGGCCGACGCCGGCGAAGCCTGCCGCGTCGTCGAGAGGATCGCGGCCGCCAATCAGGTGCGTCGCGTCGTCAAGAGCAAGTCGATGATGTCGGAGGAGATCGGCCTGAACACGTTCCTGGAGCAGGCCGGGCTCAAGGTGGTCGAGACGGACTTCGGCGAATACATCATCCAGGTGGCGGGCGAGCGTCCCTCGCACATCATCGCGCCCGCGATTCACAAATCGCGCGCGGACGTCGGCCGGCTGTTCACCGAGAAGTTCGGAACCCCGTACACGGACGAGCCGGGCCAGCTGGCGGCGTACGCCCGTGGCGTGCTGCGCGACGAGTTCTGCAACGCGCGGATGGGCATCAGCGGGGCGAACTTCGCCGTCGCGGCGACCGGCACGATCGTGATCGTCGAGAACGAAGGCAACGCCCGGATGTGCACGACGCTGCCGCCCGTGCACGTCGCGCTGATGGGGATCGAGAAGGTCGTTCCGGCAATCGAGGACCTGGCGGTGTTCCTCACGCTGCTTCCGCGGAACGCGACGGGGCAGGCGATGACCAGCTACGTGTCGTTCATCACCGGGCCCCGGCGCAAGGGCGACCGTTCGGGTCCGGAACAGCTGCACGTGGTGCTGATCGACAACGGCCGCACGCGGATGCTGGGCGACCCGGTGCTGCGCGACGTGCTCGCGTGCATCCGTTGCGGCGCCTGCCAGAACACGTGCCCCGTGTACCGCAGCATAGGCGGCCACAGCTACGGCGGGGTGTACGCGGGGCCGATCGGATCGCTGCTGGGCCCGGGACTCGAGCCGCGTACCTCGCCGCCGGATCTGCCCTTCGTGTCCACGCTCTGCGGCGCCTGCGCGGACGTGTGCCCCGTCAAGATCGACATCCCTGGCGCGTTGCTGTATCTGCGCCAGCGCGCGATGGCGGGCCGGACGGCGAAGCGCCTGCCGCATCGTCGTGCGTGGGAGATCGGCCTGCGGGCGTGGGCATTCGCGATGGCGGGACCGCGCCGGTACTCGGTCGCATCGCGCGCGCTGAGGCTGCTGCTGCGCGCCTTCGCGCGCGACGGCCGCGTGCCTCGCCTGCCCGCGCCGCTGGACGGCTGGACGCAGGTCCGTGATTTTCCGATGCCCGCAAGGGAAACGTTTCGCCAGGTGATCGGACGGGGGTCGAATGGACGAAGAGAGTAGTCGCGACACCGTGCTCGCCGGCGTGCGCCGCGCGAACGCGGGACGGCAGGCGGAAGGCGCCGGCCCTTTCGCCTGGCCGGCACCGCCGCTGTCCGTCACCGCGCTGGTCGATCTGTTCGTCGCGCGCGCTGAGGGGGCGCAGGCGTCGGCCTCGGTGGTGTCCGGGTTTGCCGAAGCCCGTCAACGCGTCGCCGGCATCCTGGCGAAGGCGGCGGTGTCGCAGACGGTCGTGTCGGATGACGCCTGGTGTTCGCCCTGGGACGTGTCGCAGCTGTCCCGCGAGAATCGATCCCGGCCCGAAAACGACTCCCGACCCGAAGATCACTCTCGGACTGGTTTCGACGACGGGCCCAGAAACCACTCCGGGAGTGATTTCGGCGACGTGATCGCATCGGCGAAGCAGAGTGACGGCTCCGTGACGATGATCGCCAAGGCCTCCGGCGTGGGCATTACGTCCGCCGCATACGGAATCGCGGACACCGGGACGATCGTCGTGTGTTCCGGCGAGGCGGGCGGCCGCGCCGAGTCGCTGCTGCCGCCGGTCCACGTTGCGTTGCTGAAGGCGACCGATCTCGTGCCGGGGCTGCCAGACCTGTTCGCAGCGCTGAACCGCGACCGACGGTTCGGGCAATCGAGCGCGGTGACGTTCATCACCGGACCGAGCCGTACCGCCGACATCGAGCTGACGCTGACGATCGGCGTCCACGGCCCGAGACAGTTGTTCATCGTGCTCGTCAAAGACATCCCGTAGGTTCCGGCCTTTAGGCCGGGACACAGCGATCCAGGCTCCCATGCTCTCCCTCCTCGCCGTCACAAACTCTTCGACTTCGACGAGTGGAACCAGGTCTTCCGTTCGCGCGCCGACGCCCAGCGCAAGGCCGGCCTCGACCCTGGCCCGGACCCACGTATGTACTGGCAACGTCCGGGAGTTCCGCAGAGTGCCCGGGTTGCCGTTGAGGATTGGACATAGATTGTATTGACAACCAGCATATTTACCGTCAATATGCTGGCGATGTTTACACGGCAGCTCCTGCTTCCGGACCGGTCGTTCTTCCTGTTCGGACCGCGCGCCACCGGCAAGACGACGTGGTTGAGGCAGGTGCTCCCGGGCGACGCACTCTGGTTCGACCTGCTCCGCATCGACACCGTGCTGGGCCTGAGCAGGCGTCCCGAATCCTTTCGACAGCAGGTGGAAGCCGGCCCGCGCGGCCGCTGGATCGTCGTCGACGAGGTCCAGCGCCTGCCCGCCTTGCTGGGCGAGGTGCACGCGCTGATCGCGGAACATCCACGGGCCTACCGCTTCGCGCTCAGCGGGTCCAGCGCCCGCAAGCTCAGGCGACTCGACGTGGATCTGCTCGCCGGACGGGCCATCAACCGCCAGTTCTTTCCGCTGACCGCATCCGAGTTCGGTGGCCATGCCGACCCCGACCTGGTACTCCGGTTCGGCCTTCTCCCGCAGGTGCACGACGAGCCGGAGGCCGCGCTCGACATCCTCGATGCGTACGTCGCCAACTACGTGCGCGAGGAGATCCAGCAGGAAGCGCTGGTCCGCAGCCTCGACTCGTTCGCACGATTCCTCGAGGTGGCTGCGCTGCTGAACGGGCAGATCGTCAACGTCGCCGGGATCGCGCGCGACGCGGGCGTGGCGCGCCCGACCGTGCAGGGCTATTTCGCCACCCTCATCGATACGCTCGTCGGATTCTGGTTGCCCGCGTGGCGCAGGCGGGCGAAGGTCAAGGAGGTGGGCAGGCCGAAGTTCTACTTCTTCGATCCGGGCGTGGCGCGCGCACTCGGTGGCCGGCTGCGCGAGCCGCTTGACGCCGGCGAGCGCGGATTCCTGCTCGAAACCTGGGTGCTGCACGAGCTGCGCGCCGCCATCGCCTATCAAAGCCTGGGCGGTCACCTCTCGTATTGGCGCACGCCGTCGGGCAGCGAGGTCGACTTCGTGTGGACACGGGGCAGCCGCGCCGTCGGCGTCGAGGTCAAGGCTTCAACCACGTGGCGGCGCGAGGATGGCGCGGCACTGAAGAAGCTGGCGGAGGCCGGCGTGCTGACCGCCGGGCACGGTGTCTACACGGGCGCCCGCGAGCTCAAGGACGGCCCCGTACGTGTCTGGCCGCTCCATCGGTTCTTCGCCCAGCTGACCGCCGGCCACATCCTCGACTGAGGCGCGGAAAAGCCGGAGCGACACTCCGAGATTTCTCGGCTCCGCGAGAAACGACTCGGGCCACGTGGTCACGACGGTCGGCATCGGACGCGGGGGGCGCGACGGTCGAGCATTGTCGCGCAACACTGTCGCCGAGACGAGGTTGCGCCGTTGCAGGGCGACTTCTAGAGAACGCGCCCGAAGAACGCGAGCAGTTTGTCGGCGACCTCGCGCTGGAACTGTCGGCCGTCCACGCTGCCTCTGTCCATCAGTCGGGCGGGAATGGGGAATCGGGACGGCAGGACGGCGGCGTCCGTGAAGTCCGCGTTGCCCGCCTGCGCGTACCGGTGCATCTGGCAGCCCGCCCGGTTGGCCGCGCAGATCGCGCGCAACTGCGCGGCTTCCTCCTCCGCGAAGCCCTGAAGCAGGGAGGGCAGGCGGCCGCCGAGGACGATGAGCAGCGGCCGATCGAGCGCGCCCAGCCGCTCTCGCCAGGGCAGGCCGTCCAGGTTCGCCGCCGCCTTGAAGCGGCCGTCGGTCTTGAGCAATTGCATCGCGACGGCTCCCCCGAACGAGTGGCCGAGAACGCCCACCCGACCGGCGTCTGCGACGGCCGCCAGGCGCGGCGCGGCGAGCAGTTGATCGACCGAGAAGTGCGCGTCATCCAGCCAGGTCTGCATCACCTGCGAATTCACTTCCGCGTTCCCCTGGTCGGGATCGAGATCGCTGCCGGCTGTCTGCCCGCTCGGGAACACGATGGGGCGCGTGCTCCCCGTTATCGCGATGCCCGCGACGATGAACCCGTGGCTGGCAAGATCTTCGGCGAGGGTGGTGTAGTGAGCCGGTACCGAGCCGATGGCGGGCAGCAGCACCAGGATCGGGTGCGACCCCGGCGCCGTCGGCGCATCGTCGATGGCGCCGACCTCGATGGCCTGCATCCGGTGCGCGGGAATCACGAAGTAGCCTTGCGCGGCGATCTCGCCCCACCTGCCGGGAATGTACTCCGCACGATTGCCGCGGGCACCTGCCGCGGCGGGGTACCAGACGAAGACCATCAACTCGCGCGACCGGGCTGCATCCGTCCAATCGAAGACCGTGCGCCCGACAGGATGGCCGCCGCGCGGCTTCGGCAGGACAATCGGACGGTCGTTGCGCCAGTACTGCACCCCCACCAGCCCAAGCAGCAGGACCGCCGCCGTCGCACCAGTGCCGACGATGACTGCGAGTGCGTAGGAAAGACGCCGCATGAGTCCCCTCCAAAGTTCAATGAAGCCGCGGCCAGGAGTCGCGCCGCCACCTGACTTCCGCCTTCTGCCTTTTCCCTTATTCCTTCACTTCCGATCCCTCCCCCGGCACTTCCAGCCCGACCATCTGCATCAGGCGCAGCGCGTTGCGCGAAGTCGCCAGACCCGGTCGCAGGCGGTAATCGAACCGCATCACCGCACCGTCGGGAGACGCCTCGAGGTGCTCCGTGAAGTGCACCGACTGCGCGGCGGCGGCCAGCTCGGGCGTCGCCGCCAGCGTGAGATCGTGCGTGGTGATCGCGCCGATCGCCGGGCGCGCGAGCAGGTGACGCACGATGCTCCTGACGGCGATCTGCCGCTCGGCCGTGTTCGTCCCCTGCAGCACCTCGTCCAGCAGGTAGAGCAGCAGCCGGCCGGGCTCTGCCGCCTGTTCCCGCGGCTGCTCGGCTGCCTCCACCACCTGCTTCAGTCGTTTCACCGCCGCCATGAAGAACGAAACGCCCTGTTCGAGGGAATCCTGCACGCGCATGCTCGTATGGAGACGCACGGGCGGCAGGCGCAGCGAGGCCGCGCACACCGGCGCCCCGGCCTGCGCGAGCACGACATTCACGCCGATCGCGCGAAGCAGCGTGCTCTTGCCCGACATGTTCGAGCCGGTGACGAGCAGGAAGGTGCCCGGCGGCCCCACGCGCACGTCGTTGTCCACGCGCGCGTCGGGTGCGAGCAGCGGGTGGCCGAGGCCGCCCGCATCCAGCACCAGGCGTTCCGTCTCCTCGATCTGCGGGAATGTCCACGACGGATGATCGAAGCGAAGCGCCGACAGCGCGGCGAGCGCTTCGAACGTCGCCAGCGTGTCGAACCATCGCCGCACCCGGCGGCCGGCGCGGGTTTGCCATCGTTCCACGAGAAGCAGGACGTGGAAATCCCAGAGCGTGAGGATCTGGACGGGAAAATGGAGGAGCGCCGAGTGCCGCAGGTCGGCCAGTTCCATCAGCCGTTGCAGGCGCGCCATCTGGCGGCTGGCCGTCTGCCCGTCGACGACGAGCGCCTGCTGGAGATCGCGCAGCAGTGGAGCCCGGAATGTGGCGGACGACACCAGGCCGAACAGCTCCGCGTAGGACCGGTAGACGGCGTGATGCGCGAACGCGCGATTGAACGTGTGCTCCAGCCGTACCGCAAGCAGGTTGCTGACGATGAAGGCGATGGCGACGGGCACGAGCCACAGCATGCGATTCACGACGCCCAGCAGTTGCAGAGCGACAAGCGCGGGGATCGCCGCGGTGAGGGCACGAATCGCCCACGTGGCGATCCGATGGGTTGACAACCAGGGACGGCCCTCCGCCCATTCGAGGAACAACGCCGCGCGATGCGTTTCGAGCGCCCCGGTCTGCGCAGCCGCCAGCATCTCCTGCCGCAGATCGAGGAGCGGCGCCAGTTCCTGCACGGCCTGCTGCCGCGAATGGATATCGGCGGCCGTCGCCGGTCCGAGCAGCCAGTCCGTCAGCCGCTGGCGTCCCGATTCGGAGCCGCCGTTCCAGAGCAGCGCGAACAGCGAGGCGCGGCCGAACAGATCGAGATCATCCGCGTATGGATGCGACGGGGGAGCGGCAACCGGGGGGACGGCGACGTGCGACCAGTCGCGGCGCAGCTTGCACAGCGCGACCTCGTTGATGCTCGCCAGCGCGTCGTGACGGCGCTCGCGCCGCTCGACACCCGCGTGCCACACGACGAGCGCGAAGAACACGGCGATCAGCGCCGCGCCCGCCGCCAACAGCCAGCCGGTCGGCACGTGCTCGGAAGTCGCGGCGACGAGCAGGCACGCGGCGCCGGCAAGAAAGGTGACCACGCGCGCGTAGGAGATCTTCCTGGAGCGGTCGGCAAACACCTGCCGCTTTGCCGCGTGAGCCTCCGCTCGCCGGGTGTAGATCGCGCCTGCGTCCCCGCCTGCCGCGTCGTCAGCCATTGCGTCGTTCCATTCCGTGACGCCTCATTCTCAGCTGTAACGCGCCTTCCGACAACTCCGGCGAACCGTGGTACCCGGTGGCACCCGGCTTGCGGCTTCCTGCTTCATCCCCCTATTTCTCCTGCCGAACGCCCCGGCTGGCGCGCGCACGATGTATCATCAATTTATATACCCAGTTCTGGCGACGACTCGTCGCGCCCGGCGCGCCGGCGCGGCCCCCGGCCCCTGCGACGGCAGAGCCGGGATTCGGGCGCGCACGCAGATGCATCACACGCTCGATCGCCCGATCTTCTTCGACCCGGAACACAAACGCTGGCCCCGGTTCAGGCGAGGTCGGCCTACGACTGGATGCCAAGGACGACGGCCGTCGAACGGACGTTCGAAGAGGCGGTGCTCACGGCCAAGGAGTCCAAGGGCGTCATCCACTACGACGCGGCGTCTTTCAACCCGACGTTCACCTACGCCGACGACGATGACAGGCTGCACGAGGTGTGGATGCTCGACGCGACGACGGCGTTCAACCAGCTCGCGATCGTGGGCAACCTCGGAGCGAAGGGCATCGGGTTGTGGCGGCTGGGCAGCGAGGACCCGTCCATCTGGACCTTCTTCGGCAAGAACGTCGCGCTCGACGCTCGACGCCGGCTTCGAGATCCACCTGTCCAAGCCGATCGACCACGTGGAGCTGGTCGGGGCGGTGGCGTCGCTGGTGGGCCGCGATCCACAGATTCCCACGGATTCCGCAGATTCACGCAGAAGGTACCGATCCACAGATTCACACGAATTCACGCAGATTCAACGTCCGAGACAACATAACTCGGGCCGGAGCCAGGGACCCCTGGGGTAGAGAGGGACGCCCTCCTGCAAACGTCGGCATCATTCGAAGCCCGGTCCGCGCCATCACTCTACCCGATCCGATTAACGATCCCGACGGAACCGATTCTCGCTCGTATTCGCTGACAGCGAGGGCCGCCAAAGACGCCGGAGGTGCGCCTCAACGGCGGACGGCGAAGCCGTCCGCCTGCGGGGTGAGTGGGGGAGCCGTTCACGAAGGTCACTTCATCATCGGGCCCTCGTGAACGGCTCCCCCACTCACCCCGCAAGCCGTCCTTGACGGCTGTCGAGGCGCACCGACGCGTCCAATCGGTGTAATCGGTGTAATCGGAGGATCCGTCCGTGACGCGCCCGAGCCGTTCGCGCGTCGGGAACGGACCGTGCAGCTGATCGCCCGAGGAGAGCGCGAGATGCCGATCGCGGCGCGGCGTGCTGAAGCGCCCATCCGGAAGCCCGGATTCCGAACCGCCTACGATGACTGCAGCCCGGCGAGCAGTGGATCGAGCACCGCCTGGTGCTGACGAAAGAATTCCACGTTCTGACGCCGAATCGCGAGCGACTTCTGTTGTTCCTCGTTGGCCGCCGCCGCCGGTTTCAGACGGGACGGATCCTGCGCGTCGGCCCGCGCCGCCAGCAGCTGCAGCTTCAGATTCAGATAGTCGGCTTCGTCGAGCCCCGCCTTGTCGAGCGCGTCTGCGAGCTCGCGGTTCGTCGCGGGCCCCGGCCGCGCGGGCGCCTTGGCGAACGCCTGGCCTTCGGCCTTCAGCACCACCATCGGCCCGCTCGGCAGATCGCGGCATTCGTCCACGCGGCCGAGCACGTTGACACCCATCACGGTCGCGCTGATCTGCCGATCGGGCGCGAGAAACTGCCACTCGAACGGCGCGAGTTCGCCCTGGTACTCGAACCCGCGCGAGGAATAGAACGCCCGCGTCTGCTGGGCAACCTGTTCTGGCCGCGTCGCGCCGGGCCGCTGCGCGCCGGGGCCGGCTGCCGCCTGGCTGCGATCGCCGATGGGGATTGACCGGTCGCGCGCCTTCCAGACGGCAAGCCACGACGAGGGAGCCGCGATCCCGAATGTGAAGACCGCGGACGGGACACCGCCGGACGCGGTGAGCGCGCGGGAGCACGCGGCCTCATACCGCGCCGTGGACGGTGTCGTCACCTTTGCCGCCAGTCCCGTCAACCACTCGAGGGGGTCGGTCCCCGCCGCGATCCGCGCGACCGCCTGCTGCCGTCGGTTCGTGCGCTCGCGTTCGAGTGCTTCGCGGTCGGCCGCCTGTCGCGCCAGACGTTCGGCTCCCGCCTTGTCCGCCCGCAGCACCGGCATCACGCGTTGCAGGTCCTGTTCCGTCAGCGGGCGCTCGTAGTACTGCGCTGCGAGCGGCGCGACGACGATGACGAGGACGAGGAAGAACACGGACGTTCGGACGTTCATGGCTGCCCCGCACCCGCCATCGAGGGGATGACGCGCGCCGCATGCGTGCCCGGCGGGAAGAAGCGATCGGCGTCGTCCGGTCCCCATGACCCGGCGGGGTACGGATGGACGTCGAGTGCCTCGCGCAGCAGCGCCGTGTAGATGCTCCAGGACGCTTCGACCCAGTTTGCGTGCACGAAGTGCGTCTGGTTGCCGGTGAGGATCTCGAGGATCAGCGTCTGGTAGGCATCGGGCAGCGGGCCGAATGCCTCCTGGTATTCGAAGTGCAGCGGCAGGGCCTTCAGGCGCACCTGATCGCCGGGCGCCTTCACGTCGAAGAACAGCGAAAAGCCTTCGTGCGGCTGCAGCACGATGCGCAGCAGGTTCGAGTGCATCTGCGGGGCGCCGAGCGACTTGAACATGCACACGGGCGGCCGGCGGAACGCGATCTCGATCGTCGTCAGCCGCTCCGGAAACCGCTTGCCCGTCCGGATGTAGAACGGCACTCCCTGCCAGCGCCAGTTGTCGAAGGCCAGTTTCAACGCGACGAACGTCTCGGTGCGCGAACCCGGCGCGACGCCGGGTTCCTGTCGATAGCCCGGCACCATCTCTCCGCCGATCACGCCCGCCGTGTACTGGCCGAGGATCGCGTCCTGGGGCTGGATCGGCGCGACGCTTCTGAGAGCCTTGACCTTCTCTTCCCGGATCGATACGGCGTCATAGGCGACGGGGACCTCCATCGCGACCAGCGTGGCGAGTTGCGTGGCGTGGTTCTGGACCATGTCGCGCAGCGCGCCCGCCTGCTCGTAGTAGGCCGCCCGCTGTTCGACGCCCAGCGATTCGGCGACGGTGATGCGGACGTTCTCGACGTGATCGCGGTTCCACAGCGATTCGAAGATCGCGTTCGCGAAGCGGAAGACCAGGAGATTCTGGACGGTCTCCTTGCCGAGGTAGTGGTCGATGCGGAAGATCTGCGATTCGTCGAAGTACCGGTGCGCGGTCTGGTTCAACGCCTGCGCGGACTCCAGGTCGCGCCCGAACGGCTTTTCGATCACGAGGCGCGTCCAGCCCGGACTGTGCGCGAGGCCGGCCCTCCCGAGCGCGTCGATCGTCGGTCCGAACGCGGACGGCGGCAGCGCCAGGTAGAACACGCGGTTGCCGGGCATGCCGTGCTCGCGTTCGATTCGCTCGATGCGTTCCCGCAGCGCCTGGTAGTCGGCCTCGCCGTTCCGGACGGCCTGGTAGAACACGCACTCGTCGCACCACTGGATGGGCCGCGGCTGGGTCGACTCGACGATGTCGTGCGAGGTTGCGCGAAACGTCCCGTCGTCGACGTCGGAGCTGCGGCCGACGCCCAGCACCAGGAACCGATCGCCGACCAGTCCCCGCGCGACCAGGCGCGCGAGCGCCGGGAACAGCTTGCGGCGCGTCAGGTCGCCGGTGGCGCCGAGGATGACGAACAGCGATGATTCGACGGGGACAACGGGCACAGATCCTCCGGACAGGCTCGAGGCTCAGGGCTCACGGCTCAAGGGTTCGTCGGCTCACGGTTCGTCGGCTCGAGGCTTCCGGCCACTTCCACCCCGAGCTCGGCGAGGCAGGCGAGCAGCTGATTGTAGTCGCGGAAGTGAATCGTCTGCATCCCGATCCGCCCGGCCGCTTCCACGTTGATCGCCCGGTCGTCCACGAGCACCGCCTCCTCCGCGGGCGTCTGCGTGACCTCGAGCGCAAGCCGGTAGATCGCGACGTCCGGCTTGCGCAGATGCACGTAGCACGAACTGAAGAACAGCGGGAAACACTCGCGCAGGCGGAAGCGGTCGATGCGATAGCGGTTCAATTCGAGCGACTCGTTGTTGATCACACCCAGGCGGTGGCGCCCCTGCGCGTGGATGTGTCGAACGAGTGCCAGCGGTGCTGGCGCCTCC